>Ga0310335_100037_pt1 | contig 36674 bp, 42 predicted proteins | sample LakMicMISRFREDD7_FD_195549 | JGI IMG/M metagenome (GOLD analysis project Ga0310335, IMG submission 195549) | Enriched freshwater cyanobacterial communities from Lake Michigan, Michigan, United States - MI23.SRF.RED.D7 (v2) (version 2) | ecosystem: Environmental > Aquatic > Freshwater > Lake... | reverse complement strand
GGGCGGGAGCAGCATCCCGAAGCTGCAGAATTTCTGGCCCCTGCCCCTGTGGGGTCTGCCCCTGTGGTGACGGGGGTTGTGATGTTGGGAGTTCGCTATTGGGTGGTGAAATTGGTGTCTTCATGAGAGCTGTGTCAGTGGCACCTGCCCTTGTGGGGTCTGCCCCTGTGGGGTCTGCCCTTTTGGATTCGGGTGGAGATAAGAAGCCCACTGTTCAACGGTTAGAACAACGCGCCAAGTACCACCACGGAAACGGATAAGGGTGGCGGAGAGGGGAAGGTTTGCATTTATGGCTTGCTGTTTTGCTTGTGGAGGTTTGATACGTGCAGCGGCGGCAGTATCAGCCCAGTTAGCAACTTGAATTGCATGATTTGGCACACCATCGAGATCGCCGGTGTCATCAATGCGACCGGCGCCAAGTTTTCGACGGACGGGAATACCAAGGATAGAAGTAAGCAATTCAGCTGCTTCTAGCTCAGCTCGATCACCTTTAGCCTTAGTGCTATTAGACATAAAGGTTATCTGAACTCGCTGATAGTCCAGAAGGGATCACCCAGCGACTTGGTGGCAGAACCATCAGCCTCTGCTGCTTTTTTAGCAGCCTTTAGTTGAGTATCAATGCAATTAACTGCAGGGGGATATTTCCATTTTGCTCGACCTAAGGAGTAGGTAAAATTCCAGTCATTGAAGCTGAAAGAGTGGTCAAGTTCTGCTTTATCAACTAAAGCGGAGATTGAGTCTTTAAGTAATGCAAGTTCATCATCGAGTGATTTAAGAGCAGCCTTAATGGCAATGATCCGCTCCAGCTGGCGATCAATCGAGTCAGACTCAGGTGCCTGAGTTAAATGAGTCATGACTGTAATGCAGTTCATGGGGTGAGGATTTGGCGGGTGCGTTTGGCAAGAACTTCTTGCACAGCTTCTGGAGACCAGAGCAGATTGGGGGCCTTAACACCACCACTGCTAACGCAGAAGTGAATACCAGGGCGGAGTACACCAGCCTTGCGCAGACGGCGGAGAGTGGATTCGGAGGTGCGCAAGATTTGAGTGGCTTCCTGCGTGGTGGCGTGAAATCGCATGGCTGAATAAAACAGGGTCGGAAGTCAGAACCCATCAAAAGCTTAGCGGATCAGCAAGCTGAGGGGAAACTGCCTTCCAGGTAGCCCAGGCGCCAGCCCACGCCAAAAGGCACTCAAAACGGCCCATAAGGGGTCCAAAGATCAATTGGCCTGGCTGGGCCCAGATTGTTTGCCCAGCGTCATATGAAACCCCCCAGGTAGCTTCCAAGGCCATGTAGCCGCCTATCTGCGCCGCAGTGCTGTACGTGCTGCCATTTGGACCCAGGGTTTTTAGGTCGGCCAGGATCCGCCGGCCGTTTTGATCGACGTAGGCGCAATCAAAGGTTCCAGCCACCCTGCGCATGATGCAGCAGGTGGGGCGCTCGCTGGCAATCACCTGGAGCTGGTGCCAGCGGTCGTGGTTAATCAGCGGCTGGATCCAGTCGGCGTAGTCACCCTCCGCTAACTCCATCAGCTCATCCCCCTGGGCCTGTAATTGGGTACCTCGGTATGGGTCTCTAGCCATCTGGCTTTGCTGCAGAAACAGCTCCAGCGCGCGGTGTGTCTGGTTACCCCGTGGCCCCCAGGTGGCGCGGGTCGCCTCAATGCGTTCCAGGGCGTACTCGGTCTTTAGGCAACCGATCACGCCGGTGATGCTGACGGGGAACTCCAGTTCCCCCAGCCAGTAACGATGTTCAGGGTCGCGCCGGTGGAGGCCAGGGATTGGTGGCAGCCATGGCTGGGTGGTGATCATCACTGGCTGGATGTGGTGTTCGGAGTCAGAAGGTTGAGGGGCGGGGTTGCGCGCGCGTGAGGTGAATACCAAAAGTGACTCAATTAGGTAAAACTCCAGTGACTACTTGAATTTGGCTTGTCACATCAGAATCAAAATGTGACTCCGCTAGTCCAATTAAGGAATTGACACAGCATGATCACATGTGATTTTTATGTGATCTCCCTATAACTCTCTCTATAACTAGGTTTTTAAGACATAGAGTCACTTGAGAATGAACGTTTAATAGAGAGATCACGGCGGCATGGGTTGATCGCCGTTCCGCTCAAACCATTCCCGTGCAAGCGGAGTGAGCTTCCAGTGGCCCGGCATGGAGCCGACCCGAGCCAACATGGGCCGCCGGCCGCCACTGGCCCGCGTGAGGCTGTTGGCCACTGATCCGTTGCTGTAGCCCTTGGTCTTAGCCAGCTGAGCGAAGATTTCGCGCCGGTGCAGGGATGGCTTTCCGTTCTGGAGCGCATCCCAGAGCAACTTCACAACCCCGTGCCGCACGTCACGGATCAGCTCGGTTAAAGCGCTGACGGCGAGCCGGCCGGTGTCTTCTTCTATCTGGTAGTTGAACTCCCGGGCCGTGCCCTGGCGGCACTTGCGCACGATCCAGGTGCGGCGCCAGGTGCTAATTCGCTTCTTTCCGGCTGCCTTGTCCGGCGGGCCCTCAAAACCCTCATGCTCGCCAGCTTCCATCACCGGCTGGATGGAATGAACGATGGAAGGAATTTCCTTCCATGCCTTGGCGCCGGCCGCTTCCCCGCCGCCGGTGCCGTCGTGGTTGAGCCAAAGCACCGCCGTGTGCTGGCAAATCACCTCTTTCACGAAGGTGAGCAGGGCCGTTACCTGGCCGTTGTCGCAGTAGTTGAGATCAGCGCGGCTGGTAGCGGCCTTGCAGCTGTCAATGATCACCAGCGCAATCTTCTCGCTGCGCACAAAGTCGAGCAGCGCCAGGCAGCCGAGCAGGCCGGCTTCCCAGCCCAGTGCCGTCTGTTCGGGATCGTGGCCCCAAACATGGAACCGAAGCCCGTCATGGGTTGGGGTTAGTGCCGGATGATCGGCCTTGCCGAGATCCTGCAAAGTGCGGATCAGTGGAGCCGGGCCTGAATCAGTGGCGATCATCAGTACGCTGCCGGCCGCCGGCGGCGCCTCACGATCAAGGAAGCCGGTCCCTTCAATAATGGCAAAAGCCATTGCCACCGCTGCGGTGGTCTTGCCGGCACCGGCTGGGGCATAGAGCAAAGCTTGGTCGTTGGCGGGCAGGAAGCCCTCAAGCAGCCAATCAAGGCTGATCACCTTGGAAAGGTCGATGCTGCGGTAGGTGGGCCGTCCCTTAGTGGCGGTGCCGAGCCGCATCAGCTCCTGCTCGGTTAGCAGGCGAAACAATGCTGCATTGATCTGGCCATCAGTTCGCCGAAAGCGCGCCATGATCTCGGCGCGCGCTTCCATTTCGGTGTCATCGTCCTGCTCGCGAATGGCCGCCAGCGTCACCGTCAGCAGCTCGCGATAGGAGGCCGGTGGTGGCTCGGTTGGATCAGCCAGCCCGGCCGGGGGCTTTCCCGGCGCTTGTTCGTCCTGGGGCCGGCGATAACGGAACCCACCAAGCGTGTCGGCCAGGTAATGCAGGGTGCCAATGGTGGTGCCACAGCCCTTAAAGCTCTGCCACTTAGCCAGACACTCCTGCTCGTTGAAGTTGAAGCAGCCGCGGGACCACTCCACCCAATCACTGAGCAGACCAGTCGAAACGCTGTGCAGCGCCATCCCAACCCGCAACCAGCGGTCGTAGTCCTCGCATGGCGGGATGTGAAGCAGTAATTCCTGTGCGCGGGAGACGTCGGCAACAGTTGCCGGCTCATGGTCAACGCAGGCCGGTTCAGCGGCACCTTTTAGCAAGGGCTCCAGCAACCAATCCGGCGCGTTGGCCACCTGCTGCTCCGCAGGGGAGCGGCCGTTAATCCACTGGTAACAACCAGTGTCAGGGTGTGCGCCACAGATGACCGATTGGTGCCCACCACCACGTAGTTCAAGGATGGTGCGGCCGGCATCATTACGCCAAACGCGACGACCGCGCAGATAGGGCCAGGCATCAGCCGGCACCCTGAAAGCAAGCTGGCGGCGATTGGGCAGGCCGCTGCTCCATGCAACCGTGGCTGGTAAATCCGTCCACGGCCTGCCAAACACCTGGAGAAAGTGCGCCACCGCGCCAGTGCCATCAAAGTCAACCGCGATCACACCAGACGCTTGACCAAGCACCAGCCCTACGGCCCGCACGAAGGTGGAATCCGCCAGCTCGCAGATCCCATCAACGTCATAAGTGGTGTGGCTCCAATCAACCTGCGGCTCACCGGTGGCCGGGTTAACGGGTCGCTTCATCCCATCGCAAGGGATCAGCCGCCAATCGGAATCGACTGACTGGAGCTCCGCTAGAAGCTCAAGGGTGAGAGACATCATTTCGCTGCTTTCAGCTCAGGGGCCTGAGGAGCGCGGGCCATGGCTACTTCAAGGGCTAGCTGAATCAATGCGCTGAGGGGGATGCCGCGCTTATCGCCCTGGTGCACTAACCACTGCCGCTGGCACTGAACTGCGGTGGGGCGAAAAGTTACCGGGGGTTGCGCCATAAATAGATCAGAGTTCTGATCAAATGTAAGCAGACGGCTATCAGGTCGCTAATCTGATGCAGCGGTTGGAAACGACTAGTGCAGCCAGGGATGAAAAGGGTTTCGTTTTTGGAACTTGTTAAGTGAGGCGACCCGCGGCTGCACTGCAGAAGGCGAAAAATCCCGGCGCACTTGAGTTGCCCTGGGCCGGCTATAGAAGGCAGCTTGAAATACAGGCTGCAGCGATTAGCCCAGAGCAGCTATTGGAATATCAACGCTTAGCGCGGTTATTAATAGCAGGTGAGTTACCTGGCGAATGCTGGCCGTCTATTGATATTAAAGAGCAGCAAAAACTGTTATGAATTCCAAAGCATATTTGTTACTTTTTCAAGCAACTTAGGTTTATCTAATTGCCGGCCGTAGGCGGCTAAATGAACTGCTGGGGAGTGGCCCATCAGCTCCGCTGATTCCCGCACACTTAACCCCAGATCAACACCAAGCCTTAGTGCAAAAGCATGGCGCAGTCCATAAGGCGTTAGATCAGCGCGCAACTGACCCTGGGCTGCTTTCTGGCTGTGCAATCGCCAAAGCTGATGAGCCATTGCCCTGCCAGGTGATGGCAAAGCAACTAATCGGCTCGGCAAGCCATGCTCATCCCAGCGATCAAGCAAGGCGTTGCAATCTGAATGCCAGGTTGCAGGCGGTATAGCTGGCACAGTTCGGGCGCCTACCTTGCCTTGGCCGTTCTGCTTTTCGTGGGCCACTACTGCCACCAGCGATTGACTAACCCCACCGGGCGGGGCCCCATTGAGGCTGACCTGGTGGAGCTGCAAGTCTTTTAGTTCAGCTGGCCGCAGGCCAAACACAATCAAACAATCCCAAGCCACTAGATCAGAGGCGGTCAGTCTGCTGCGGCTGATGCGCTCGCGCAGTTCCTCGATCTCCTCATCCTGAAATGCCATCACCCCTGCGGGATCAGCTGCAGCCTTGCCGTTACCTCTCATGGTGGCCAGTTCAGCTGGCCAAGACCACTGAGAAGCTTTCCATAGGGCACGCATCCGATCGTGGGCCATTTGCCTGGCGCGGGAGTTTGGCGGCCATTGGCGCAAAGCAGCGCTCAGCAGCTGTGCGTCATCTAGCCAAACCTGCTCAGCCGCTACCTGTTCAAGCTTGATTAGATAGGGCTGATAAGTGCGGTCCCAGGTCCGAGAAGTTATGCGCTCGCCTATTAGCTGAGCGCTGAAACGCGAACGCAGCTGGGCCAAGGTTGCTGGTGCCAGCCGTCCGGCTTCATGGGCAGCCGGCAGCAATGGATCTGGCCAGCGCCAGGTTCCAGTCATTACGGCATCAAATACAGCACAAACCTCAGCCAGGGCGGCTGCGGAGGTAGCCGGTCCAGGTGGAGTGCTGAGCCCTAACTCGCGTTGGATTTGACCTGTGCTTTGGATTTGACCCGCTTGACCCGCTTGAGCCTCATCGGGGCGGGGCGGAAGTTCATCGGATAGCAGCCGCAATCGGTCGCGCTTTACCCGCAGATGCCAGCCAGGACGGCCCTGCCGGTGACGTTTGAATTGCCTTGAGAGGTCAGCCAACCAGCCTTGACGATCGCCTGCCATTTTTTGACCCGCGGGTCAGAAACGGGTCAAATCCTGCCATAGCTTGACGGTTTTAGGGCGGTTTGGGCGGTTTGCGCTCAAAGGGGTAGCCCCTGAGAACCACTAAGCTAACTAGACAAACCCCAGTGGTACTGCGGTTTCTGGCAATGCCCGGTGCCGGTTTCGAACCAGCGACATCCTGCTTGTAAGGCAGGCGCTCTACCGCTGAGCTAACCGGGCAATCCAACCATTGTGCCAAACCGTGAGACCCGTAACACTGAGGTAAGTGCCCCTTGATATGTGGCTACAGGCCGCCGCCACGATCAATTCACCAATTATCTCGCCCTGCCCTATGGCTTGATCTGCTTGCTGTGGCTGGGTTTAGCTGGTTTTTTTGTGGGTTCTTTTGCTTTTTGGTTTGGTGGCCTCTGGTTATCGCCAGATCTTGATACAAATTCCAGGCCAAGCCGCCGTTGGGGACCGCTGGCATGGCTATGGACGCCCTACAGAAAACTGGTGCGCCATCGAGGTTGGTTGTCCCACACACCAATTCTTGGTAGTGCCTGCCGGCTGTTTTACCTGGCCAGCATGATCGCTTTGGCCTGCTGGTTGCTGCAGCCCTTGGGTGCCCCAGCCCCACAACATTTAGCGATCAAGCTGCAACAGTGCTGGCTACTTAAACGGGGCCTGTGCATTGCTGCCCTAGGGGGGCTAGAAGCAAGTGCCTGGCTGCACCTGATCCAAGATGGTGATCCATTGCCCTGGCGCCGGTAATTCCACCAACTAACCAAGCAAATGACCCTAGATGAATTAATTGCCGTAGTGGCGAAATTGCGGGATCCAGAAAGCGGTTGCCCTTGGGATCTAAAACAAACCCATGCTTCCCTAGCGCCCTATGCCCTGGAGGAAGCCCATGAACTGGCAGATGCGATCGAACACGGTGATAACAACGCCTTGATGGATGAATTGGGTGATCTATTGCTGCAGGTGGTGCTCCATGCCCAAATCGCTAAGGAGCGAGGTGCCTTTGATTTAGGGCAGGTGATTGAAACCATCAGCGCCAAGATGCAGCGCCGCCATCCCCATGTGTTTAACCCAGAGGGGCCGGCCCGCAGCTGGGAAGAAATCAAGGCAGAGGAACGGGCAGCCCGCGGTGAAACCAATGGCGGTTTAAGCGCTCAACTACAACGCAAAGTACGCGGCCAGCCAGCGATGGCCGCTGCGATGTTGATTTCTAAAAAAGCAGCCGCGGCCGGATTTGAATGGCCCAATCTCGATGGCGTGTGGGCAAAGGTAGAAGAGGAACTAGATGAGCTAAAAGATGCTGTTGCCAGTGGCAATCGCGCCCACGCCCAGGAGGAATTGGGTGATGTATTTTTCACATTGATCAATCTGGCCCGCTGGTGTGAATTAGATCCAACTGCTGGCTTAAGTGGCACTAACCATCGCTTTCTTGATCGTTTCTCCCGGGTGGAAGCAGCCCTTGCTGGTGAACTTGAAGGCTGCTCAATCACTGAACTAGAAAAACTATGGCAACAGGCAAAAGCTCAAATCAAAGCAGAGCGTTGATCTTTAATCAAACTGCGTTGCTTTTTTGCCCGCAGGCGCCTTTCCACTGCAGCACGGCTGGGGCGAGTGGCACGCCTTGGTGGTGGAGGTGGTGCAATTGCTGCCCGCAATAATTCAACTAACCGACCTATGGCTGCCTCACGGTTACGCAATTGGGAGCGGTATTCAGAAGCAGTTATAACCACAACCCCATCTAGCAAATCAACGGCCAAGCGCTGCATTGCCCGTGCTTTTAAATGCCTTGGCATTGCTTCACTAAGGGCAAGATCAAAGCTCAATTGCACTCTGGAATCAATTTTATTTACATTCTGGCCACCGGGCCCCGAAGACCTGGAAAAGCGCCAGCTAAGTTCAGCCGCTGGAATCACCAGATCCGGGCTGAGCCGTAAGCGATCGAGTTCCATGCCCGCATCTTGTAGAGCATCAATTAATGTTAGGGCTTAATGATGTAATTCCGCGTGCTTGCCGTCCTGTTGCCCCTGCTGCTTGGCCAAATAATACCAAGCGTTAAACAAACCCAATTTCTTAAGCCAGCCCAAAACCTACGGGATTCAAGATATTGTGAAATTGTTCCAATCTTTCGCCGCGGCCTAAATTTTCAAATTCCAGTTTTTAATACCGCTGGCCTTAATGATTGCCCCGCCGATCTATGGGCACGTCAAAATGCAACAGAAATCGCCAAAAAATATAATGCATTTATGGTGAAATTAAATGGTCCACGCTATTGGACAATGGATTTCATCAAGGCAGAAAAAACAACTGAATCAGGCAGGGTGGTGGAATTTAATGGCCTGCAAATGCGAGAGCGGGCAACAATTAGCTTGAACCTAGTTGATATTATTAACCTCCAAAAGCCATACCAGGCCCACAGCGTTATGCGCAACACTGTTTTTGGTTATCTAAAAGGCAAAAAAGTATATGAATTAAGCTCGCCAACGGGAGAGGTGTTTCGGATGCAAAGCTATGCTCAGATCGTTGATCCCTCCCTTAATATCAACAACCTAGACTCCCTAGGCGAACGCTTAAAGCTTCCCCAAGGCTGGAAATACCAAGTTAAAATCCTAAACAAAGATTCAAAACTCAAAGCAGATGGTATTGCCTATGTGTTGCAGGATGATTTTCAAAACTCATACCAAAAGCAAACTAACTTGCCCTGATTCAATATCAAAATAAGCTGGTTGGATTTTAAGCTTGCCACTTGTTTGCGCCTTGCGCAGCAATTCGCTGCGTTTCGGTAGCTGGGCTGCCGAATAACAAGCGTTGCTTTTTATCGCTTCAGTGAGGTTATTACCGGGCACAAATGAAGCCCGTATCGGTGTAACTAAATCCTCTAATAATGGCGTTAGCATTGCATCTGCCATGGCGGCAGTTACGGCACCACAACCGCTATGGCCCAACACCATAATCAATGGCACATCCAGATTTGCCACCGCATATTCCAAGGAAGCAACACCTTCATTAAAGGCGGTATTACCGGCGCTGCGCACACCGAATAATTCACCATCACCTGTATTAAATAACCATTCCAACGGCACCCTTGAATCAGCGCAGGTGAGCACCGCCGCCCATGGTCTTTGGCCTTTTGCTAAGGCCTGGGGTTTTATTTCGCAACCGCCATCGCCATAGGCCAGCTGCAGGGCCTGCATCCTTAAATCTGGGCTCTCTGCTTCCCCCGCTGCCGCCCAAGCCTTCATAAATCGCTGGTTGCCGGCAATTAATTGCTGCAGCGGTTTCAAGCTTGGTTTGCACACCTCAAGCTGAGCGCGTAGGTCCCCATCAACAACCGCAGCCTGGGCTAACCCAGGCCAGCACTGGCCAAACCCCAAGGCCGCCCCTAAAAAGACCACCTTTTCCAATAGTTCCCTGCGGCTTGGTGCCATAGCTCACCTGACAAGTGCCCTGGCCAAAGGTTTAGCTGTATTAGTAACCAATGCAATCCCCCCATGCCCGAACCCGGCTGGATTGATGAAATATTTGATGGCGTGCGCTACGGCCTCGAGGGCACGGTGGTGGCAGAGGAGCAATCCGCCTTTCAACGGGTGTCGATTATTGAAAGCAAACGCTATGGCAAGGGCCTCTTGCTTGATGGCTGCTGGATGACAGCGGAAGGTCAAGAGCGCCATTACCACGAATCGCTTGTGCATCCAGCCCTATGCGGCGCCGAAGCGATTGATCGGGTGCTGGTGATCGGTGGCGGTGATGGCGGTACCGCTAGGGAATGCCTGCGCCATGGAAGCGTTCAGGAGCTGCACATGGTGGAAATCGATGGCTTGGTTGTGGATTGGAGTAGGCAGCACCTGCCCAGCCTTGGCGGCGGTTGTTGGACAGATCCCCGCTTCCAGCTCAGCGTTGGTGATGGCATCGCCTGGGCCGCTGCTGCAGCTGATGCCAGCTACAACGTGGTGATCGTTGATGGTTCCGATCCAGCGGGCCCAGCCGAAGGCCTTTTCAACCGCGCCTTTTTTGAAAATTGCCGCCGCATCCTCAAACCAGGCGGTGTGTTTGCCACCCAAAGCGAATCACCGGAAGCCTTCCGCCAAGTGCACATCGACACAGTGAAACTGCTGCGGGAGGTATTTGGTTATGCCGATCCCATGTATGGCTGGGTGCCGATGTATCCAAGTGGCTGGTGGAGTTGGACCTTTGCCGCCACCGATGGGGCCCGCTACCGCCAAGTTCAAGCCGATCGCGCTGCTGCCATTGCCGCCGGCTGTGAAATCTGGAGCCCCCGCTGGCAGCGGGGCGCCTTTGATGCCATCCCAGCCTTCATGGAAAGGGCCTTAAACCAATGAGCGCGAGCTTCAGCCACGAATTATTTGAAACCGATGGCGCCATCTACATGGGCAGCCAGCGGGATCCAGCCGGTTGCCGCGTGGGCCTGTTTGGCGTGCCCTACGACGGCACCACCTCCTTTCGCCCTGGCACCCGCTTTGGGCCTGCGGCGATCCGCGAAGTGAGCAGCGGCCTGGAAAGCTATTGCCCCCAGCTCGATCTGGATCTAGAGGATCTCGCCTTTGCCGATCTCGGCGCGCTGGATATCCCCTTCGGCGCACCGGAGCCGGTGGTGATGGCGGTGCAACGGGCCACGGAGGCGGTGCTTGCCCTAGGGCTTAAGCCACTAATGCTGGGCGGCGAACATTCGATTAGTTCTGGCGCCGTGGCGGCGGTGGCGGCGCAACACCCCGATCTGGTGCTGGTGCAGCTTGATGCCCATGCCGACCTGCGCCACGAATGGCTTGGCGCCAAGCACAGCCACGCCTGCGCCATGCGCCGCTGCCTGGAGGTGCTGCCCAGCCAGCAATTGCTCCAGATCGCCATCCGCAGTGGCACCCGCGAGGAGTTCAGCGAGCTGCGTGCAACGGGTCGACTGGTGGCAATCGAGCAGCTGGTGCAAACCCTGCAGCCCCTCAGGGGCAAGCCGATCTACCTCACCGTGGATTTGGATTGGTTTGATCCAGCGGTGCTGCCCGGCACCGGTACCCCTGAACCGGGGGGATTTATGTGGAACCATTTTGCCGAGCTCATAACTGAGCTAAGCCAGCACAACCTGGTTGCCGCCGACGTGGTGGAACTGGCACCGATGCTTGATCCCAGTGGCGTTAGCAGCGTGCTAGCGGCAAAAGTTGTACGCAGCTTGTTATTAAGCCTCGGAAATTACTAATTAGTTAAATTACTAATTAATTAACTAATTAATTTCAACTAATGGCAGCTGGTGGCTGTCGTTTGGGATAACACCCACCCGGTGGGTTGGGTGCAAAAGCGGTAGTTCCGGCGCTTTTGCAGTCCAGTGGTGGCAGCTGAGGTCGGCGGTGAGTTCAGGGTGCAACGGCACCTGGCGCAGGGCACACCAAGACAACCCACCAGCTGGTTGGCAATGTTTACAACTGCGGCAGCTGCTGCGGCCAGCCATGGCATCTATTTGGGTGGTTCAACCTAGGGAGGATGCATCCAATAGCAAAGTTTGGGCACTTAATTGCAGGTTTCCTGCGGAAATGCGAATCAAAGCGCAGCAATTGCAGGGGCCAGGGCAGCAGAATCCATATAACTAAATCCAGCCGATGCATCGCACCCCCCTCCATGAGTTGTGTTGCGCTGCTGGCGGCCGAATGGTGCCCTTTGCCGGCTGGGAGATGGCCGTGCAATTTGGCGGGGTAATCGCTGAACACAAGGCCGTACGCCAAGGCTGCGGCATGTTTGATATCTCCCACATGGGGTTTTTAAAACTCGAAGGGCCCGGCGCTAAAGACAAATTGCAAGGGCTCGTGCCCTCTGATCTGCAGCGGATTGGCCCTGGGGAAGCCGCCTACACCGTTCTCCTAAATGAAGCGGGCGGCATCATCGACGACCTGATCATCTACGACAACGGTGTGGTGGCTGGTGTTGATCAGCTCTATGCCGTAATTAATGCCGCCTGCGCCGATGCTGATACGGCCTGGCTTGAGCAGCATCTGCTGGCTGCTGGCATCGAAATCAGCAACCACAAAGCTGGTGGCATTTTGCTGGCCCTGCAGGGCCCTGAGGCCGCCGAAAGGCTGGAGCAGCTCTCGGGTGAAGATCTCTCAGGGCTGCCCAGATTTGGCCATCGCCAATTGCAGATCAATGGTTCAGCAGTATTTGCAGGCCGCACTGGCTACACCGGGGAGGACGGCTTTGAGTTGCTGCTGAGCGCACCAGCGGGCCAAGCCCTCTGGCAACAATTGCTGGAGGCTGGCGTTACCCCCTGCGGCCTTGGCGCCCGCGACAGCCTGCGCCTAGAGGCAGCCATGCATCTCTATGGCAGTGACATGAACAGCACCACAAGCCCCCTTGAAGCCAGCCTTGGCTGGTTGGTGCATTTGGAGATGCCGATTGATTTCATCGGTAGGGAAGTTTTGGAGCAACAAACCAATCAAGGCGTTTCGCAACGCTTGGTGGGGCTGCAACTACAGGGCAGGGCCATCGCCCGCCACGGCTATCCAGTGCTGCACAACTCTGAGGTGGTGGGGGAAATCACAAGCGGCAGCTGGGCACCAAGCCTGGAGCTACCGATTGCCCTGGCCTATGTGCCAACGGCCTTAGCCAAGCTGGGCACTGAATTAAGCGTTGATATCCGCGGCCGCCAGGAACCGGCCCAGGTGGTGAAACGCCCCTTCTATCGCCGCAGCTGAACCGCCTGCATGGGATCATCCGATTCGCTGAACAACCGCCATGCGCAGCCACTCCTGCGGCGACCTGCGCACCAACGCCATCAACACCAAGGTGCTGCTTTGCGGCTGGGTTGATCGCCGCCGCGACCATGGCGGGGTGATCTTCATCGACCTGCGCGACCGCAGCGGCACCGTGCAGATCACCGTGGATCCCGATCTGGGTCCAGAAGCATTTGCGGTGGCAGAGCATCTGCGCTCTGAAACCGTTTTGCAGGTGGAGGGCTGCGTGCGGGCTCGGCCAGCTGCTTCCTTGAATGAACGGCTGGCTACCGGGGCAGTGGAAGTGCTTGCCCAACAGCTCACGGTGCTCAACGCCCCCAGCCGGCCCCTGCCATTTCCAGTGTCGGTGCACGATGAAGAAAATACCCGCGAGGAACTACGGCTGCGTTATCGCTACCTGGATCTGCGCCGCGAAAGGATGCGGCGCAACCTCACCCTGCGCCATAAAACAATCCAAACCGCCCGTCAATTCCTGGAAGCTGAGGGTTTTATCGAGGTGGAAACACCGGTGTTAACCCGTTCCACCCCTGAGGGTGCCCGCGATTACCTAGTGCCATCACGGGTATGTGGTGGGGAATGGTTTGCTTTACCCCAATCACCGCAACTGTTTAAACAACTGCTGATGGTGGGTGGCCTCGAGCGCTACTACCAAGTGGCCCGCTGTTTTCGGGATGAAGATCTCAGGGCCGACCGTCAACCGGAATTCACCCAGTTGGATCTGGAGATGAGCTTCCTGGGTCAAGAGCAAATTCTTGATTTGAATGAACGCTTGATCGCTGCTATTTGGCAGGTGGTGAAGGGGGTGACCCTGCCATTGCCACTGCCGAGGCTCACCTGGCATGAAGCGATGGAGCGCTACGGCTGCGACCGCCCCGACACCCGCTACGGCATGGAGCTGGTGAATGTGAGTGATCTGGTGGCAACCATGGGCTTCAAGGTATTTAGCGGTGCTGTGGCTGCAGGGGGCAGCGTGAAATGCATTGCCGTTGCTGGTGGCAATGAGGCGGTGAGCAATGTGCGCATCAAACCCGGTGGTGATGTGTTTTCAGAGGCGCAAAAAGCAGGAGCCGGAGGCCTTGCCTTTATTCGCGTTAGGGAAGGGGGTGAAATCGACACGATCGGTGCGATCAAAGACAACCTCACAGAAACTGCCAAAGCGGAGCTGCTCAAGCGCACTGGCGCCACCCCTGGCAGCCTCTTGCTGTTTGGCGCCGGCGACACGGCAACGGTGAATAAAGCCCTGGATCGGGTGCGCCAATACCTGGCAAAGGAGTTGGGGCTCATACCCGAGGGGGCCTGGAATTTCCTTTGGGTGGTTGATTTCCCGATGTTTGAGCGCAACAGCGAAGAAAATCGGCTTGAGGCGCTCCATCACCCCTTCTGTGCGCCAAACCCTGAGGACGCCCACGATCTGCCCACCGCCAGGGCCCAGGCCTACGACCTAGTGCTCAATGGCCTCGAATTGGGTGGCGGTTCACTGCGCATCCATAAAGCTGAATTGCAAAGGCAGGTGCTCCACACCATTGGTCTGGAGCCTGAGGAAGCGGAAAAGCAATTTGGCTTTTTGCTCGAAGCATTGGAGCTGGGTGCACCACCCCATGGCGGCATCGCCTTTGGGGTAGACCGCATGGTGATGCTGTTGGCGGGTGAAGAATCAATCCGCGACACGATTGCATTTCCAAAAACCCAACAGGCCCGTTGCCTGCTCACCGGCGCCCCAGGTGCCGCCAGCACAGCCCAATTAGCGGAATTGAACGTGGCCAGCACCTGGGTAGAACCGGAAGATAACTAACGCAAAGTTTTTCGCTGCCGCCGAATTTGTTCAGGCTGAAAGTGGCGATGGTTGCAGGGTTGCTAGAGCGAGAGCGTCAACACAGCAGATCGCGGCGTTCCACGGCTGATTTGGTGCGCCTATACCTGCAAGACATTGGCCGGGTTGATCTACTTAGCCAGGAGGAGGAACTCACCCTGGCCCGGCTGGTGCAAAGGCGTGAACTACTGCTGCGCCAACGCCAGCAGCTGGCCAGTGGCAACCCCCGCCTAGCCCGGCTTGATCATTTGGATGAACAACGCCAAAGGGAGGCGTCACGCCTGGGCCATCAACCCTCCCAAGGACAATGGGCGCAGGCCTGCCAGCTAAATCTGGCCGCCCTGCGCCAGGCCTTACAGGAAGGCAATCAAGCCTGGGCAGAACAGCTAGGCATCAGCAGCAGCGAATTGCAACAGCAACTCCACCGCGGCCGCAGGGCAAAGGAACGGATGATCCAAGCCAATTTGCGCTTAGTGGTAGCCGTTGCCAAAAAATATCAAAACCGCGGCATGGAACTGCTGGATTTAGTGCAAGAGGGAACTTTGGGTTTGGAGCGGGGGGTGGAGAAATTTGATCCCAGCCGGGGTTTTCGCTTTAGCACCTATGTGTATTGGTGGATTCGCCAGGGAATTACCAGGGCGATTGCCACCCAAAGCCGCACGATTCGCTTGCCGGTGCACATCACCGAAAAATTAAATCGGATCAAAAAAGCCCAACAACTGATCGCCGCGCGCCATGGCCGCAGCGCCAGCCTTAAGGATCTCAGCCTTGAGCTAAATCTGCCTGAGGCTGTGATCCGCGAAACGCTACAGAAACTGCCCCATGCCGTTTCCCTCGATAGCCGCGTGGGCGGCAGCCAAGAAACGCAATTGGGGGAGCTGCTGGAGGATCCAATGCCCACGCCAGAGCAGCTGCTAAGCCGTGAAAAATTGCACGACGATCTGGAGGCACTGCTAGATCAATTGAGCGGCAAGGAAGCGCGGGTGATCCGTTTGCGGTTTGGCTTAGATAACGATTCACCCCAAACCCTGGCTGAAATCGGCAAAAATCTTCAGCTATCGCGGGAAAGGGTGCGTCAAATCGAAACGATTGCCCTGCATAAGCTACGCCTGCCCGAGGCGCGCCTCAAGGTAAAAGACTACCTAGAAGACCTGGCTTGATTCATGATGAGTACTGCAAGTGCATCCGCCTAAAGCCATGGCCCACCTAGCGCCCCCCATCGATATCGGTATCCCCGCCAACCAACGCCAGGAAATCGCCGAAGGCCTTGGGCGTCTGCTGGCCGACAGCTATGTGCTCTACCTAAAAACCCATGGCTTCCATTGGAACGTAACCGGCCCAATGTTCAGCTCGCTGCACGCCATGTTCATGGAGCAATACACCGAGCTCTGGACTGCCCTTGATGAAATCGCTGAACGAATCCGCGCCTTAGGCCATCTGGCACCCATGGGCGGCCGTCGCTACGCGGAGCTTTCCAGCATTGAAGAAACCCAGCAGGCCCCCGAGGCCCTGGCGATGGTAACTGAATTGGTAAAGGGCCATGAGGCGGTAGCCCGCACCGCCCGGGGCCTATTACCCCTGGCGGAAGCAGCGGAAGACGGCCCCACCGCCGATCTGCTCAATGCCCGTCTCCAAATTCACGAAAAAACAGCCTGGATGTTGCGCAGCATCCTCGAGGGCTGATTTACTTATTCGTACGTTACCGCCGGTTTTATGGCCAAATTTGTATTTGTAACCGGCGGCGTGGTGTCGAGTATTGGTAAAGGAATTGTGGCAGCCAGCCTGGGCAGGCTGCTCAAAAGCCGTGGTTATAGCGTTTCAATCCTCAAATTAGATCCCTACCTAAACGTGGATCCGGGCACGATGAGCCCCTATCAACACGGAGAGGTATTTGTTACTGAAGATGGCGCTGAAACAGATCTTGATTTAGGCCACTACGAACGCTTCACCGACACAGCAATGTCGCGTTTAAATAGTGTTACCACTGGCTCCATATATCAAGCTGTAATCAATAAAGAACGCCGGGGCGATTATAACGGCGGCACCGTTCAGGTAATCCCTCATATCACCGGTGAGATCCGCGAACGCATCCATCGAGTGGCGGCAAATAGCAATGCCGATGTGGTGATCACTGAAATTGGCGGCACGGTGGGTGACATTGAATCCTTACCATTTTTAGAAGCAATACGTGAATTTCGCAGTGAGGTTGGCCGCCACGATCTTGCCTACGTTCATGTCACTTTAATGCCCTATATAGGTGTTTCTGGAGAATTAAAAACAAAGCCCACCCAGCACTCTGTTAAGGAACTGCGCTCAATCGGCATCCAACCGGATGTGTTGGTTTGCCGCAGCGATCGGCCTATCAATAATGAACTTAAAACTAAAATCGGTGGTTTTTGTGGTGTGTCAACTAAAGCGGTGGTGCAATCCCTGGATGCGGATAGCATTTATGCGGTGCCAATCGCCCTGGAGAAGGAGGGTCTATGCCGCCAAGTATTGGAAGTTTTAAACCTCCAAGACCATGAAAGTGACATGGCTAATTGGGAGGAATTAGTGCGTAAATTACGCAACCCAGGCCCTGCGGTGAAGGTGGCACTTGTGGGCAAATACGTGCAATTAAATGATGCTTATTTATCGGTGGTAGAAGCCCTGCGCCATGCCTGTTTAGATGCGGATTGCGGCCTTGATTTGAATTGGATTAATGCCGAACGCCTTGAGCAAGAAGGGGCTGAAAAGTTGTTGCGCGGCATGGATGCAGTGGTGGTGCCAGGCGGTTTTGGCAACCGTGGCGTTGATGGCAAGATCGCTTCTATTCGTTGGGCGCGGGAACAGCGGGTTCCATTTCTTGGCCTATGCCTTGGCATGCAAACGGCAGTGATTGAATGGGCCCGCAACAGCGCTGGTTTAGTGGATGCCACCAGTGCTGAATTGGAACCGGCAAGCACCCATCCAGTAATTCACCTATTGCCAGAGCAGCAAGATGTGGTGGATTTAGGTGGCACTATGCGGCTTGGGGTTTATCCCTGCCGCCTGGTGGCAGGCAGCAAGGGCCACAAACTTTATGGAGAGGAAGTTGTATATGAACGCCATCGCCATCGCTATGAATTTAATAATGCCTACCGCAGTTTATTTTTGGAATCCGGCTATGAAATCAGCGGCATGTCCCCCGATGGTCGCCTCGTGGAATTAATTGAATTAAAAAATCATCCCTTCTTTTTAGCGTGTCAATATCATCCCGAATTCCTATCTCGGCCAGGTAAACCCCATCCCTTATTTCGCGGTTTGATCGAAGCGGCCAGGGAACGGCTACCGCAAAGCCCCCGCGAAGCGATCAGCCAGCACCAGTGATTGCAAATCCTGGCCTGTTGCCAGTGGTGGAAACCTTCCATTCCCTCCAGGGGGAGGGAATTCATGGGGGCCGCAGTGCTTTTTTTATTCGCCTAGGTGGTTGCAACGTGGCCTGCAGCTGGTGCGACACAAAGCATTCATGGCCCAGCGAGGCGCACCCCCAACGCCCGGCAGAACACCTGGCGGCCGAGGCGCGGAGCGCCGCCCAAGCCGGCGCCGCCTTTGTGGTGATCACCGGTGGTGAACCACTGCATCACAACCTCGATTGTTTATGCAATTCCCTCAAACCCGTGGGACTGCCCATTCATCTAGAAACCAGCGGTGTGGATCAATTAAGCGGCTGCTTTGATTGGATTTGTTTATCACCAAAACGCCACCGCCCGCCAAGCCAAGCATTACTAACTGCCTGCAATGAATTGAAAGTAGTGGTGCATGAAGCGGCAGACCTTGAATTTGCAGTAGCCATGGCTGCGGCAGCCAACAGGGGCAAAAACAAGCCGGTTTTAATGCTGCAGCCGGGGGCTGATAGCAAAGCCGGCAGCAGCATCGCAATCAATTATGTGATGGCCCATCCCGCCTGGCGCCTAAGCTTGCAAACCCACAAATGGCTAGGGGTGCGTTAACGGATTTGGGCTGGCTGGCTGTTTATTTCCGCTTTCCAGAGGCGATAACGCACCTGGAAACCATCAGGTGCATAAATCACAATCGGCACACTTGCATTGAATGGCAACACGAATGGATTGCCTCCTAGGGGTACAAATTGCTTGCTAAGCCCTTGGCTGGGGCAGGCTTTTTTTGTAGATAACATCGCTCCCAATTGTTCAGCGCGATACACGGTGTAGCCAAAACCTGGCAGCACTTCTGAACGCAACCTGCCGGTAAAACGATGCAAATTGCAATCCAGTTCCAATTCCTTACCCACCAGCAACTGCACCCGCCAATCGCTTGGATTATTTGAAATACTTGGGTTAGTAGGGGGTTTTAAAAGGGGGTTCAACTGGATCACCCAACGCTTTTCACCGGCCACGGCTTCGGGATAGGGCTTCAGATCAAGTAATGGAATTGCCCCTGCCGGCATAGCAACTGCTGAACAAAAAATTGCTGAACAAATCAGCCCTGAAATACTGCGCATAGCTATTCGATCAAACTCAACCCATCCTGGCCCCCCCATGCACCCTGCACCACCAACTGCCGTTGCCCTTCTTTCCGGGGGGCTTGATTCCGCCACCGCAGCGGCCATTGCCATAGAAGCGGGCTATCGATTGATTGGTTTGTCTTTTAACTACGGCCAGCGCCATCAACGGGAATTAGAAGCAGCAGCCCTGTTAGCTCGCCATTTCAACTTCAGTGAGCACCACACCATCAACGTAAACCTGGCGGCCTGGGGGGGCTCATCCCTAACCGATCTACAGCAAACAATTCCCAGCGCTGGAGTGCTGCCAGGCGTTATTCCAAATACCTATGTGCCAGGTAGAAACACGGTGTTTATTGCCATGGCCCTAAGCCTGGCCGAGGCCCGCGGCGCCGAGCGGCTGGTGCTAGGCGTGAATGCGGTGGATTATTCCGGCTACCCCGATTGTCGGCCCGAATACCTAACGGCCTTCCAAAAATTGGCTGATCTAGCCAGTAAAAGTGGCCTTGAAGGCCATGGCGCCCAACTTTGGGCACCCCTAGTGCAATGGAGCAAAACCGAAATCGTGGCGGAAGCCTTAAGGCTTCAGGTGCCTATCGCTGATACCTGGAGTTGTTATGCCGGCGGCGTTAAACCCTGTGGTGTGTGTGACAGCTGCCGGATTCGCGATGGCGCCCTAAGGGATGCGGGCAGGCCCGATCTTGCAAGTCGATGACACAACTTCCCTGGTGGGATCCCAGTTGCCTTGCAACCGCCATGGCCCGCCATTTTGGCGAGGAGGGCCTGGTGTGGCTTGATGGTGATGGCAGCCAATTGGGCCAACGGGCGCTGTTGGCGGCGGCACCGCAAAGGCAATTGCGCTGTTGTGGTTTACCAGGCCAGCCCGGCAGTGCCGATCCCTTTGAAGCCCTTGAGGAAATCCAACAAAACCGAAACGGCATCTGGTTGGGCTGGCTTGCCTATGAAGCCGGCGCTTGGGTGGAACCTGGCCGCCACTGGCAAAAGCCAGATATGGCAACCCTTTGGGCCGGCTGTTATGGCGTTGTGGTGCAACTTGATCTGCAACACCAACAGCTCTGGCTAAGCGGTGAGGGGCCCCAACGCCAGGCCCTTGAAGCTTTAATTCGCTCTGGCCCTGACCTATCGGAGCCTGCCGTTGCTCAAATGGGGGTTGCCATTGATCAATGGCATTGGCATACAACCATCAGCGAATTTGAGCGTCAGGTGGCAACCGTGCAGGCCTGGATCGGTGCCGGTGATTTATTTCAAGCAAATCTCACCGCCTGCGCTGAACACAACCTCGCCGTTAACAGCAGTGCCCTCCAGCTATATCAACGCTTACGCCGCCGATGTCCCGCCCCCTTTGGCGGGGTGATGGTGGCCAGCAATGCTGAGGCGGTATTGAGTGCCTCACCGGAACGTTTTCTCAATTGTGATGCAGCTGGCAATGTGGAAACCAGGCCGATTAAAGGCACCAGGCCCCGCCACCAAGATCCCGATTTGGATGCAGCGGCAGCAGCTGAATTAGTTAGCAGCCCTAAAGACCGAGCCGAAAATGTGATGATCGTTGATCTGTTGCGCAACGACCTCGGCCGGGTATGCGCAACGGGCAGCATTGAGGTGCCACAACTGGTGGGCTTGGAGAGCTACGCCCAGGTGCATCACCTCACCTCGGTGGTGAGCGGCAAGCTGCGGCCTGATCAAAACCCAGTGGCCCTATTGCGAGCCTGCTGGCCAGGTGGTTCGATAACCGGCGCACCCAAAATCAGTGCCTGCAGCCACCTAAATCAATTGGAACCGGTAGCCCGGGGCCCCTACTGCGGCAGTTTTTTTCGGTTTAACGTTGATGGCAGTTTTGATAGCAACCTATTAATCCGTAGCGTGATGTTGCGTGATAAACGCTTAAGGATCCATGGTGGTTGCGGCATCGTGGCCGATTCCAATCCGGAGCAGGAGGCTGCTGAACTGGGTTGGAAAATACAGCCACTGCTGGCGGCCCTCAGCTAGTGCAAGCCATCGCCTGGATTAACAATCAATGGGGCGATCCCAAAAACCTAGGCATCTGCCTGAGTGATCGGGGCCTGCGGCTGGCTGAGGGAGTATTTGAAACGCTGCTGATTAAGGCAGGCACTGCCCAATTATTGGATCAACATTTAGAGCGTTGGCGCAGGGGTGCCCAAACAATCGGCCTTCCCCAACCACCTGATCGGGCCTGGCTCACAAACTGGCTTGCGGAAGCAATCAAGCGCAGTGGCATCGTTGCTGGGGCCCTGCGGCTCAATTGGAGCCAAGGCGATGGCGGCGGCAGGGGTTTGGGTTTAACAGAGGGCGAGGCAACGGGTCGTTTTTGGGCCACATTGCATGCCCATGAACCAAGATTTCAACTACAGAGCACCATGGTGAGCACTCGCGTGCAACGTTGGGCAGATAGTTCGTTGCGCCATTGCAAAACCTTTGCCTACGGGGAAATGGCCCTTGCCAAAAGGGAAGCAAACCAAGCCGGATATCACGATGCCCTGCTGCTGAGCAGTGCCGGCGGCCTCTGCTGTGGCAGCAGCGCCAACCTTTTAGTGCAACGGGAAGGCAGATGGCTAACACCACCACTCGCTAGCGGCTGCTTGCCTGGGGTAATGCGGGGGGAGGCCATAGGTCGAGGAATAGCCATAGAAACTGCCCTTGGCGATGCCCTAACCCCGGGGGAACCCGCCCTACTAATAAATAGCCTCGATTGCAAACCGATCACAGCGGCAGCGCTGCCATTGGCAAAACCACTATTTGAAACGCTTTTGCAACTGGGGGGACCTGGCGCTTAAGGGAAGCTTAAAAAAATCTAAATTTGGTAATTAGATGGCGATTTCGTGACCGTTGCAACTGTTGGCTTGGGGCAATCGTGGCTTGATGGTTTTGAAGCTTCTTACCCCGAATGGCAATCCTTAATTGCAGCTACCGCAATGATTTAGAGCGAATGGTGATACTGCGTTGTTTTGGTTCAAACAACTACTACCTGGAGCGGGTGATATTTCCATTTGAATTACTGAATTTTTCAGCCCCCGGCGACGCTGAAGTGGAGATTTGGAGCCATGGCATCGGCGGACCTGAGCTCGTAGAAACCCTCCGATCAAGGGAACTAAATAACGAAGAGAGCCAAGAAACCAATATGTTGCTAAGCGCTTAAATATGTTGCTAAGCACTTAGTTTAATAATATCAAACACTTAGAAATCTATCCACCACATCCTTACTTAGTTCTGCCGTTGGACCGCTGGCTACCATGCCACCTTTTTGCATGGCGTAATACCAGTCGGCTTGTCTTACAAAATGCAAATGCTGCTCCACAAGCAACACGCTGATACCAGTGGTGGCAACAATGCGCTTAACGGCCCTCTCAATATCAAGAACCACCGATGGTTGAATGCCCTCGGTGGGTTCATCGAGTAGCAACAGTTTTGGTTTACCCAGCAAGGCCCGAGCAATCGCTAATTGCTGCTGCTGGCCGCCACTGAGGTCGCCGCCGCGGCGCTGCAAAAAGCCCTCCAGCACAGGGAAGAGCTCAAATACCTGGGGGTCGATGTGGCGATGGCGCCGCAAGCCGCCGGGCAAGGCCTCCAAACCGAGAAGCAGGTTTTCCTTAACGCTCAACTGGGGGATTATTTCCCTGCCCTGGGGCACATAGGCGATGCCAGAACGGGCCCTTTGATGGGGGGCCAAATCTTCCAATTCCTTAGCCTCAAATCGAACGCTGCCGCTGCGCTGTTGCAACAGGCCAATAATTGTTTTCAATAAGGTAGTTTTACCAACACCATTGCGACCGATCAAACAAACCATCTGGCCTGGTTGCACACTTAGATCAACATTTCGAAGGATATGGCTCTCGCCATAATAAACATTCAAAGCATGTATATCAAGAACAGGCATGGAACTAGTCGTCATGGTTAATCCTCCTCACGGCCGAGATAAACATCAATAACCCTGGGATCGGCCTGCACCTGATCCATGGGACCCTCACAAAGCACATGACCCTCATGCAAAACAGTAACCGGTGCCTGCAGATCACGAATGAAGTCCATGTCGTGTTCAATCACTAGCACCGTGTGGCTGCCACTTAGTTCCTTTAATAATGCCGCTGTGTGAATAGTTTCCTCATCACTTAAACCAGCCACCGGTTCATCAACCAATAGCAATTCCGGGTCTTGGGCCACCAGCATTGCTATCTCTAGCCATTGTTTTTGGCCATGGGATAAACCACCGGCCAATTGCTGATCATGGGCGCCTAGCCCCACCAAAAGCAGGAGCTGTTGCACCCTCTCACGCAACTCAATTGTTAGTGGCTTTAGCAACAACTTTACGGGGGAGGAACCCTTGGCAACGGCCAATTCAAGGTTGCGCCTACAGGTGAGCTTTTCAAATACCCTTGGCGTTTGAAACTTACGGCCAATGCCGAGGCGGGCGATGTGATGTTCAGGCTTACCAATTAATGGCTTACCCTTGAATAAAACCTGGCCACTGCTGGGGCGCACCTTGCCTGTAATCACATCAAGGAAGGTGGTTTTACCCGCCCCATTAGGGCCAATAACAGCCCTTAATTCACCAGCTTCTAATTTTAAATCAAGTTGATTTAAGGCAAGAAAGCCATCAAAACTAACCGTAACCGCCTGCAGCTCAAGAATAGGCGTCATGATTTAAGCTCCGGATCTAAATCAAGGGAGGGATAGGTAGCTGCCTTTGGGGCGCGGCCTAGCATTGCAAGCAAATGATTCGGCCCACCATTACGCCACCAGCCCACCAAACCATCGGGCAAGGCAGTAACAACTAAAAGGAATAGTGCCCCTTGAATAAACAACCAAGTTTCAGGCAACTGCTCACTAATCAAACTCTTAGCAAAATTGATCAGCAAGGCGCCTAAAATCGCCCCAACCAGGGTGCCGCGGCCGCCCACAGCAACCCAAATCACCATTTCAATAGAAAATGGTACCGCCATAAATTGAGGCGAAACAATACCCGATTGCACCGTGTAAAGCGCCCCGCTAATGCCCGCTAGGGCACCCGCAATAACAAATACAAGTGTTTTGTAAGCGGTGGGATTGTAACCGGTAAATCTAAGCCGCTGTTCATCATCCCTCAAGGCAATTAAAGCATCTCCAAAGCGGCCACGAATCAACCATTTGCACAACAACCAAGCCAGAAATAACACAAGCACAGTTAATAAGTATAAATTACGCTGCATGCTGTCGCTGCCAACTAATTCACCAAGGAAGCGGGCGGTGTCGGTTTTTAGGCCATTTGTGCCATTGATTAAACGCTGCTGACCATTAAAAAAATTGTAGAAAACCAGCAGTGCAGCTTGGGTGAGGATTGAGAAGTAAACCCCCTTGATGCGATTACGAAACACTAAAAACCCCAATATTCCCGCCACCAATGCAGGGATTATCCAAATGGCAAAAAATGTAAAAATTCCCGAGTTAAATGGCTGCCAAAAAGCTGGCATGGTTTTCACACCATATAAACCAAAGAATTCAGGCAATTCGCCAGGGGCAAGGTTTTGCAGTTGCAGGTGCATTCCCAAGGCATAGCCACCTAGGGCAAAGAAAATTCCCTGGCCAAGGCTTAGTAAGCCCGTGTAGCCCCAAATCAAATCAATACCCAAAGCCACAATGCCAAGGGATAGAAACCGGCCCAGTAGATTGAGTCGAAACGGCGGCAGTAAAAGCGGCAGAATTAAAGCTATACAAACAAAAACAAGAAAAGGCAAATAACGAAAAATCAACTTCCTAGGCATTAATGTATTAACTAAATTCATCACCTATACCTCCACCATGCGTCCCCGGGGTGGGAATAACCCGGCCGGACGGAACTGCAGGAACACAACAATCAAGGCAAATACCAGCACCTTTGCCATCGAAGTTGTGGCAAAAAAAGTAATAAGTTCATTTAAAGCTGCGGGCATGGTGGGCCAAACCAGCAGGAGGGAACCAGAACCCAACACATAACTCAGCACCCCAATGCCAAGGGCCGCCAGCACGGTGCCCAGCAGTTTGCCAACACCACCCAGCACCACCACCATGAAGCAGTCAACGATGTAATTACCACCAAGATTGGGGCCAACGGAACCCAATAGGGTTACGGCAACTCCTGCCACACCGGCCAAACCTGATCCCACCAAAAAAGTGAGGGCATCTACGGTTTCAGTGGGGATACCCAAGCAGTTGCTCATCGAACGATTTTGGGTAACGGCTCGAATCCGAATACCCCATACGCTTTTTTGTAAAAACCAGTTCACTGAAACCAGGGCAATAATAGTTAGGCCAATAATAAATAATCTCGCCACGGGCATATTTACAGAGCCGATATCAATGGAACCCCGCAACCATTGGGGCGCTGTAACATCAATATTTCTTGCGCTAAACCAGGCTTGATCTAATACCCTAACGCTGCCAAGGGAAGCAGCTAAGCCAATACCTATGGCTGCAGCTAATAACCAATTAACAAAATTAAGCAGCGGTGCCCAACGCTGCTGCCACCAATGGCTTGGCAGAAAGCGAGGCACAAATAGGCCGAGGGCCACTGAAAGCAGCAGGCCAAGGGCAAAGGCAGTTGATACCGATCTCACAAACTGTTGCAGAATCAAACTCACCCCCCATGTGGCCAGCAAGGTTTCCAGGGGCCTGCCATAAAGCCTGCGTATAACAGTTGCCTCAAGCAATAAACCAGCTAAACCACTAACTAAAAATGCCAAGGGTATTGAAATTAATATATAAATCGGAAACAAGCCTTCCAAAGGGCCTGTTTTTAAAAGATTTTGCACCACAAATGTGGTATAGGCCCCAAGCATCATCAATTCACCGTGGGCCATGTTGATAACACCCATCAAACCAAACACCACAGCCAAACCAAGGGCTGCTAACACTAAAACCGAGCCAATTGCCAAACCATTAAAAAGGGTGTCGAGAAATAGATTCATACCAGCTCAAAAAACAAAAAAAGCATTTAATCAAAACCATGAAAAAGAGAGGGGGCAGATGCCCCCTACTCTATAAATTAGTCCAAATAAATTGAATTAATTTATCCAGTGATCACATTTTGTACTTACCGGCATCGGGGCGCTTCTGTGTCCAGTCGCAGGTGAAACCTTTGGTTTCAGGAACATATTGGTTCCAGGCCACTGGTTTTTTGAAGCCCTGGTTTTCGAGAATCTTAAACATGCCATCCTTTTGCACCTCACCGATCAGCACTAGCTTCTCAACGTGGTGATTGGGTTGAACGGTTACCTTGCCCTCCGGCGCATTGAAGCTAACGCCAACCAAGGCTTCACGAACCTTGTTGTCGTCTACGCTCTTAGCCTTTTCGGCCGCTGCCGCCCAGAGATAAACCATCATGTAAGCGGCTTCTGCAGGGTCGTTTGTAACCCGCTTATCGCCGTATTTAGCTTTGAAATCAGCTGTGAACTTCTTGGAAGCCGGTGTATCTAGGCTCTGGAAATAATTCCAGGCAGCAAATGTGCCCTCGAGATATTCGGGGCCAATGGCGGCAATCTCCTCTTCTGCAATCGAGAAGCTCATAATGGAATAACCATTGGCAGGAGTGATGCCAGCAGCCTTCATTTGCTTGAAGAATGCAACATTGCTATCACCATTCAAGGTGTTTACAATCACACCACCCTTAGGTAATGCCTGTTTAATTTTAGCAATTATTGGGGCCACTTCAGTATTACCCAAGGGTAGATAATCCTCCCCAACTAACTTGCCGCCTTTAGCTTTCAACTGCTCCTTCATGATCGTGTTAGCCGTGCGGGGATACACATAATCCGAACCCACCAAGAAGAAGTCTTTACCTTTGTTTTTCAAGAGCCAATCAACGGCTGGTTCAGCCTGTTGATTTGGGGTAGCACCGCTATAGAAGATGTTTTTGGAACACTCCTGACCCTCGTATTGAATTGGGTAAAAGAGGAAATGATCCTTGGCTTCATAAACCGGTAGCATCGCCTTGCGGCTGGCGGAAGTCCAACCGCCAAACACAACGGCAACCTTATCTTGATCGATAAGCTTCTTGGATTTTTCAGCAAAGGTGGGCCAATCGGAGGCGCCATCTTCCTCAACTGGAACGATCTTTAATTTTTTACCATCGATAACAACGCCACCTTTAGCGTTGATCTCATCAATAGCCATTAATTCAGCTTCAGCCACCGTATTTTCAGAGATGGCCATGGTGCCACTGCGGGAGTGCAGGATGCCCACCTTTACCTCACCATCAAATCCCCCTTCAGCCTTTTTTTCACCACTGCAAGAAACAACCGAAAGGCTGGTGATCAAAGCTGTTGTGCCGCCTAGGGCACGAACAAAAAGCTTGTTAGAGCGAACGGACGCCATGCAAAAACTCCAAGTTTTGACCCGCGATGCGGCGGTGTACGTTTTGGAACTTATGGCTAGGCGGGGGATGCGGTTGTAGCGATTGAAACCTTCCTAGGAGTTTGGTAACTGTTGCAACAGGAATTGCTCCACTTGCTCAACACCTTCACCTGTTTTTAGGTTGGTAAAACACCAGGGCCTTGCAGCACGCATGCGTTCGGTGTCGCTATTCATCAAAGCCAGATCAGCACCCACCATGGCTGCCAGATCGATCTTATTTATCACCAACAAATCTGAACGGGTAATACCGGGCCCCCCCTTACGGGGGATTTTATCGCCGGCGGCCACATCGATCACATAAATACAAAGATCCACTAATTCGGGGCTAAAGCTGGCAGCAAGGTTGTCGCCACCGCTTTCCACCAGCACTAAATCAAGATCTGGAAAGGCCCGCTCTAATTCCTCCACCGCTGCCCGGTTGATCGAGCAATCCTCCCGAATGGCCGTGTGGGGGCAGCCTCCGGTTTCCACGCCACGGATTCTTTCGGGTGCCAAGGCACCCACCCGCGTTAAAAACTGGGCATCCTCTTGGGTGTAGATGTCATTGGTAACAACTGCAATTTGCAGCCGTTCCCGCAAACGCTTGCATAGGGCTTCCACCAGGGCTGTTTTGCCGCAGCCCACCGGCCCAGCCACCCCAACCCGCAAACGACTCATCCCACCACTTTATTTGCCCGTTGCAGCAATGGCTCAGACAGGGTTACATCAATTGCTTTTGCTGTGGTGCGATTGAGCAGCAGTTCGGTTTTTGTGAGTGGTTCAAACGCCATTTTCGCTGGTGATTCGCCTTTCAGTACCCGCACGGCCAATTCACCAGCTGCAAAACCATCGTCGTAATAACTCCAACCGATCACCCCTAAACAACCGGGCAGATCAATATCAGGGGGATCTACGGAATAAACGGGGATTTTGCGTTCCAGCCCCACTTTGCAGATCGAACTAAAGGCTTGGATAGTGGCGTAATCACCAATTTTCACAAAAGCACCAACCTTGTCTTCCGCCAGCGCTTGAGCTGCTTGCAACACCTCACCGGAATTAGCAACGGGCTGAGTTTCTACTCGAATGCCGCGGCGGGCTGCCTCCTGCAGCAACACTTTCGCTTCAAATTCGGAATTGGGCTCCCCTGGGTTGTAGATCAAGCCAACGGTGCTCAAATTTGGATCCACTTCACGGGCAAGATCTAACTCTTTACCCACTGGGTTGGTGCCAACGGTGCCCACCACATTTGGCTTGTGTTGGCCCACACCGCCAGGGGGGGTGCCAGCTCCCGCACCCCAGGGATTGGAGCAATAGCAAAACACCACCGGCAAGGTAGCTGGGGCCACCTGCATGGCAGCCTGTAGTGGTGGCGTGCCAATTGCCAGGAATAGATCTACCGGTGCACCCACGAATTGTTTAGCCACCAAAGTGGTGTTAGCCAATTCACCGGCTGCATCTTTTTGAATCACATTGAGGGATTTACCCTCCACATAACCGGCCTTTGCAAGGGCTGCCATGAAACCCTTGCGCACTGAATTGGGCGGTGCCGCATCAATGAATTGCAGCATGCCAATGGTGGGACCTTTAACCCGCTTATTTCCACCAATTTGGGAACAGGCAGCCAGTAGCACTGTTCCGCCTAAGCCAGCTCCGGCCAGCCCTAAAAATGCACGACGATCCATTCCCATCAATCAAACATCGGATAACTGCACTTTGGCGGAGCCATAAAGTTCCCGCAAGCTGGCAACGCTGAGGGCTGCTTTTTCGGCGCCGCTCCAATCGCCCACCACCTGGCCCTCATGGAGCATCAAAAGGCGATCGCCGTGGTTTAGGGCCTGCTCCAAACTGTGGGTAACCATCAAGGTGGTGGTACCCAAGCGCCGCACTAAACGCTCCGTTAATTGCATAACTAGGGCTTCCGCCTTGGGATCTAAGGCAGCGGTGTGTTCATCAAGCAACAGCAGCTGCGGTTCCGCCAAGGTGGCCATCACCAGGCTGATCGTTTGTCGCTGGCCGCCAGATAGTTGACCAATCGGTGTATTCACCCGATCGGCAAGGGGTAAACCAAGGCTTTCCAACAGCTCTTGGTAACGGCGCAGGTCGGCTTGATTGGGATGGATGCCGAGCAGGCTTTGCAGGCGAAATGGGGAATGGCGGCGCGATTCAGCTAAGCGCAGATTTTCAGCGATGCTGAGGCCAGGGGCTGTGCCATCTAACGGATTTTGCATCACACGACCAATCCAGCGGGCCCGGCGGTAATCGCTCAGCTTTTGTAGGGAGCGCTCCGCCAATTTCAAGCTGCCGGCCTGGGCGGGAAGGGTGCCAGCCACCAAATTGAGCAGGGTCGACTTACCGGAGCCATTGCTGCCGATTACCACCAAGAATTGAGCCGTGGGGCACTCAAGGTTGAAATCCTTGAAAAGCTGCCGCCAACCACCGCCAGGTTGGCTGTGGCCCCAGGCCAAACCTTCAATGTGCAAACTCATAACCGCCGGCCCCCATCGGCAAGGCCCGGTAAACGCAGCCGGCCAAGGGTTAAGGCCCCAAGCAGCAGTAGGGCTGTTACCAGCTTTAAATCCACCGGCTCCAAGCCCAGTTGCAAGGCAATTGCAATCATCAAACGAAACAGGATTGAGCCCAGCACCACAGCAGCAAGGGCCATGGGGATCGTGCGCGGCCTACAAATCGATTCACCAACAATCACAGCCCCAAGGCCAAGGATTAAGGAACCAAGCCCCATGGTTACATCGGCAAAACCCTGATAGAAGGCAACTAATCCACCGGCCAGGGCCACCAAACCATTTGCTAAAGCAATGCCGATGGTTAGGCCCTTGGCACCACTAACACCATTGGCCCGAGCCATGGTGGGGTTATTACCAAGGGCCCTCAAAGCAAGCCCTAAATCTGTGGCAAGCAATAGGGCAAGCAAAGCGATTAAGCCCAGCACCACCAAGCTCAGGGCAAGGGCCCAATCGGCATCGCTATCAAGGCCAAAATCCAAACCGATCAAAGGGATATTTGATCTATCCATCAAACGCAGGGTGATCGAGTAGAGCCCTGTGCTGGTGAGGATGCCGGCAAACAAATCATTAACGCCAAGGCGGGTGTGAATCAAGGCGGTAACGCAGCCGGCTAAGGCACCACTAAGCACTGCCGCAATTAGGGCAACAGCGGGATTGATGTTGTTAGTGATAAGTACTGCTGCCATGCCCCCACCGAGGGCAAAGGAGCCGTCTACGGTGATATCAGCGAAATTAAGTACCCGCAGGGTGAGGTAAACGCCAAGGGCAAGGCCGGCATAGGCAAGGCCCTGGTTGTAAGCACCAAGCCAAAGTGAAAACATTGCCAACAGCTTTTAAACCCATTGTGCTGCCCCTAACCGCAATTGCTTGATTTCAGCGCGATCGACCCCCTAACCCTTGCAGCCTTAATCGCCTGCGGCCTAGCGGGGGGATTCATCAACACGATTGCCGCCAGTGGTGCCACCGTTACCTTGCCAACCATGATCAGCCTGGGGCTGGCGCCAGGGCTTGCCAATGGCACCAACCGGTTGGCGGCTGTTGCTGGTTTAGCCACTGCCACTTGGCGCTTTCAGCAGGCTGGTGCAATCCCATGGAAGCTAACCCTGAAGGCCACAGCTCCAATGGTGATCGGCGCCAGCATTGGCGCCTTTGGGGCAACCGCCTTAGCTGATCGCTGGATCAGCTTGGCCGTGGCTATTTCACTCCTATTTGTGTTGATCACCCTGATCACTAAACCAGCAGAGCTTTTAAAAGAAGAGCCCGTGGTTGCAAATAACCAAACCACGGAGTTGGGACCCCTTTTTTATGGCCTAATGGCCCTAACAGGGCTGTGGGCCGGTTTTATCTCCCTGGGTTCTGGGGTGATGACATTACTGGTGCTAGTGCTAGCCGGCAAAATACCGCTAAAAACAGCAAATATCCTCAAATGTTTTGTGAGGTTAAGTTCAAGTTTAGTGGCATTAGTGATATTTGGTTTGCGCGGTGATATCAATTGGCTTTGGGCCTTGCCGCTATCGCTATCGAGCATGGTTGGGGCAAATTTAGCTGCAAAACTGGCCCTGGGCAGCCAGGCAAGCCAATGGATATTCCGCTCTTTAATTGTGGTGGTGTGTTTAGAAGCGGGCAGTTTTTTATGGCGGCTTAATCCAGGCCTACCGGCCTAGCGCTCTGGAGAAGCGGCAGCCGCTGGCATCAAAGGCAGGCTAACCTTGCCCAAAGCAGTTCAAACGGGCGCTAGCCAGTGGCCATAATTAATGCGGAGGAGTTAAGCAAAACCTATCGAATTAGCGAAAAGCAACCGGGATTTGCCGGAACATTGCGGCATTTAGTGCAACGCAAACACCGGGAGATAACTGCGGTAAATAAAATTAGTTTTTGCATCGAACCGGGTGAAATTGTTGGTTTTCTTGGCCCTAATGGGGCAGGAAAAACAACAACTTTAAAAATGCTCACGGGCCTAATTCATCCCACTAGTGGCAAACTCTCAGTAGCTGGCCATAAACCATGGCAACGAAAAGCGCGATTTTTAGGCCAGATCACCCTGGTGATGGGTAATAGGCAACAATTGTTGTGGGATCTTCCAGCTCTTGATTCATTAAAAGTTAATGCGGCTGTTTACGGCATCCCAGAAAAAGAAGCGCAGCGCCGTATCAATGAACTTGCGGAAATGTTAGAACTTGGCGAGGAGCTGCTAAGGCCATTGCGAAAATTGTCGCTGGGCCAGAGAATGAAAACGGAATTACTTGCAGCGTTACTACATCAACCTGCCGTATTATTTCTTGATGAACCAACCCTGGGCTTAGATGTAAATGCCCAGGTGCGGGTTAGGGAATTCCTGGCTGATTACAACAAACGAACGGGGGCAACAATGCTGCTCACAAGCCACTACATGGGCGATATCACCACCCTATGTCCACGGGTATTACTCATCCATCAAGGTGAATTGTTTCATGATGGTTCCCTCAGTGAACTAACCCAAAAACTTGCCCCCTGCAGCCAAGTGCGCATGGAACTAAGCAAAATTCATAGCATTGAGGATTTCCGCGGCTACGGCGATATTCACTCCCTGGAGGGCCACCAGGTGCAGCTGTTAATACCTCGTGCTGAACTATCGGAACGGGTAGCAGCATTACTAAAGCGCTTTGAAGTGGTTGACCTAGAAGTGAGTGCCCCGCCGATAGAGGAATTGATTGGCGGCCTGTTTCGCCATAGGGATAAGTTATGAAATGGGCATGGCGGGTAGCTCGGGCGCTGATAACAAGCCAATACGCCCTGATGCTGGAATATCGAGCAGAAATTATCCTCTGGGCACTTTCAGGGGTGCTGCCTTTAATAATGCTGGGGGTGTGGAGCGGCTCTGGCGCAGCTAATGCTGCGGGCATATCAGCGCAGCAGCTGAGTCGCTATTTTCTTGCTGCTTTTGTGGTGAGGCAATTTACGGTGGTGTGGTTAATAAATGTATTTGAAGAAGATGCTCTGCAAGGCAGATTATCACCTTTTTTACTGCAGCCAATATCGCCTTTATGGCGCTACCTAACCGCCCATTTAAGTGAACAGGCATCTCGCATTCCCATTGTTGCAGTGCTGCTAGCACTGCTTGGAATAGCTGCACCTGGCTTAATCTGGCTGCCATCAGCGGGGGCGCTATTTTTTGGATTTATAGCAATTATGGCTGCATTTTTACTTAGATTCTTACTGCAACTTGTATTAACTACTTTCTGCTTTTGGAGTGAAAAAGCAGCTGCAATTGATCGCTTACTTATGATTCCATATATGTTTCTTTCGGGTATTGTGGCGCCCATAGATACCTTTCCACCTGCCGTAAAGCGGCTTGCGATGGCAACCCCCTTCCCCTGGATGATTGATTTTCCTGCAAGGCTAATAGCAGGTGAACCGGTGAATATTGCGCTTGGTTTTGCGGCAATCACTGCCTGGTGTTTATTACTACTGCCAATTTGCCATCTGCTCTGGCGGGCGGGCCTAAGGCGTTACTCCGCCATGGGAGCATGAAGGAAATAAAACGCTATTGGCGCAGTTTATGTTGCTTTTGGAGTAGCTCCATTGCAGCTGAATTTGAATATCCGCTCAATGCCTGGGTTGAATTATTATCTGTGCTTGGCAATTTAGCTGGCAGCATATTTGTGCTGAAGCTGTTATTTGGCAATGGTGTTTCCCTGGGGGGCTGGAGCTGGAATGGCTCATTAATAGTATTAGGTTTATATACAATTTTAGATGGATTTACAACCTGCGTGTTGCAACCAAATCTGAGCCGCATTGTGAATCATATCCAAACGGGCACCCTTGATTATGTATTACTAAAACCAATAGATAGCCAATTTTGGCTTTCCACCCGCACGGTATCCCCCTGGGGTTTACCTGGAATAATTGCAGGCTTTTGTTTAATTAGCTGGGCATTAATCAAGCCAAGTTCAAGCACTAGCTACGGCCTGCCATCCGGTGGAGCCATGCTGCTTGCCATTGCACTACTTATAGCTTCTTTAGCAATACTTTATAGCCTCTGGTTTGTATTAGCAGCTCTAAGTATTTGGTTTATCAAAGTGTGGAATGCCACCGAAGTTTTAAGGTATACCTTAGTTGCTGGTAGATATCCTGTTAGCGCCTATCCCCCTGCGCTTAGATTAATTTTTACTTTTGTATTACCGGTGGCATTTCTAACAACTATTCCGGCAGAGGCACTACTTGGTAAAAGTTCAACCATCTGGGCAATCGGCGCTTTAGGTGTTGCAGGAATTTGTTTAACCGGCAGCCGCTTATTATGGAATTATGCGCAACGATTTTACACATCTGCTTCTAGTTAATTATATTTAAAAACAACTAATTACCCCTACAGGCAAAGGGGTAGCTAAAAGAGGAAGACAAAACAGTTCCATATCGAGTGGTGTATCAAAATCCTCAAACAGCTTGGTTCTGCCCTTGTTCCACCTCTTACAGCAGCTGGGAAAGATGGGTTTTCGCATGGTGGATGTTCACTAATTCCATCTTTTGGTTCAGCCCGAAATTATTAACTCCTAAAAAGCCTCGAATAAAGGGCTCCATGCTGCAATTGAGCAAGGCCTGCCCCCACCCCGGAGCTAAACATTTGGCGTGGATCTTGGCTGATTAAATAATTAGCCTGGCTACTAATTAAAGGAGCCAATTGCAGCTGCAGGCATTGGCCTTCAGTTGCACCAAGGGGTATCAACCTTACTGCTGCACTGATTTGATTTGCCAGCCAACCATATAAATAAGCCTCCACTAAATCAGTTGCCTCTAGATCTAAACAATGGCCGGCCCAAGCCCAAGCAGCAGTCCAACCCAAACCCGTTAACTTCAAACTAGTTAACTTCAAAGCCTGGCACTGCTCAGTTAATGGCCAGCCCATCGCGGCAAGTAGTTGTAGTAGGGAACCAGCCATTTGCCACTGCTGCGCCCGTATTTCAGGCGCTTCCCGCTGGGCGATCAACCAACCATTTAGATCAAGCAACTGCTCCATATTTGAAGTTTTAAAGGCCTGTTGCAAAGGCCCTAGGGCAGCTGCCTCCACCGCAAGCAAACCAAATTGCAATTCAGCCTCAAGCCAGGCCTTCAGGGTTGCCGCATCCCTGAGCTCACCCGCCTGCACTAACACCTCCAAACCTTCGGCATAGCTGAAAGCACCCACCGGCAAAGCGGGGCTCACAAGTTGCAGTAAGGCCAGGGGGAGGGTCATGGATGGCTATGGCTAGCGCCATAGGCGCCACTCTCGGGCAGGAAGGGGGCCTGCAGGTGGGCAACTTGCAAACCGCGGTGGCCTAATAAATGCTCCAAAACAGGGTCGGCCAACAGCCTTAATTGATCGACTTGCAACTCCAAGGCCACATGGCGATTACCGAGGTGATAAGCAGCCTGCAGCAGGGCCATGGGATCATTGCTGCACACCACCAGAAGTGGTTCATCTGCAGCCACCACCACAGCTAGTGGCATATTTTCCACGGCCCCTAATAATTGCCCTGGTGCCAGAGGTTCGCCCCTTGGCAACTGCAGCAACACCTCTTGGCCGCCACTGCAGCGGCGCAAACCGCGGCAGATCTGCCGTTCAGCCGCCGTGAGTGGCAGCTGCAATAAAGCCTCTCCAGCTGCGGAACTGCAGCGATGCTGCAGCAGCAATGGCCTGGTTTCCTGTTGCATGGATCCAAGCTGCCATAACCCCATGGCCCAAGCCACTGCCACCCCTAGCCCTTGGCGGGGCACAGCAAATTTGCAATTTGCAGCCAGCAGCCAAGGGCTCACCAGCTTTCAAGGGGGCAGCACCGCCCCTTTAAAGCTAATGCGGGCATTTGCTGGCGCCGATGGCCGCTGTGAACTGCCCCTTTTGCATACAGCCGGGGGCCTCGTGGGCGGTGATCAACTCAAAATCGAACTAGGGCTTGGCGCCAACAGCCGCGCCCTGATAACCAGCGTGGCAGCCCAAAAGGTTTACGGCATTAAGGGCCAGTGGGCCCACATCGATATAGAAACCCAGCTAGGGCCGGGCGCTGATCTGGAATGGTTGCCCCAGGAAACCCTGGTATTTGAAGGGGGCCTGCTGCAACAGCAGCAGCGGCTGGAGTTAGCTGAAAACGCCAGCTGGCTAGGCATTGATGTGGTGCGATTTGGCCGCACCGCCAGGGGAGAAACCCTGGGCAATGGTTGCTGGCGCAGCAGCCTCGAAATCCAGCGCAAATCAGCCAGCGACCGGCGCTGGGAACTGGTGGATCGGCTCCAAATCAATCGGGATTGCCTTGATAGCGCCCATGGGCTAATGGGCCAGCCGGTGCTGGCCAGCCTGGTGTGGGCGGCACCAAGCTCCCTGGATAGCAACAAACTCCAAGCCCTAATCAACCAAGGCCGCCAAGACAGCCTGGAACTCGAGGGAGAAATGGCCCTAGGCAGCCTGCAACAGGGCTTAATTGCCCGCTACCGGGGCCCCTCCAGCCAAGCGGCCCGCCACTGGTTTTATCGCCTGTGGGCCCTGATTCGCCAACTGCGCGGTTTAAGTGCGCCGCTAGCGCCAAGGGTGTGGCCCCTGCAGGAATATCCCCAAACCCCAGCGCTCAACTGAGCAGCCACCACCACAACGGCACAGTAATTAGAGCCATTGCAGTGCTTATTAGCACCAAACCTGCCGCTGCATTAACGCCTTCCCCTTCGGCCTCCGCCATCAACAGCACTGAGATCGC
>Ga0310335_100026_pt1 | contig 42056 bp, 21 predicted proteins | sample LakMicMISRFREDD7_FD_195549 | JGI IMG/M metagenome (GOLD analysis project Ga0310335, IMG submission 195549) | Enriched freshwater cyanobacterial communities from Lake Michigan, Michigan, United States - MI23.SRF.RED.D7 (v2) (version 2) | ecosystem: Environmental > Aquatic > Freshwater > Lake... | reverse complement strand
CGTCAATGGTGCCATTGGTACCAGTAACTTGCTCGAAGCCCGAGAAGTTAAGACCGCCAACTTTGCCAGAGTAGGCAGTGCCGCTATTCAGTTCAACAGTTGAGCCGGCGGTATTCAGTGTGTCGTACTCCCCACCACCATCAATTTTGCCAGTGGCGCCAGTGCTGACGGTTGCGGTGTTTCTTGAATTGCCTAGCTGAATATTTTCAAAGTTAGAGAAGGTGACTCCATTGGTGTTACCAGTGCCAATGCCAGCTGTGAGATTGATGCTGGAATCCGAGCGCAGGGTGTCAGTGGTGGTGCCAACGGCATTGAGTGTGCTGATGCCAGAGAAGGCCGTTTGACCAACAGTGCCTGTATTTAAACCGGAGACATTAGCTTCTCCCGTGACGTCAATGGTGCCATTGGTACCAGTAACTTGCTCGAAGCCCGAGAAGTTAAGACCGCCAACTTTGCCAGAGTAGGCAGTGCCGCTATTCAGTTCAACAGTTGAGCCGGCGGTATTCAGTGTGTCGTAACCACCGCCGCCATCAAGATTGCTGACGTTCGAATACGTTGTGCCGCCAGTATTTACTGTCTTTTCGCCGCTTACAGTTGCCGAGTTGTTGCTATTGTTGAGAGACAGGTTCGTTGTTGTATTGTCCACTGCTAACTCCCACGCCAACCCCTTCACCACCTCTTCAAGCTCAGGGAAGTTCGATCCCACCAGCGTCTTGCCTTGACCCAGTGCTTCAGCGCTGGCGACCACGCGGGCGCCGCTGAGTTCTTCGAGCGTGGCGATAAAGGCCTGATCAGCGCCGACCCGGCAGCTCCATAGGTTGATCTGCTTGACGCCCCAGCTGGCGAGCAGTTCGGCCCGCTCAAGCAGGCCCGCGCGATCGATGCCACCGCCGAGTGCGATTTGTCCGGGGGCGCCGTGGGCCACCAGGTTCAGTTCGTCGCTGGGGTTGGCCTTCAGCCAGGTGGTGATGGCTGCAATGGCGTCTTGGCCAGGCTGCACCGCCAGCAGCCGTTCGCAGCCCAGGGCCAGCTCAATTGCACCACGAACTTCTAGATCGCTAGAGAGCACCGTGCCTCGATTGATCGCGCCTTTGCTTCGTGGCTGTGCTGCTTCCTGCCCTATGGCCATGAAGGCCAGGTTGGAGAGGGAGGTGATCGGTGAGATGGCGATAGCCATGACGTCGAACCGGAATCTTTGGGTGATGCAAGAACCATACGGGCACCAAAAGCACTGCAGCAACAGGGTTTTGTCTATACCTCTTGCGAATTTTGGTATTGCTTCTTTTGTTTTTCCGTATAGACCAACCCGCTTTCTTGCAGGTTGCGATTGGTGTTCCTTGCTTGCGCTGAAACCATCAATACGGAGTTGTGAATCCTTCCCGTTCCCTAATGGCTTGCGCCTAGATGGTTGTATCTAGTTTGTCTATACCAAGCCTGCGAGTCGTATCGCTGGTGCTCGCGGCGGGGGCTTTGGTCTTCCGGTGGCCGGTGTTTTGGGGCCCTTTGGATTGCCTGGAATTGATCAGGGTTGTTGATGTAAGGCCTCTCGGGGCTCCTAGGCTTGGATTCCCACTGCCCCAGCACTGGTTTTTGCCATGCGGCTTGACTGCGGTTTTTTGTTACGGGCCGCCCGTCTGGCGCTGGTTGGGGCCTGTTTTGCCAGCCCTGCGCCCCTTTGGGCCCAGGCAGCGCCCCTGGCTGCTACGTCGTCTCCTTCCTGGGAATGGCCAGGTACTCCGGCCGACCTGATCCGCGCCGTGACCCAGGGTTCGTTTCAGGCCATGGTGCGTGATTTCAAGCCCGTCTATGGCATTGACCGCCTGCCTTCGGTGCGGCTGACCAGCCAATGCACCCGCACGGCCTACACACCCAAGACCGCCACGGTCTGCATCACCCCAGGCATGACCCAGGCGCTTGCCCGCATTGGCGATGGGGCCCTGGCCTACGTGGTGGCCCACGAGTTGGCCCACCATTTGCAGAGCGCCATTCCCGCGATCACCCGCGGCTTCACCAGCCGCACCCAGCTGGAGCTCCAGGCCGATTGCCTGGCGGGCCTGTTGTTGGCGCGTAACCGCCAGGTCAATTTCACCGAGCGCGATGTGGTGGAGGCTTTTAAGGCCGCCTCAAAACTGGGCGATCGCACCTACGACCACTTCGATCACCACGGCACCGGCGAAATGCGCCAATTGGCGATTCGCTCGGGCGTGCGCTTTGGTGCCACCAACAAGCGCGACAACTATTTCCCCTTGTTTTGTGGCTTAAACGCTCGTCGTACCGAAAACAGCGTGGGCCGTTGAATCGAGATTGGTGACGCTGCTCAGGTGCATCGATTCGCTGGTGCTGAACGTGTAGCCATCCACCCCCAGGGCCGATTGGTTGGCGATGGCGCTGACGCCATTGTGGGCGTACCCATTAATGCCGCCAGACACGGCTGCCGCCAGGGCAAAGCCCTGGTTGGTGGTGATGGCTGTGATCTTTTCGGCGCCTTCCATGGTGGCTTTGAAGATGGCTCCGTCGAAAGGATTATCGAGCCATTCAGAGTTGCTGGTGCTGGCTTGAATGCCGCCGGTGCTGCTGTTGATGGTTGCAGAAGCCGCCCCCTTGGTGCTTACGGCTTTCACATTGCCGCTGGTGAGGGCATTGGCATCGACAATGCCACCGAGCCCGGTGAAATCAAACATCGAGGCGCCAATGGCGATCGTGTCGAGGGCGGTGCCTTTGGCGGTGCTGTCCCCCACGATCGTTTGGGCGTTGGTATCAAACAGGGTGGTGGCGCTGGCCTTGATCGAGCCACTATCGCCCGCATCCAACACCGCATTCACGGCGCCGTTGTTGCTGAGAATGTCGCTGATGGCGGTGGCATGGCCGGCCACGGCATCGGCCTCGGTGAGCATCACCGCTTTCGAAGCAATGTTCAGATCGATCCGGCCGGCGGCATCCATCAACAGCCCGCCGTCTGCATTGCTGGCCAGGCCATAGGCCTGGCCCAAATTAGCTGTGGCCGTGGCGCTGTCGCCGAGTTGGTATTGAAGGTCTGGGTCAGGGCTTTCGAAGGCATCGCCTTTTCCATCACCCACCACGCTGGCGCTGGTGTGGGCCACCAAATTCACACCGGTGGCGATGCTGAGGTCACCGCCCGCTTGGTAGGGGGAAACTGGTTTCACAATGCCATTGGCTCCCACCTGCTCTCCAGGATTGTTGAGCAAAGACTCTGAGATTGGTGTTGGTTGACCCTTGGGATCCAAATTTGTGAGATATGCATCACTAAACACACCCCGCAGGCTTTCGAGGGTTGTCACCGATTCGGCCGAACCCATGGCCGAATTGGCATCGGTGCGCAGGTTGGCACCGGCGATGCCCGTCAGGCTGAGGTTGGCGGCGGCGTCGATGGCCGTATCGCCCACACCAGCGATATCGCCAATGTTGGTGGTGGAACGGGCCCGGCCTGAGGTGCTGTCGCTGGTGGTTTGGGCACCGATCTCGGTGGTGCCGCGCACGGTGGCATCACCGCCCGCGACCATGTCCATGTTCAGCACACCAAAACCGCCCTGCACGGGGTCCACATAGCCGCTGGCATTCGGGGGCAGCTTGACGCCCACCCGGGTTTGGGCATCGGCATCGGCGTAGTCGGTGGGGCTATCGAACTTGGAGCTGGCATCGGCCGTGAGCTTGGTCTTCACATCGGCGAGTACCGACAGGTCGGCGCCGCTTTTGAAGAAGACGTCGTCGGTTGGAGGGGGATCTCCATGAAATGAGGGTTTGCCGAGCACGCCACCAAAGCTGGTGCCATCGGCCAGGGCTACGGCGTTATCGGTAACACCTGAGCTGCTCACCCCCATGGCGCCCACCACGGGTACCTGCACCGTGAGGTTGCCGCCCACATCGGCGTTCACCCCATTGATACCAATCGCCTGGCCGGAGGCATAGGAGAAGGCGGCGCCGTCGTTAAGGGTGAGGGGGACGCTTGTTGTTGATGCTGTTGGGAAATTGCTACCTACTGCGGAGATTGTGATGGGGAGCAGTGCTACTTCTCCCGACAGCCGTGAGGCTTCAGGTGTGGGGATAAAGCGAAGGTCTTGCTCGGTTTGGCCTCCAAGAGTGATATTCGTGTCAGGTGTGACTGCCTCCCATTTCCCGCTGTTGTTGAGCCATTGGAGAGAGCCGTTGTCTAGGGGATTGAAATTTTGATAACCCGCAGGAGCAGCCACAGAATCGACTGTTAGTCGGATGACTCCATCGGTAGGCGGAGCAATGCCCAAGCCATTGGTCGGATTGGTATAGAGGTCGTAGCTGCTGAACAGCTGGCCGATTGGTTGTTGGGTAGCCATCGCCGACTGCGCATTTGGATCAATGCATGGATCTTGCTCCTAGGGCATGGGTTGTGGCAACAGCTTTTTGGGCGATTTGGTGTACACGGTGTGTATTGATTGCTGCCGTTTGTGTGTATACGTTTTTGGAACGGCGGTTGGCTGATGGGCTCGCGGACATACGCATCTTTGTAGTCGTATCGCTGGCTCGCTATACCTACCGGCCCGGGCATTTTGGCCAAAGGCAGCGCTTGGCTGAGGCAGTTCTGCCCCCTCCCCGGTGGCGGCGCGGGGTCCGAGCAGCTCCGGCCACCGGCAGCGGCGCTATCGAAGGGGCCGTTGTTGATGAGCGTTGGTTATCGCTCCACCATCACGGGCTTAAGGGCCTCGTTGGCGGCGGCTTGGCGTTGGCGGCAGATCCAGCCCGTCAGCTCTGGAATCAACAGTTTCAGGTTGGCGCTGCCATTACCAGATCCATCCAAGCCGGCATTGATCTCCAATGGGCCGAACTGGCCTGCATCGAGCACCTCCACCCCGGAGGCATTGCCCCCCTCACAGCGCACCCGCATCGGCGGTTGCACCTCTAATTTTTTCGACCACTGCTCGCCACTGCGGGCCAACCAACCGATCTGAAATTGGCTCCAGGCCCCCTGATGTACCGGCTTTTTCCCATAGATGAACAGCTGCCGCCGGCTCAGGGGGCTCCAGTCGGCCGGGGTTTCCTTTCCTGGATCGTCTTCGACCTGGAGCGGGGTTTGCTGGGGCTTGGGTTTTTGGCCGGCGTTGAAATCGTCGCCGCCAAAGACCGACTTGGGGGGCTCGGGGGGAATCAGTCCCCATTCCACAAATTGACCCTCGATAAAAATCCAATCGGGCTTGCTTGCTTCAAGCTGGGCTTTCTGCCAGGCCTGCTGGGCTTCGTTCGATTCCTGCGGTGGCTCCCACGGTTCGGGAGGAGCGACACAACCAGACATGAGCCCGGCCAGGGTGATCACACAAATGGGTGTGACACAGCCGTGAGTTAAACAAATTCGATGTCTGATGCCCTGAGACCGCCTTGGGCGGCCGGGCCCCGTACCACGGCCAAAACTGAGTTGCCTTGGGTCCAATCGCCGTCTTGGTCAAACAACAGGGCACCTTGGTCGTAAGCGTAGGCCATGTGAGCTTTACTGCTCTTCTGACCTTGGATGTTTTCGAGGGTGTCGTAAATGAAGGCGGTGCTCTTGTTGGTGGTCTCGGCCATCGCCGCTGTCATGAAGGAGGCGACGGCACCTTTGTTGATGCCGGTGATGGCACTGGCGAGCTGGATTTTGTCGCCTTCGGCGCGGTTGAAATCGCTCACCAGATCGGTGCCCCGGCCAAAGCTGCTCACATCAAAGACAAACGTGTCGCTCCCCTTGCCCCCACGGAGCACATCGGAGCCGGTACCGCCACTGAGGGTGTCATTGCCGGTGCCGCCAATCATGATGTCTTCTCCGGTGCCGCCAAACAGCTGCATGTCAGTGGAGATGCCTTCGATGGCGATGCGGTCGTCGCCGCTGCCGCCATCAATAATCGAGCCGTAGCCCTGGCTGATTTCGATCCGGTCGTCGCCGGAGCCGCCATGCACCACACTTTCACGGATGGCACCGCGCACGATGTCGTCGCCGGTGCCGGTGTCGACAAACGACTGAACAATGCCGCGGGTGTTATCCAACACGCCAGTGCCTTCCACGCGGCCTTCGACAAAGTCGTCGCCGGAGCCGGTATTAATGGCTGATTTGAAGATACCGGCCGACTGCCGCAGGGTGGCATCGAGGGCCTTGGCACTATCGCTACTGGAATCGAAGTCGTCGCTGAGGGTGATGTTCTGGGTGGCCACACCGACCACATGGTCGGCGCCCTTGCCCAGGATCACGGTGCTGTCGTTGAAGCCCATGGCGATGAACTGATCCAGTTCCTTGCCCGTAAAACCAGCCCATTGGCCAAAATCGGCATCCACCAAGCCCCGGCCAATGATGTCGGTGTCGCCGTTGCCATCACCCACAATCGTGGAACTGTCGATGCCGTAACCCACAGCGCTCAGGGTGGCGCTTGGACCAGTCATCAGCGCTTCGGGGTTGTCCACCACGATGGTGGCGGCACCGGTGGAATCCACAAAACCAGTGCCGGTGATCATCACTTCGGCCTGGTTGATGCCCACGGCATTGGCCGAGAGGTTTTGGATCAGGGCTTCTTCGCCGCTGCCGCTGAGTTGGGCATGGGCTAGGGCATCGGCTTCCACATTCGCCTCGATCGTCACCGTGCGGCTGGCATCGTCATCGGTGAGATCGTCGCTAGTGCGGCCATCGATGCCATAGGCCTCAGCTTTGGTCGTGGTGATGGCGCCATTGCCGTTGGCATTGGTGAGGGCATCGGCATTGGCCTCCACTTCCAGCGGAACTGAGCTGGTGAAGGTGAGGTTGCCATCGGCCCAGCCGGTGGCCGAGGCGTCGGTGGTGATGGTGATTTCGTTGAAGTCCGAGCTGCTGGAAGCTGCTGCATCCACCGTGATCGAACCACCCTTGGCTGCGGTGAGTTGCAGCAGGCCGTCGGGGTCGGCGGTGAACAGGGAGGGATCCCAATCGGAGTCGTGGTGGATGCCCACGCCCAGGGAGTAGGCCTGGGCCAGCACTTCATTGGTATAGGCATCGCCTTGGTTGAGACCCAGGGCAACGGCTTCAGCTTCTGCCTCGGCGCTCAGCTCAATCCTGCCGCCCACCGTGATTGCCTTGCTCAGCTCCACGGCCTGCGATTTCGACACAGCCCGGGAGCGCTGACCTGGAACCAGGCCAGCGAGGCTGTCTTCGTCGAGTTCGAACAGGTTGAGATCGTCGGCCATCGCCTCGCCGCGATTGGAATAGGAAGAACCTAGGGCTTCGGTCTTACTTCCACAAGCCAATTTTGCTCTTAGCAGTGATTTTTAGAGCAATACATTGAATCTGGTCTCAATGCCAGTGGTCGGGGGCATCTCGGTTTGCTTGAATTCTCTCAACTCCTACTGCTGCAAGCAGTTTGGGCAAATGGAAGATGCGCTAACCCTGCACAATTTGGATGGCTAAGCGCAACGCGCTGTCTACATCTGTATTGCTGGCTGGTCGGTCGTATTGCTGCCGTATTGCTGGCTGGTTTGCGCAAAGGCGTTGCTGGTGCTGCCTTTTGGTGATGGCTAGTTGGGGGCCGTATAGACATCAAAACTTCCCTACTTGCTCCATCAGCATTTCTTATCTCTGAACTCTGTCGGCTGGGTGTTCTTGGCCCGGCATGGTTCGGATTGACGCTGAGCAATACGGTTTTGTTCTGTTTTGACGGACTTGTATAGCCCTTTGGATCGCTTGGTAGGGCAGCCTTTTGGGGGATGAAGAGTGCTTGCAAAGCCGCTTAGGCGGACTGGTGTGTATACAAGATTGTTCCTTGAGAACCCTTGCGGTCACTGCGTTTTTGGGACGCTCCGACGTGTTTTGGGCTGCTAAGTTTCTCTCAGGAAATCTCCCCCACCCTCCCCCCTTTGGTTTCGGTCGATGGCTAACACCTCCATCACCAGCAGCAGCACGGTCCTCTATGGGGGGCTTGGGGGAGAGGCGTTTGGATTGGGTCCGGGCTCGTCCTACGTGTACGGAGGTGGGGGCAACGACGCCTTCCAGGGCAGCACCAGCTACACCGCCCTCTACAGCGGCGCCATCAGCGATTACGCCTTTAGTTCGGCCGTCGGTGATGACGGCAATCGCATCCTGTTTATCCAGGACCTCCGCATCGGTGGGCCCGATGGCGTGGATCGTTATGTGGGCAACGGCTCCCTGGGCTTTGGCTTCAATCCCAATGGCGCGGCCGGCGGCCAAACCATTGATGTGCGCGCAGCGATGGATCTGTTGGCGGTGTTGCCGAGCAACCCCAACCAGCTGCCGATTGCCTTCAACGACAGCATCACCCTCAACGAAGACACGGCGCTCCAGTTCGATGCCATCCTCAACGACAGGGATCCGGAATCCGATCCCCTGAGGGCTGTTGGGGTCTTCAATCCCGCCGGCAACAAGGGCTTTGCCAGCCTGGATGTGGCAGGCAAGCTCACCTATTCGGCGATTGGCAAGTTTGATGACCTGGCGGCAGGGGAAACCGCCCGGGAAAGCTTCAACTATGTGGTGAGCGATGGCCGCGCTGGCTCCGATGAGGGCCGGGTGGATGTGACCATCACCGGCGTGAACGATGCCCCGGTGGCGCGCCCCGATCAAATTTCCCTCAACCAAAACCAGGCCCGCACCTTTAATCCCCTTACCAACGACAGCGATCCGGACCATGCCGACGCCATCAAGATTGTTGCCGTTTCTGGTCAGCCCAGTAACCAGGGGCTAGTCACCATTGGCGATAACGGCCAAACCCTCACCTATACCGCCGAGAATCGCTTTAACACCCTGCCTGCTGGTCTGACCACCACCGAAACCTTCACTTACACGGTCCAAGATAAGGCGGGTGCCCAATCCCAGGCCCAGGTGAACGTCACCATCGTTGGTGAAAACGACAAGCCTGTGGTGGTGGGCGATGCCATCACCCTGAGCGAAGACCAGGCCCTCAAATTCAATCCCGCTGCCAACGACACCGATCCCGACCAAGGCGAATCGGTGCGGGTCAGCGCCGTCACCCAGCCCGCCAATAGCAAAGGTGAGGCCACGGTCAACCAGGACGGCGAGGTCACCTATTCGGCCATTGGCAAATTTGATTCCTTGGCCCAGGGCCAAACGGCCCAGGAGAGCATCACCTATACCGCGGTGGATGGCCGTGGCGGCAGCAGCAGCGGCACCATTGGGGTCACCGTCACCGGCGTTAATGATGCGCCGGTGGCCATCGACGACACCATTGCCGTCGACGAAGATGCCCCCCTGCTCTTCAATCCCTCGGGCAATGACCCCGATGTGGATATCAACGATAGGGTCAGCACCGTTAGCGTTAGCAACCCAGCAGGCAATAAGGGGCTAGCCACCCTGGTGAACGGCCAGGTGCAGTACAACCCCAATGGTGCCTTTGAAGATCTGCCCGCTGGGGGGTCTGCCACCGAAAGCTTCACCTACGAGGTGGCCGACAGCCTGGGTGCCAAGGATCAGGGCCGGGTGAATGTCACCGTCAGGGGTGCCAATGATGCTCCTATGGCCTTTTCCGATACGGCAACGGTTTCGGAAGATGGCTCCATTGAAATAAATCCCGAGAGAAACGACAAAGACGTCGACCGCGGCGACGTGCTGCGGGTTTCGGAAGTCATCAACCCCAGCACGAACAAGGGCCAGGTCACCTTCTCAGCTGGCCGGGTGGTTTACAACGCGGCTGATCGCTTTGACGAACTGCCCGAAGGCTCCAGTGCCAGTGAGAGCTTTAGCTACAAGGTGAGCGACGGCAATGGGGGCTTTGCCACATCCCAGGTTTCGGTAGCGATTGAAGGCAAAAATGATGCTCCAAAAAGCAATCCTGATTCCTACGCCGTTAATCAGGGTGCCAGCATTAATGTTAATCCGGCTGCCAACGATACCGATGTTGACTTAGGTGATACCCGAAAGGTTACCCAGGTCTCAGGACGTCCAGGCGCGAAGGGCTCGGTCAGCGTGGATGCCAATGGCAATGTTAGCTATAGCGCCCAGGATGGTTTCGCTTACCTAGCCAAGGGGCAAACCACCAGCGAAACGTTTGATTACACCGTTTCCGACAAACTCGGCGCTACCGATCGCGGCCAGGCCACGGTCACCATTACCGGTGGCAATGATGCTCCGGTGGGCGCCGACGATCGAATTGTGGTTTCCGAGGAGCAGATCCTCGAGGCGGCCGACGGCCTGCTGTTGGCCAATGACCGTGATGTGGATCAGGGCAACGTGCTCAAGGTTGCCGGAGTTACCGATAACGCCAGTAACAATGGGGCCCTTTCTTTCACGTCTGCAACGGGCCGCGTTGTCTACAACCCAGTTGGCAAGTTTGACTATCTTGCTGAAGGCACCTCTGAAGATGTCAACTTCAGCTACACCGTTGCTGATAATGATGCGGGCACCCATCAAGCCAATGTCAAGGTCACCGTTACGGGTGTGAATGATGCCCCTGTTGCTGTGGATGATCGCGCCACAATTCAGCAGGGTGGTTCGCATACCTTTGACCCTTCTCTCAACGACACGGATGTCGACAGGGGGGATACCCGCCGGGTGACCTCGGTCAGCAACCCCACCGGCAACCGCGGCACCGCAACCCTGAATACCGTTAATGGCCAGGTGAACTATGTCACCGGATCGGGCTTTGATTATTTGGCCGAAGGTGAACAAGCCAGCGAAACCTATTCCTACACGGTGGCCGACCGCTTTGGTGGCACCGACCGCGGCGACGTCATCCTTACCATCACCGGTAAAAATGATGCGCCGCAAACGGTGAATGATGTGGTAATCCTGAACGAAGATCAGGGTATTCGCTTCAATCCCGCTGCCAACGATCGTGATGTCGACAACGCTGATGTGCTGCGCGTGTCGTCGGCCCAGCTGGGTACAGGTGCCAAGGGCACCATTGAGATGGGTACTGATGGCACCATCTACTACAACGCTGCTGGCAAGTTTGATGCCCTACCCCAGGGCAGCAGCGCCGTTGATACCATCACCTACACCGTGAGCGACAAGCTCGGGGCCCAAACATTAGGGCGGGTTGATGTCACGGTGTCGGGTGCCAATGATGCTCCTGTTTCGGCCCGCGATAGTTTTGATGTCGCCGAAGATGAAGTCAAAACAGGCGTTAGCGGTATCGTTCTTGGCAACGACACCGACGTTGACCTTGGTGATCGGCTCATGGTCAGCTCCTTTGACCGTGGAACCGTCAAGGAGGGAGTGCTGAGCTTGGTCAATGGCCAGTTGACTTTTAATACAGCCGGGCAATATGACGAACTGGTCCGGGGTGAGGAAACCAAGGCCACCTTCTCTTATATTGCCAAGGATCTGTTTGGTGCTAATACCGATCGTGCGTCAGTTGACGTCACGATCAAGGGCCTAAATGATGCGCCGGTCCTTAAGTCTTTCGGTCCCCTAGCGATTACTGAAGATAGTCGTGATGTTTCGATAGGCATTGCCGCCGTGGCTAGTGATGTGGATGCTGGTGATAGGCCTCGTTTTGATGAGCTGCCCCCTAACGCGGCTTATATTAACGGCAGCACCGGTGGACGTTTTATTGTCACCTCGGGTGGCGGTGAAATCCTCTTTGATCCCGGTAAGGATTTTCAATCCCTTGGCGTTGGCCAAACCCTCACCTCCTCCTACAACTTCGCTGTCAAGGATCTTTATGGTGCCGTTGTGCCAGGTAAATTGGATGTGGTGGTTACGGGAATCAACGATGCCCCTGTGCTGAAGAGTGATGAGAAAATTGTCTATCGGGTTGGTGAAGACTTTGTTTCCACCACCTTGGATTTGGTCAAGGATGGCAAGGTGTTTGACATTGATCAAGGTGACAAGTTAACCCTGAAATCGATTTCGTCTCAAGGGTTGAGCACTGATGTTGTCGACCTTAAGACGGTTTTGACGGGTACGGGAGTGACCCTTACCCGTACCGCCGACTTGGCTGGAGGTGTGATTGCAGCATCGTCTACCACCAATTTCACGGTTGGCGCGGTTGGAGGAGCTGCAGGTGTCACCTACAACCAATACGACAAGCTCGACGAGGGCGAATCGGCGTTTGAAAAAGTGACGTTTGAGTATCAGGATCAAAGTGGTGCCACTGTTACGGCTCCAGTGACCTTGGAGATTTCGGGTCGTAACGATGCACCGATTCGTCAGGATGGCAAGGCCACAACGGATTTGGGTTGGCAACCACTGACGACAGCAACCCGGATTACCCAGGACCAATTGCTTGGTACCTACAACCAAAATGGTCAAGAACTTTATCGCTCGTTCTACGATGTTGATGGCGAAAAATTGGCCGTTAGCAAGCTCGAAGTGGTTTCTGGCGGCGGCAAAATCACTGCTGTAGCCGGCAAGACTGGTGAGTGGGACTACACCCCTGGATTAGCCGGTGATGTGAAGCTAGCTTTCACCGTGACAGACGGCACGGCAAACCTTGTTTCCAATACCAATTTTGTTGTGAAGGATCCCTATTTGGGAGATGTGAATGCTGGCTTCAAGATGGTGACCGCCCAGGATGGCAGTTACCAGGTGCAGCGTTACGGAGTAGAGGTGGGAACCAGTGGTGCCTTGGTGGATAAAAATGAGGGCTCACCCATTCAGCTCAATGATGCCAGAGGAAATAATTTTGTGAGTTCCTACTTGCCTGAGGGCTATAAGGCTGTTGGTTTTGATGCTGATTATGTTCCAGCAGCTGGAACTCAAACTGGCGGCAATTGGCAATTCGATCTCATTCTGCGTGGTGATGATCCCGTATCCGGCGACAAGGTTTATCTGCAGCAGCGATTTGAAGCGGATGGTTCGGCGTTGCGCAACACCACCCGGCTCAGCGATGTGGATGTGGTACTGCTCGAAACCGAGCTTAAAAAGAGTTATTCCGACACGGATGACTGGCGCCAGGTTGATATCAATGGTGATGGCGTTTTGGGCTTGAACTTCAATGGTCCAACCCTTGCTAGCTCTGGGCTCACCAAGGTTGTTGACGCCGGTTCTGGACTGTTGTTGGTTTCGGGTGATTTCACGAAGGGAGATACTACGAAGACCCCTGTTTCGCTGGCCAACAGCGTTTTGTTGACCAATTCAGATGGCACGAAGGTGTTTGAACTTGATGGGGCTAAGGCCGCTGCAATCACACCAGATGGTTCTTTGGATCAGGTCATCTTTGCCAGTGGATCTGCCGCTAATACATCGTTTCTTGCCCAGACCTTTGATGCTGCCGGACAAGCCCTTGGCAGTGTGCAGGTTGCGAGTAGCCAGAGCTTTACCGAGGCCCAGCGCCTCGGGGTTGTGGCGACAAACAGCCAAATCACCGCTGAGAATCTGGCGGATCCATCATTCACTACCTTGGTACCTTCCGACAACCAGAATCGCAACCAAACGCCTTTGTAATTGGATGGAATTAGATCGGTTCAATCACCGGCAACACCATCTTTCTCGATACATCACAAAGCCAGGCTTCCTGTTCTGCCGTGAGCTCGCGGCTTGTGAGCACGTGACCCCAGTGGTCTACGGCCACGATGCCTTTGACCACGCTGGCCTGAATCGGCCTTAACTCGGGCCGTTCCTTCGAGATCACCTGCATCAGGATCTCGGGGTCTTCCGGAAGGGGTTCACTGCTGAGCTCACTGATCAGCGATTCGCCGTCGCCCAGGTTCCAGCACAGCACCCTGAGTTGCCACATCACCTGATAGCGCAGGTCGGTGGGGAGGTCGCTTGGGGTGCTGGGCACTTAGCTGATCTTGATGTCTTCGGCTCCCAGATTGGCACCCTGGCCGTTGTTGTTGAGCACGGCTACCGTGCGGCTGCCCTGGCTCCAATCGCCATTGGCATCGAACATCAGGGCGCCGGTATCGGTGGCATAGGCCAGGTGGGCCTGGCTGACGCTGCCCAGGCCTTGGATGTTGGCCATGGTGTCAACAATCACGGCTTGCTCGAGATTGGCGCCGCCTCTTGCGACGTCGGCGGCCTTCACAAACTGCACGGCCACGCCTTTTTGCAGGCCGGTGAGGCTGCCGCTGAGGGTGATGCTGTCGCCCTCGGCGCCGTTGAAATCCATCAGGCGATCGGTGCCGCTGAGCATGTCGGAGCCCTTGAACACAAAGCTATCGGCCCCGGCTCCGCCCCTGATCACGTCGCTGCCAACACCGCCATGGAGCACATCGGCGCCGCTGCCCCCTTGAACCACGTCATTGCCGATGCCGCCATCGAGGAGGCTGGTGCTCGAGGCGCCGGTGATTTTTAGGTTGTCGTTGCCGATGCCACCGGAGAGCAGTGAACCTTCGCTGGCTTCCAGGGTGATGGCATCGTTGCCGAGGCCCATCAGGAAGCTGCTGCCGCTGGCACCACCCACCACCACATCATTGCCTAGGCCAGTGTTGATGGTGCTATCGACCATGCCCTGGGCAGCCCGGAAGCCGTCGCCGAGGGCGGTGCCGATCACGGTGTCGTTGCCAGCGCCGGTGGCGATGTTGCTATCCACGATTCCCCCGCCACTGACCATGCCGCCGCCATCCACCATGGCACTGCCGGCGCCGAGGCTGGCATCGTCCATCAACAGCTCGAATTGATTGATCGTGCTGTTGGCTGTGCCTTGGATGCGGTCATTGCCAGTGCTGGTGGTGATGTCGGAATTGCGGATGCCCACGCTGGTGAGCTCGTCGATGGCATCGCCCTGGAAGCCATCCCAGCCGCTCAGATCCACGGTCAAGGTGGAGTTGCCGATCACATTGGTGTTGGTTCGACCGTTGCTGCGCACCAACACGTCGTCGACGCCGATGGCACTGGCGCCAATCGTGATCGTGTAGGGATCGCTGGTGATGTTGTCGCCAAGGTTTTGGGCGCCGATGCTGGCGCTCACGTTGCCGCCAATCAGGTTTCTATCGCCAATGCTGGTGATTTCAGCGTTCTGGATACCCACGGCTTCGGCATTCAGGCCGCCCACCAGGGTTTCCTCGTTGTTGTTGCCAACCAGCAGCGACTTGGCAGCCACTTCGGCAAACGGATTGCCCACCACGGTGATGCCGTGGTCAGCGTCGCCGGTGCCCTGGAGGCCATAGGCGCGGGCGTCGGCCTGGAGCTGGGACACCAGATCGGCATCGCTGTAGGCCTCGGCGTTGGCATCCACCCCGAGGGTGATCACCCCATCGCCATCGGTGTAGAGGTTGACGTTTTGGAAGCCAATAGCTACTGCCTCGGCATCGGCCTGGGATCCCAGGGCGCCGGTGGCGCTGGCCTGGGCATCGGCTTCAATGCTGATCGAACCACCGTTGCGGCTGGTGAGGTTGAGCAGGCTGGGGGCATCGCTGCGCAGCAGCGCATCGAGGGATCCCTCGTGCTGAATCGCGATGGCGTGGGCATCGGCGATCGCCTGGGCGACGTTGTCGTCGCTGAGGCTGAGGGCCTGATCCACCGCATCGGCGGCCGCATCGGCTGAAATATTGAAACTGTTGCCGGCCTTGAGGGTGTCGCCTACCGCATCGATGCCGGTGGTGTCACTCAGGGCGGTGGCGCCACCAAACAGGGCCGGGTCATCCTCGCCGTGGAGGGTGATTTCCACGGTTTCGGCCTGGCCATCACTGGTTTTAACCGTGAAGGCCTCCACCACCTTCTGGCCGGTGATCAGCTGCTTGAGCAGGTCGCGATTGCTGGTGTCGAGGTTGTAGACCCAATCGGCGCTGTTGCTGGTGTCGCTGCCGTTGAAACTGAAGGTGCCATAGCGGCCCTGGGGACCGTCGTAGGCCAGCAGGTGGGTGCCGGCGGGGTTGCTGGCAGCATCGTTGGCGTCGGGATCCTGGACCACCAGGGTGCCGCTTTGGCGGCTGTTGACGCCTTCAATGATGTCGCCAGTGGTGGTGCCATCGATCGTGGAGAGGTCGTCCTTTCCTGTGACCACCACGTCCACCTGGTAGGTGGCGCCCTGGCGATCTTTGACCAGGTAGACATCGGTGGCCACCTCGCCGTTGTCGAGCCTCTTGCCGGGCACATAGGTCCAGGCGCTGAAGCCCTCGGCGTTGGGGGTGCTGAGGTTGAAGGTACCCAGGGGGCTGGGGCGGTAGTCCTCGGGGTAGAGGTTGGCCCAGCCTTCCCCATCCACGTCGTTGAAGCTCAAGTAGCCGCTGCGGCCATCGCTCTGGCCTTCGCTCACCTGCAGGGTGAGTTTGGGCGGGCCCACGGGCGTTGGGGTTTCCGGGGTGCCCGAGGTGTCCTCCGAAGGTGCCACGGTGGATTCGGCTTCTGCCGCCACAGACGCAATGGCCTCTTGGATCAGCTCAGAGGTGGTCTGGGCTTCGAAGGCCTCAGTGGTGTCGAGTAGGGAGGTGGTGGAGTCAGACATGGCGATCGAGCGATGGGGTTAAAGCGAAAGGGCGTTAGCTATCGCTGGAACTGGTGGCTCGAACCACCACGTTGGAGCTGAAGGTGGCACTGCCATCGACGGCCAGGTCGTGCACGTCGATGCCAATGGCCGAGAGGTTTTGGCTGGCGGTGGCGGTGCCGTGCACCGACTGGGCATCGTTGAAGCTGGTGTGGCTGAGCACCGAGGACACACTGACAGCGCCGGCCACGCTGCTGTCGGCTCCGTTGAAGCCGATACCGAGCAGGGAGTGGTTGGATTCGGCCAGGGCATTGCCTTGGACCGTGGTCGCCTTGGTCTTGAAGTCGTCCACCAGGACGGACTTAAAGGTGCCGCTGCTCTGCAGATCCAGGGTGCCCAGGCTCATGCCAGTGATGTCGTAGGCGCCCAACGGCAGGTCGTTGTTGAGCAGGGCGATGGCATCACCGCCCACGTTGGTGGCGCTGGTGGTGAGCTTGGCGGAGGATTGGCTCTCCAGGCTGGCGACACCGCCCACCTTGAGGAAATCAGCCACATCCAGACCTAACACTGAAATGTTGCTGGTGGCTGAGGCCAGGCCGTTGCTGCCCACATCGGCGGTGACTGACGACACGTCAATCAGGCCGATGCCCTTGAGGGTGGCCGTGCCACCGATATCGGCATGGTCGATTTGGATGCCGAGGCCAGAGAGATCGCCGATGGCCTCGGCATCTCCCAGGGTGATCGATGCACCGATGTCGGTTTGTAGGCCCGCGGTGCCGGTCAGGGTGGCATCGCCGCTGATGTCGAGCCCCTTGTCGTTCACCAGGTCGTCGACGTCGATACCCACGGCACTGAGATCGCCGGTGGCGATGGCTTGGTCGCCTCCTACCCCGTCGCCAACGGTGGCGGCCTTGATGCTGCCGGTGTTGACCGCCGTGGCGGTCAGGGTGGCGTTGGCTTCGCCTTCAAAGGCGCTGTTGGCGATACCGACGGCGTCGGCAAAGGTTTGGGCGGAGGCGCTATCGCTGACGCTGGTGGCGGTGGCATCCCCATCGCTGTTGGTGGTAGCGGTAACGCTGAGGTCGCCTCCTGCGCGCACCACGCTGTTGTCAACGGCGCTGTTGCTGAGGTTTGCGGCTGAATTACCTACCTGGGCGATGGCCTCAGCGGCGGTGCTGGTGGCGGTGGCAGCAGAAGCGCTGGTGTTGGTGGCCTTGAGGGTGGCGTCGTCGCCGATCTCGATGTCGTAGGCCTGAACCGCCACGCGATCGGCACCCACCACCTGGGTGGTGGCGGTACCCGTGGTGCTGGTGGCGGTGGCGCTGGTGTTGGTGGTGGCGCTGCCAGTAAGGGCACCACTGCCGTTGATGGTGGCGCTTTGGAGGTCGACACCAAAGAGATCGCCGCCGTCATCGCTGCCGGCCGTCGCGGTGGCATCCCCCCCGGCGCTCGAGGCGGTCACCTTGGTGGTGGCGCTGACGCTACCGGTGAGGCTGCCGTCGCCCCTGACGTTGAGCTGGGCTTTGGTGGTGTCGTCCTCCTGCTTGAGGCCCGTGGCGCCGTCGACGCTGGCCACGGCCTCCACATCGCCGCCACCCACGTTGGTGGCTTCACTGGTGGAGTTGAGCACCACCGAGCCATTCACGGTGGCCTTGCCGCCGATGGTGGTGGTCGCCACCCCGAGGTCGGTGCCGTCGACTAGGCCGTTGGCCACGGTGGCCGAAGCGGCCCCGGTGGTGGTGGTGGCCTTGGCGGTACCTGTCAGGCTGGCGCTACCGGCCAGGGTGGCATCGCCGGCGAGGTCGTTGGTGGTGCCGGTGAGCTCGATGCCGCGGACCCTGTCTTCGTCGGTTGGGGCGGCCTCGGTGGTGGCATTGGCGCTGCCGGTGGTTGCGTTGGCAGTGGCCGCGCTACTGACCGAGACAGCACCAAGGATGCCGGTGGTGTCGCCGGTGTCGAGTTTGCCGAGGCGGGCACCGCTGGTGCTGCCGAGCTCCGTGGTGGCGGTGGCGCCGTCGGTTCCTGCCGTTTCACTGGAGGAATCGGTAACGCTCGCCGAGCTGGTGAGGGTGTTGGCGGCGGTGCCACTCAGGGTGAGTTTGCCCTCAGAAGTGGTGGTTTTGCTGTCCACGCCCACCGCATCGCCGATGCTGGCGGTGGAGTTGGCATCACCGCCGGTGGTGGCGCTGGTGGCAATGGCGGTGGCATTGCTGGCAGCCGAGATGCTGCTGTCACCACCCACCTTGGTGGTGGTGGCCTCCAGGCCCGAACTATTGCCAATGCTGCTGGTGGCGGTGCCGTCGCCGGTGACGCCGCTGGCGTCGGCGGTGATCTTCAGCTTGCTCTGGGCGGCCACCTTGGCGTCGCCATCCACCGTGAGGTTGGTGGCCCGTACGCCCTCACTGGTGGTGAGTTCGGCAATGGCATCGCTGGTGCCTTCAACGGAGCTGGCCTTGGCGGTGAGTTCGGCATCGGTGCCGGCACTCAGGTCAGCGTTGGCGCTGACCTCGAGATTTTGAGCTACCAGGCCCTGGAGTAGCTCCAGCTCCTGATTGGATTTGGCGTTTGCCATTGGAGGGGGGGACAGCCGCTATGGGCCGAACATCGATGGGACAAACTTATACCCATAGGGTGCACATTGGTCGTATTGCTGCCGCATGTATGGCCTGCATAATTCCGCAAATCAAGTAGGGCCAATGGCTCTGAAGTGATTAAGTATTACTTATCTCCCGCTTGGTATGCATCAATATAGACGCAGCAATACGAGAATCTTGTATTGCTGCGTGTTGCTGGGTATGCACAATGCATAAAAAAGGCCCCGAAGGGCCGTTGGGTTTGTGCTCAAAGAGCGGTGAGAGGCATGGTCATGAGGGCATGGTCATCAAGGGCTAAGAGGTCGTCGAGAAGGAGGTTTGCGGAGTCAAGGAGATCAGAACTGATCAAAAGGAGCAGGTCTGCCGATTCCGAAAGCACCCGGGTCATCTCGCGAAGCACTTGCTTGATCGTGAGAGAGGCTCCCTTGAGCAAGAGTTGCAATTCGCTGGATGCCTCGCCAATTAGTTCCTCGATGGTTGCTTCGTTGAAGGTGTCGACCTCGGGGTCAACCGTGAAAGCAGGATCATCGGAGGACATGGCATCGGTGTCTGAAGGGGGGTAGGTGGGCCGGGCCCTGGGGGGACCCGGCTTGAGCTGAACCTTCAGGCAGATCAGCCGATGGTGTGGGCTTCTGCTTTGGAATCGACGCCCACGTTGGCCATGATCGAGGCATTGCCAGCGATATGGATGGTGCCGCCATCGAGGCCGATGGCATCAACGGAGGCCACGGCGGTGGCGTTGCCGCTCACGGAGTGGGCGGTCACGAAGTTGGTGTCGTTGACGATGGCACTGATGCCGCCGTTGCCGCCCAGCTCCAGGTTGAGCGAGGAGATGCCAGTCAGATTCTGGGCAGAGAAGCCGGAGGCATCGCCCATGGTGCTGGTGGCCGTGGTGTTGAACACACCGGAGGCGGTGCCGAGGATGGTGCCATCGCTGGCGCCATTCAGGACAACATTGTCCATACCGGTGATCGTCGATGTGAGGTCGTTAAGACCACCGGCAGTAATGCCAGCGAAGGCATCACCGGAGACGGATTCAGCATTCAGGGTGCCAGCGATTTGGGCCTGACCCTTGAGGGTGCTGACGCCGCCGATACCAGCCACACTTGCGGTGCCGATATCCAGGTTATCGAAGCCGATGGCGCTGAAGTTGCCGTTGGCCGAGGCGTCAGCTCCGGTGCTGGAGGCTGATGCGGTGGCGGCCAATTTGGCGATGCCGGTGAGGCTGCCGTCGGAGCTGGAGGCGAAGTCCAAACCGATGGCGCCGCTCAGATCCATGCCTGCAGAGGCCTGGGCCACGCCGGCCACGCTGGTGGCAGTGGCGCTTTCAGAACCTTGGGCCAGGGCGGACAGGGTGCCAACGCCACCGATGTTCAGATCGAGGCCTGTAGCCAGACCTGTCAAATCCGTGGTGCTGTTACCAGCGGCTGCTGTGGCAGCGCCGCCGGTGCTGGAGGCGGTGGCATTGAGGGTGCCAAAGGCCTGGGCGGTGATGGTGGCATCGGAAGCCACATCGAACAGGTTGGCGTCGAGGCCAGTGACATCAGCGCCAAGGCCGGATGCGGCAACCGCATCGAGGCCAATGCCACCAACGTTTTGTGCGGTGGCGTTGCTGGTGAGTTGGGCAGCACCGGTGACGCTGGCGATACCGCCGACGTTGAGGTCGCCGATTTGGGCACCGAAGAGATCCGAGCCATTACCAGCGTTTGCCGTTGCATCGGTGGCGGTGCTGAAGGCGTCTGCTTTCAGCGAACCGATGGCGGTACCGGAGATCGAAGCATCGGAGGCGATGTCGATGCCGTAGCCAGTGGACGCATCAATCGAGGCCAAACCAGAAGCCTGGAGGCTGCTGTTTCCAGCCAAAGCATCGGAGCTATCAGCTCCAACACCAGTGACATTGGTGGATTTGGCGCTCAGGTTGAAGCTGGCAGCGCCTTGGATCGAACCAATGCCACCGATGTCAACGAGATCATTGAAATCAGCACCGTTGATGGCTCCAGCGCGGGCTGCCGCATTGGCATCACCAGCGGTGGTTTCAGCGGTGGCTGAACCGGTGACTGATGCAATGCCCTTGAGGGTGGCATCGCTGCTCACCTTCATGTTGTCCAGGGTTTCCAGGCCCATGGCGCGGGCCAGATCGCCGGTTGCGTCAGCAGCACCGGTGACGTTGCTGGCTTGAGCTGCGCCGGTAAAGCCCACCTGGCCCAGCACGTTGCCGATGCCACCGATTTCGACTTCGTCGAGTGATGCACCGGTGACATTGCCACCATTGAAGAGGGCATCGGCAACAGTTGTGGCACCAGCAGCACCCGTGCTTTCGGCCGTGGCCGACATGTTGATGCTGCTCAGACCCTTGAGGGTTGCATCGGAGCTGACGTCGATCAGCTCGCTGGCATCCAAACCGCCAGCGGCAGTCAGGGTGCTGTCAGCCGTGGAGTTGCCACCAGTGACGTTGCTCGACTTGGCGCTGCCAGTGAAGGTGGACTGGCCGGTGATCGAGCCCACACCGCCGATTTGGGCATCGGCAATGTCGATGCCTTGGATGGTGCCTCCAATCGAATTGGCATCAGCCAGGCCAGCGGTGGTGGCAGCAGTGGCGGAGCTGGTGATTGAGCTCAGGCCCGTGATGGTGGCATCGCTGGCGACATCAACACCAAAGGTCGTTGCACTAGCGGTACCTGTGGCTTCCAGACCAGTTGCTGTCTGGAGTTGGCTGTTAGCAGTGGCAGAGCCCTCCACGTTGGTGGCTTTGGATGTGTTGCCGAGGCTGGCTTGACCAGCCAGGGAGGCAACGCCGCCAACGTCCAGGCCATTGAGGCTTGCGCCTTCAAGGTTGTTAGCCAGGGCTGTGGCAGTGGAGCTAGAGCTGGTTCCAGAGGTTGCAGCCGCGGTGGCGCTGTTGCTCAGTTGGGCTAGGCCCTGGATGCTGGCGTTGGAGCTGACGTCGATGCCGGCAGCCTCAAAACCCTGCATCGCACCGGAAAGTGATCCAGTAGCAGCAGCTATCCCAACCACGGTTTCAGCAGAACCGGTGATCGAGCTCACTGATTTGCCGAGGGCATTCAGCTCGCCGCCAACTTGCAGTGAGGAAATATCGCTGAGACCAGCCGAATCGCCGATGGTGGCAAAACCAGCGGCATTACCAGCGCTGGTGGCAGAAGAAGCATTGGCGGTGGTGGTGGCAATGCCGCTCAGGCCGGCGTTTGAAGAAACGTCGAAGGTGTTGGTGGTAGTGGCTTGCAGGCCTGAGTTGAAAACAACATCAGAAAGGCTGCCGCTGTCGCCGGTGACGTTCTCAGAAAGGGCTGCTGATTTTGCAGTGGATGTGGCAGCAACGGTGGCTTCTGCATCGACATTGACGTCAATGTTCTGAAGGCCAACAGCGCTGATTGTGTCGAAGGATTGGGCTTGGTTGAGGGGGGCCATTGTTTTGAAGGAAGTTGTGGGGTTGAACGTGATTCATTCACCCCACTGGGGGGCTTGAACTGAAGTTATGCCCCACGAGATACCCGTGTCGATATTGCTGGGCTATGAGTTTCGTATGCCTTTGTCTTTGTCAAGCTCGGAAAAATATTGGCGCTGGCTGAATGCAATTGCACCAAAAACGCAGGCGGAGGTACGGAAACTCTGCGCGGTATTGATTCATTTTGCTGGCCAAGCAATACGCCCCTCGCACCATGGGGGGCAAGGCGCTTTTGGATTTGGGTCCCTTTTGGGGCTGGGGCTGGGTGGTTGTTCGCCTCACGTCCTGGCCCGGCCACCGGTGGCTGGCGTGGAAGCAGGCCCAGTGCTTGGCTGGTTGCACCTTATGGATGGGCTTGAATTGATCGCTGTTGATGATGTGTGCCAAAAGCGCCCCTTAGGCGGCTTCAAAAACGCACTTCTAGCCTTGGTTTTGGCGCCTTTGGTTGATCACATCTTTTGAGCGATGCCCCTGCTCGAAGCCCAAATCTGGTCAATACCCAGGTGTTTCTCTAGCAATACTAGATAAACAAGATTAAAAGCAGCAATACACCGCAGGTGTTCTAGCAATACTAGATAGTGGCTTGGGTATAGACAAAAATCCCAGTTGCTATCAATGGTTTGGGGTAATGGGTGTGGGTCGTGGTTTGGTCACGGCTGCCTCTGGAAAGCCATAAAAAAACGGCCCCGTTGGGGGCCGTTGCAAGGGTTGGGATGGCTTGGCTGCGCCTGGGGCGTGGCTGGGCTCAATCAACCAGAAGGGACATGGTCATGAGGGCATGGTCATCAAGGGCTAAGAGGTCGTCGAGAAGGAGGTTTGCGGAGTCAAGGAGATCAGAACTGATCAAAAGGAGCAGGTCTGCTGATTCCGAAAGCACCCGGGTCATCTCGCGAAGCACCTGCTTGATCGTGAGAGAGGCTCCCTTGAGCAAGAGCTGCAATTCGCTGGATGCCTCGCCAATTAACTCCTCGATGGTTGCTTCGTTGAAGGTGTCGACCTCAGGGTCGACAGCGAAAGCAGGATCATCGGAGGACATGGCATTGGTGTCTGAAGGGGGGATAGGTGTGCCGGGCCCTGGAAGAGCCCGGCTTGAACTGAGCCTTCAGGCAGATCAGCCGCCGATGGTGTGGGATTCGGCTTTCGAATCCACGTTCACGTTGGACATGATCGTGGCGTTGCCAGCGATATGGATGGTGCCGCCGTCGAGGCCGATGGCATTAACGGAGGCCACGGCGGTGGCGTTGCCGCTCACGGAGTGGGCGGTAACGAAGTTGGTGTCGGTGACGATGGCGTTGATGGTGCCATTGCCGCCCAGCTCAAGGTTGAGCGAGGAGATGCCCGTCAGATTCTGGGCAGAGAAGCCGGAGGCGTCACCCAGGGTGCTGGAGGCCGTGGTGTTGAACACACCGGAGGCGGTACCGAGGATGGTGCCATCGCTGGCGCCATTCAGGGTGAGGCCATCGAAGCCAGTGATGGTGGATGGGATTTCGTTGCTACCAGCGAAGGCATCACCAGAGACGGATTCAGCAGACAAGGTGCCAGTGATTTGGGCCTGACCCTTGAGGGTGCTGACGCCGCCGATGCCGGCAACACCATCATCGCCGAGGGTACCGATAACGAGATTATCGAAGCCGATGGCGCTGAAGTTGCCGTTGGCCGAGGCGTCAGCTCCGGTGCTGGAGGCTGATGCGGTGGCGGCCAACTTGGCGATGCCGGTGAGGCTGCCGTCGGAGCTGGATTGGAAGTTGAGTTCCTGGGCACCCAGGAGATCCATGCCAGCAGAAGCAGTAGCGATGCCATCCACTGTGGTGGCAGTGGCGCTTTCAGCACCCTGGGCGAGGGCAGACAGGGTGCCAACGCCACCGATGTTCAGATCGAGACCTGAAGCCAGACCTGTCAACTCCGTGCCGCCGTTGCCAGCCATGGCAGTGGCATCACCACCGGTGCTAGTGGCGGTGGCATTAAGGGTGCCGAAGGCCTGGGCGGTGACGGTGGCGTCGGAGGCCACATTGATGAAACTTTCCAAAGCATCATCATCACCAGTAGGCAGGCCAGAAAGGCCAGTCACTGAGGCGGCAAGGCCCACGTTCGCTGTTGCGCTGGCGGAATCACCACCAACGTTTTGTGCAAGGCCAGTCCCGGTGAGTTGGGCGGCACCAGTCACATTAGCGACACCACCGACGTTGAGGTCACCGATGTTTGCACCAGTGAGGCCAGCTCCGTTGCCAACATCCGCGAGGGTTGTGCTGGCGGTGCTGAAGGCTTCACCTTTCAGGGTGCCGATGGCCGTACCCGAGAGTGTTGCATCGGATGCAACATCGATGCCGAAAGCTTCAATTAGTTCATCCGGAGTGGCATCACCATTTATCCCTTCCAGACCAACGGCATCGAATGCCAGGGCAGTAGCTGTCGAGCTCTCCCCGGTCACGTTGGTGGATTTGGCGCTCAGGTTGAAGCTGGCAGCACCTTGGATGGAACCAACGCCACCAATGTCAACAAGATCACCAAAATCAGCACCGTTGATGGTTGCACCAAAGGCTGTTGCGTCGGCGACCCCATCGGTGGTGGTGGCTGTGGCGGAGCCGGTTACCGAGGCGATGCCCTTGAGGGTGGCATCACTCATAACGGTCATGCTGCCATCGGTTACGAGACCGTCGGCTTCGAAGCCCCCAGTCGGCATAACAAATGCATCACCAGTAACGCTGTTTGCTTGAGCAGCAGAGGTGATGCCCGCTTGGCCCAGCACATTGCCAACGCCGCCGATTTCGACGGTGTTAAGCGAAGCACCTTGGACATAAACACCAGCGGCCTCGGATATCGCAGTGCCAGCTGTGGTTTCAGCGGAGGCGGAGCTGTTGATTGAAGCGAGGCCCTTGAGGGTGCCATCGCTCTTGATATCGGTGAGGGCTGCGGTCGTCAAACCATCGGCAAAGACTGCTCCAGTGGCGGAATTTGCATCACCACTGACGTTGGTTGCGGCTGATGCACCAGTGAAGCCCACCTGGCCGAGCAGGTCGCCAACGCCACCGATGGTGGTGGAGACGAGGGCAGCACCCTCAAGGGATGCAGCAAGGTTGATTGCTGTCGCCACACCATCAGTGGTCTCAGCTGATGCAGAGCTGGTTACTGAAGCGATGCCTTTGATGGTGCCATCGCTTTTGATCTCTGTGTGGGCATCGGAAGTAAGGCCACTGACGGTCTCGATACCAGGTGAACTGAAGGGATCGATGCCACCACCAGAGGTGGCGTTGCCCGTCACATTGCTTGCGCTAGCAGATGCGTTGAAGCCCACCTGGCCTAGCAGGTTGCCAACGCCACCGATCGTGACGGCATCAAGGTCTGCACCCGTGATGTTGCTGGCATCGAAGGTTGCTGTTGCATTGGTTGGGTCTTCAGAGGAACCAGTGCTCTCGGCCATGGCCGACATGTTGATGCTGGTCAGACCCTTGAGGGTTGCATCGGAGCTGACATCAACCAGCTCATTGGCATCCAAACCACCGGCGGCAGCCAGGTTGCTGGTAGCAATGGAATTGCCATCAGTGACGTTGGACGACTTGGCATTGCCGGTGAAGTTGGTCTGACCAGTGATCGAAGCAACCCCGCCGATCTGGGCATCTTCAATCTGAATACCTTGAATGCTGCCGCCAATCGAAGTGGCATCAGCCAGGCCAGCGGTGGTGGCAGCGGTAGCAGAGCTGGTGATCGAGCTCAGGCCAGTGATGGTGGCGTCGCTGGCGACATCAATGCCGGCGGCTACACCAGTAGTAGCTTTCAGGCCAGTTGCCTGAACGAGTTGGCTGGTCGCGGAAGCCTCACCCACCACATTGGTGGCCTTGGAAGTGTTGCCCAGGCTCGCTTGGCCAGCGACTGCAGCAACACCACCGACAACTAGGTCATCAAGGCTGGCACCAGTTAAGTTGTTAACATAAGCTTCAGCAGTTGCAGCGCTGGGGTCACTCACGCTTTGAGCAGAAGTCGCGGCAGCAGTGGCACTGTTGGTCAGTTGGGCCAGGCCCTGGATTCCGGCATCAGAGCTGATGCCGATATCAGCGGCCTGAAAACCCTGCATCGTCCCTTCAAGCCAACCGGTGGCGTCAGCGTCGCCAACAACTGTCTCGGCAGAACCTGAGATCGAACCAACGGCCTTGCCGAGGGCAGTTAGCTCACCGCCGACGGTGAGCTCGGAAACATCGCTGATACCGGCGGAGTCACCGATGGTGGCGAAACCTTCAGCTTCACCAGCACTGGTAACAGCAGACGCCGTGACTGTTGAAGTGGCAATACCGCTCAGGCCAGCATCAGAGGCAATGTCAAAAGCGTTGGTACCAGAAGCGGATGCTTGAAGGCCGGAGTTGAAGTTGAGATCAGCCAGGCTGCCACTGTCTCCAGTGACATTTTCGGAAGTCGACGCTGACTTTGCAGTAGATGTAGCCGCAACAGTGGCTTCAGCATCGACAGTGACGTCGATGTTCTGAAGACCAGCGGCGCTGACCAGGTCCTCGGACCAGGATTCAAAACTTGTGGAATTTGGAGCGGTGGGGGTTGCCATTGTTTTGAAGGAAATTGTGGGGTTGAACGGGTTTCATTCACCCCACGTGGGGGCTTGAACTGAAGTTATCTCTCCCTAGTTCCTCTAGTCGATATTGCTGGGCCATGGATTGTGTATGTCTTTGTCTTTGTCAAGCCATGGCTTTTGCTGGTTTGCGCTTGATGCAACTGACTTAAAAACGCAGGCGTGTATACAAAGTGCAGGCGGGTTGATTGTTTGTATCGCTGGCTAAGCAATACGTCTCTTAGTGCTTGCTGTGCAGGGATTTTTGGGTTTTGGGGCCTGCTTGGTGGTGGGCTCTTGTGGCTGTTGCGGCAGTCGCTACGCCAGCCACCGGTGCTTGGCTTAGGCGCAGGCCCGGCGCACGGCTTTTGCCGCCTTATGGCCGGAAGCCTTTGCTTTGGCGTTGCTTATCAGTGCTGTTTTGGCCCTTTTGGGCGGCTTGAAAAGCGGTGAATCAGGCCGTTTTGGGCGGGCAGCTGTCTAGATCGCCTTGTTTTTCTGTCCGGATGGGTCGTTTTTGGCCCGTGTCAATCCGGTGGATGGGGTGCCAGGTCGGTGCAGGTCCAAGGAGCTGGGCGGATTTGGTTTTTTTGTCGAGACCTCGGACTCCCATTGATGGGGGCCTGGGCAGCGGGGAAGTCCCCGATAAAGTGGATCAAGGCTCACTAGTCACCATGGAACTCGCTGAGCTCAAGGCTTTGGCCCCGCAGCTGCATGCCCTCTTGGCGCGCTACCAGGCCACCAACTTGGCCGTTTTCGGCTCGGTTGCACGTGACCAGGCCCAGCCCGATAGCGACGTCGACCTCTTAGTGGATTTGCCCAGTGGCCTGAGCTTGTTTGAGCGCGCTGATCTCAAGCTGGCTCTGGAGGATCTGCTTCACCACAGGGTGGATCTTGTGCGTCGCCGCAACCTCAAGCCTGAAATCAGGGAGCGGGTGGAAGCTGAAGCCATCGCGATCTGATGGGGGATCGGGATCGCCAGGCCCTAGAAGACATCCTCACGGTGCTCGATCGGGCGCTGCGCTTTCCAATACCAGATTTTGAGACGCTGGAGGCTACCGATTTCCTGCAGGATGTCCCGATCAAGTTTCTTTCTGAAGGGCTGGATGCACGATTGGGCATCCGAAGCCCATCAGCGGTGTGCCCCAAGCCGATCCAACAGTCGCGCTCTCAGCTCAGCTGCGATCTGCAGGATGAGGACTAGATCGATCTCCGGTTCGGGTTCACTGGGATCGGGATAGCGAAAATCCACTGCTGCCAGAGACAACCGGTTGAGAGTCATCGTTTCAGCGCTCCAGCCATCGTCAGCCTGGTGCAATAAATCAGAGAGCTCACGCAGGTTGAGGCATTGCTGCACGTGAAAGCAAATGCTTCGCCCGTTTCTTCCAGCAGTCGCCAGGATCTGACTGTCTTGCCAGTCGTCGTCCGCGTAGCGGATCCAGGCCTCGACCAATGGGGTGAGCTCAGCCATGGAGTACCTCACCGTGATCAAGCGCCTCACGAATGAATGGATCGCCCCAGTCGTAACGCTGGGCGGCAGCTTCTGGTCTGCACAGCAACAGGTCGACCGGGAACGACGGCGCCCCCACCTGAAGCATGGTCAGCCGCTGCTCGAAGGAGCTGCCCTCAAACGGCATCACCACAAGGATGTCGGCGTCGGAATCCCAGCGGGCCTTGCCTCTGGCCTGCGAACCAAACAGGATCACTTTCTCTGGAGCGAAATGCTCCACAAGCCGCTGAGTGAAAGCCCTCAGGGCCTCACGGGTGACAAGAGCCGGCGGTACGGAAGTCATGATCTCCATCATCGCTCCGCTTGTGGCGATCAAAGCACAACCGCTTGCGGGAAAAAAGCGAGGTCCACGTACGAAGAACAGCCCCAAATCAGGCTAAGCCGCCCTACCCCACCAGCATCGGGGCGTTCATCAGGGTGTCGTGATCCTGGCCCAACAGCTCATCGAGCTGGTGGCTGGCGCCGTGGAGCATGTCTTGGCCGATCAGCATCAGCAGATCCGCCGATTCGGAAAGCACCCGGGTGAGCTCGCGCATCACCAGGTTTGGGGCCACCTGGGCGCCGAGCACCAGGGCGGAGAGGTCGCTGGAGGTTTCGCCGACCAGGGTCTCAATGGCATCGAGGTCACCCGCGGCGGTTGCTTCCGCATCAATGGGGGAACCAGAGACCATCATCAGCGAATCACACGCAACAAAAGAGTATTGATGTGCCCCAGGGTATGGGGCGAGGCAGACAGGTCAAGGGGGGCACCAGGATTTGGTGCCCCGCCTGCCTTTTGCAAAGGGATCCGATCCGGTGGGATCAGACCGACTGGGCGTTGGTGGTGGAGTTCACGGTGGTGCTGCCGGTCAGCATCAGATCGGCGCCCACGGTGATCGTGGCCACGTTCAGGGCTACCGCATCGATGGATGAAGTAGCAGTTGCCGTACCGCCAACCGAGTGGGCATCCACGAAGCTGGTGTCGGTCACGATCGCGTTGATCGTGCCGGCGCCATCGAGGGTGATCTTCACCGCATTGATACCGGTGAGGGATTCGGCGGCCCAGGCAATCGCGTTGCCGCCCACGGAGTTGGCGCTGGCATTGAAGGTGCCTGCGGCGGTGCCCAGGATTGAACCGGCCGCATCGCCATCGAGGTACAGGCCGGAAAGGCCCACCAGGGTGGCTTCGTCGCCGCTAACACCGCCAGCAGTCAGCGACCCAATGGTGGCTGTGGAAGCACCGTTCACGCTGTAGGAATCAACGGTTCCGGTGGCTTGGGCTTGGCCCTTGATCGTGGCCAGGCCGCCGATGTCGGCGTTCAAAGCTCCGGATGTCCAACCGAAGGCGGCACCGGTGGTGTCGAAGTCGCCGCTGGCAATGGCAGCTCCCACGGTGGTGGAAGCATCGAGGCTGCCGCTCACCACGCCGAGGCCGGTGATGCTGGCGTCGCCATCGATGATCAGCAAGTTGGTATCAAGGTTGCTGATACCAAAGCTGGTCAGATCTCCCAGGGCGCTTGCCGCTCCGCCCACGCCATCGGCTGTGAGGGTGCCGGTGGCGGAACCGAGGGCGTTGATGGTGGCATCGGCTTCGGAATCCAGGGCTGTTTGGAACAGGCCCGTGGATTTCAAGGTGAGATCGGCCAGGGATGCTCCCAAGCCCACGGAAGATGCATCGGCGGTGCCAACCAATTTGGCGGTGGCACTCAACAGGGCATCGGCGCCGGTGTCATAGAGCAGCGAGTCGATGCCCATCGCCACCAGGTCGGTTTTGGCTTCGGCAACATCAGCAGCGCCATTCCCCACGGTGCTGGCGATAGCGTCGGCGGTGCCCTGGGCCAGGGCTGTCACGCTGCCGGCGCCAAGGATGTCGAGGTCGAGGCCCGACGCGATGCCGGTGAGATTGGTGGTGGTGTTGCCAGCGGTGGCCTTGGCAAATCCGCTGGTGCTCGATGCGGTGGCATCGAGGTTCATGAAGGCTTGGGCCGTGAGGCTGCCATTGGCGGCCACATTGATGTCGTTGGCATCTAGGCCCTTGAGCAGTTGGCCCAGGCCGGCATTGGCGGTGCTGTCGTTACCAATGCTGCCAGCGGTGGAGGCGGTATCCACCTGGACGCCGGCTGTCAGGGTGAGGCCTGCGGCCACATCGAGCACATTGATGTCGATGGCGGTGGCCGCATCGCTGCCGCCGGCTGTCGCGGTGGCGGCACCACCAACGCTGTTGGCGGTGGCTTTGATCGTGCCGATATCCATGCCCTTGATGGTGGCTTCGGCGTTGATGTCGATCAGGGCCGAGCTGACCAGGCCCTTGGAAATATTGACGTCTGTCAAGGCAGTCGAGCTGCCGGCCACGTTGGAGGCCGTTGCAGCTGAGGTGAAGCCCACCTGGCCGAGCACGCTGCCGTCACCACCGATGTTGGTGGTGTCGATGTCGGCACCCAGCAGGGTGGCTGTGGAAGAAGTAGCGCCGGCGGCGCCGGCGGTTGTACCGGCGGTGGCGGAATTGATCAGGGATGACAGGCCGGTGAGGCTGGCATCGCCACTGGCGTTGATCAGGGTGGCTTCTAGGCCCTGCTGAAGACCGCTGAGGGTTGAGGTGGCGGTAGCGGCAGCGCCCACGGATGTGGCAGTTGCGGTGATCGAATCGATCGCCTTACCCAGGGTTTCCAGCCCACCGCCCACGGTGAGGCTGGTGAGGTCGCTGATACCCGAAGTGGTGGCAACGCTGGCTGCGGCCGTGGAGGCTCCCAGCACGGAATCGGCCGTTGCCAGGGAGGTGGTGGTGGCAATACCGCTGATCAGGCCATCGCCGGAGGAGGCGATCGTGTTGCTGGTACCGCCGATCGCGTCGTTGAAGGTGACCGCCGAGGTGCCGGTGCTGGCACTGTTCACCGAAGAGGCTTCTGCGTTGGAGGTTGCGGTGGACGCTGCCTGGACGTTTGCATCTGCGGATGCGATCAGGCCGAGGTCCTGAAGACCTGCGGCCGAAATGGTGTTGGTTGTGGTGGCTGATGCCATGGGAGTTGAGCTCGAGGGTGGGTATACACAGCCCCGAATGGGCCTTGCTTAAAACCCTACGCGCTCTGCGCCCTGAAAACAGAGGTGCTCAACAGGGATCTCAGGGCTGCTGGCCGCGCGAAAGGGGCATCTCTGCCGGCCTGTTTTTTGGCCTTTGTATTGCTGAAAATGGGCTTTTTGAGCCCTTTAGCAATACGATGGGCCCCAGGCTTGCTTTCCAGGGCTAACAACGATCAAATCCCAGTGATCAGAAGAGAAAAATACATATCCATACCGATTGACGGATTTCCAGCAATTTTTACCAACCACCAGGGGTTGGAGGTAAAACCAGTAACCGGTGGTTGGGATTTTTGGAGCGTCTGCGTATGCGGGTATTGATTTGTATTGTTTATCTCTGGGCTTGCTGGGCTTCCCCGCGGTGTTTTTTGCCATGAAAAAGCCCGCCTTGCGGCGGGCTGGAGGGACGGGATGGCCGTTGTTTGGTTTGGGCCGAAGCCCTTTTCTGGCTGATCAGGCGCCGATGGTGTGGGATTCCGATTTGGAATCCACGCCCACTGTCGATGTGATCGTGGCGTTGCCAGCGATGTGCATATCACCGCCATCGAGGCCGATGGCATCAACGGAGGCCATGGAGGTGGCGTTGCCGCTTACGGAGTGGGCGGTCACGAAGTTGGTGTCTTGAACGATGGCGTTGATGCCGCCGTTGCCGCCCAATTCGAGGTTCAGGGTTTTGATGCCGACAAGATTCTGGGCAGAGAAGCCGGAGGCATCTCCCAGGGTGCTGGTGGCCGTGGTGTTGAACACACCGGAGGCGGTGCCGAGAATGGTTCCATCGCTGGCGCCATTCAGGGTGAGGTCATTGAAACCGGTGATCGTCGATGCAAGGTCATCAATACCGGCATTTGCATTGCCGGAGACGGATTCAGCAGTCAAGGTTCCAGCGATTTGGGCCTGACCCTTGAGGGTGCTGATTCCGCCGATGCCGACAGTTCCACCAATACTGGTGCCGATATCGAGGTTATCGAAGCCGATGGCGCTGAAGTTGCCGTTGGCGCTTGCATCTGCAGTCACGCTACCAATGTTGGATGCATCCACGGTGGCGGCCAACTTGGCGATGCCCGTGAGGCTGCCATCGGAGTTTGAATCAAAATTCAGACCCGCGGCACCCACGAGCTTCATTCCCGCATCAGCAATAGCGGTGCCATCAACGGTGGTGGCTGAGGCATTTTCGCTGCCCTGGGCCAGGGCAGAAAGGGTTCCTACACCGCCGATGTCCAGATTCAGGCTGCTAGCAAGACCTGTCAGCACAGAGGTGCTATTGGTGGAATCGGAATAAGAGCCAGCGTGGGCGGTGGCATCGCCACCGGTGCTGGTGGCGGTGGCATTGAGGGTGCCAAAGGCCTGGGCGGTAACGGTGGCGTCGGAGGCCACATCCACGAGATTGGCATCAAGGCCAGTCACGGTGGCGGAAAGACCAGAACTGGCCAGCGCATCGAGATTGCTGCTACCGACGTTTTCTGCAGTGGCTGCACTTGTGAGCTGGGCAGCACCGGTCAGGCCAGCAATCCCACCAACATGCATGTCTCCGATGTTGGCACCGGTGAGATCAGCACCTCCGCCCGCCGTAGCTGTGGCATCGTCAGCGGTGCTGGATGCATCAGCCTTCAGGCCGCCGATCGACATACCCGAAAGGGTGGCATCGGAGGAAATGTCGATTCCAAAAGTTCCAGTGGTTGGATTGGTGTTGTCAACAGTGGAATCTTTCCCTTGTAGACCAAACGATGACAGATCTGCACCAGCAGTTGCAGATGCACCATCACCATTTCCTACGGAAACCGAGTTGGCAGTGGCGGCCAGGTTGAAGTTGGCAGAACCAGTGATGGAGCCAACGCCACCGATATCGAGGAGGTCCTTGAAGTCGGCGCCATTGATGAAGTCAGCGTTAGACGTTGCAGTTGCATCGCCTTTGGTTGTTTCGGCTGTTGCAGCAGAAGTAACAGATGTCAGACCCTTGAGGGTTGCATCACTGCTTACTTCAAAGTCAGCAGCCGCACCTTCGGCATTTTTGTCCAGCGAAATTAAACCAGCAGCGCTAGTCAAATCACTGTTAGCCCTGGAGTCACCCTCTACGTTGGTGGCTTTGGAGGTGTTCCCAAAGGTGGTTTGGCCGGTCACGGTGGCGATGCCGCCAACATCGATGCCATCAAGATTCGCACCGATCAATGTGCCTGCAAGGCCTTCGGCCAGGGCCAAATCACCAGTGGTGACAGAAGCTGTGGCGCTGTTCACCAGGCTGCTCAAGCCTTGAATGGAGGCATTGGAGCTGACATTGATGTCGGTGGCATCAAAACCCTGTTGAGTGCCAAACAGCTCAGCGGTGGCTTGGGCACCATTTGTAGGGCCAGCATCTGACGTGTCATCAACAACCGTTTCAGCAGAAGCAGTGATGGTGTTAACGGCCTTGCCCATGGCGGTGAGTTCACCGCCGACATCCAGGTCGAGGACATCCTGAATACCAGCAGCGTTTTGCAGGTACGCCATTGCAGCGGCATCACCTTTGCTGGTGGATGCGGCAGCATTAATCGTTGTGGCAGCAGTGGCGCTGAGGCCAGCGTTCGACTTCACGTCAATGAGATCGGCTTGGTTCAAGCCGAAGTTGCCATCCACGAAGGCAAGACCAGCGCTGTCGTCACTGACGTTGGTGGCGTTGGCAGTCGACTTGGCAGTGGAGGTCGCAGAGATGGTTGCATCTGCATCAAGGGTGATGTCACCCAGGCCTTTCAAACCTGCAGCGTTGACGGTGTCGACGGAGATCGCGGCACCTTCGAAGGTTGTGCCGTACTTAGCGGTGTTCAGCTTGGCTGCTTCAGTTTGAATATCTTCAATGGTGGATTTTGTTGTTGAATCAAAAGTTCCGTCCAGCAGTGAGGCAATTTTGCCTGTGGAGTTGGTCAGGTTGAGGTCAGCCATGGTTTTAAGGGATGGTTTGTGGGGTGGAGCGTTGTAAGCGTTCACCCCACAAGGGGGCGTGAAAAGAACTTAGTCCTAATAGTTTCCCCCGTCGATATTGCTAGGTATAGCCCTGTATCGACTGGCGATTGTTGGCCTTTGGTGCTTTAACAAATTGGCGGAAGAGTCAGCTCTATCGAGCAATACGGCCTAGGGATTTGGCTATGGCTCTCACTAACCCTTTAAGTCTCGATGTATGGCTCGGTATTGATGACCTTCCGCTGAAAAGGGTCTTTTGGGCTAGGTTCAGCCCCTGAAAATTGCTTGATTAGAGTTTCTTATCTAAGGGCTTTTTGTTGCATTTTTGCGATTTCGCTGTCGCTGCGCATCCACTAGAAGCCTCTGGTCCGGTCAACGGGCCACCTTTCGAACGGAAAAATGCGTCTTTTTTAGGTTTTGCTCGCCTGGGGCGTGCCATCCCAGGGGATGAATTCGAAATCGTCGTCGTCGTTTTGGGCGCTATACAGAGCCTGTTCAGCCTTCAAGGCAGTGGCGCAGGCTTCGAGCAGGGCTACTACAGCAGGATCACCCAGCTCAAAGCCCGAGCTCATCAGGGCGGGTTCGGCCACCGCCACCAAATCCACCAGGGTTGGGGCTGCTAATTCCAGCGGTTCATGCCGCAAAAGAAGATTCCAGCCCTCCAGGTAGGTCCACTCGAGCCAGGCTTCCGGGCCGCAGCTGAGCACCTTCCCCTCCAGGTCTGCCGTCATGATCTGGCTGCCCAGCTCCAGGCCATCGGCGCTGATGCGCACCAAGGGCCGCCCCGGGGCAAAGGCATCGGTGGCCATCTCGGCCTTGAGCAGCTGTTGCAGCAACCGTTGCATCAGCCGGCCCCTGCCTTCCTTGAGGGGGGCGCAATGGCGATCGATCAGTTCAATGAAGTCAGGCTCGAGCCACACTTCCACGCGGCGGGCTAGGGCCGTTTGCTTTTCCACAAACCGACCCTGTTGATCACGCTCTCCCCGCCGAGCAGCTGTCATTCAATGACCCGAAGTGGGCAACCCAATTGTTGAGATTAGGCGTTGCTGGAGCTGATGGCGCTGGACTTGGAGCTGGCATTCACGACCAGGTTGCTGTCGTCGCCGAACAGGGAGACTTCGGCGCCGCTGATACCCACGGTTTCCGAGCTGCTGTGGCTGGTGGCCTGACCCTGGCTGGTCATCGCCGTGACATAGCTGGTGTCTTCGGCAATCGCAACCAAATCCGCACCGGAGGTAACCAGGGTGGGTGAGGCGGCGTTGGCCAGCACACCCACGCTCTTGCTGTAGTGGAGAGCTGAAGCGTCGCCGTGGTCGGTGGAGCTGAGGCTGTCCACCGACACCCGGCTGATGCCCGTGATGCTGTTGTCGCCAAAGCCAGCACCGAGGATGCTGTTATCCAGGCCCACGGCCGAACTCTGGCTGGCCAGATCGGCATCGCCCCATTGGGTGAGGCCCAGCAGGCTGGCGTTGATCAGGCCGGTGCCGCTGACACTGCCATCCAGGCCAGCGCCTTGCACTTCACCGCCCCTGATGCCGCGGGCAGAGAGGGTGGTATCGATGCCCACATTGCCGAATTGGCTGTTGGCGATCATGTCGGCGCCAATGACGCCCACGCTGCTGATGTCACCGGTGCCGCCCAGGCTGAGGAATCCATCGCCTGCCAAGGAAGCGCCAATCGCTTGTAGATCGGCGGCAATCAGGGCATCGCCACCCTCGGCAGCAGCAATGATGTTGGAGTTATTGGTGGCATCAATGTCAATCGAGCCATTGCGCTCTTGGGAGATGCCCTCTTTGGCTTCGCCGCGGTAGCCGGCCACCACTGCATCGACACCCACGATGGCGTCATCGCTGTCTTCAGCACCTTGGCTGCTGGCCACCAACTCGGTAGTACTGCTAGCCGAGAGAGATACATCGCCGTCTTGGCCGCCGAGGATGGAGCCCTGCTCCACTGCTGTGACTTCAAGGGCAACCTCGGTGCTGGCCGACCCTTCCTGGGTGTCGGCGGTTGCCGTGATCGCCGCATCGGCGGACACCGTGGCGTTGAGATCGCCATCGGCCACCAGATCCAGGTTGCTGATGCCATCAACCTGCAGGGCCTTGCCTTCGCCCCCATCAACCTGGACAGCCACCGAGCCGTCGGTGCTGGAGGCTTCAACCGAGGCGGTGAGGTCACTGGTGGCGACCACATCCAGATCGGATCCGGTGGTAACGGCGTCGTTGCTGCCGGCATCGCCGGTCGCGGCGGCTCCTTGGCCAACCGAGAGATCGCTCGTGGCATCGCCAGAAACGCTGGAGGAGCCCAGTTCAATTTGAACCAGGCTGCCGAGGGTCAAGTCACCGCTGCCATCGGCGCTGTAGTTGCCAGCGCTGGCAATGATTTGATCGAGGGAGGCATCGCTGTAAACCACCCCATCGATGCTTGAGGCCAGCAGGGCCACATCCGCGGCAACATCGCTGCCGAGGCTGAGGTCGCCGCCGCTGCTGAAGTCTCGAACGGCGGTTCCGATGGAGTCGCCAACAGTGATTCCGAGTACGTCGCCTGCCACGAAGGTGGCCGTGGAATCCCCGGATACGGAGGTGGCGGTGTTGGTGGCCTGTAGGCCCAGGTTGGCGAGCACCTCGGCGTCGCCTTCCACAACTGCGGTGGTGGCGTTGAGGCCCAAAAGGGAAGCCAGTTGGGCGCGGCTTTCGGCATTGCCTTCCACGCTGGAGGCAGCGCCTTCCAGGGTGGCCAGGGCATCGGCCAAAATCTTGGCGTCAGCCGAGCCATCCAGCAGGGTGGCAACAGCGACCGCTTCTTGGTTGCCGAGCTGGGCCAGGGTGCGGGCATCCCCTTCCAGGGTGTCGGCGAGCAGCTTGAGCGAGCTGGTGGCGGAGCCATCGAGGGTGACATCGCCCTGGGCTTCAACCGTGCCCACATCGATGCCATAGACTTCGCTGTTGATAGCGACGGCCGTGGCGTTGTCCTCACTGGAACGGGCCTTGCCGTTCACCGAGAGGGTGGTGTCGGCTGTAACAGAAAGCGTGCCGCCACCCTGGAGGCTGCCGGCATCAACACCTGCCAGGTAGGTCTGGATTTCTTCGGTGCTGGCGGTGGCCAGGACGCTGGTGGCCGTGGCTTCGCTGCCGAGGAAGTTGGTAACGATCAGCTGAACGTTGCCGTTGGCCTCTTGGGTGCCCAGCTCAATGCCGGTTTGGCGATCACCAAAGGCTTCGGTGCTGGCGGCACCACCCACGCCTTGGGCCCGCTGGGTGCCGTCGACCGAGAGTTTCGCATTGACAGTGGTCGATCCGCCGGTTTCGAGCAGCCCGGTGTCTTGAACGCCGTAGACCTCGCTGAGGTAGGTGCTCGCTTGGGCATCACCACCAGCGCTGGCGGCGGTTTGGTTGAGGTCGAGGTTGGTGTTGCTGGTGGCGACAACCTGGGCACCGGTGGTGGTGTCACCCAGGCGGATGCCGCCGGCTTCAGCGACCTCAACGCTGCTGGTGGCATCACCGCTGCTGCTGATAGCTGTCTCGCTAAACGATGCGCTGCCGGTGTTGTTGAGCAGCAGGGCTCCGGCAATGCCATCGAGATCACCGCTGCCTGAGGCCTCGGCGATGTTGAGGCCCAGCAGCGAGTCCACCTGGGTGCTGCTGGTGGCATCGCCGCTTTGGCTGGCGCTGCTGAGATCGAGGGAAACGTTGGTTTTGGTGGTGAGGCTCGAAGAGGACCCCACCAGTAGTTCGGAGATGCCAGCGCCCAGCAGGCTGTCGATGGCTGCGGCTGCATCGGCATCACCGGCGGCACTTTCTGCAGCAGCACTGAATTCAGCCGCCACATCGGCGGACATCACCCAGTTGCCGCCTACCTCCAGGCTGACGTCGCTGCCGAGCAGATCGACACCACCCACCTGGGTGACATCAAGTTTGGCGCTGCTGTCGCCTTGGCTTGTATCGGCATTGGCCGATGCGGTCACATTGACCGTTGTGGTCGCCTGCCCTTTAGCGCCGATATCAATGGTGGCCTGGTCGGCCTTGATACCGGCCACATCAACGGAAGTCTCTGCATTCGCACCGGCATCCACCGAAGTGCTGCTGGTGCTGATGCCACCGGTGACGGTGGAGCTGAGGGTGGTGTCACCACCAGTGCGCAGGGCGCTGCGAATGGCATCGCCATTGGTGGCATCGCCCAGATCCGCCAGGCTCAGGCCGAAGGCTTCGAGGGCGCCGTTGGCACCTGAGTAGTTGTTGTTGCTTGTGCTGGTGGCAGTTCCGCTGCCGGAAAGAACGGATGCGGCAGTCACCTGGCCGCCGAGGTCTACGCCTTGGAGCGACACGCCTTGGAGTTGGACGTTCTGAACGGCGTTAGCTGGATTGGAAACGAAGGTATTGGTATCGCCTGTGCTGGATGTCTCTGCATATGCCGCCATGGCCACCGCAACCGTGCCGCCCTCTTGGACTTCGTTCACCGAAAAGGCCGCGTTGTTCGCGTCCTGTTCGGTGTCGTTACTTGTGGGATCGATGGGGTTTGTCATCTGTAGAGGCGGCTTGAAGGCGGCTCACCTGTGAAGAGAGCTTTGCAGGCCGCCGGTGGTTGGTCAATGCACCGCAGACATGGTCCATTTGCGCAGCAGATCTGCATATACGGGCCTCGGCTGATGACCGTTTGGTGGGGGGCATGCGGGGGGCTTTTCTGTTAGCCAAGTTGCTCTTGAAACTTTGTTTGATGGCTGTATTGATCGGTATTGATAGGTATTTGACTGCGCTCCATTGCTGTGGTGAGTGGCGGCTGGTTTTGAGCAGATGGCTGCTTGGTGCTTTTGGCTACATGTTCTTTTCACCTCGCGGGGCTGGTTTGGTTTCCTGTCCCATCCCGCTGCCCCTCCGACGTTGTTGCTGGGACGGCCATTAGGGGTCAGTCATTCTTCAGAAGCACTGACAGAACAGGGGCATGATGCTTTATATGTTCTTTTGATTTAGGCAATTTGGTGTCTTTGGTTTATTCCATTGAAGATCTATTTTGATTGATTTAGGCTTCTAAGTATTGCTCCGGCAACACGAAGCAATACATGGATATTCATTGTTTTTGGGTGTTGACAGGTCGATAGTTCTCCTTCAGAATGTATGTATTCGGGGCGACTTGGTCGATGCCGCCCCTGGCTCCTGGTTCTCCCAGGCATGCCGCATTTTTCAAAGCTCTGTACGGACGACCCATGCAAAGCGCGCAGCTCATGTTCCACCTGCGATCCCGTATAGCGCTGTCTATACGGGGCTTGGCGAGCTTCGTTTTTGCGTCACCAAAATGTGTTGGTTGTTACCGAAATGCCGACGGTCCCAGGCGTCTGGCTGCTCAATACGGGTGCTTGGTTGCGTTAATTGACCAGCTTCCTGCGTTTATTGAACAGCTTCTCGCCGCTTTTGCTCTCTTTGGCGTCGCACCTGGCGCCTCTTGCGGCAGCTCGGCCCTGTGGTCCCGTCGGAGGGGGTGGTCCTGATGGCCAAGGCCAAGTTCAAGAAATCGGTCACCCTCGACTCCAACACCAATCGCCTCACCCTGGAGGGCGCCCTCACCATTGCGGCCATTGGTCTGATGGTCGCCCTCGTGCTTCAGAGCGAAGCAATGGCCTCGCAAAACGAGGAGATGGGGCCTGAGAACCCGCTCAGTTTTGACAGCACCCGTTCTTCCGGTCTGTCGGGTCTCGCTCCCGTCCGTTTTCGCCCAACCGAGGATGTACGCCTCAAAGCCGTTGCTCCGTATGCCGTAGCGGATGCGTTGCCTTTGACCCCAATTGAACCCCTTGCCGTCGACAGGCCCTACCTCGCTCCCTACGAGCCGATGGTTGCTTATCTGCCGATGGGTTCGATCCAATCGGGAACCAGTGCCCGCACCGGTACTTCTGGTGGTCGTTTTACTTCTGCCCGTGGTGGTGGCGGTGGTGGCTTCGGCGGTGACGGCCCTGGGGTTGAAGCTCCTCCTCAAGAACCTCAAAGTTTTGGCGCTGGAAACACGTTTGGTTCTGGTGCTGGCTCCGCCGGCCCCGGTGCGGGTTCCGCTGGCCCCCTGAACATCGGCTCCGCTGCAACCATCACAACCCAGCAGGCCGGTCCAGGTGTTACACCGAATTACGGCGCCCGTGGTTCTTCTCGAACCGGTGCCTCAGGTTCTGCTCGCCCTATAGGAACTGGCGCTGCTAATGGTGGCAGCACCGGTGCTGTGGCTCTTGAGGCTGCTACTCCAGCCATGACCTATCGGGCGTTTGACGGCCCGATGGATACCTCAACGGCCTATATTGATACTAACAATAATAACTTTTTTGATCCCGGTGATTGGTATACTTATACCGATGACAAGGGCTTTTTCAGCGTTGATTTTGTCGATACTAATAGCAATGGTGTTTGGGACTCTACCGAGGCCCTTAAGCGCGACGACGGGCGAACCTTTCTGCTGGATCCGAAGGTCAGTTCCCAGATCAGGGTGATTGGTGGCACCGACACGGTGTCGCAATCATTAAATCGTCATGAGCTGATCACCAGCCTGTCTTCCAAAGGTGGTGTGGTGAGTCCCATGACCACCTTGGTGGAAGGTATCTTGGCCGATCCCAAGCTCAATTTGACGCGTGACGCTGCTGAAGCCACGATCACCAAGATTTTGGGACTGGATCCGGCGATGGACCTGGCCAGCTTCGATCCTTTTTCTGTCTCTGTTTCGGGTACTGCCTCCGAGGACTATCGAGTCAAGGCAGCCCAGTTGTACAACCTCGGCTACATCAGCGAGGTTGTGGCAGGAGAGAATGCCTATTCCAATTTTGCATCCATGGGCAGCCAGCTAGTCCTAGCGGCGACTGGTACCGATGGATCACTCAAAAGCCTGGATTTGGCTTCGACTGATGACCTCACTAGCTATTTTGGGGTTTTGGCTGAGCAGGGTCTAGAGGTCAGTAAGGGGGCTGTCGATGCTTTCGTTAGTATTGCCAATCGCGGCAATCTTCAAATCGCCCAATCGGGTGCTGCCGGTGATGTGCTGCAGGCCATTACTAGCGATCGGTCTCTTGATGGTCTATCCAGCAGCAAGCTAAGCGATAGTAATTTTAATAGTTCTAGAGATCTGCTTGATCAAACCCTGCTTGCCGACAACAGCTTTGCCGAGCGCGGTGCCGCGTCTTTTGTCTGGAATGAGAGCCTGCTTGGAGTGGCCGAGCCAGATGCTGATCTCCAGTTGGCGGCTATGCAAAATTTTCTTGGCCTCCCAGTGGGCGCCGACTCTTCGCAGGCTTACACCCATCTCCCTGGTGCTGATATTCAGGCTCGTCACACCGGTGAAACCAATGCCTATGCGGTTAATGGCTCCGCAACCGTGACCACGGATGAGCGGGTGACATTAATCCGGAATTCCCGGCTCGATTATTCAACGCTGTCTGCAGCGAATGCTTCCTCTACGCCGATTCTCCTGGAGGCAACAAACACCCACAGTGTCAATTTATCTGCCTCTAGCACTGCATCCCCTTTAGTCCCTGCAGGCAGCCCTGCTGTATCTGGCACACCTACCCTTTCTCGTACTTCAGCTGCTGCTAGCGCTCCTTCTTCTGTCATCACTCCTGCGGTTGTCAGTGCCCCTTCTTCTGTCATCACTCCTGCAGTTGTGAGTGCTCCTGCGGTTGTGAGTGCTCCTGCGGTTGTGAGTGCTCCTGCGGTTGTGAGTGCTCCTGCGG
>Ga0310335_100025_pt1 | contig 42765 bp, 74 predicted proteins | sample LakMicMISRFREDD7_FD_195549 | JGI IMG/M metagenome (GOLD analysis project Ga0310335, IMG submission 195549) | Enriched freshwater cyanobacterial communities from Lake Michigan, Michigan, United States - MI23.SRF.RED.D7 (v2) (version 2) | ecosystem: Environmental > Aquatic > Freshwater > Lake... | reverse complement strand
ACCTTTGCTCGCCGTAACGCCGAGATCAGCGTTGTAGCGGCCAGTTTGGGCGTATGTGCGTTCTGGTGTGCCGGATACCAAGATGAATTTCATCTGCCCAATCCGCATCCCGGGCCAGATCGGCAGCGCGTTTAAGCGCCTGCTGTTCTTCAGTTCCATGGTCAGCCGTGACCCATACCAACCTGGATCGCAAAATCCAGCCTCGGCATGGTCCCAACCATCGCGAGCGCGTGAACTTTTAAGGCAAAACACACCGGCTACGTAATCCGGCAGGTGGAAGATTTCCCTGGTTTCAGCAAGGAAAAATTCACCCGGCTTGATCCAATACGGCTGCTCTTCGCTGTAGTTATGGATGCCGGTGATCTCCAGTTCACGGGTGCCGGTGACCTCAATCATGATCCGATCACCCAGCGTTACATCCAGTGATGCTGGGTTGAGGTGCGCCTCGACGTAAGGCGACACCATTTCCCGCATTTGGCAGAGGCGGCGGATCTCGTGGTCAGGAATCAGCACTGATAAAAATTAAGCGCACCGCAGCCTAAGCGATGATGCACCATCCTGAGCTGGGACCATCCACCATCCAACGCGGCTCGAACGTCTTGTAGTCGTAGTGCTGCTTGGCACCAAAGGTGCTGCCGTACTCGCCGGTTGCAACGTTCATGGCGCCCCATGGATCGTGAACGATGTAGCCAGTGGCGTCGTACCCAATGATGCACAGCCAGTGGCCGCCGCCGCTTGGTGCGTTGGCCGTGCCATGGTGCAGGAAACCCACCGGCACCGGCTTGCCTGCATCAATCTGCTGCTGCACTAAGGCACGATTGCCATTGGTTTTGAAACGCGCTGAAACACCGTAATGCTGTAACGCTTTGATCTGCACCGTTGAGTTGGTCGTGTCCCCGATGGTGAACACGGTCTTGATGTACTCATCATCCGAGTGGATTACACCCGGTCTGAGCGTCATTAGCAGCATTGCGCAGCTTGAGCTGAAGCATGTCCGCCAGGCGTCGCGGTAGTTGTCCCGCTGGCTTTGGTACGGCGTCGGCAGTGGGTTGGCGGATGCCTGCTTACCAACCTGGCTCCAGGTCTTAAACCACGCCTGCTCCCGGCCCAGGATGTGCGGGTTGGCTTTGTTGATTGCCTCTTCCAGTTCGGAAATGGCGGCCATCTGGTACGGCAGACCCTTGTAATGCTTACAAAGGTCAAGCAGTTTAATGCCAGTCATTTATTGTCCAGGGTGATTGGATGCGCATCTCACCGCCAAGGTCGCGGCTGTCGCCTGTTTGCAGCTCCTCGTTTATCGGCTGCTCGGTGTAGATCGGCTTCGGTTTCTGGCGTTCGATCTCGCGGTCAATGACGGCTGCGGCCTCGGCTACAGCAACATCAATTTTGGCAGGCAAGGTGGTTTCAAACTTCTTACGTTCGATGTACCGCTGTGCCCGCTCAAAATCAGATCGCGTATCAAACTGCCAGATCAACCCTTTTTTGGCTTCAGTGACCGCAGAATCTGGAACACAAGCTGAACAATGCTGTTAGCTTTCCACTTGGGATTCAGACCGATGATCTCAGATGCGGCTGCAACAGCGATCCAAAAGATTGGATTGGCAAGGATAGCTTCCATGACTGGAAAAGGTGGTTTTGCCCAGCTTAGCGCCGGAGTTCCAGCTTGATAATACGCACGTCGTGGTCGAGCACCTTGTCTTCAACGTCACCAAGCTTCTTCTGGATCAACTGCTGGTTGCTGAGCACGTCGTCCAGCTTGGTTGGGACGGTGTAGCAGAGGTAAAAAATACCAGCGCCAGCACTGCCGACTGCAAGCACGACGATGCCCGCCAAAGCTTCTTGACGGACGCCGCGCCAAAACCCTGGTTGTAGCTCAGGGGTTGACACGGCAGGCTATTAGGTGTCCTTATTTTAGCAAGGTTCAGCCTTTACCCTGACCACGGCGCTTCTTACGGCCATGATTTGGGCGTGATCTTTTGCCTTGACCTTGATTGGTCAGCTTCGGCGGCCCCGGCTGGTGGCTGATGTGTGCTGCACCAGCCTTTGCGCGTACTGCCATGACTTACCAGGGGACGCCAGCGGCTTTGGTGGGAGCAGCTTGCTCGTCGATCTGATTTTGCAACGCGGCTTCCACCTCGGCAACCCTTTCTTCACCAAGCGCATCTTTGACCCAGCCGACCACTACCTCTTTGGTGAGATCAGCAAACGGGGTGGTCACTTCACCATCAAAACCGAGTGAGCCATAGGCTCCTGCGGAATAGGTGCCGTTGCTGGCGTTGACAGTGTAGTGAACGGTGATCACTTTGCCGTCAGCCGTCTCGCGTTCCAGGTTGGCAATTGCCCAGGTGATGACAGTTGCGGGAGCAGAGGTCTTAGCCATGAATCAAAGTGTTTTGTGGAAGTGTAGTTGGTTTGCAACCAGTTGTATATGGTCGGTTGCCCGCCAGGTAGTGAAGGTGACTACTGGGCTTAGTGAGTAGGACTACGAGGCTTCAAGGGCAGCAACGCGATCCTTCAAGGATGCGATCTCAGTAATAGCTTCCTGAAGCGCAGCGGTCAGCAGGGGCACCAGCTTGGATTGGTCGATGCCTTGGTAGATGGGGTTGCCGTCAGCATCAACAGCGTCCTTGTCGCCAGTTACACATTCAGGGACAATGGCTTGAGCTTCGTGGGCAATGAAGCCGTCAACGGTGTGCTCAGGATCCGCAATGAAGTTAAAACGTCTGGGTTTGAGTTGTTGAACGCGATTGGCAGCGCTAGTAATTGGTAAAACGTTTTCTTTTAGACGGTAATCAGAAGAGGTGTTATAAGAAGTGGCAGACGCGCTCATTTGAATAGAACCCACCTGACCGTTGCCATTGACAAAAATAGCGCAGTTTTTGGTAGTTGTTAGTGCACTTTTTACTTTATAAACAGGTGCATAAATTCCGTCGCCAATAAATCCACAGGCTTCCGTTCCAACAACGTCAGCACCGCTACAAGGCGAATAGCTAAGTGCGCCAGCTGCTGTTATCCTCATCCGCTCCGTAGGGCTAGCCGTGCCGTCTGCCGTAGTGGAGAACACTAGGCGGCCTGGCATGTCGTTAGCGCCGGGGGTGCCGTCTACTTGAGCCGATATTGATGCCGCAGTTTGAAATGCAGTGCCATCAGAACCCGCAAATCCCAGGTAACCAACAGTATCACCATCTGAAACAACTGTTTGAGTGCCGAGCGTGCCACTTCTGCTTTTACTTAAAACCAGAGAGGGACCGTCTGCATTATTCGAGTATCTATAAAAACCACTTGCCCCGAAACTTGCTGCTACCTGAAAATCTGGTTGAAAACTTGACGCGTTATATTTTGTACTAAGGCTAGAAGACGTGCCAACTAACAGGCGTCCCGAGCTGTCGATGCGGGCGCGTTCGGAAGTATTAACGTTAAATACGGCTCCGTTATTGTCGTGGTAGATAGCAAGCAATTCTGTGCCATCAATCGTCTGCCGGAATCCTCGCGTAGTTACCGCATTTGCGCTTGATCCTGATGTTCGCACAAATCCGTTCGTGCTTCGAATGTTTCCACCAAAAACATCAAGCAGTTCGCCAGGGCCAGTAATGCCAATCCCTACACGGCCTGATGAATCAATCCTCATGGCCTCGGCGCCACCTTCAACGAATGCAATGGTGTCAGCAGCGGGGCTATAGATGCCAGTGTTCAGGTCACCAGTGAACGTAATCGACGGGGTGCCGACTGCGCCAAGTGGGTGAACTACAGGCAGCGTTGAAGTAGTTGCTGCGGTATCAACTGTGAGGCGTTGGGTGCCATTAGTTGAGATGGCTACTTGGTCTGCGCCGGGGCTATAGATGCCGGTGTTGGTGTCGCCGGTGAAGGTGATCGAAGGAGTGCCGACTGCTCCAAGCGGGTGAACTACCGGCAGAGTTGAGGTAACTGCTGTTGTATCAGCAGCCAATCGTTGAGTCCCACCCGTTGTAATCGCTACTTGGTCTGCCCCAGGCGAGTAGATGCCGGTGTTGGTGTCGCCGGTGAAGTACAGGCTTGGTGCGCCAGCCGTGCCAGCACTTAGCGAAATATCGGTTGCAATGAACGTGCCATCAAGCTCCCATAGCGAAATCCAGGCACTGTTCGCACCGTTCCGCATCTTCATGATGCCAGCCGTGGTGTCCGCCCACAGCATGTAGGCATACATCGTTGCAGGTGCCGATGCGCTGCTGTTTTGGCTGACAATGGCTGCCAGAGCATCGTTTAGGTCAGACCTGACTGCCGCACCAGTGCCATTAGCTATGACGTAATCGTGAGTTGCCACGCCAGTTAGAAACTTATTTGTACCACCATCTTAGACCGACTTGCCGTAACCCACTGCACTCCAAGTAAAGTTTCTGTCAATGGCGGTTCCAGCTGCGTTACGGAAGGTGATTTGGAAGCTGGTGCCGGTGACCGTGCCAAGCGTGAAGTAGTCGCCAGTGGCCATGTTCTGAGCTGTGATGCCGATGCTAGGCAGGTAGGCATTCAGACCGCCCAAGGCGGCGGTGCCGACAAAAAATGCCTTGTCGAACGTCACGGTTGCCGTGCCAGCACCACTGCTGACGGCGGCAGAACTCTGCTCCGTGCGCTGCTGGAATAGCGACTCATAGCCCAGTTGATCAATCAATATGTTTTGGGAAGGATCAGCAGACTCCAACACTGCTTTGAATTCAAATCCTCGGCCAAGGAACGTGCCGTTTACGCATGGCTCATAAGCGCTCCACGTTGGCGTGCCAGCGGGATTGTCATTCGTGCGTCGGACATAAAGCACAGCATTAACCGCGTCGGTAATTGCACCATCCCAATCGGACCAGGAATCCACTGCATCCGTGCGGCTATCAATTAGATTGTTTGGATAAAAACCACGGGTAACAAAGTAACGCCGCAAATCAAGGCTAAAAACAGCACCAAGGTCTAGCGCGTCTTTAAAGTAATATGTGCCCTCAGGCCATATATCCCCCAAATAATCAAAAGAAGAAATCAAATCAAAATCAGTTATTTCATCAAGCGTGGCTAGACCATCTAACGTTAAGGCATCCAGTTCCTCGCTATAGAAAACATTTGTTTTTGTGCCTTGGAATGGCGGTGTATCTTGATCTTCTCTGCGGGTTAAAACAGGTAAACTTGTAAGCGTTGTAGGTATTGTAACAATTACACTTGCTTCATTTGTGGATACCCTGCCGCCATCATCTTCAAATTTAACAAGAATTTCTCCATTCACCAAAGGCACAATAGCCTCTGTGGCCGAACCTGCTTTTGCTGGAATTAAGTCAATTGAGTTTCCCCAGGTGCCAGTTCCATCAGTCAGACCGCTATGGCGGATAAAAACAAAACCACCCGTTTTGACATCTAGATCAACTGTTTGATCCCAGCGCAGCCTGGCACTATTCGCGTTTATGCACTCAAGGCTTAAATTCTGTACATCTCCAGGTACGGCAGTTTTGCCGGCTAATTGGAAAGACGCCGGGGCAATAACACTGGCATTATTTAAGCTATTAAGTGTTTGAATTTGTACTTGTAATGTACCTTCACTTAGGCCACCAATACGAAGCGATGGGGATGTCGTTTCAGTGGTGATCCAGTTGTTGCTGTCTAAGCGATATTGAACACGATAGCCCGCAACTCGCTGCACAGGGCTGATCCAACTTAAATCAAAACCTGTTAAAACGCTTTGACCTTCTTCATACAAAAATTCAACACCATTAATATCGCCTACGGGATCAGGTTGTTGTGAAAGATTTGTGATGTCACGAGGTGTAATTTCTAAATTATTCTCAATAGCGGTGTAGATAGTTTCGTTGTAGGCAAGCGCGGTTACACCAAAAATGCCAGGTTCCGACTCGGTGACCGCAATCACGCGGAACGTTTGCAATTCCACGTCGGTGGTTTCAATGACCCATACCGATTGGGCATTGGGTGCTTCGCTGAATGCTGATGTGACCGTGACTACGCGGCCAACGATACTGCTAATGTTCCGCGTCTCAACTAAGCCGGTGGGCATCATCACCGTAAGTGTTGCGCTGTTCGCAACAGTGACGCTTAGATCTTCCGTGCTGTCAATCGTGACGGCTGTTGTGGTTGCGCTGCTGACACGACCACCACGACGTGAACCAGCCTTAAGTGGGTCGGCAACACTGATTACCATGCCGGGACGCAATACGATGCCGCTGTCCAACGACACGGAAAACGTGACGGTTTCAGTAAGGTTCTGTTCGCTTAGCAACGTCCACTTGCCAGCTCGGTGCGCTTGCCCCTGGCTATAGCAACCCAGCAACTTGATATCCCGATTGATGATGCCGTACTTGGCAATTGCCGCCGCATCTTCGACGTATTCAAATTCAACTTCACCCAAGCCTTCGTAGGTCTGGTAACCAATTGTTGCGGTGCTAGCGCGTGCTTTCTGTGATGTGCCCGAGTAATTAAAAATACCTTCAATTACGTTGGCGGCAGAAATAACGTATTGCGGATCCGATGGTTTGTCTTGATTGATCACCAAGGTGCCGGCGCCGTAGTAAGCAATGCCACGGAACAACGCCGTAAATTCTTGGATAACGTTGTAAACCTCATCACGGCTGTTCAACAGCAGGTTGCAAAGGAAGCGTGGCTCTTGACCACCTTTGCCATCACTGACCAGACCATTGCAGTATTGGCTGATTGAATAGAAGTCGTATCGATCCAGACTGCTGACTGGAATAGATGCTCCATAGCGGGTGTTGGTCAGCAAATCCCATAGGCACCACGCCGGATCCGCGCACCATGTAGCAGCGCCAAACGTTCCATCCCAAACGCCCGCATAGGTGACACGACCAAGGTATGTCGTTGTGTCTACGGTGGCATTGCTTGGTAGCTGAATCTTGATGCCACGTACCAAGTATTTGCGCGATGGAATGCTGTTGAACTGACGGCTATCAAACCGCAGGAACGCCAACGCGCTGTTTGGATAGCGCAATTTTTCGTCAATAATTTCGGTGTAGCTATAGAAAAATGTGCGATTTTGATTGCGTGCGCTGGATGAATCCGCCGAAACACGAACTAGTCGAATGTCAACGGGAAAAGCACCGCTTAGCGTCAGCATGTAATCACGCTGATAACTGTTGGTAGTTTTGCCGCTGATGGTATCCGAGACTGCGGTTGTAAAGCCGCCACCATTGTACTGGACTTGAATTTGTATACTTACACTGTTGCCAACAATATCGCCATTGTCTTGAATAACTTGACAGGCTGGCATTTGGACTGTAAGCCTTACGCGATCAACGTCAACGTCTGTAATTGTTCGAGTTACTGGCGCAATGTATGTTGCCTCAACGTTTACACCTTTTTCGGATTCAGTGCCGTTGGTATTGGGAATATATGTCTGCGCTTGTGTGCCGGTACGAGTGACAACCGTGTAACCAGTAAAATTGTCAGCACCAGTGCTGCTTTGAATTGGCGTTCCATCAAGGTAAATGCCTTGGACGCCGCCTTCAATTCCTTCAATTTCACCTTCGCTAAGCAGGTCTAGGACGCTGCCATATTGAACTGATTGAAGTGAATCATCGCTTTCGGTTGGTGTGTACGATTGACCACCGCCGCCACCTTTGCCGCCGCCGCCCATGCCGCCGGAACCTTGAATCGAACGATAAGTGCTCATATCAGTTGATCCACATCAAGACCGCTGCTGATCACGGCTGATCCAATGTATGCGCGGCCATAGCAAATTGGAACTGGCAACCCTTGCTGCACAGTATTAGTGATGCCTGAGAAAGTAAAAGATTCAAATCGTGCTGCATCCTTGCCGCGTTCCGCACTCGAATATGTTTGCTGTGGCGAAATAAGTTGAGCGATACCACCGAGAACAAGTGATACACCAACAGCACCAATAGCAGATGCAAATGCACCGCCAACCAGTCCCATGCTGACAGCAGCACCAGCTCCAGTTGCGCCTCCAAGACCTGCGCCAAGACCCAGAAAACCACCAGCAGCTGGACCAGCAACAATTGCCAGTGCGATTAAACCAATACCAATACCAATCATTGCGCCAGTTCGACCAGCACCAGTAATAACTGGCGTAATGCTAAAAACTTCACGCTCACTCCAAGGCATTACTAGTGGCGATAGATCGTCCTCGCCAATTTTTTCTTTGCCTATTGTTACGCGGTATGCAACACCATCCTGCTCACTATCCAGCAGCCACTTGTCCAGGCCAGGAAAGTTGACGCACAATGCCTTGATCGCCTGCGCTGGTGTATCGGCTTCAAACTGGAAACGGCATTGCCCCAAATACTTGCGTAGGGCGCCGTAGACCTTAACGACTTTCATGCCGTAGGACCATGGCAGTGCTCTTGATATAGTAGCCGCCCAGCACGTCCCTACTGCTAAGTCGGCCTTGAACGTGGTGGAGAATCTGCTGGTCACCAATGTAGATGGCTGCGTGGTTAGGCAAGCTGGAGCCAAGTTGCATCAGCAGCGCATCGCCGTATTGCAGCTCCTCAAACGGCACCTTATGGAAGCCTTCACGGTGGAAGTTGTCTAGGTAAAGGTTTTCGCCACGTTCCCAAAACTTGTCGCGGCGGGTGTAGTCGCTGAGCTGGAGACCAAACTCCTTGCCGTACCAGTCCCGGCACATCGTGTAGCAGTCCACTACGCCAAACACAAACTCACGGCCCACATACGGCAACTCGTATGCCTCGGGCAGCGTCAGGCTGGAACCACCGGTTTTGGGATTGATGATGAACCACGGCAATCCGGATTTTGCGCAGGCCACGCGATCCGCCTGACTTGGATTGGGATTGGTTGATGGGTGGCTATGGACGATGGCCACGACCTCGCCCAGGTCTTCCACTGCTGCGTAATCCTCGCCGCTGAGCACAAAATGCTCGTCGGGCGTATCGGCCAGGTTGGTGCAGGGGAAATACCGCTTGCGGCCCTTGACCACGGCAACCAAACCGCAGCACTCGCGGGGATCCTCAGCTTGCGCGTGCTCCAGGATTGTTGCTTCCAGTGCTTTGCTGATGATCATTTGCTTAAACCTGCGCCAGGGAAGCTGCCAAATGGTAAAGCCGTATCAGGCGCTCTAAATGTGTATTTAGCATTAGAAGTGAATGTGTAAGTTGCAGAAGATGGAGACGCTGGAAAGAAGTACAACTGAACGGCTGATTGATCCTTTTCTAGATTTCCGTATCCATTTATTTGAATGTAACCCGAGCCTATTGCTGAAATTGTTGTATCAATTCCGTTGCTACCGAAAACACGCATTCCGACGCTAAGGCTTGCCGTATCAATGTTAATTTGCTGGCTAACAACAACATACCTTGCGAGTGCCCCACGCCAAATCTTATACGTTTGCACCGTGGGAACGTATGTCCCACTTCGAGCAATGGTGTAAGGTCTATTGCTTATGGTTATTGTTGTTCCTGATATTCCAGTGACAGTTGTATTTGCCACAATGTAATCACCAATCACGGCCTGACCAACTGATATTCCCGTGTTACTTGAAACAACTATGGAAGCAGAGCTTACAGCAACTGTTCCTGTTTTTGTCAACAATGTTGTCATTGTTGCAGCCTGGCTCAAAGTTAAAGTTGTGGCGTCAACAATTGCACTAATTGTTGTGCTGGCTGGAATACCAAGCCCAGACACGGCTTGCCCCGCATTGAAATTAAAATAAGATGCAACGGTCATTGTTGTGCTCCCGTTGGTTACGCCTCCGTCCAGCGTAAATGGAGTAAATCGTACATTGCAACTACTTAGCCTTTTGCCGCATACATCGCTGCCGCTAGATGCAACTTTATTATCGTTGATGTCGTAATAATCAGTTCCGGTATAACCGCATTCACCTCCGCGATAAACCCACTGGCAAACATTCGCAATGACCTGACGCCGGGGAAGCATCACGCCAACAAGGTCAAACTTACTTGCCAACTCAAACTCGACAACAGCGCGGTTTTCGTTTGACTTGCGGTCCACATACCAGATCTCGTCGGGGAATTTGGCGTGGGGATCGGCACCGGCCTCACCGTCCAGGTATTTCTTCAGCGTGCGGATGCGAACAACTTTTGCGCCGCCGAGGTCATTGCCTGTGGTGATTAGGTTGACCGACAGCAGGATGGCGGTAATGCTGCTGCCAATGTTGCTGACGGCCAACTTGGGGCGCGGTAGGCTGCCGCTGCTGCTGTAATCAAAGCCGGTGGCCTCAAGTGGCAGGCGCACATAAGACTGGCCATTCCAGACCACGTTGCCGGTCACGGCAGCATTTACGCCGTTGTGGAAGTAGTAAATATCGCTGCTGCCATGCAGTGTGGCGTCAAGGTGCAACTGGAACAGCTCGATGATGGCGTTCGGTTCCAGCACGCTGAGGTCTTCGTAGACCGCGCTGATCCCCGTCCAGGTGACCGTGCCATCAACCGTGGTGCCATCAATCAGCGTTGGCCATGCCGGTGCAGATGCACCAGAAGTGCCCGCTGTGGTGCATTTGAACACCAGGCCAAAATCCTGCACCGTCGTGGCGCGGACAATGGCGCCGACGGCATAGCTAGTAGTGGCAGCCCAGCTTGCGTATGCCATCAGGGTTCAAATACTTGCGTAAACGTAGCTTGAACCGTTGCGCGGTTTAGGTATGGAATCGACTTGCTCCAGTCTGCGCAAACGAACTTGGCACTGCTGGCTTCACCTGGCGCGGTCCAGTCAAATGATTCTTGGCCAGCACGGGCATCAAGAAATGTTTCAATCGTGTCCGCATCGGTTTCTGATATTTCCCAGGTCAGGCTCCAGCTTTTGGGATTCTGGTTCAAGCCAAAAACGGCACGCATCTCATAGCCGTCGCCGTACTGAACCTTGGTGACCTTTGGCTGGCTGGTCTTCTGTGCGCCGTAAGTCGGTGCAATGCTGGGGAAGGTAGCCATTAGCGTCGTGTACCGGCCAAGAGACCGCCTGGGCGTTGTTGCTTAACCAATTCTGCCTGCACTGCGGCGGAAACGGCAACGCCTAGTTGCTTGGCCTGTGCCTGGTCGCCTTGGACGTTGGAATTGCCGCTGGCGTCCACGTTGACCACAACGCTGGTGCTGCCGCCGCCAAGAGCGTTGTTTGGCACGATGTTGCCACCGTGCTTAGGCGTGAACAACTCGGGGCCGCGTTCGCCGACCATGTAGGACGATCCGGCGCTGACGGGGCCGCCCATGGCGCGACCTGGTAACAGACTGAATCCGCCGCCGAACGCCAGTCCGCCACCTGCATCGAAAGAACCAAACGCATTGCTACCGCCGAAGCCAGCACCACCAGCACCAAATCCACCACCACCTCCAGCACCACCTCCAGCACCACCACCCGGGAAGATAGAAAGAACAGAATTAAGGATTGTCATTTGTATCCATTTGGCAATAATCTGTGCAGCCATATCCAAGAACGCATCAGCCACACTCTGGAAGAAACCAGCCAAGGCTTCTTTAGCTCCCATGGTGCCGCTGATTATTCCCTTGAATGATGCAGCAAAAGAATCTCCAATGGTTTTGGCGCCAAAGTTAACAAGGTTGGTTAAGTTCGTTAACTCTTTCAAGTCTTTTTTTACTTTGTCGCGTTCGCCAGCAAGTCCCTCTTGGAACGTCTTTGGTTGGTTTGCTGCTTCAGCGCCTTTTTTGGCTTCTTCAACTTTTTGACCAGGCAGTTTTTGTAAGCCTTCTAATTCTTTTTTCAGTCGTGCAACTTCATCTGCTGAGGCACCACGAGCCTCAGCCTCTAGTACGGCTGCCTTGGCCAAATCAATTGATGGCTGTAAACTTTCCTGAATTGCCTTGCCAGCACGGTCGATCTCGATGAACTGCTTGGCAAGTTCAGGATTGATGCCTTCAGCAACCAAACGCTTGTAAGCTTTGTCGTCTTCAAGTTTTGTTTTATTAGCTGTAATAATGTCTTCCAGTGGTTTCAACTGCTGATCAAGCAAGGTTTTTTTGTCCTTGGCATATTTGTTGTTTGCAATTAGCACTTCGCTTAGCTGTGCACTGGCAAGCAGTTCGCGCTCCTGCTGTGATTTAGCATTTTTTTGCAGTTCAAGAAACTGCATCCGGCGTTCAACCGCAGTCTTGTCAAATTCACCTTTCAGTCGTTCCGCATCATTCATTGACACTTGAATGTCAAGATTGGCAGCCGCAATATCGTTTAACTTATTTGCGCTATCAAGTTGTTTTTTGGTTTCCTCGGCAAGACGTGCGGCTTCTTTTGCTGCCTTTTCAGCTGCTCTTTCGGTATCGGTTTTGCCTTTCTTTTTAGTGCCGCCTCCAGACTCGCCCAGTAGCGCTGGAACAGCATTAGATCCAGTTGGTTGCTGTTTTGCTTGAGCCGCTTTAACGGCTGCATTGGCTGCTGTTTCCAGGCTGCGCAGTTGCTCAAATTGCCTGCCGATGGTCTCACGGCCAATCTTTGACAGATTGAACGTCATTTCGCGTTGTCTTACGCTCTGCAATGTTTTCCTGATGTCTGTAATGGTTTGCAGATCTGCTTTTGCTCCTTGTAAATTTTTCTGCTTAGAGCCTTGCAGCTGATTGATTAGATTCTGGGTATCTTTAAGTGCAGGATCTACTCCAAGTGCGCCAGCACCGAGTTTGGTCTGCGCTGCCAATAAATTCTTGCTAAACGCAGCACTGCGTCCAGATGCCATCAACGTATTGATAGCGTTGATGCCCATAATTGCCAGATTGAGCACATTCTTGATGGTTGGTGCTAGCACCGTGCCTATGCCACGAGCCAGACTCTCAACGCCATCCATCAGCGTGCTGAATTTGCCTTGCAACGTGTCACTTTGGGCAATAGCACCATTTGCATATTTGCCACCAGCATCTGTCAGCCGTTTAACCGCAACTTCAACGGCTTCTGCACTGATGCGACCTTTGCTAAGTGCTTTCTGGAATTCCTCGCCAGATAGGCCATACATCTTCCGTAGTTCTTCCTGGAGTGCAACACCGCGCTCCTGGAACTGCAACAGTTCTTCGCCTTGTAAGCGGCCTTTGGCTTGTACTTGGCCATACGCCGTGGCCAATCCTTGAAGTTCTGCACCAGTGGCACCAGCTACGTCAGCAAGGCGCCTGGTGGTTTCAACGACCTTATCTCCTTCGACGCCAAATGCGTTTAGCCGCTTGGCTGTATCAATCAGTTCTGTGCTGGTGAATGGCGTGACCGCGCCAAGTTGCTGGAGCTCTTGGATTATAGATTTGGCCTGTTGGGCACTGCCGGTCAGGACTTGGAGACTTCTTGTTTGTGTTTCAAGTTCCGCTGTTTTAGCGAAGACAAATTTTGCTGCTGATATCAGCGCGAATGAACCTAGCAGTTTGCCTACTGCACCTCCTAGACCATTTACTGCGGTTGTTTGATTTTTGATTCCGGCGGCTGCTTTTTCGGCTGTAGTTAAAAATCTCCCATTTTCGGCTCGCGCACGACCTGCTGCATCAGTGAAATACCGCATACCATTAGCAGCGGTTTGAATTTGTTTATTTTGATTTTTAACTTTTCCAGTTGTATTTTCAACAGCGCTTTCCAGTTGGCGCGAAGCGGTTGTGATTTGCTTGAGCGCGTTGGCCGCCTGCTGGCCATTTACCTCAATCGCTATGTTGGCTACTGCCACGGTTCGACCACTGCTATTGCGTCAGTCTACTAGCTACGCCGCTTAGCTTTGTCCATTTCCTCGCGTTCGCGCTTGCCTTTTATCTCGTAGTACGCAGCAAAGTGGATGAACTCTGCATCCGTCAACTCTTGCCGCAACCGACTCACCGTCATGCCTAGCTCGGTAGCCAGGAACATTTCAAAGTAAAGCCAGTTGTCGGCCTCTAGTCGTTTTTTGCTTCGTCCAAGGATTCAGGCGCACCAAGACCAAACAGGAACAGTTCCAGTTCGTTCAGTACCGACTCGGGCAGTTCCCGTTGCAGCTTGGCAGCGTCGGCTGGTGCAAACGCTTTTTTGCCGTCTTCCAGCTCAGCAATGTGGCACAGCATTTGGGTGCTGATCTCCAAGGCTTCCTCGGAACCGGCCAAGTTGGTGGCACGCTTGCGGTCAGCGCGGGTAATCGGCTTGAAGTACAGCGACAGCACCACGGTGCCGTCTTCCTTCTTGATGTCGAATTTACGCCGCTGGTTGAGGTCAAAAGCCCCGGTGAGAAGATCAACGGGGCGTGGTGTGGCAGGCATTAGATCGAGGTAGTAATGGCACCGTTCATGGTGAAGTTAACTGTCACCACTTCCAGTTCGCCAACCGTAGCACTGTAATCAGTGGATGTGATCACGATGCTGCCGGTGATCTTTTTGCCACCAGTTTCGTCAAGGTACAACTCGACAGAGGCATTGCCTTCGTCGGTGACAGTGTTGACATCCTTGATCAGGTCAAGTTTGTCGCCAGCACTAGGCGCGTCATACATGAGTTCCATGCTGCCGCTGCCTGCAACCAGACCACCAATGTTGGCCTTGTAGGTTGCGCCTTGAGCAGTTGTCTCAAGTACGTCCTTTTCCACGGTCAAAGACCAGGAGCGCACAGCGGCAATTTCAGAGACGCCGCCACTGCTGTCCTTGTCAAAGAAAACCGTACCTTGTTCGCCGCGATAGAAGGCCATGATCAGATGGAGGTAGTGATGGTTCCAGTCGTGACAAAGTTACAGGTGATGACCTCTAACTCGCCGACGGTGGCGCTGTAATCGGCAGAAGTGATCAATCCGTTGAAGATGATCTTTTTGGTGCCGGTAGTGTCAAGGAACAGTTCAAACGCTGCACCACCTTGATCGGTAGGGTTGTTGGCGGCTTCGATGAAGGTGTTGGTTTCATCAGCGCTGCTGGCGGAGTAGATCAGCTCCACACTGCCAGAACCAGCAATCAGGCCACCAATATTGCTCTTGTAGGTGGCACCCAAAGCAGTGGTTTCCAGTACATCTTTCTCGATGGTCATAGACCACGAACGGGTGGATGCAATGGTGGCAGTGGTGGTACCAGCATCGTCAAATTTGACGGAGCCTTGTTCGCCGCGATAGAAAGCCATGGTTAGAGGTCCTCGAAGGTTTCAAAGGTCATTCTGACCTGAGTTTGGAAGTACCCTTCGGGAGACGGCGTGGCCACCACCTCTGGGCCTGTTGGGGGATCAAAGCGAACCCCGGATACGACAATTCTATTGTAAAGGTCTCGTACTCTTTTGCCGACGGTCAGATTGGCACCAGATCCAACACCTTTGGCGGAGAAGATATTTACAACGATGACACCGATGACGCTGTTGCTAGCGCCAGCCGTGCTGCCCATGGTCAGATAATTGTTGTTGCTGAAGCTGACAGAACACTGTGCCCAGGTGCTGCCTGGTGTGGGCGTGTATGCCACGTTATGGAACACCACTGGTATGACTGGCACGATGGCTAGTTCGGTGGCAAGTCTGCCTTCAACGATGGCGCGTATTGCGTTGAGATCTAGTGCAGCCATTACTCGTTCCTCCCGATGGTGTCAGCCAGCTGCCTAACGCGATTGACCATTTGCCGGGCAATGATGTCCACCCATCCTGCCGCCGCTTGCGTCGACCAGTTCTGATAAGCCAATCGTTCGGCGTATGGCAACGAGTTATGAATGGAGTATGTGTTGCCGATGCGCTCGTTGCCAGGTCTGTAATTGATTCCCGCTGGCAGTGGTGGTTCTGGATTCTTTGGCGGTCTTGTCTGACCAACGTAGGCTCCCGTAGCAGCTTGCTGTGGACCGGCATCGTAATTGCCTGTGGCATTTTCACCAATTACCCAACTAGCACGGAACCGACCTGTGTCTACCGGACTTTGCGCTTTTAGTTCCGCATCGGTTTCAAATACCACCGCGTGGACCAACTGGTTCATCTGGCCTTCGCAGAAGTTACCAATTTGGCCGATGTTGATGCGTCTTGCCATGATCAGGCTCGCAGGACCAGTTCGTAGGTGATCGCCTGGTTGTCTTGCTCGATGGTCTGCACGTTGATGATCTGATGCGACACGGTGCTAATAATCACGCGGTCAGCGGTGCTTGGCGTTACGGCTAGATCGGTTGCAGCAATGAACAGCCGCTTGTCACCTGCTTGGATCAGTTCATTGACCTCACGGGCGTTCACATCTTGTAACACGCCAAGCAAGGCGTAATCGGTCGTCGTTTCCGTTACAGCGCCCGTGGAAGCGTTGTAGGAGCCGCTGGCGACCCGTCTATAGGTCAACGCACCGCCAAACTTGCCCATCAGCTTGGAGGCGGTCTTCTGTAGCGAGGAAGCTAGTGCCATCAGAGCTTGTAAGCGACGCAGTGGCCGTTCTGGAGTTTGATGCTGGTAAACACGCCGTAAAGCGTTGAACTGGCTGAAAACGTTTGCCCAGCAAGTGTAGTGCCGTCATAATTTAATGCTGTAATTGCATCAATGTGAGTATTGGTCGTAAAGTGAATGGCGCACCAACGGCCCGTGTAAGTGGCAGTATCACCAATAAAGGTCGCGCCTTTGGCGTAATCAATGCCTAAACGATTGGTATCGCTCATAATCAGATTTTGTAAGCAGCGATCTTGCCGGATGCCAGCGTGACACTGGTAAACACCGCTTCAACAGACTGACCAGCCTTGAGAGGCACGCTAGTGAAGGTGTTGCCGCTTTGATTCAAGATCACGGCACTTGCGATCACTGAATCCTCAAAGGCCACCAGTTCGTTAAAGCGACCCGTATGGGCAGCTGTGTCGCTGATGTACTCAAAACCAATGGCGTAATCAGACATGATCAGCTCCGACGGATAGCAATGTTTCCTGGTCCACTGATTCTAAGGCCAGTTAGATACCGTTCCATCATTGGCGGCACCTTATCGGCGCCAGCCTGCGGACTGCTGGTGTTTACGCTGACGCTGATCGGGCCGATGCTGACGCTGTTGTAGTCCTCAAGACCACTCAGGCCGAGGCTATCAGTGTTGTTGTTGAGGTAGACGGCCAGCACCACCTGGGCTTGCTTGATCTGTGGGGGGATCTCACCGTCAGTGAAGTAGTCCGTGGTAATGCGAAACGGGAAGCCGGTTGCGTAGGTATTGATATAGGTATCAGGCTTCCGTACTCCAGTTCGAGGCCACTGCATTGACTGGGTGTCAGTAGCGCGAGCACCAAGAAAACGTTCACGGTCCAACCTCTGGGCAGCGGTGTACAGTGCGCGGTTCTTAGCGTCAGTGGTTGCGGTGCCCCATGCGGTCACATCCGCATCAAGCACCAGGCCATCAACAATGTCTTGCGCGTCAGCCAGCGTCAGGTAGGTGTTCGATGTGCTTCCGCCGATTGTTGCGACGAGGGCGATTGCCATTGACCGGCTCGGTAATTACTTCGGGTGCTACTTCCACAGTAGCTGGCTCTTCAACGGGAAAAGAGGCCACCTCGTTAGAGGCAGCCTCCTGTTCACGCAGTCGCCGGAAAGCGAACAAACCCATCAAACGCGCTCAAGCAGCACGCTGATGATCACGCCAGCAACCGCAGTGGTGGTGCCGGTCACGTCCAGAGACAGGCGATCGCCAGCCTCAAGGATCAGGTTGGCAGTGGTGCTGGTCAGCTCACCTGAATCAGCCGCATCGAACTTCTGCTCGGTAAGAGCAGTGCCCTTGAGGTCGATTTTGGTGCTGCCAAGCAAGTCGTCACCTGCGGTGGCGGCTTCGGTGCCTTGGCAACGACGAATCGTTGCACTAACAGCGGAGCCGTCAGAACCGGCGACTGTATGGATCTCGCGAATGGTGATCACTTGGCACTTCACTGGGGCGGTGAAGAACTGGACATCAGCCACCGAAGAGGCGATGAAGTGATCAGCAACGATGAACTGCTCTGTAGACAGTTCAAACTGGGAAGGTTGGGCCATGGTTAGTTCCTCCTATCAATCGAAGTTGGAGGTGATGGTCGCACGCACGATACCAATGTTCTTGGTTTCGTACACTTTCGACCAGTTACCCACCGTTGCCAGTTGAGCGCGAGTTGGGTTGGTCGTGGTGACCGCCCACTTGGCGCCAACAGGGTGGTACAGGTAGTGCATGTCAAGTGACATGGCGTCCGATTTGGCCAGGATGTCCCGGTCGGTTTCGGTGCGCATTGCAGCTTGCTCACCAGTGGCGATGGCGCCGTTGGTGAAGAAGTAGCAAGCGTAGTTACCACCAGAGTTGGTGATGTCGTCAGAGACGATCACACGCAGACCCATGTAGGTGGGGATGCTGTACTCGTTGCTGAAGGAACCAGCAATAGAACCGCCGATGGCGTTAATGGTGCTGGCGCCGGTAGCAGCGGTGCTCAGGCGGGCTTCCGTGTTGGTCACATAATCAATCGCCTTGCGCTCTACGAGGTCGTAGTAGCAAGCCGAGTGCATGGCCACAGCGGACAGCTTGTCGCCTTGGTCGCCGAGTTTGGCGCGTGCCTGGGCAACCTGCTTAGGACCCAGTGCGGTCATGCCGCTGGTGTCAAAACGCAGTGCATCAAAAGCAGGTGAATCGGAACCAGTCAAGGCACCGAACACACCTTCCAAACACTTGTACAGGTCAGCCTGCTGCTGGTTGGCAACATACTCACCGACTTTGGCGCCGATGGCGGCCATGGGGTCAGAACCGGCGGCTAGGGCAGCCAGGTCACGAGCCTCAAAGGCACGACCACGGTGCAGGATCACGCCAACTTGCTTGTCAGCAGTGATTTTGCCGGGTGTCAGCGAAGTGCTGTCAGAAAGAACTTCCAGATCGCCAGACAGGTTGGCTTTCCAGAACGGAACGTTGACGAAATCACCGCCTTCAGTGGCATTCAGCTCAGCCATCGGTTGGGCAACACCCGAAGCCAGGAACTGGTTCCGTTGGGTGGATTGCTCAATGACGTACGGAGTAAAAACCTCAGGGATGATTACATCGGAGCGAAGTGTCGCCACGGTGTTTCTCCAAAGAATGTTTTGTGCGTGGTGGGCGTAACCCAGCGGCTCGGCGTAACCTTGCTGCTAATGCGTACAGCTTAGCGGTTAGCTGCTGCCTTCAACCGATCGTACATATCACGGTCAGTTCTGTATAGCCGTGATTGCTCAGTCAGGTTGAAGTTTTCTGGCATGAAAGGATTTTTCACGCCAGTAATTTCAGCGCCATTGCTGCGACCGGCTGGTGCGCCACTGCCCTGTGGCTTGGGTGCTTTCTGCATCCAAGTGGGCAGTGACTTGGCCCACTCAGCAACAGGAGTGCGCTGGTAACCATCGACCACAACGACCGTGCCATCAGGTTCGCGTTCGATTTGATCGCTGTTGAGTTTGCTCTTCAGGACGTAATCAGGATCATGGACGATCTCCGCCAATGCACTCATGGCAGGCGTCATCAGTTCTAGTTCGCGGACGCGACCTTCAAGTTCACTGATGCGTTGATCCTTTTCGGCTGTAGCAGTGCGGAACTGTTGTTCCAATGCTTGCCGAGCTTCGCCGTACTTGCCTTGCTGTTCAAGTTGCTGTTGCTCGTAGTTACGTTTGAACTCGATCAACTCATCAACATTGATGCCATCAGGGATAGCAGGTGCCTTGGCTTTGTTTTCCTTGAGCTTGGCGATCAGCTCATAATTTTTGCGTTCCAGTGCCTCAATGCTGCGTTTGAGTGCATCTGTATCGTCGCCACCAGTCACCGTAGGTTCCTGGATCACATCGTCAGTCATGAAATGCCCGTAGGGTGTTCACGTTCAGTGTATGACAGCTTTGCAGTCGTGGCCAAGCGCGAGTGGAACACACCGATTCGGGAGCCTTGGAACCCGGTGATCAAGGAAGCGCTGCATGGCGTGGACAACCATGTGCGGCTGTATCTGGCCACGGGTGACGTGTGGCACCTCAGGCAAGCAAGCTTATTGCGTGGCTATGTGGTGGCGCTGAAAGAATGGATCAAGCAGCAGGAACGCCGTTAGGACTTTTTGCCTTTGCCCTTGTGGGCTGAATCTTTCATCAGGCGGCCATCGGGCATGAAGTGGTAACCCTTTGGCGCTTTCTTGCCGTCTTTGGTGTGTCCCTTTTTCATTGCCATTTCTCCTTGTTGGCCCAGTATGCCGCAGACATTTTGCCTTTGGCGATGTTCTTGGCATGACGTGCTTTGAAGGCGTCCCGTCGTGCCTTGTCAGCATCTGATTCGGTCTTGCGTGGTGGACTGCCGCTTACACCTTGCTGGCCGAAGCGAATCAACTTGACGGTTTCACCATCCTTTGCCAGTACGGCATGGGATTTGTTCGGATGCTTAGGCGTCCGCTTGGGTTGGTTGTACCCGTCAAATTGCTCGCCGCGATAGGTGATCATTTTTTCTTCTTCGGCTTCCGTGGCTTGGCTGTTTTGGCCGCGGCCTTGAATGCTGCCGCGCTGGGGCGACCTTCTTCACCACGACGCGCCATGCGCTCATCGCTGCCAGCTTCGATCCGCTTGCGCTTGGCGTTGATGTTGGCGTAAAGGCCAGGTTTCTTAGGCATCACTTCATTCCCTTTTTCTTGGCGGGCTTCTTGGCCTTACCTGCTTCGCTTAGCGCGATGGCAATTGCCTGCTTACGGCTTTTCACCTTGGGACCTTTGCCGGGACCGGGTTTGCCGCTTTGCAGTGTGCCCTGCTTGAACTCCCCCATCACCTTCGCCACCTTCTTGTCCGCTTTGGCCATCTTCCTGGGCATGGGTAATACGTTCCGTCTGACCTAATGGTAGGCCGGACTGATCAACCCATTGGATGGTGCCGTCTTCCACCTTCTGTAGCCGTGCGACTACAACAGCCTCGCCAACTGCGACCTCAACCCAGTCGGAATGAACACGACCGTCGAGGTAGTAGCGGATCTTAGGAGATTTCATACCGTACTCGCAGTTCCTTCAAGGTTACTTCGCTGCCATCTTCGTTGACCAACTGCACCAAAGCCTTTTGCGGATTGGTCTTTTCGGCCAGTTTGTCAAAGTACGCAGCACGAGTTTTGCCGAGCACTTCCTCTCGGTATGCCTTGGGTTGATCTTTCAGCCAGTAGCCGTAGCTGTTGACAACACGCTTGCCATCAACCACAACAGAACCAGGCACCGGGCCATCTGCTGATGCACGCTTGCTGGGACCAGTGCCCCAGTCCGGCGGTGGGATGCCAAGTGCCTGGTAGTCAATGATCGGGATGGTGGTGCTGCGGCAGTTGAAGTGGACAGGCGGTGTCGGGCCATCGCCATACTTGAACTCCCGGCCATCAAGTGATCGGCAGATGGCTGAGGTGCGACCGTCAAGCGTGGCAACGTACCTGTACTTGCCGGTGATGTCTGGATTAGCGCGGTAGACCTGCTGACTGCTGGCATTGCTGATGTCTTGAACGCTGGTGCGCACGATGGTCATGATTTGATTGTTGGCCATCTTGGTTACCTCGCCACCAGCCAGAGCACGTTGCCGGACTGACATGGCTTGCTGCCCAAAATCAAGGTTGCCGACCAAGCGTCGTGCGATCTGTGGCGTTGGTTCGCCGGTAAGGACGCCGTTCCGCACCACGGTGTTGAACATCTGCGCCTGGGACTCGGCTAGACCACGGAATGCCTTTTCAACGATCTGTCCATTGGGCAAGGTGATTGCTGCACCTTGACCAGCAGTCAGGTTGAAGGCGCCAGTGCCGGGCAGCGTGAAGTTGATTGCGGTGGGGTCAACGCTGACCACGGTTGCGGCAAAGTTTGGCGCCACCTGCACCGTGCGCACCATCTGCAAGGCATCTACCTGAGATGGCAGCAGCTCACGAGCATCGGCCACGCCTCCACGGATGGCAAGCCGCATCTGATCGGTGACGAACTGCGTTTGCAGCTCGGCTAAGCCTTGCAGTTCACCAGATACCAATGCCGTGCTGGTGCCTGCCCAGGTGTCCAGTGATTCCCGCAGTTGGGCCAGTATCACCCGCAGGCGCTGCGCTTGGTAACTGGCAGGAGACACGATGCCACCACCTGCTGTAGCTACGCCCATGTCTATACGGCGCAGATCATCTACCGCGCTGAGGATCACGTCGTTGTATGCCGTCACCACTTGATTGGCCACCGCGTTGCTGTAGCGGTTCAGGTCAATCGCATTGCGGTAAATGTTCGCAACAGGATCGTTGCGGTTGATCCGCCGCTTGAACTGATCAATGTCAAGCAGCCGCTGGGTGACGCCGCCGCTGTAGGTCATGAATCGTCAGCGCTGATGTCCTCGGGGATGCTGTCCTCAACCTGCTGCTGCTGACCGCCAGCCATCTCGATCAGGCCGCCGTTTTGCGTGGCCATCAGTTCTTCCTCAACCTCAAAGTCATCGCCAAGCACGTCACCGTTAGCCAGTTGCTCCAGGAGCGTCTTCTGACTGATCACGCCAGCGGTGTAAGTCTGAAGTAAGGCAAGCTGATCGGCTGGCTCAAGCCGCGCACCAACGAAGTCGCGATTCACGATGCTGTTGCCCACCTGGGTGATGTTCAAATACTCGGCATGGAACCGCAGGCAGTTGTCGATCGTGTCCTGCACCTGCTGGGCGATGACCATCATCGTGCTGTCACCCTGACTGCGGTCGATGCGCTTGGCCTCGGCAGTCTCAGCGGATAGCTTCTGGCCAAGTACAGCGGACAGGCCGAGTTCGTTGATCTGTCCAGCAAGTTGCTCCAGCCGCTTGAACTGGGATTCATAAGACTTGCCAGCAGGTTCGATGTACTCGGCGCGGCCATCAGCAGGGAATGCGATCGCTTCACCGGGTCCAGCGCTTACTTCCTCGGCAGACGTGGGGAAACCGTAGAACGCCAGCATCGGAACGCCGCTGATATGCAGCATGTTGTCCAAGTCGGACTGGATCTGGTACGTCTTGAGGTTCAGCTCGGCGATGTCCTCCATCGGCGGGCGTGATTCAAACATGCCGACGCGGTTGGCATAGGCCACGCTGAACGGGATCTCGCTGAGGCTGGTGGTGCCTTCATCAACGATCTCCCAGCTTGCCTTTTCGTTGCGCTGGTGCAGCTCAAACGCACCAGGCGTCAACACGCGGATCTGTTCCACCTGCTTCTCGCCGTACAGACCATCTGCGACCACGATGCGTTCCATCAGCCGCAACTGGCTTAGCTTCTGAGCGCCGTTGCTCATCTCAGTGCGCCAGCCAAGGATGTCCCGTGGCGTGTAGGTCACCCAGTATGGTCGTCCATTTTCACCAGCAGCAGGAGCATCCACAAGGACGCCAGCGTGGCCATAGCGAACCATTTTGCGTCCAAGTTCATAGGTCCAAATGTTGAGGTCGTTGCCTTGCAGGTCTACGTCAAACAGTTGCTCACGCACCACATCGGACACCTCTTCAAGGCGTACCGGCTTGCGGGTCAACATGCCAGCCAACATGCGCTCAAGGCGCTGGTAGTACGGCGGGCAAACGCTGCGTGCTAGGCGGTTGTCGTATGACTCGTCTTGTTCCCGTGGTTCCTGCGGCAGGTAGCGGCGATGCTTGCGGCGCATCTCGTAGGTGCCACCCATCAGATCCTCGATCAGGATCCAGTGGGGCTCCATATTGGCCCAGGCACTGTTGGGATCGTTGACCGCAGCAACACGCCTGGTAAGCACGCGGTCATATTGGCCAAAACCTGAGTACACAGTGCTACGCCGCTTTATCAGTACAATCTAATGCCAGTGCCGCGTCCAGCACCAGCGTGTAGCGGGTTGAACTCACGCCAGATGAGATAACCCAGCGCGTCGTTCATGTGGTCGTAGCCAGCATCTTTATCTGGATCGCCTTTCTCGGTGTAACTCTGAAGCTCAAGGCACTCAATGGTCTTGACGCATGATGCGGCAATCTTGAGCCTTACTTCCCCTTTGCCATTCTCCAGCAAAGCCTGAACAGCAGCCACCCGATCCCGGACAGGAGGATTAGCCTTAGGTGACTGGTTAGACATGCCATAGCTTTCAAGAATAGCAATATCGGTTTGTGTTGCGTTTGTACTGCGGTTGCCGCCGCTGGCGTCTGGGTAAACGTAGATCTTGTGGTCTGGGTAGTGGGCCTTGATCTTCTGGGCTAATGCGTCGGTGTCATGGGCACCGCTGATTTCATCCACGACGTAAAGGCTCTTGCCAACGCGGATGGCGATCACGGCGGACATGTTGCCGACGTTGAAGTCCACGCCGATCCGCAACGGCTCGCGGCTGATGTCCGGCATTTGTACGGCCACATGCTTGGCACGATCGAAGCGGTCATACACCTGGCCAGTGGTGAGGTTGACGAACTCCCCGTCTAGGTAGGCCTTAAGCAGATTGGCGTCGTAGTTGGCCTGAAGACGCTCGATGAAGTCAGGTGGTAGGTGTGGGTTATCTGCCGTCCGCATCTTGATGAGTTTGCGATCCTCACGGCTCTGTGCGTCCTCGCTAGCAAAGGTTTGCCACATCCATCGGAAACCTTCTGGCGTTGATGCCACCGCAAATTGCCGCACGTTTCCAGCACGAAGGCGGCCAAGGATCTTTGGGAATGCCTTGGTTGCGATTGCAACTGGCACGGTGTCTACTTCGTCAGCTAGTACCCAGGCAAGATTCAAACCGATGATACGTGACCAGTTTTCAAACGATCGGCACAGGATTTTGGTGTCGCCACCCGGTAGGTGCAGCGTGTATTCAGGTAATGGCGATGACCTGAAGGTGTACGGGATCTCGTAGGTTTCGAGAAAGTCATCAAAGTCGTTTTGCCAAATGTCCCGGATTAGCGGGCCAGTTGGTTCCATGACGGCACCGATGAATCCTTGATTAGCAATTGCTAGATGAACTGCCTTGGCGCATAGTGCTCGCGTCTTGCCAGCGCCGTAACCAGCCGATACGCCAAGGATCTGGGTGGAAATGTCATCTACGAATTGCCGCTGGCCTGGATGAAGATCAGCGTTCATACGCATAATCAATTCATCTGTGTTCTGGCAGTCCATGCTGCTGGACAACTCTTGCAGGATTGTTCCTGACTGAATGCCAGCAAGAATGCTCATTGGCCAATGTTGGCTAGGCGAGCTGCTGTGTTGATGCAGCCGAGTGCAACCGACAACTGTCCGTTCCCCAGAGCTTTCTTGTGTACGACCGAAAGTTGCGCCATCAACTGGGCAACGTAGGACTGGCGGTTGATGTCCCAGTCTTGTTTCAGACGTTCACGAGCTCTTGCCATGTAGTCATCTGTCTGTCTGGCTTTCAGACCCCATGTGTTCGCGGCGTATTGCAGCACGTCAGAACGACTGGCACCATTAGCCAAAAGCTTGACAATGGCATTGATTCGGAGTTCAACGTCGACTGCTGTGCCTTTTGCCATTAGTCGGTCTCCGATAGCAAACGTTTGACTGCTTCTGACTTAATTGTATCCTTGACCTGCACAACCTTCATACCGTAGTCATCAACGACATCCAATTTTGTAGGATCGAAGTCTGCACGTGGGATCAAGGGTGTGTCAAAGTTTTTCCAAGCATTAGCAATAACGTGTTGTGGTCTGCCGTAGCGGCGGTCAGTGGTTACAACACCTGGCCAAACACGTTCAAGGGATCTTGCCATTTTTAATCGACCATCACCGTCATAAAGCTGATCCGAGTTTCCACCTTTCATTGTCATGGTGCGCATTTTTTCAATGCTGAATGCGTTAAATAGAACTGTGCACCACTTGTCGGCCAATACCTGTAGGCAAAGATCAGTATCTTCGTTGTAACGACCACGCCAACGGTGTGGTAATGAGTTCATGATTAGCAGACAACTGTAAACGTGATTGTTTAGGTAAAATGGTGGCTGTCCTTTTTTGCCTGTTGGCACGACAAACATTGTGTAGTTGAGGCCTGATATTGCAATGTTTTGGTAGCGATCAGTAAAGTCTTCGCAGGCTGCAAATGCAACACCTGAATCGCACGGGATGCGTTTCTTTTTGTATAGACGTCGAACGCACCTGATATTGTCATCTAGGATCCAATGCCTGTCGTGACCTTGTTTTTTAGAATGTTCCCAGCAAAAGTTTCTGGCTGGAATGCCACCTTGGCCAAGGTTCGAAAATGGCGTTTTGACAATGTTGCAATATTCCGATGGTAATGCTTTTGCGTAAAGATCGTATTCCTGTGGTTCAACCACAAGGTTAAATGGTACTTGATCGTTGATCAAAAAATTGGCAGTTAAATTGGTGTCATGACGTCCCTTTGAAATGACGTAAACAGGATAACGAGGCAGTTTTTTGTTGTTCATCCTTTCAGCCTCACAGCGGATGGATCCTGTCTGTCTTTAAATGGATACCACGTTGAAAAAGAAAGTTTTTCGTTGTAGGCAATTCCAAGCAAATCGCAGAATTTAGCTTTGTCAGTTTCATTTTCGAATGAAACAATGCACTTCATTGGCTGTTCTGCGCCTTCATATTCTGGCATTCCGACCCATTCTGCGGCTGCATCAAAGGAACTTATTTCCGATGCTGATCGGGTTACAAATAAAAGGTTGGCAAGCATTTTCTCGTCATAACCAGTGCCAAGCAAGTCGTCATCCTCAAGGATTTGCTTGAGAATATTTGACAGTGTCCTATCATCTGAAGTGCCAAGATGCGACACTTCATTGTCTGCTGCCAGTAGTTTTAAGGCTTTGACGCTGGTTGGTTCGATATTCAAGCGAAGGCATGGAACGTTCTTGATTCCGAGCGACATGGCTGCTTTAGTTACACCATGCCCAGCAAGAATTGTTCCGTCTTTAGCAATAATAATGTTCCTATAAATGCCGTGTTCTTTGATTGATTGTTGTATGTGCGCAATTTGATCCTCTGGGTGATCCTTGTAGTTTCGTGGATGAGGTTTTACATCTAAAACGCTAAGCTGTTCGACCTTGTACAAGGTAAACGCATCAAAGCTAAAAAGATTAGCAAGGTCTGGATCCGACAAGTCAAGTTCATCTGCAATGCTTTCAAGTTCAGATTCAAGAATTGAATCATCCCATCCAGACATGTCCGAAAGTTTGTTGTCAGCAATGACATATGCTTTTTGTTCGGACGTAGAAAGATGGGCCAACGAAATGGTTGGTACTTCTATCAAGCCAAGTTGTCTTGCGGCTGCAAATCGTCCGTGCCCAGCAATGATTGTGTTGTTGGTGCCAATAAGGATTGGGTTGGTGAAACCAAATTTTTTGATGCTGGCAACAAGTTGGTTGATTTGGTTAGGTGGATGGGTTCTAGTGTTTTTAACGTATGGTGCGATCTCATCAATAGAAAGCATTTGCACCGTAGGCGCTCCTGTTTCCTGAAAATCAAACGGGTGCATTTTTGAAGATGTCATTTGTGTGAAGTTAGCAGCTTTGGTAATTGCCGTGCAGGTAAGTTGCGTAGGCTTCTGCGCGTTTGTAAGCGTCGTCAAAGTCAATTGGTGCGCCACCACCAATTAAACGTTTTGTTTTTCCACCACTTGGTAACTGTACCAAAAACAAAAGACGGAAATCGGAACCATAGCTAAAAGTGTATGGGTGTGAGTCAATCGTGATGATGAAAAACTGTTCCGGCAAGGCAGTAGGAATTGTGCATTGTCAAAATGGTAAATCATTTGCAGCAAAGTCTCTAGGGGACGGTCTGGCCTCTACTGCTGCTTCAACAGGCAAATTGTATTTGGCACGGATGGTGTCCCATTTCGTCTGATTGCCTTGGATCCAGTTGCGGAGGATGTTTTGCGGTTGGAATTTTGGATCTGATCCTGGTGCTCGGTGGTCAAGGTCGTCGATTGTGCAACGACCTTTGGCAACCATGTGCGCCAGCGTTTCGCCGGTGCCAGCAAATGTTCCGAGTGGTGTAAGTGGCATCAGCGTGCAGGGTGGAGGATGCGTTGACGTGTGGCCTCTGCGTGGGGATGAAGCAGGTATCGCGGTAAACCGCCGTGAATGCTGCCAATAGCGGCGCAATAGGTGCACCATCGGCCAGCCTCGTCGAAGCGGCCTACAGGCGCTTCTGAGACCTGTACGTGGTCAATCGCAAGCTTGTCGAAGGTCGGATCAGACGTGGCTCGGTACAGCATCTTCGGCGAGAAGGATTTTTCCTTCTTGTCGGTGCAAGCCCAGATGTAGCTGTTGGCAAGGCGTGGTTCAAAAAGTTCCATCAGCGGATCTCGTACTGCGGTGTGCTGGACATGGTTGCTGTGACTAGGTGTGGATTGAACTGGAGGTGCCGGCTGTAGCTGATGCCAGCCCACTTGCCGTTGATGGCTTGCGTGAGCTGTTCCTCAACTGCTGCTGGTCCAAGGCTGTCGTGGAATTTTGTCAACTCGGTGCACAGCAGTTTCCAGGCGATGTCGCCTTTGGAACCTTTCTTGATCTTCCAGAAGGAATGGATCAAGTCGGCGTGCTGAGCCAGATCTGGTGACAGTGCCTTGGCTTTGGTTTTTACCGTTTTTGAACTAAGAACCGGATCTTCGTCTGAAATAAGAGCTTTAGCTCTTATTGAAGATGAAGAGGGATCTTGTTTATGGGTTCTAGTTAGGGTGCCCTTTTGGACACCGATATCGGTGCCTTTTTGGACACCGGTTGGATTGGTGCCTTTTTGGACACTGGTGCCTTTTTGGACACCGATTTTTTGCTGGTCAGCATTGAGGTAAATGTGCCTGCGGCGACCGTCTGATGCGGTGCTGTAGCTGGCCCAGCCATTGGTCAGCAGCCAGTTAATGGCAGTCATGACGTCATGGCGTTTCATGCCAAGTTGCTTGGCCATGGTGGTGACGGATGCGTAGCAGCCTTGATCGCTGCCATTGCCGTAGCGATGGAGCAGCAGGTAGATGCAGACGCGTTGCTTCCCGCCTGGTTCTGCCATCTGGTCCATCAGTGGATGTGGACAGATGGAGAAACCGGTTGATCGGATTCGTGGCATAGTGGTTTTGGATCTTCCAAAGCTGCCGGTGGTTGGGAAGCCACCGGTTTTTTTTATGCGGATTTGACTGGTTCCGCATTAACCATTTTGCCATCGCGTCGCATGGCTTCGTCGATCAGTTCACGAAGAACTGCTGTTCTAGGTTTCCAGTGACCGCATTGGGAATCAAGCCAGGCATGTGCTTCTGGGCTGACGTCAACAACAACTCTTGGCATAGGTGTGCAAATGTGTGCCATGGTATTGTATCATGGTTGCACAAGTGATGCAGGCCATGCTAAATCCGGTTCCAGGCCTGGAATTTTTCAAGGACATTCACCGATACCGATACCAAGGCGAATGGGTACGAAACAGCGTTAGTCGGATTGCTCAGCCAACTACGCCAGAGATGCGGCAACGTTTTGATGACACGCGGCACGTTTGGGAGCCACGCGGAAATCATGTCCACACGGCTGGCGAGGCGCTATTGCTTGGCCTGGAACCTATTGAAGGCGAGTACAAAGCGTGGGTGGATGCGCTACGCGACTGCTGGCTCCTGCAAGGCGCTGAGACGATGGCTGTTGAGCTTGGCGTTGTGATTCCTCATCACGACGTTGCAGGCATGTTTGACGGCCTCATACGCGACGCTGATGGCCATGTGGTGCTGCTGGACTTCAAGACGGTGCAGACTGAACGCGCCGTGGAAACCCGCAAGGCTGCAACGGCCCAGCTAGGCGGTTACCTGCATGGCTTGAATCTGAACCACCCGTCTGTAGTGGTAGACAAGTGCTGCACCTTGGTTGTTGGACCAGGCACGACCAAGGTAATTAGCGAAGAACCCGACAAGTGTTTTGCCGCTTGGGAAGGTTGCTTGATGACCTACAAAGCAAAAACGGAGTTGCCATTTTGATGGACTGGACACGAATCTTGGCAGATGCAGGCATAGCCGAATCGCCTGGCAGAAACATGGCAATTGCCCTTGCGCAACTTGCAACAGCCGAACGCTATGCAGAGCAAGGTCACAAGCGTGCGAAAGGAACCAATACAGCAAAAACCAAAAAAGTGGCACGCATGGACTACAAGGCAACCAAATAACAGCAGTGTTAACTTTTTTAACAGCAATGCACAAGGGGTGCCAAGTGTTGTATAGTTAGTTCATCGGAGCCACCCGATCACACCCGCAGCTACACATCATGCAGACACTTCAAGATCAACTTTCATTCGCCAAACAGCTGATCACTCAGCACGAAACCGAATACCAGCACCATCTGGCTGCTGGTCGGATGCAAGAGATGATGCAAGCCAAGCGCCAACTGGCTAAACAACGCAACATCTTTGGCAAGCTGCTCAAGCAGAAAATGGGTATGGCAGCATGATGGATTTCACGTCACGCGAGCTTGACTGCCTTTACACTTTGGTCCGGCACGAATCAATCAAGTTGAATTTCAGTGAACCATGCTGGCAAGCTGAGCCAAATTCCTACGCTGAACGAATTTATGCACTTGACAGCAAACTGACCCAAGACTTCCACAAGCGTCATCAAACCATCCGTTAACAACAGCATGTCCTACTCCGTTTACTGCTTTCGTTTCGATCAAGACGACGTACTTGTCAAAAGCAATCTGACTCTTGAAGATGCCAAATGGATTTGCAGCCTTGCACACACCAGCAGCCAAACCACTGAAAGCGAAGCGTTGATGGAACGCTGGGGGCCGGGTCCATGGTTCTATGGATACCGCGAAAACTAAAACCACACATCACACTTAAACCAATGGAAATTATCAAACTCGGATCTGCTTTCACACTGCTAGCACTTGGCACTTCAACTGCCTGCCTCCCATTAGCAGTAGCTTTTGTTATCGGTGGCCTTGCGGTTGGAGCCACCCTTAAGTGATGGACGACTTTAACGCCATCGCGGCACGCCTTGCTGAGATCTCCACCATGATCAAGCAACTGGAAGAGGAAAAGCAAAACCTCATCACCGACGTTTCGCTTGCTTGGTCGGTTGGCGATCTTGACAGCCTGATCAACGACAAAGGCCACGTCATTTTTGATGACATCCGGGTTGAACGCCGCCAACGCGAAACCTGGATTTATTCGCCAGCCATCAAGGCTGCACAGGAACAGGAACGTCACACCGGCAAAGCAACCAGTAAGGTAACGACCTACTACTGCGTCGCACCAATCAAAGCCAAATGAAAATTACGTTCTTTGTCGAGGGCACCAGCCGCCCACAAGGCAGCAAGCGTACCCTTGGCAATGGACGCATGATTGAGGCCAGCCGCCATCTCAAGCCATGGCGTCAAACGGTTCGATTTGCTGCTCAGCAGTGCAGACCAACTGACTGGCGCACCACTGGTCCAACAACCGTATCGGTGGTGTTTACTTTCCAGCGACCAAAATCCCACTACACAACCAAAGGAGAGCTCACACGCAATGCACCAATCCTTTGCACCAGCAAAGGCATCGGTGATATTGACAAACTTATGCGAGGCATCCTGGATGCCTTGACCGAAGTGCTGTTCGATGACGATTCACAAGTCATCGAAATCAATGCTTACAAGCGTTACTGCGTTCCCGATGAACGGCCAGGCGCAACCATCACCTGTACACCTATTTCATGACCTATCCGAATCTTGCGGGCGTCATCACAAAAGATGATGTCTACACCAAAGGCACCGGCAGCTACGCGGCTTCATACGTTGCATGGGCACGGATTGCCAACCACCTACACACCCACGCACCTGGCTGGGAGTTCCATTTGAAGCCAGCACAAGATGGTACGCATCTCTGGAAGGCGCCTGATGGTACTGGCTATCTGATTGGCTACTTCACTGGTCCAGAAGATCAAGCCACCGCTGATTTTCCATTTCCTGTGATGGACAATCGGAATAACCCGGTGCAGTACGACAAGATCAGCGCCAGAGCGTTGACAGATGCCCACCGCCGCGCCTTGTGTGCCTGTGCAGCCTTCAGCCTGTCACTTGGCTACGAATTGTGGGCAAAGGAAGAGGTAGCGGAAGCTGGCGTAACACCTGCTGAAACTGCATCAGCGCCAGCGCCAGCACCTGAGGCAAAGGCAAAGCCTGCTGCTAAAAAGCAAGCCGCACCAGCAGCACCAGTTGCTGACCTGGCGGCACCCATTGACGAAGGCGAGTACGAGATTGTCATCCGTTCGTTAACCGATCTGCACAGCAAGGCACCTGAAAAGATCAAAGAACTGTCAGCTGCATTCCGTAAGGAGTACAAACTGCCAGGCGATGCCGCCTTGTCCAAGCAGATCAAGACCCAAGCACACGTCCAGTTCATCAATGCGTTCTTGGCCAGCTAACCGCTGCCGGATCGCACAACCAACCGCTACACAACCATGCTTCAAATCACTGCCGTAGGCAACCTGGCTTCAGACCCTCGCACCGCCACCGTTGGCGATAACGAGGTTGCCAATTTCACAATCCTTTGCAACAAAAAAATCAAAGGCGAAGACGTAACCACCGCTGTTGATTGCTCCGTTTGGGGCAAACGTGCAGCAGTGGCCGCCAACTACCTGTTCAAAGGTTCACAGGTCACCGTGTCTGGCGAAGGCCATGTCGAAACCTACGAACGGAACAACGGAACATCTGGCTCGAAGATTGTTCTACGCGTCAGTGACTTTGCACTGCCTCCCAAGGGTGGTCAAACTGAAACGCCGTTCTAGGGGCCTTTCATCAGTTGCAGTTCAAGCCTTGCAATCTCGTTGACTGCCGCTTGCAGGTATTCCTGCTGCAAGTAGTTTTGCCTTAATAGCATGGCTGCCAATTTGCCGACATCCTTGGTTTTTTCAAGCTGTCGGCATTTGGCTTCCAAGTCAAATGATTTCTCGGCTGGGATTGAAACTTGCATCCACTGGCCAAAGTTCACGGCAATACAGGTGGTGATGTCACGATGCTACCGGCACTGTGAACTTATGTCACCGCCATTGCCAACCAGTGCACCAGGGTGTATGATTGATGCACGGGGCACCACCCCGCCAATCAAATCAAATCACATGTCACTTCCACACCTTGACGACGACACGCTAGATGCCATCAACGCGCTAGCAGAAGCGCTGGTGCTGCACCCAGAGGATGTTTCACCGCTGATGCTGTACGGCCATCTACCAGAGCACCTGATGGACCTAGTAGCCGATTACTTCCCTGATGAAGAGGACGAAGTTTGAAACCGGCCCCTTCGGGGGCTTTACCACAACAACAAATGATCATTAGCCAAATGGAACTAGACGCGCAACTTCCAACTGAGTTGCCGGCCAAGATTCACTACGTCTGCAAATCAAAAACCAAAGCAGGCAACTACCAGGCAAAGTGCTCGTACTTGTACAACAACCGCGAGTATCCAGGCATTGTTTTTGCACCAGACAACGAAAACTGGTTTGAAGACTTGGCTCCTGGAACTGTCATCAAGACCAAACGTGTCGAACCTGGCAAGCATCCTGACTTCCCAGGTGATCTAAAAGGCGATGCGTTGCGTCTAGCGCAACAGCAGGAACTGACGCCAGCACCGTCAAATCCACTGGCAACACTGCCAGAACTGCTGCGGCAGGCGGCTGACATGATCGAACAACTTACCGCACGGGTTGCACAAACCAGTCCAACTGAACCAGCAAAACCTGATCTTAAATACAGAACCCAGCAAGACTGGGCAAACGTTATTGAATCAATTTTGATGACAGTGCCGGTGTTTCACAAGGCATTCTCAGCCATCATGCTGAATGCCTACATTGAATCCACCTTTGACGATTTCTGGCCTGGTGACACCAGCCAACTTAAAAAAGGTCCACGCTGGAAAGCTGCTACAACCAGAGCACTATCAGTGCTGTTGGATTACGGCACCATTCAGCGGATCAAAGGCACATCGCATCATTACGAACTAACTGAATCCACACGATCCAAAATCACTGCAACCAAATGACAAAAACAACCGCTGTTGTTGCAATCACGCCACCTGACTTTCGGCACCTTGCTATCCAAATTCGTGGCATTGCGCCGCTAGTAATTAATCGCTTTAGCGCAAAAGCCATGGAAGTGATGAAACAAACACAAGAAGCAGGTAGCACCGCTCGCAGCCGCAAAACACGCGAAAGCAAAGATTTTGACCAGCTTTTTGAATCAGCAAAACATGTCAGCGATGACGGTTGGGAAGGCATTCATGCAGCTGCGTTTCGCAATGCAGCGATTAGCGCTTGCCGTGCTTGTGGTTTCAAAATGACTCACGCAAAACTAGCTTTTTCGGTGATGCAAGATGGTTTTGATCGCGTTGATGGTGCCCCCTTGGTGCGCTTGACAGAAGGCGTAGCTGAACAATGGATTGCACCCACTCGCAACGCGACCGGCGTAATTGATCTGCGAAGCCGTCCAATGTATCGGCAATGGGCCACAACGTTGCGGATTAGGTACGACGCAGGAATGCTGACCGATGCTGATGTAGTCAATTTGATTTCACGGGTTGGAATGCAGGTTGGCGTTGGTGAAGGCCGACCTGATAGCAAAAACAGTGCTGGTTTAGGTTTTGGCTTGTTTGAGATTGTGTGATGCAGATAATCAGGCACGGCACGGCTCGGACTGACAAGTCCCGGTTAGGCCCGGCTCGTTATGGCTGGCATGGCCTGGCGCGGCGCGACCCGGCAAGGTGGGCACGGCATAGCTGGCGAGGCACGGCTTGTTCTGGCTGGGTGCGGCGCGGTATGACATCGCTCAACGGGGCAGGCAACTGCCCCATCACAAACAACATCATCAAATGACTAACTACACTTTTAGAAACGGCACTCGCATCAGCGGTGTCAACGCACAAACAGCCGGTGAAGAACTGGCACGTATTCAAAATGCTCATGGCGCAATCACAGCACCATTGGTAGTTGATGAAGCGCGACCTACAGATGCACTATTGCATCTTGCTTTTGAATGGAACGATCTTGTTGCGGCCGAACAACATCGGCAACATCAAGCAAGAAACTTGATTCGTTCAGTGCAAATTATTGAAACTGATAATCAAATGTCTCCTGCTTACGTTCACATCCAAACAACTCGCAGTTACTTGCCAACAACCGAGGTTGTACGTCGTGTTGATCTTTATGACGATGCCTTCCGCACAGCTTGTAGCCGCATTTCAGAAGCCCAGTATTCACTGGAACAATTGAAACGATTGGCAGCCAAAAACCAACAGCCCAGCGTTGAAACGGCAATTACTAGCTTGACCGCCATTCAAAAATCACTTACTGAACTATCCAAATGACAACCATCAAAATCAGAGACTGCTACAGCACCAACAGCGTGCCAGCTTTATCCATCCACCAAGAAACCTACCTACAAAGCCCAGATCGCCAAGGCAAGCGCAAAGAACGCAAGGTATGGCGCTTCCATGACGGCCAGACGGCATACGTTCGCAAATGGCTGCCAGGTGCCACTGTGATCGTCATCAGCCGCGTTCCAGGTTTGGCTTGGCCGCACTACAACGTCAAAGACCTTTACGGCAACGCATGGGTCATTGCTCAAGTGGATCTGTCAAGCACAACCATTGAAATTAGGTATTGATGACACGATTTTACTTTTGCATCAAAGATGCAAACATCTATGAATGCGTCAAGGCTGACACTTTCATGGAAGCCAAAAAACTAGCCTTTGCAGACTGGTCCAAGTACTGGAACCAAATTGAATGGCTGTCACCCATCACCCACAAAGAAGTCCGCATCCAATGAACCTCAACGAATGGAATCCATGCCTGTCCTGGATTGACGACGACATCCGCGTAAAACGTGGTGAAGGCATTTCCAGGCCAGTTGCCAATGCACGAACCAGATCGTTCACGCTGATCGTGTACCAACCACGTTTGCAGCCGATGACCGTCACCATGCGTGCTGAAACCAAAGCAGCCGCCATCAGATACGCCAAAGCCCGCTGGCCCGGTTCCGAGGTTGAACTGCCATGAACGACATCCTTCAACGGCTAGAAGCACTGATCACCGATACTGGCCTATTTAAGGCTGGCCGCGAACATGAACGGGAACATGTAAGAGCGCTGATCCGTGTCCGAATGGATCAACTGCATCACAATTCGATAGCGTGGCAGGAATGCCGCAACTTGTACAACCTCGTCAAATGAAACAGTTCCAGCTTGAAAACCAACGCAACGCCACCATGGAAGCGCTGTATGAGCGCAGTAACCGCACCTGTGGCACCTACACCGGCCTTTGGCAAGAATTTGCAGCCGACGTCGCTGTCAACTTCCGAGATACGGACTACCAGGAGCTGCATGACGCTGTATGTCTTGCCATGGGTGAAACCAAGTCGGTACTGATCGAAAAACACGCCCAGCAGGCAATTCAAGTCTGCCGCCAATACCTACTAGGCAAATGGCTGTAGGACCAGCATCCAAGCGTCGCCGCAATCTATCGGTGCAAATCCGTGTCACTGAAGAGGAAGTTGCTGCCGCTAGAGCTTTTGGCAATGGCAATGCGTCTCACGGTTATCGCATGGCTCTACGGATTGCCACTGGTCGCAAATCAAAACCTATTCCATTGAGTACACTGCTCCGAGCAGCGGCTGAAATGGCGGCTGAATTAGAAGCCTCACCCAAGCGCGGAGCACCTACGAAATCCACATGAACGAACCATTCTTTAAGTCGTATTTACTTGAGCGCAACTTTCTATTGGATGACATCAAGGATCTCAGCGATGCCGAACTGAATACCTTGAATATTGAAACCATGGCTGCTCTTGAGGAAGCGCGGTACCAGTACGCACGGGTTGAAGACAAGACTTGCGGTGACGCTGGTCCAGTGTTTGCCCGCATGAAAATTGCAGGCTATTTCCAAGCCGCCATCAAATTGGAATTGGCTACTGATGACTGACTTGGTCAACCATCCAGCGCACTACACCGCTGGTACGGTCGAAGCCATCGACGTTATCGAAGGTGCAGTGCAAGCTGGACCTTCACCGATGAGCGGTTACCTACAAGGCCAGGTGCTGAAGTATGTGCTTCGCATGTGGCTCAAAGGAAACCCGTTGCAGGACGCGCAAAAAGCGCAGTGGTATCTCAACCGTTTAATCAATCAACTCCAATGAAATCTTATCGCCGTAACTCAGTTTTAAACGAAGATAACGTGCGCCACCTGCGGCAACTCAGACAGGACGGCATAAGCGTTCAAGCCATTGCACAGCAATTTGGCATCAGCCGCAATCAAGTCACTCGGATCGTCAGCAGGCAACAATGGGCTGAGGTTGAATGATGTATCGCATCAACCACACCTCCATGGCAGCGCCTTTCCTTACTTGGCTTGAAAACTGCGCTGTGCGTTTTTTGATGTCAAGCCCACGGGTTGGTTTCATCGCAGTCAAGCACCATGGCTTCAACCACATGTACGTTGTGCAAGATGCAACAGATCCTCAGGTTGATGCCATCATGCAGGAATTGTATGACCCACTGGAACCAGCTTCAATGCTTCTTGAGCGGCTGTACCACGAGCCTGCTTACGGTGAAAGCGAATGATTACGCTTTACAACGGTCGGGTCATTGTTGAACGGTTGAGCCTTAGCGCCAACTGGCGAGCTCGGTATCGCATCCCAGGCTTGGATCCAACCATCATTGATCTGTGCACACCAGACGTGCGAGAGGCGTACATCCGAGCGCAGTACCACTATCTGGCACTACGCAAAAAACAACCAATCGAAAAAATTGAAACTGAATTTTATGGGAAAGCAAAATGCTGGTCGTGTATCCATTGGCTACCCAGAGGCGACGAATGCAGCTTCGGGTTCCCTGAGGCGCGGCAAAATGGAGGACGGTTTGCCGCTCGCTGTGAGCTTTACGACGATGGAAAGGAAAGTGCTAGATCGGATGGATCGCGGTCCTGGTCGCTGGATTGAACTGTTAGACCACAGTTTTGGCGAAGAGCCTGTGTATCGGGCCTGCGGCCAGAACGGTGCGCTTTGCCGGTACACCAACGACCTGTGGCAGGCCGAGATTTACGTGCAGTATTACTAAGTATTACCAAGCCAAGAGTCAATGGCCTCTTCACGGGTCAGGTTGTAGAACGGTTGAGCACGGAACCAGTCGCGCCAATCACGGTGCCCCTTGCTGCCATTGCATGTAATGCAGGCACCGCAGAGGTTTTCTGGTACGGTTAACCCACCAAGCACCTTGGGGATGATGTGGTCAAGCGTGGCGCTACGAGGTCCTAGCTGCTCGTTGCAGTACGAGCAACAGTAATCACTTCGTAATAACACGGCATCACGCCACCGCCGCTTCGCCTCCTTCCTCGGAATCAGCGTCGTCCCATCGATCTGATGATCCACTGAGGTTTTCAGGTAACGGGAACAGTTCAAGTTCAAGATCAATCAGATCTTCTTCGTCACGAATAAACTCCGATATTTGACTATAGATATTTGCGGCAAGATCATCCGAGTCGATATCCGATCGGATGACGACCTTGGCAGACACCTGCATGACGTAGGCTCGCATTTGTCAGAGCCAACGGCTGCCTACAGGATAGCTCGGGAGCGCCACCGTAAACTTTTGTCACAGCAGTTGCCGGATCGTGCACTGTAGTGTATGATTAGTGCACGGGAGGCGACTCCCGCAATCAAATCAAATCCAATGAACATCACACACGCTTCCACCAAGGCCGACATCATCGACGCATCCTGCGAAGTGATCGACACCCAAGCCGAGCAGATCAACGATCTCAAAGAACGCCAACTGATCCTCTGGACCATCGTTGGCATCCTCACCGTGCTGCTTGCATTCGGCGCCTAACAACCACGGGGCACTTCGGTGCCCTTTTCATTACCACCTAATTCAATGACCTACTACCGCTGCGAATGCCTCGCTGAGGATCTGATCAACCGCTACATCGCACCAAAAACTGGCTGGGACAAGATCAAAGAAGAAGACTTCCAGCGCCTTGCTGACCTAATCTCAGACAAAGGCGCATGGGCAGGCTTCTGCATGGTCAAAGCAATCAGCAGCTGGATCGACTGATGCTTACACTCATTGCCAGCGTCCTGATCGCCGCCGAACCAGTTGAAAAGATTGGTTCATGCCCACTTGGCTACTACACCCAAGGCAGTTACTGCGTGCCAAGTCAAGTCAATCCACGACCAGCCATTGAGCGGTACAACAAACAGTGCCCACTTGGCTGGTACACCAACGGAAATTACTGCATCAAATCATGACCTACGCACTTTTAATCGATGCCATTCAAGTGGGTCCATTCACGACCCACATCGCTGCCACGGTCTTTGCCGAGCAGAACGGCTTTGACAACTACTCAATGATTGAGTTGTACGACCCCGCAGAAGCGCCGAGGTTGATCCGCAGGTTGGCTGAGGTGGCAGCGTGACTGACCTCTCCCCCGCCGCGCAGGCAGTGTTTTACGCATTCAACAGCAAGTTTGATTGGATTGAGGATGGTGTGCCTGGGCCGCAATTCAACGCCATTGCCGCTGCCCTTCGCGCTGCTGCGGATCAGGTAGTGCCAGAAACAAACAGTATGTTTATCTCCCCAGCTGAACTGCAACAAGAAAAAACACGTGATCAACTCCTCGCCATCGCCGACGAGCTGGAACGGCAATGATTTACTTCAACCTTTGCTCGCCGTAACGCCGAGATCAGCGTTGTAGCGGCCAGTTTGGGCGTATGTGCGTTCTGGTGTGCCGGATACCAAGATGAATTTCATCTGCCCAATCCGCATCCCGGGCCAAATCGGCAGCGCATTCAACCGCCTGCTGTTCTTCAGTTCCATGGTCAGCCGTGACCCATACCAGCCTGGATCACACCAACCAGCTTCGGCGTGGTCCCAACCATCACGGGCACGGCTTGACTTCAGCACGAACTGGGCGCCGACATAATCCGGCAGGTGGAAGATTTCCCTGGTTTCAGCTAGGAAAAATTCACCCGGCTTGATCCAATACGGCTGCTCCTCGCTGTAGTTATGGATGCCGGTAATCTCCAGCTCACGGGTGCCGGTGACTTCAATCATGATCCGATCACCAAGCGTTACATCCAGTGATGCTGGGTTCAGGTGCGCCTCAACGTAAGGTGACACCATTTCCCGCATTTGGCAGAGGCGGCGGATCTCGTGGTCAGGAATCAGCACAGATAAAAATTAAGCGCACCGCAGCCTAAGCGATGATGCACCATCCTGAGCTAGGGCCATCGACCATCCAACGCGGTTCAAAGGTCTTGTAGTCGTAGTGCTGCTTGGCGCCAAAAGTGCTGCCGTACTCGCCGGTTGCAACGTTCATGGCGCCCCATGGATCGTGAACGATGTAGCCGGTAGCGTCGTAGCCGATGATGCACAGCCAGTGCCCGCCGCCGCTTGGTGCGTTGGCCGTGCCATGGTGCAGGAACCCCACAGGCACCGGCTTGCCTGCATCAATCTGCTGCTGCACTAAGGCACGATTGCCATTGGTCTTGAAACGCGCTGAAACACCGTAATGCTGTAACGCTTTGATCTGCACCGTTGAGTTAGTCGTGTCCCCGATTGTGAACACGGTCTTGATGTACTCATCATCTGAATGGATCACACCCGGTTTGAGCGTCATCAGCAGCATGGCGCAACTGGAGCTGAAGCACGTCCGCCAGGCATCGCGGTAGTTGTCCCGCTGGCTTTGGTACGGCGTTGGCAGTGGGTTGGCTGATGCCTGCTTACCAACCTGACTCCAGGTCTTGAACCACGCCTGCTCGCGGCCAAGGATGTGCGGATTAACTTTGTTTATCGCCTCTTCCAGCTCGGAAATGGCGGCCATCTGGTACGGCAGGCCCTTGTAATGCTTACAAAGGTCAAGCAGCTTAATGCCAGTCATTTATTGTCCAGGGTGATTGGATGCGCATTTCACCGCCAAGATCGCGGCTATCGCCTGTTTGCAGCTCGTCATTTACCGGCTGCTCGGTATAGATCGGCTTTGGCTTCTGGCGTTCGATTTCGCGGTCAATGACCGCTGCGGCCTCGGCTACAGCAACATCAATCTTGACGGGCAGCGTGGTCTCAAACTTCTTACGTTCGATGTACCGCTGTGCCCGCTCAAAATCTGATCGCGTATCAAACTGCCAGATCAACCCTTTTTTGGTTTCAGTGACCGCAGAATTTGAAACACAAGCTGAACAATGCTGTTAGCTTTCCACTTGGGGTTGAGACCAATGATCTCAGATGCGGCTGCAACAGCGATCCAGAAGATTGGATTGGCAAGGATAGCTTCCATGACTGGAAAGGTGGTTTTGCCCAGCTTAGCGCCGGAGTTCCAACTTGATAATACGCACGTCGTGGTCGAGCACCTTGTCTTCAACGTCACCAAGCTTCTTCTGGATCAGCTGCTGGTTGCTGAGCACGTCGTCCAGCTTGGTTGGGACGGTGTAGCAGAGGTAGAAAATACCCGCGCCAGCACTGCCGACTGAAAGCACAACGATGCCAGCCAAAGCCTCTTGACGGACGCCGCGCCAAAACCCTGGTTGTAGCTCAGGGGTTGACACGGCAGGCTATTAGGTGCCCTTATTTTAGCAAGGTTCAGCCTTTGCCTTGGCCGCGGCGCTTCTTCCGGCCATGGTTAGGCCGCGACCGTTTGCCTTGGCCTTGATTAGTTAGTTTTGGCCTACCAGGCTGGTGATCAATCCGTGTTGCACCAGCCTTTGCGCGGACTGCCATGGTTTACCAGGGGACGCCAGCAGCTTTGGTCGGGGCACGTTGCTCGTCAAGTTGTGACTGAAGTGCCTCTTCAACTTCAGCAACCTTCTCAGCACCGAAGGATTCTTTGACCCAACCAATGATCTGATCTTCGGTCAGTTCGGAGTAAGGCGTGGTCACATCGCCATCCAAACCAAGACTGCCATACGCACTGGCGGCGTAGGTGTCATCAGTGGCGGCCACTGTGTAGTGAACTGTTACGACCTTGCCATCCTGGGTATTTCGTTCCAGGTTTGCCACCTTCCAAATGCAGGCGACGACTGGTGCTTTAAGGGTTGCCATTGGATCTTGGTTTGTTTTTAGAGTGTACTGTAATTTTTGGTAGCGGCCAAGTTCGGGATTTACGGTTTATTACAGTTCGGGCATCTCGTATTCCTGAGTCGTGTTGCAGTAGTGCTTAAAAATCACTTCAGCCGTATTGCCAGCCCAGGCAGCAGCTTGGGGCACTGGTATCCCAGCTTCAATCCAGCGGCTGATGGCGGTGTGTCGGCAATCATATGGCCGATACGCATGGGAAAGAATCCCAACGTCGGCTAACGGCTTGAGCTTTTTACGGAAATAGCTTTGAAATGCAACGCGGTCCCATGGGAACACGTACTGATCGTCTTGCGGTAGTACGTTCAGGATTGCTTGGCATTTGCCATTTAGCGGAACCCATCGTTTTTTATTTGTTTTGGTGCTGTTCTTAATCCCGTGGGTCAACGTAAAATTGCTGTGAATTAAAACTTTGCCATCTTTGATGTCGTTCCACCGCATGGCCCGAACCTCGCCCGTGCGCATGGCTGTTTGAAGCATCAGTTCCGTATACAACGACCAATCCACGTTTCGATAGGTCTGCTTGGCGGCAAGAGCAGCAAGCACCAAACCGACTTCATTGCGTGGGATCACGATGATGTCGCCATCCTTTTGAGGTGCCTTTGGCATCTTGAAACTTGCCAGTTGGTTGCGAGCCAAAATTGCCACGTCTTCTTGAGCAGCCCAACGGAACATGGTTTTGACATACATGGCCACACGCCTAGATGAAAGCACCGGCTTTTCACCTAGCACCCAGATCATGATTTGCCGAGCCTGTTCAATATCTTGTATAGGACAACGCACCAACCATTTACCAACCTGGGTGTAATCCGAGGTCAAGCTGGTAGGGCACAGCGCAATGGAACGTTCAGCAACAAACATGTTCCATAGTTCACTTAACTTCAAACTCATACCTTAATCTTGATAAATTAGAACAATACCCTACGCCGAAGCGCAGGGCATGTCAAGACCCTAGTGAAGGTGACTACTGGGCTTAGTGAGTAGGACTACGAGGCTTCAAGGGCAGC
>Ga0310335_100023_pt1 | contig 44379 bp, 50 predicted proteins | sample LakMicMISRFREDD7_FD_195549 | JGI IMG/M metagenome (GOLD analysis project Ga0310335, IMG submission 195549) | Enriched freshwater cyanobacterial communities from Lake Michigan, Michigan, United States - MI23.SRF.RED.D7 (v2) (version 2) | ecosystem: Environmental > Aquatic > Freshwater > Lake... | reverse complement strand
CTGGCATCCCCACCTCTGGCATCCCACCACCCAGGTCGCCACCAGCCCTGAGCCGTTGCAGGTGCGCTCCGCCCGCGGTTGTGAGCTTGAGCTGGCCGATGGGCGGCGTTTGATTGATGCGATCAGCAGCTGGTGGGTAACCCTGCATGGCCATGCTGAGCCGTCGATTGCGGCGGCGATCGCTGCCCAGGCCCGGCAGCTCGAGCAGGTGATCTTTGCCAACTTCAGCCATGGGCCGGCCGAGCAGCTCGCCACCAGGCTCAGCGCCCTGACCGGCCTGCAGCGTCTGTTTTTTTCAGACAATGGCTCCACTGCGGTGGAGGTCGCGCTCAAGATCGCCTGGCAGTGGTGGAGCAACCAGGGGGAGTCACGTCACCAGCTCATTGCCTTTGAGGGTGCCTACCACGGCGACACCGTTGGCGCCATGGCCCTGGGTGAGCGCTCCCTGTTCACGGCCCCGTTCGAGCGGCTGCTGTTTGCTGTGGCTCGGGTGCCCTGGCCCCACACCCATTGGGGAGACGATGATCGCGAGCGCGCTGAGCGGCAGGCTCTTGAGCAGCTCGACGTTGCTCTGCAGACGCCGACCGCGGCGGTGATTCTTGAGCCGCTGCTGCAGGGAGCTTCGGGCATGCGCCTGGTGCGGCCTGGCTTTCTACGTGCGGTGGCCGAGCGGGCCAGGGCTGCCGGCGCGCTGCTGATCGCCGATGAGGTGATGACCGGCTTTGGCCGCACCGGTGCCCTGTTTGCCTGTCAGAAAGCCGGGGTTCATCCCGATCTGATGTGTCTCTCGAAGGGGCTCACCGGCGGTTTCCTGCCGATGGGGGTCACGATGGCCAGCGAGCGCCTTTACCAGGGCTTCATCGGCAGCGATCCATCGCTGACCTTTTTCCATGGCCACAGCTTCACTGCCAATCCCCTGGGTTGTGCGGCGGCCCTGGCCAGTCTCGATCTGCTGCAGGCCATGCCTGAACGGTTTCAGCAATTTGAGGTGCGCCACATCCCGCTGCTGGAGCAACTGGCCCTGCACCCGCGGGTGAGTCGCCCACGGGCTTTGGGCACCATTGCCGCGTTTGATGTTGACGCTGGTGCCAGTGGCTATCTCAATCCGGTGGGCAAACAGATCCAGCGCAGCTGCCTGGATCAGGGCGTGTATCTGCGGCCCCTGGGAAATACCGTTTATCTGCTGCCGCCGCTGAGCATCAGTGACCCGCAGCTGCAACAGTGCTACGAAGGCCTCGCGATCGCGCTGGAGCGGTTGGAGTGAGGTTCAGCCCGGCAGAATCACCCGGTCGATCACGTGCACGACACCGTTGTCGCAGGCGATGTCGGCGGTCACCACCGTCGCATTCTTGACTTCGAACGGTTCGTTGCGGCGGATGGGCACCGGGGCCCCCTCAAGGCTCTCCCACTCAGGCTGTCCGACCAGATCGGCCCGCTGGTGGGCACCGGCCAGCACATGAAACTTGAGGATGCGCGCCAACTGGGGAGGGTTGTCGACCAGGGTCTGCACCGTGCCGGGTGGCAGCGCGGCAAAGGCATCATCCACCGGTGCAAACACGGTGAACGGACCGGCGCTTTCCAGGGCAGCCCGCAGGCCGGCGGCATCGACTGCGGCAAGCAGGGTGTTGAAGCAGCCGGCACTGGCTGCGGTTTCAAGAATCGTGGCCATGGTCGGTTGTTGGGCGTGGCGTCAGCGGTAGTCCTGGGTCTGGATGTCGGCGAGGCGGGCTTCGGGCCGCAGAAAGCGATCCATTTGGGCCTCAAAGAACCGGCGGTTGGCCATCAGGTGCTCGGGGTCGGTGTCATCGAGCGGGTAGAGGAGGGCGCAGCGCAACGCCTGGATCACCGCCGAGGTCACGTTGTACATCGATCGTTGGAAGGTGATGCCGAGCTGGATCAGCTCATCCTCTTCGCCGCGCCGGTGTTGTTTGTAGATCTCCTTGAGGTAAGGAGGCAGGAAGTGCAGCATGTCCTGCATCAGCAGGGTCGGCGGAATGCCGGCTGAGCCCACGGGGTAGACGTCGGCATACAGGATGCCGTAATGGAAGCTGGCCTGATCGCTTGGCACCTGACCCGCCTGGGCGTTGTAGCTCTTGGTGCCCCGGAAGGGTGACGTGCGGTAGAAGACCGCTTCCACGTAGGGAAGGGCAGCCTCATAGAGCCAGGTGAAGCCTTCGCTCTTGGGAATGATCTCGAAGCACTCCCCGCCGATGAACACGTGGTGGTAGATCGGCCGGCCGGCCACGGCAAAGATGCCGTTCACCAGAAAGTTCATGGCGTCGGGCACACCCTTGAAGCCGCCTTCGTCGTAGATGTCGCTCATCTCGAAGAAGACCGGCGCCATCACCTCCCAGAACAGCCCCAGGTTGGCGGTGTAGCTGAGCTGCCGCACCTGCTCCAGGAACATCTCCGGGAACAGCTTGTACAGACCCAGCATCACGGGGTTGCCCTTGAAGTAGGCCCTGATCGCCCGATCGGCGTTGGCCTTGTAGGCGTCACTCTCCAGGTAGTCATTGAAGCGCCCGCCCATGCCCTGATGCCAGAGCATGGCCTGCATGCACGCCTCGGCGAACTCCATGTTCACCCGGTCGTGCCAGAGGTGATGCAGCAGCTTGGGCATGGAGCCCGTTTCGCCCGTGGCCATGAACTCCAGCAGTTCGGGGTGCGCCTTGTCGCCGCCACGCCAGATGCGCAGCCTGGATTGGTCACCGGCGTAGCTGTTGGGCAGGTCCAGATATTCCTGGGAGATGAAGTATTTGAACGCCGGCAGCGGATTGAGAAAGACCTGTTCGGCGATGTAGAGCAGATCGCGCCAGTAGAAGTCCATCGGCACGGCATAGGCCTTGTAGATGCCGATGATCTGCTTGAGGTTCTCAGGGGTGTCGGGCAGCATCGAGCCCCCCGCTTCGAGCCGATGAATCACATCGGCATACCGGTGGGTCGACGGCGGGATCAACGGCGTTTTGGTGGCTTCGGCAGGGGCAGTGGCGGTGGGTGTCATGCGGTCAGCTCCTGGGGGGTTGAGGTGGCAATCACGGTCACTGCATCGCTTGAGCGCAGGGCCAGGGGAGCGGTGTCGGCATCACTGAACCCGGTGAGAGCTGTGGGCCACAGTCCGCCAAGCACCACCAGCGCGGTCAGCACCAGAGCTGGTGCCCGTTCAGCCCAGCTGGTGCTGGCCCAGTCGGCCCTGGCGTTGTCCAGTCGCCCGAAGCCGACACGGTTGAACAGGCGTACCGCATACACGGCGGTCAGCCCTGACGACAGGATGCAGACCAGGGTCGGCCAGGGATAGGCAACCCAGCTGCCTTCAAACACCAGCAGTTCGGCCACAAACCCCGCCTGGCCAGGGACCCCGGCGGCGGCCATCAGGGCCAGCAGCATCAGTCCCATCGTGAACGGAAGACCCCGCTGGGCATTCAGCAGGCCCGAGAGTTCGGGGATCTCGGTGCTGCCCGTCTTGATTTCAATCAGACCCACCAGGCAGAACAGCAGCGCAATGATCAGTCCGTGGGCCAGCATCTGGGCCATGACCCCCTGCAGACTCAACGGCGTGGCGGCCGCGAGTGCCAGCAGGAGAAAGCCCATGTGTCCCAGGGAGCTGTAGGCCACCAGCCGACGCATCTCCAGTTGGGCCACGGCATTGAGGGCCCCATAGATGGCGCTGATGGCACCAACGGCAGCGATCCAGCCCGACCAGTCGCTCCAGGCATCGGGCAGAAACGCAACGCCGAAGCGCAGCAGCCCGTAGGCACCAAGCTTGGACACGGCGCCGGCCAGCATCATGGCCACCGGTGTCGGCGCCTGGCTGTAGGTCAAAGGCTGCCAACCGTGCAAGGGCACCACCGGCAACTTGAGGCCAAAGGCCAACAACACCAGGGCCAGGATCCAGCGCTGCTGCGTCGGGGTCAGGCTGTGATGGGCCAGGGCAGCGAAGCTGAAGTCGAGGCCGCCTCCCTGCAACCAGCCAAAGGCCATGACTGCGGCCAGCAGGGCGATGCCTGAGACGGCGCCATACATCAGAAAGCGAATGGCTGCGGTCGAGCGACGGGGCCCGCCCCAGATCGCCACCAGCAACGTTGTCGGAATCAGGATCAGCTCGTAGGCCAGCACAAACAGCAGGGCGTTGCGGGCAAGGAACGACCCCACCAGGCCGACGTTGGTGGCAAGCAGCAGGGCATAGAACAGCCTCGGTCGGGTTTGAGCGGCCGGGGTCGACAGAACGGCCATCACGGTCAGCAGAGCAGCCAGCAGCACTAGCGGCAGCGACAGACCATCAAGTCCCAGGTCCAGCTGCAACCCGAGCTGGGGAAGCCAGCGCAGCGACAGCTCACCCGGAGGGTGTTGCCACAACCACAGGCCCAGACCAACCTGGGCAAGCGCGGCCACCAGGGCAGCGGCGCGAACCTGGTTGGCCTCTGCGCTCAACAGGGGCAGTAGCACAGCTGCCACCACCGGAATCAACAACAGCAAGAGCAAGGTCATCTGTTTGTCCTCAACGGGCCAGCAGCCAGGCAGCCATCACCAACACACCCAGCACCAGCGACAGCGCGTAGGCCTGGGAGTTGCCGCTGGTGGTGAGGCTCAGCTTGCGGGCGCCGGCCATGGCGGCCTGCCCGCTGCCGCTGCTGAAGCCATCGACCAACTGGGCATCACTCCAGGCGCTGAGTCGGGCCAGACCCACCACCAGGGCGACGACAGTGCGGTGATAAAAGCTCTCGGTGTGCATGTCCTCGGCCAGCCAGTGCTGGATGCCCCCAAGTCCGGAAGGCAGTTCGGCCAGGGGGTGAGGCCGCAGGTAGAAGAACAGAGAGCTGCCTGCACCCAGCAGGGTCGAGACCAGCAAGGGCCAGGCCAGGGGACCCCATCCGGGCACCGGCGTGAGCTGATACACACCGATGTGCACCAGCAGCTGCGGGATGTGCAGCACAAAACCCATTAGCACCAGGGTGGGCAGCACCATCAGCCAAAGCACTTCGGGCGATCGCACCGTGAACGGTTTGGGAACGCCCCCCCAGATCAGTCCGAACACGCGCATCAGCGAGGCGCTCAGCAGGGCGTTGGTGATCAGCACCAACGCACCCAGCACCACCGGCAGCCGGCTTGAGGAGGTCAGCTCCAGCAGTTCGCGCAGGGCGGCAAACCCGCCAAAGGGCGGCAGGGCCATCAGGCCGGCAGCCCCGCTGAGAAAGGCGAGTCCGACCAACGGCCGCCGGCTCCAGAGGCCCCCCAGCTGGGTGAGGTCCTGGGTGACATTGCCGATCACGATGGTGCCGACAGCCATCAGCATCACCGCCATCGGCAGCGGATAAACCAGCATCAGATGGTCGGCGACGTTGATGCCGCCCAGTCCGACGGCAACAAACAACAGTCCCAGCCAGCTGCTGACCAAAAAGCTCATCGCCCGTTTCACATCGATCTGCCCCAGGCCGATCAGGGCTGCCACCAGGGCTGTTGTGCCGCCCACGATCACCAACACGGCCTGGGCCAGGGGGCTCAGTTCGATCAGGGGTTCGAGCCGCAGCAGCACCCAGGCGCCGCCGATCACCACCACCGAATTGCGCAGCACCGTCGAAGGCAGGGGGCTTTCCATGGCCTCATCGAGCCACAGGTGCAGCGGGATCTGGGCGCATTTGCCCATGGGGCCGGCAATCAAAGCCAACAGGATCAGCTGAAAACCAGGGGGCAGGTTCTGGCCGTTGTTGGCCAGATCTGCCGCCCAACCCTGAAGGCCATGAAAGTTCCAGGTGCCGGTCACCGGCAGCAGAGCGATCACACCAGCCAGCAGCACGATGTCGCCGATGCGCTTGGTCAGGAAGGCGTCGCGGGCCCCTTTGACCACCAGAGGCTGGTTGTACCAAGTGCCGACGATGACGTAGGTGCCAATCGTCAGCAGCTCCAGCAGCACGTAGCTGAAAAAAATGGAGTCGGTGAGTACAAGGCCGCAAAGGCCCGATTCAAAGAAGCTGAGGGCACCAAAGAACCGAGGCCAGCCCCAGTCCATTTCGAGATAGCCGATGGAGAAGATCTGCACCAGCACGTGCAGGCCGGTGATCACCGTCATCGCGATCAGGGCCGGTTCGCTGATCAGTCCGTCAAAACCGACCCTGAGGCCGGCGGTGTTGAGCCAGGTCCAACCGAAGGTCGGCGGCGCATAGATCGCCGCTGCTCCTGCTGCCGAATTGTTGTGGAGGCTGATCAAAGCCAGCAGGCTGTGCCCGAAGGCCACAGTCACCATCAGCAGGTTGATGTAACCACTGGGGCGCGGGCCCGTGCGCTTGATCAGACCGGGAGACCACAGCAGGCTGAAGGCTGCTCCCAGCAACGGGTACAGCGGGATCAGCCAGGCAGTCCCAATCCAGGACAGGGTCATGGAGCCAGGCGCAGGCAGAGTGGGGCGAATGTAGAAAGCACGGATCGGCCTTGGGGCCTGCGTTCCAGAGTCTTTACTGATGGCTGGACCAAGCCTTTCTGATCGCCAGCAAAAAGACCCACGGCCTTGAGGCCCTGGGTCCTGGCTCAACCCTGGTGGGTTGATCGCTCGTCAGCCCGGTTCAGCCGAAACGACGGCGTCCATCGTTGAAGCCGCTGAAACCCTGATTTTCAGTGCTGCTGGAGCTCTGGCTCAGTTTCCAGACGTTGCGGCTGACACGACGGGCCTTCAGACCACCACGCTCGACCACGGCCGCCCCCGGGCGGGCACCCATGAGGTAGGTGACCTCGGCCGTGCTCAGCGGAGCACCGGTTTTGAGGGCCAGGTCGGTGAGCTCCAGGCGGTTGCGCAGGGCGGCGGGATCGCAGGCACCAGCGTCTTCGCCTTCGTTCCAGACCCAGGGCAGTTCACCGTTGGCGGCCATCTTCTGCAGCAGTCCCATGCCGACAAGCGCCAGGGCCTGCTCCGGACGCACCTCGTCGGTTTCGGGTTGAACCGGCACAGACCCGTTGGAAGTGCCGTTGGACGAAGAACGCTTGGCAGCCATTGGCCGTTCAGGCAGAGATGGCCGGACGGTACCGGCTGCAGCCGGCGGCGCAAGAGTCCCGACCCTGGGCCGTAAAGTCAGCCAGCTTCTGCGCGATGGCTGCCGCAGCAAGCGCTTGATCCCTTGCCCGAGTCCACTTCCAGGCGACGCGCGCGGTCGGTGCAGGTCACCGGCACCGATCTTGGCTTGGGCATCGCGCGGGGCGCCGCTGCCGGGGATCTGCACCCCTCGGCCGCCAGCTGTGTGATCACCACCGACAGCGAGACCTCGCGCCTGGCGCGCGAGTCGAGCCATGTCGAGTCGATCGAGCTGCGCACCTACGTGTTTCTCGACAGCCTGCAGCCCCAGCTGGCGGCCTACATGGGCACCGTCAGCCAGGGCTTTCTGCCGATCCCGGGAGACGCCTGTCTGTGGCTCGAGGTGTCACCGGGCATGGCGGTGCACCGGGTCACCGACATCGCCCTCAAGGCCAGCACCGTGCGCCTGGGTCAGATGATCGTCGAGCGGGCCTTTGGCTCGCTGGCGCTGTATCACCGCGACCAGAGCAATGTGCTGCACTCCGGCGACGTGGTGCTCGAGGCGATCGGCAGCAGCGTCAACCGCCGCAGCCGCTGCGAGGTCAGCTGGACCGAGATCATTCGCGCGATCACGCCTGACCACGCCGTGCTGATCAACCGCCAGAACCGGCGCGGTTCGATGATTCAGGCGGGCATGAGCATGTTCATCCTCGAGACCGAGCCCGCCGGTTATGTGCTGATCGCCGCCAACGAGGCCGAAAAGGCGTCGAACATCACCGTGGTCGACGTCAAGGCCGTCGGGGCGTTTGGTCGGTTGACCCTGGCGGGTCGCGAGGGCGATGTCGAAGAGGCCGCCGCCGCCGCCATGCGGGCTGTCAACGAGGTCAACCGCTCAGCCCAGGGCTGAGGCCAGACCCAGCAGTTCATGCAGCTCGGTCGCCATCTGGCGGGCGGCCTTGCCCCGGCTGCCCAGTCTGAGCCGCAGGTGCTCGCTCAGCTGGGCGTAGCTGCAGCCAGCCTCACGCACCCAGAAGATCGGGTCGTAGCCGCCGCCGCTGCCCTGGGGGCTGTGCAGGATCTCACCGCGACAGATGCCCTGCGCTTCCAGCACGGTGATGCCATCGGGGCCGGCGAGGGCCATAGCGCTGTTGAAGCTGGCGCTGCGGTAGGGCGTGTCACCCAGTTCTCCCAGCAGGCGGGCGATGCGCTCGGGGTCGGTGGCCGCGTATCGGGCTGAATAGATGCCGGGAGCTCCCCCCAGGGCATCCACCTCGAGACCCGAGTCGTCGGCCAGGGCCCACTGGCCCGTGAGCCGGGCCACTGTCTCGGCCTTGAGCCGGGCGTTGGCGAGATAGGTGCTGCCCGTCTCCTCGATCTCCAGGCCATCGGGCTGCTGCTGCACCTGCAGCGGCAGATCGCTGAGCATGCCAGCGATCTCAGCCACCTTGTGGGCATTGCCGCTGGCGATCACCACAACGACCAAGACCATGACGCCAGGGCCCGGCCATTGTGCCTGGGTGGCTGGCTGGGTCCTGAGTGAAACGCGGCGGCAATGGAAAGGAACCGGCCGGGTTGAACAGTCCACCCCCCGGACAGGTCCGGAGGTACCGGTTCCATCCCACAGGCTAAGAATGCCAGTTTGAATCTGGCTCGGCAGCTGTCTCCCGGATCAGCAGCCGCTGACCAGGGTGCGATCTAGCTTGAACCCCTGAGGTCTGGACTGCAGCCGATGGATTCCTCACTGGTGCTGCAGAACCTGTTGTCGCCTCCGGTGCTGTTTTTCGGGCTGGGACTGCTGTCGGTGGTGTTGCGCTCCGACCTGGAGATTCCGGCACCGCTGCCGAAACTGTTTTCGTTGTATCTGCTGCTGGCGATCGGCCTCAAGGGCGGCATGGAGCTGCAGCACAGCGGCCTCGACCGTCTTGTGGTGCTCACGATCACGGCAGCGCTGGCCATGGCCCTGCTGGTGCCGATCACGAGTTTTCTGGTGTTGCGCACCCGCTTCGATACGTACAACGCCGCTGCGGTGGCAGCGGCCTATGGATCGATCAGTGCCGTGACATTCATCACTGCCGAGACCTTTCTGGGGGCCCTGGATGTGCCCTTTGACGGCTTCATGGTGGCCGCTCTGGCCTTGATGGAATCGCCGGCGATCATCATCGGCCTGCTGCTCGTGCGGCTTTCGGCGCCACGCGAGCGCGGCCCCGGGCTGGGTTGGGCTGGGCTGTTGCACGAGGCCTTTCTCAACAGCTCGGTGCTGGTTCTGGTGGGCTCGCTGGTCATTGGTGCGCTCAGCGCTGCCTTCAGCCCGGCCGGCATGGCCAGGATGCAGCCCTTCAGCGAGCAGCTGTTCTATGGAGCCCTGAGCTTTTTTCTGCTCGACATGGGCATCGTCGCCGGACAGCGCCTGCGGGAGCTGCGCGAGACCGGCGGTTTCCTGATCGCCTTTGCCCTGTTGGCGCCGCTGGTGCATGCCGCAGCCGGTCTGGCCGTGGCGGTGGTGTTGCGGTTGCCGCAGGGCGATGCCCTGCTGTTCATGGTGCTGTGTGCCAGTGCCAGTTACATCGCCGTGCCCGCTGCCATGCGCATGACCGTGCCCCAGGCCAACCCCAGTCTCTACATCACCTCATCGCTGGGATTGACCTTCCCTTTCAACATCGTGGTGGGCATCCCGCTGTACATGGCGGCGTTGCAGCGCTTCATCCCCGCAACGTGATCGCCATGAAACGCCTCGATCTGATCGTCGCCGAGCCTGAGCTGGAACGGTTGTGCGGGGCGCTGCGTCAGGCGGGAGCACCGGGCTACTCGGTGATGCGCCACGTCACCGGGCTGGGCCATGGGGGAACGGTCTCCGAAGGCATGGACTTCAGCGGTTTCGGGGCCAATGCCCACGTGATCGTGTTCTGCGAGGCTCAGCAGCTTGAGTCGATCGCCCTGGCTGTCAGGCCGCTGCTGAGCCACTACGGCGGCGTGGGGTTTGTGGCTGACGCCGAGCCCCTGTAGAGACTGGATCCGAGCGTGGGCCTGGTATCCAGGATGACCATTGCCTGGCTCTGTCAGCAGCTGCTGCGCAAGCATTGCCTAACGATTTGTTTTTGACGCATCAGTTCTCCTTATTTGACCGTTCCAAGAACGGTGATGGCTGCGACGCACCAAATGCCTTGACGGAGGGTTTGTCAGCAGACCAAGGTTGTTGGCGAACATTCCACCCCCCTCCTCAAGGAGCAGGTAATGGCAAACGAAACCATGGGCATCGCCCTCGGCATGATCGAGACCCGCGGCCTGGTGCCCGCGATCGAAGCGGCCGACGCCATGACCAAGGCTGCCGAAGTGCGCCTCATCGCCCGCGAATTCGTCGGCGGCGGTTACGTCACCGTGATGGTGCGTGGCGAGACCGGTGCTGTGAACGCCGCTGTTCGCGCTGGCGCCGATGCCTGCGAGCGCGTGGGTGACGGTCTGGTAGCCGCCCACATCATCGCCCGCCCCCATCGCGAAGTGGAACCGGCCCTGGCTGGCAGTGCAGGCTTCGTGGGTTCGAAGGACTGAGGTCGGCTGATCAGCGCGGTCGCTCGCAGCTGAGTTGACCCGTTGTCATTCCAACCTCCCCTTTAACCCGACCCAACTGGAGAACCTCCATGAGCAAGAAGTACGACGCTGGGGTCAAGGAGTACCGCGACACGTATTGGACTCCTGATTACGTCCCCCTCGACACCGACCTGCTGGCCTGCTTCAAGTGCACCGGCCAGGAAGGTGTTCCCCGCGAGGAAGTTGCCGCTGCTGTGGCTGCTGAATCCTCGACCGGTACCTGGTCCACCGTGTGGTCCGAGCTCCTCACCGACCTCGACTTCTACAAGGGCCGTTGCTACCGCATCGAAGACGTCCCTGGTGACAAGGACGCCTTCTACGCCTTCATCGCCTACCCCCTCGACCTGTTCGAGGAAGGCTCGATCACCAACGTGCTGACCTCCCTGGTCGGCAACGTGTTCGGCTTCAAGGCCCTGCGCAACCTGCGTCTGGAAGACATCCGCTTCCCGATGGCGTTCATCAAGACCTGCATGGGTCCGCCGAACGGCATCGTGGTCGAGCGCGATCGCATGAACAAGTACGGCCGTCCGCTGCTGGGTTGCACCATCAAGCCGAAGCTCGGCCTGAGCGGCAAGAACTACGGCCGCGTGGTGTACGAATGCCTGCGTGGTGGTCTCGACTTCACCAAAGACGACGAGAACATCAACTCCCAGCCTTTCCAGCGCTGGCAGAACCGCTTTGAGTTCGTCGCCGAAGCCGTGCGCTCCGCCCAGGAGGAGACCGGTGAGAAGAAGGGTCACTACCTCAACTGCACCGCCGCCACTCCCGAGGAGATGTACGAGCGGGCCGAGTTCGCCAAGGAACTCGGGCAGCCGATCATCATGCACGACTACATCACCGGTGGCTTCACCGCCAACACCGGTCTGGCGAAGTGGTGCCGCAAGAACGGCATGCTGCTGCACATTCACCGCGCCATGCACGCGGTGATCGACCGTCACCCCAAGCACGGCATTCACTTCCGTGTGCTGGCCAAGTGCCTGCGCCTCTCGGGTGGTGACCAGCTGCACACCGGCACGGTGGTCGGCAAGCTCGAAGGCGACCGTCAGTCGACCCTCGGCTACATCGACCAGCTGCGCGAATCCTTCGTTCCTGAAGATCGCAGCCGCGGCAACTTCTTCGATCAGGACTGGGGTTCCATGGGCGGCGTGTTCGCCGTGGCCTCAGGTGGTATCCACGTGTGGCACATGCCCGCCCTCGTCGCCATCTTCGGCGATGACTCGGTGCTCCAGTTCGGTGGTGGCACCCATGGCCACCCCTGGGGTTCTGCTGCAGGCGCTGCTGCCAACCGTGTGGCCCTCGAAGCCTGCGTCAAGGCACGCAACGCCGGTCGCGAGATCGAGCGCGAAGGTCGCGACATCCTTACGGAAGCCGCGAAGCACAGCCCTGAGCTGGCCATCGCCCTCGAGACCTGGAAGGAAATCAAGTTCGAATTCGACACCGTCGACAAGCTCGACGTTCAGTGATCGTCTGCTGAGGTGCCCGGAAGCCTTCTCTCACGAGCTGGCTTCCACCCAGCGCCGATCCAGCCGGAACGACTCAACGGGTCAGCTCAGTTCACGACTCTGGTCCCCAACTGACGCCCAAATCCAACACTTTCCTCAAGGATCCCCATGCCCTTCAAGAGCACCGTGGGTGACTACCAAACAGTCGCCACCCTGGAGACCTTCGGCTTCCTCCCGCCGATGACCCAGGACGAGATCTATGACCAGATCGCCTACATCATTGCCCAGGGTTGGAGCCCGCTCGTCGAGCACGTCCACCCCAGCCGCTCCATGGCCACCTATTGGTCGTATTGGAAGCTGCCCTTCTTCGGTGAGAAGGACCTGAGCGTGATCGTCAATGAGCTCGAGGCTTGCCATCGCGCTTATCCCGACCATCACGTGCGCCTGGTGGGCTACGACGCCTACACCCAGAGCCAGGGTGCCTGCTTCGTGGTGTTCGAAGGTCGCTGATTCAGCGCCTCGACATCACCGATTTGAGGTTATGGGGTCTCGACCGTGTTCGGGACTCCTGCCTCTTTGTCTCAGCGATTGCTGAAGCAGCACGGGCTGTAGCCCTGGGTGCTGCAACGTTCACGCACTTAACAACGACGGGCGGTCATGGCCAGCACATCCAGCCGGGAAGCAGCTCTTGAGCGCCGCAAGGCCCTCACCACTGGCGGCAAGAAGGCCGCCGGACGGTTCACGTCGGCCCCCAGCCGGGTGCGCTCTGCGGGAGATGCTCGACCCAGCCGCACCGTGAGTGCTGCCCCGGCCCCCGCCCCTGAAGCCGCCGCTTCTGTTACGGCGTCGTCACCTGTTGCTGCGGCACCGACCCGTCTCAGCCTGGGTGCCCCGTCGACCCCGCGCACAGGCACGCCGCGCCGAGTTGCCAATCCCAGTCGTGAGCTTGTGCTTGCACGCCGTGAAGCCCTGAGTCGCAGCGGCAAGCGTGCCAACACCTCCAAAGACCGCACCCGTACCGATCTGGGTGCCCTGCGCCCCACGGCTTCTGCGGCTCCCACTGCTGCGCCGGAGAGCGCCGCTGCAGCATCCAAGCCCTGCGGCTGCCAGGACCGCGAACGCAGCACCACGCGTCTGAGCCTCTCGCCCAGCGGTTCAGCCGCCGAGCGACGCACTCCGGTGCGCAAGGGCACAGCCCAGCACAACCCCAGCCGGGCCCTGGTGCTGGCCCGTCGTGAGGCCCTCTCCAAGCGTGGCAAGTCGGCCAGCGCCTCCAGCAAGAATGGAGTGGCTGCCATGGCCCGCCAGATCAACCCAGATCTCAACGGCCGTGAGCTGGCCCAGAAGGTGCGTGAGCTCAAGAGCAAGAGTGGTTCAGCAGGCAGCAACCGCAGTGGCGGCACCCGTCCCTCGGGTCCCAACCGTCACGGGGCCAAACAGGCCGCAGCCGCCGATGTCCATTGGAAAGTCGGCGTCAGCGAGACCACTGCAGGTCAGGTCGTCACCGGCACCCAGGCCAACCGTTCGCCCAAGACCACCGGCAACGAAGCGGCCACCTGCCGCGCCATCACCGGCACCGAGTACCTCGGCGCCGAGGTGTTCCAGACCTTCTGCAGCAGCGCCCCTGCCGCCAGCCAGCCGGCGAAGGTGCGTGTGACCGCCACCAGCCACGGCAACCGCGTCACCGGCAACGAAGTCGGTCGCAGCGACAAGGTGACCGGTGATGAACCGGGCACCTGCAAGAGCGTCACCGGTACCGAGTACGTCTCGGCCAACCAGTCGGCGGCCTATTGCGGTACCTCAAACCCCAGCCCCCGCAAAGTGGGACGCAGCCAGACCCTCGGCGGCCAGGCCGTCTCCGGTGTGATGGTGGGCCGCAGCAGCAAGGTCACCGGCGATGAACCCGGTTCGGGGCTGCAGCTCACCGGTGATCAGTACCTGGGTGCCGAACCCCCGGCCGCAGGACGCGCTCCGGTCAAGGTCGCCAGCCAGCAGACCCTGCGCGGCACTGGCGTGACCGGTACGGCCGTGGGCCGCAGTGAGCGGGTCACCGGCGATGAGCCCGGCAGCTGCCGCAACATCACCGGTGACGAGTATCTCGGCACCGAGCAATATGCCCAGTTCTGCGCGGCCAAGCCCGCACCCGAAGCGGCCAAGGTGGGCTTCAGTGTCACCAACCGGGCCCAGGTGGTGAGCGGCACCCGCACCGGCCGTAGCGACAAGGTCACCGGTGATGAGCCCGGCAGCTGCAAGGCGGTGACGGGTACCCCCTACGCAGGCATGGAGCAGGCCAGCAATTTTTGCCCCAGCCCGGCCGTGCGCAACATCCGTGAGCGCACCCCCGTGCGTGGCGCCAGCCGCATGAGTGGCATTCAGCCCGGCATCGGCGGCCACCTCACCGGAGCTGAGCGCGGTGCTTGCGAAGACATCACCGGGACTCCGTATGTGGGTGCCGACCAGTTGGCCCAGGCCTGCGGATCGGCGGCCGGTACCGACCCCGACTATCCCCAGTCACTCGCGTCGTCTCCCTGGCAGAGCTTCAGTGTGCAGTCGCCTGCGCGGGCGGCCCACATGGCGCGCCAGCGTGGCGGCGGCGTGACCGGAACCAGCTACGAGCAGGGGAACCGGATTACCGGCCCTTTTGATCTGGCCGGTGACAAGGTCACCGGCACCGAGCAGTTTCGCTTTGATCGTCGGGGAGCCCAGCTGTCACGTGGGCCGATCGAGGCCCCGGCCCCTGAGGTCGAGGCGGAGCCCCAGCGACCCGTGTCGCGCGTGACCGGGGAAGGCATTTCGGCAGGACTGCGCATCACCGGTGACGACTGGGACCGCGGCGAGCGGGTGACCGGCACCGAAGGCGCTTCGGCCCGTCGCCGCAACCCCACGCGCACCGGTCCCATGGCGGCCATGGCCATGCGCCAGTTCAAGCGCAACGACGAGGTGCCCGAGCCCGTGAGCAAGGTCACCGGCTCCAGTGGCAACACCACAGCCGGTTCCTTGATCACGGTGTCTGGCGGCGCCCGCGGCTGACCTCCTGATGCCGCGACCCCTGGCCACCAGCAATCGTCCCCTGGCACCGACGGCGCCCACGCGCCGCCAGATGTCTGCGGTCGCCGATGCCTCGATCGACGCGGCGCCTGCCGCCGATGGCCTGGCCAACGCAGCCGGGGCTGTTCAGCCCCTCGCCGCCCGTGCACGGCAGGAGCGCCGTGCGCCACAGACGACCGCAGTGCGCCCCATGCGTGCACCCCGCCCCCGGGCCAGCTCAGGTGGTCGCGACGAAGATCACCCGCTCACCGATGGTCACACCAACCAGGCCCTGCGCGATTACGACAACCAGGTCAAGGATGCCTTTGACCGCATCGTGCCCGTGCTCAAACGCATTGCGGCACTCCAGCACGAACCGGCCTTCATTGAGCAGGCCCAGCAGCTGGCCCGTGCCGAGCTCGGCTTTGAGCTCCCCCTGCATCTGCTCGACACAGCCTGGGTGACCCAGCTCGACATGCGCACCCTGTTTGCCTGGTGCGTGTTCGAAACCTATGAGCTCACCAGCTCGGCCTTCTTTGATCAGGATCCGCTGGGTGGTCAGCCGGGCAGCCCGGCAGCCGAGGCCTTCAATGCCTTGTTGCTGTCGTGCGGTTTCCATCTGCTCGACATCACCCCCTGTGCAGATGGTCGTCTGGCACATGCCATCGCCTACGCCCTGCGGCTGCCCTTTGCTTCGGTGAGGCGCCGCTCCCATGCCGGGGCCATGTTTGACGTGGAGAACACCGTCAACCGCTGGGTCAAAACCGAACATCGCCGTTACCGCGAAGCCCAGCCCAATGCGGCCCACGAGGACACCCGTTATCTGAAGGTTGTTCTCTACCACTTCAGTTCCAAAAATCCTGCCCATGAGGGCTGCGCCGCCCACGGCAGCGACGACGTCCTGGCCGCCGCCAGCGGCCTGCGTCGTCTCAATGACTTTCAGCAGGCGGTTGAAAACAGCTTCTGCTGTGGCGCCTCCGTTGACCTGCTGTTGATGGGCATCGACACCGACACCGATGCGATCCGGGTGCATGTGCCCGGCCTCGACGGCAGCACCAATCTCGAACGCTGGCTCGATGCCCGCGAGGCCTATGGCGCCACCGCCGCCCTGCCGGCGCAGCGAGGTCGCGACGTTCTCGAGCAGCTGGTGCGTGATGCGGCAGCCTCGGCCCCCGATCCCGGCATGGTCAGGTTGATCGCGCGGCTGCTTGAGAACAATTTTTCCCAGATCGACTACGTCCGCCGATTCCACGACGGTGCCTACAGCGATGCCGGCCATGCCGAGCGTTTCATCGGTGTGGGCATCGGTTTCAAAGAGATTCATCTGCGCAACCTCACCTATTTCGCCTACATGGACACCGTCGAGGAGGGCGCCGCTGACCTCGACGTGGGGGTCAAAATCTTCAAGGGCCTCAATGTCTCCCGTGGATTGCCCGTGCCCGTGGTGGTGCGATTCGACTACAACGGCCAGGTTCCTGGCGCTCGTGAGCGGGCCATTGTGAGGGCCCAGCGAGTGCAGGCCGCCATCGAACAGCGCTACAGCGCCCTCGTCAACGAGGGTCTGCTGCACGCCCTGCTCACCGTGCGTGACCAGGGGCGCCACACCCCCGCTGAGGCGGTAGGTTCCACGATCAGCTTTGCGAGCGCAGGAGGTCACTGAGATGTTGATCTGCAAGGTCGTCAAGCCACTGGTCTCCACCAACCGCATCCCCGATTTCGAGCACAAGCACCTGTTGGTTGTGCTCGATGGCAGCACCCAGAAGGTGGCTGTCGATGCGGTGGGGTGCATCCCCGGTGACTGGGTGATCTGCGTGGGCAGCTCGGCGGCCCGTGAAGCGGCCGGCAGCAAGTCGTATCCCAGCGACCTGACCATCGTCGGCATCATTGACCACTGGGATCCCGAGGCCGGCAAGGCTCCGCCTGCCCCAGGAGGCTCCCGCTGATGGAAATCATGCAGGTCACGGGCTCCCTGGTGTGCACCCACCGGGTGGAGGGTCTCAAGCACTGGAATCTGCGCGTCCTGCGCACCGCCAAGGGCAAGCTCAACGTGGCCGTCGATCCGGTGGGTGCCTCGCCCGGCAACTGGGTGTTCACGGCCAGCGGCTCGGCGGCCCGCTTTGCCTGCGGTGACCCCGAGACCCATACCGATCTGACGATCGGCGGCATCATCGACTTCTGGGAGCCCGACGGTTAGCCCCGGCCGTGACCTGTTCACGCTGAGTGCCCGCTTCTCTCCCTTTCACCCGATCAGCCATGGCCACACCACCCGCCAAGCCTCCCGCTGCCGCCACCCCGGCCAAGCCCGCTGCCGGCGCCGCTGATGCGTCTGCAGCAGCAGTGCCGGCCAAGGCTGTGACCCCCGAAGTGCTGCCCCCCTCTAGCACCAAGGGCACCACCGCCAGTCGCAGTGCTGCTGCCCGCCGCAGCACGGCCAGCCGCGGCAGCACAACTGGCCGCAGCAGCGCGGCCCGCAGTGCCTCGGCCAGCAGCGCCACCCCCCGCAGCAGCAGCGGCGGACGTGGCATCACCCCTCCCTCCACCCGAACCTCCAGTTCTCCCATGGCATCCACCGTTCAAGGCATCGCCCTCGGCATGATCGAAACCCGTGGCCTGGTCCCGGCGATCGAGGCGGCCGACGCCATGACCAAGGCTGCCGAAGTCACCATGATTGCCCGCGAATTTGTGGGCGGTGGCTATGTCACCGTGATGGTGCGCGGCGAGACCGGCGCGGTCAATGCTGCCGTCCGAGCCGGCGCCGATGCCTGTGAGCGCGTCGGCGATGGCCTGGTGGCGGCCCACATCATTGCCCGTCCGCATAGCGAGGTCGAGCCGGTTCTCGGCGGTGCCGGCAATCGCCGGGCCTGATCACCATGGGCGCCGTTCATCCGCGCGTCCTGGGCTGGCTCGGTCGCGCCCTGAGCCTTGAGCTCTCTGCCGTGCAGCAGTACATGACCCAGGCTTCCCTGCTGGAGCTCTGGGGTGATCACGAGGCTGCCGCCCGCTTTCGCCAGGAAACCGTTGAGGAGATGCGCCATGCCGAGGCGATCGTGCAACGCATGCTGGTGCTGGGAGTGGCACCGGCTGCCTCCCAGCTGAGGCCAGTGGCCCACGCCGGCGACCTGGTGGGCCTGCTGCAGCACGACCTTGGCCTGGAGGCAGAGCTGATCGCGCTCTATGCCGATGCCGTTCGCTTCTGCGTGTTGATCGGTGACAACGACAACCGCACGTTCTTCAACGGTTTGCTCGATGATGAGCAACATCACGCCAGGGATCTCGATGCCTGGCTGCTTCAACTGGGTGCATCCACGTCGTCACGTCACGACGTCCGCGCCCGGGCAACCTTCTGATTCATCAGGCTGGTCTCCCAGCCCCTTGCCCCTCCCCTTTTGAGCGACGCCCTGCCGCTACCTCTGCAACTCACCTGGTTGATCCCGGTGTATGGCTTCAGCGGCATGGTGCTGTCGCTGCCCTGGGCCAGCGGCTGGATCAAGCGCAACGGTCCCCGGCCGGCGGCCTACCTCAACCTGCTGGTGACCTTGCTGGCCGTGATCCACGGCTCGCTGGTGATCCGTGATGTCTTTGCGATCGGGCCCCAGCACCTTGACTTTGCCTGGTTCAAGGCTGCCGATCTTGACCTGCGCCTTGGCTTTGACCTGTCGCTGACCAACCTGGCCGCACTCGAGCTGGTGACGACCATGAGCCTGATCTGTCAGGTCTATGCGCTCGGATACCTCGATAAGGAGTGGTCGCTGGCACGGTTCTATGCCCTCATCGGTTTCTTTGAGGGGGCCATGAGCGGGGTGGTGCTCAGCAGCAATCTGTTTCTGAGCTATTTCCTGCTGGAGATGCTCACCCTCTCCACCTACCTGTTGGTGGGGTTCTGGTATGCCCAGCCCCTGGTGGTGACCGCGGCCCGCGATGCGTTTCTGACCAAGCGGGTCGGTGACGTGCTGCTGCTCATGGGTGTGGTGGCCCTGGCGGCCTGGGCCGGTTCGCTTGAGTTCAACGATCTCTATGTATGGGCGGCCGACTCGGCCAACCAGGGTCTGGTCGGACCCCTGGCCGGCACCCTGCTCGGCCTTGGTCTGATCGCCGGTCCCATGGGCAAGTGCGCCCAGTTCCCCATGCACCTGTGGCTCGATGAAGCCATGGAGGGTCCGAATCCAGCCTCGATTCTGCGCAATTCGGTGGTTGTCACCTGCGGCGCGATCGTGTTGCTCAAGCTCATGCCGGTGGTGGCTCCGCTCTCACCGCTGGCGACCGAGGTGTTGCTCGCGGTCGGCACCATCAGCGCCCTGGGAGGTGGCCTGGTGGCCCTGGCCCAGGTCGACCTCAAGCGTGCGTTCAGCTACGGAACCACCTCCTACCTGGGTCTGGTGTTCATTGCCATCGGCCTGCAGCAGCCCGGTATCGCCCTGCTGCTGCTGCTGGCCCACGGCCTGGCCAGGGCTCTGCAGTTCATGGGGGTGGGCAGCATCATCGCCACCACCAACTGCCAGGACCTGACCGAGCTCGGCGGCATCGGCACCCGCATGCCGGCCACCCTGCTGGCATTCATGGTGGGGGGGGCCGGGGTCACTGCCCTGGTGCCGCTCGGCGGCTTCTGGTGTTTCGGGTTGATGCTCAACGTGCTGTTGCCCGGCCATCCCCTGCTGGCCGGGGTGTTTCTGCTGACCAACCTGCTCACCACCGCCAATGTGATCCGTGTGTTGCGTTCGCTCTTCGGTGGTGCGCCCCTTCCCAAGACCCGCCGTGCTCCCGAGTGCAACTGGCTCATGGCCCTGCCCATGGTCAGCCTCACGGTGGTGGTGGTGCTTGTGCCCCTGATCATGCAGCGCATTGATCCGGTGCCGGGCATTGCTGCGTTTCCGACCTCGGTGGGCGTTGCCGTGCTGCTCAGTGGCGGCGCCGGCGTGCTGGTCGGGTGTCTGCTGCCAAAGGATGAATTCTGGTCACGCTCACGCCAACCGGTGGTCCGCGTTGTTCAGGATCTGCTGGCCTACGACTTCTACACCCCTGAGCTGTACAGGCGCATCATCGTGAATCCGGTGGCTTCGATCGCACGGTTCGTGCTCTGGGTTGACCGCTCCCTGGTCAAAGGTCTGGTTGATGGGGTCGGCCGCCTGTCGCTGTCGACAGCCGAGGGGCTCAAGCTAACCATCAGTGGGCAACTGCAGAGTTATGTGCTCACGGTGATCGTGGGCATCCTGATGCTGCTGGCTGCGTTCCAGTGGTTCCGGGTGGCCTGAGACGATGCTGCTCTCCGGCCTGCTGCTGATTCCCTTCGTTGGCACGTTTGTGCTGCTGCTCTGGCCCACGGGAGCCAGCCCCCAACGTCTGCGCCTGGTCACGATCGTGATCCTGCTGGCCCAGCTGGCCCTGAGCCTGGTGGTGGTGGGGGTCTTCGACCCAGCTGCGGCCGGCATGCAGCTCCAGGAGCATCACAGCTGGGTGCCCGGGATCGGTCTCGACTATGCCCTCGGAGTCGACGGCCTGTCGTTGCCGCTGGTCTTGATCAACGCGGCCCTCACGCTTGTCGCGGCGGTGATCACCCGGGACATCGACAAGCGACCGCGCATTTACTTCGCGATGCTGCTGCTGATCAGCGGCGCCGTGAACGGGGCCTTTCTGGCCGAAAACCTGCTGTTGTTCTTCCTGTTCTACGAGCTGGAACTGATTCCGCTCTGGTTGCTGATTTCCGTCTGGGGTGGGGTCAACCGGGCCTATGCCGCCACCAAGTTCCTGATCTTCACGGCCATTTCGGGCATGTTGATTCTGGGTGCCTTCCTGGGTCTGGCGTTGTTGACCGGCACCGTTGACTTCAGCCTCACGCCCGTGCTTAGCGACCGCCTGGCCATGGGTGGTCAACTGCTGTTGCTCGGTGCCCTGTTGATCGGTTTCGGCATCAAGATTCCCCTGGTGCCGTTTCACAACTGGCTGCCCGATGCCCATACCCAGGCCTCGACCCCGGTGTCGGTGATCCTGGCGGGGGTGCTGCTCAAGCTGGGTACCTACGGGTTGTTGCGGTTCGGGTTGCAGCTGTTCCCCGAAGCCTGGGCCCGCCTGGCTCCGGCACTGGCGATCTGGGCGGCGATCTCGGTGCTCTACGGCTCCCTGGCTGCCATCGCCCAGACCGACATGAAGCGCATGGTCGCGTTCAGTTCGGTGGGCCACATGGGTTATGTGCTGCTGGCGGCAGCCGCCGGCACACCGGTGGCCCTGCTCGGGGCCGTGTTTCAGATGGTGAGCCATGGCCTGATCTCGGCGCTGCTCTTCCTGCTGGTGGGCATCGTCTACCGCAAGACGGGCACCCGTGACCTCCATGTTCTCCATGGTCTGCTCAACCCCGAGAAGGGCCTGCCCCTGACCGGTTCGCTGATGATCGTGGCGGTCATGGCCAGTGCCGGTCTGCCAGGCATGGCGGGTTTCATCTCCGAATTTCTGGTGTTTCGCGGCAGCATCGGCATCTTTCCGGTAGCGACGTTGCTCTCCATGGTGGGTTCTGGCCTGACGGCTGTGTACTTCCTGCTGCTGGTGAACCGCGCTTTCTTCGGTCGGTTGGCCGTGACGCCCCCCAGTGGTGATTCTTTGATCGATGCCCGTCTCGACGTCAGGCTGGCGCCGGTGGCCCCTCGCGAGACCCTGCCTGCCATTGCTCTGGCCGCCGCCGTGGTGCTGCTGGGTCTGGTGCCCGCCAGCCTGGGTCGGCTGAGCGAAGTGGCCACCACCGCCATGGCCACGGTTGCGTCCACCGTTGCGGCGCTGAGCCTGGGGGTGGTCTGAGATGCCCGTCATTTCTGCTGAACTGGTGCATGCCGACCCCTCGTTGGCGGTCGAGGAGCTGCAGCGGCGTCTTTTGGCGGGCCAGACCCTGCTCAGCGATACCCCCGACCACCTGCTGGAGGTGGTGGCGGTGCTTGAGAGCTATGGGGAAGTGCTGGATGCCTACAGCATCAACCTCATCTATCAGGCCGAGAAGCAGTTTCTCAATCCGGTACCGATCTTCAAATATCTCGATGGCGATCTCAGCCTCGCCAAGATCTGGCGCCACCTCAACCACGACCGTATCAATTTCGAGTACGCCGAGTACTGCCAGAAGGCGATGTTCTGGCACGGCACCGGCGGCATGGATGCCTACCTCGACTCCCCTGACTTCGCGGCCAACTGCCGGGCCATCATCAAGGCCAAGAGCCGGCGCGATCCCCTGCTCGCGCTGTTGAATCCACTGTTCCCTCAGTTTTTGCCCGAGCTCATCCGCTCGGCGGCCACCACCCACGCCCTTGGGCAGTTCTGGCGGGTCATGAGCGATCTGTTCCTGGATCTGGCACGGGCCGAACGCGACGGCGCGGTGCGCATGATTCCCCAGGTGGTTGACTTCATCATGGATGGGCTGGTGGCGGCTGCCGCCAATCCCATCCGCTACGGCGTGGAGATCGCAGGACAGCACTTCTGGGTGCTGCCCCCAGAGGCCAATCTCACCTTTCTGGTGGATGTGGCTGTGCCGTATGTCGAAGCCGTGTTTCTGCGGGGCATGCCGTTTCTGGGCACGGTCAGTTTCAATGCCCAGGCCCAGCAGATCTCACCCGATCAGGCCCAGTTTGCCTATGGCGCCCTGTATGCCGATCCCTTGCCCAGCATGGGGGCGGGAATTCCGCCAAGCCTGCTGATGCAGGACATGTACCGACACTTGCCCGCGTCACTGCACCAGTGGTACCGCGAGCGCACCCGGGGCGAGGGTGACGTGCGGGTCAAGATCTGCATGAGCTTTCAGAAGGCGATGTTCTGCGTGACCAACGCCGCGATCAACGGCACCATGCCCCATTCTCTGCAGGCCACCGATGCAGCCCAGCAGTCGGCCAACAGTGCCTATGCCCTGGCCTGGGCCACCCGTCTTGCTGCCGGTCGCACCGATTGCCTGGCTGCATAGACCGCCTGCGGCTTAGGTTGAGCACATGGATCAGCCCTGGACGCCACGGCCCAAGCCTGAGCAGGCCGATCGGCTTGAGCGCCGCATCGAATTTGCCGATTACGCCGCCACCCGCGCATTTCTTGAGCGGCTCAACGATCTTTCGGAGACCCGGCAGCGCTTTGCCGACATCAGCTTCGGTCGCACCTACGTCAACATCACCGTGCGTCCAGATGACGATGGCCTGCCTGTGGGGCAGGTTGATCATGATTTTGCCGCGGCCATCGATGCCCTGATCGAGCCCTGATGGAGCCCGAGCCCACCATTGACCTGCAGCAGGCCTACGACGGGGCCGGCATTCAGGCGGTCCTCGATCAACTTGATCAGGAACTGATTGGTCTGCAACCGGTCAAGGCTCGCATCCGTGAGATTGCCGCACTGTTGGTGGTCGACAAAGCCCGTGCATCCCTGGGCCTGCAGACAACGCCTCCAAGCCTGCACATGTCTTTTACCGGCAGGCCTGGCACCGGCAAGACTACCGTGGCCGAGCGCATGAGCATGATCCTGCATCGCCTCGGCTATGTGCGCAAAGGGCATGTGGTCACGGCCACCCGTGATGATCTCGTTGGCCAGTACATCGGGCACACAGCTCCCAAAACCCGTGAAATGCTCAAAAAAGCCATGGGTGGTGTGCTGTTCATCGATGAGGCTTATTACCTCTATCGGCCTGAGAACGAGCGCGACTATGGCGCCGAGGCGATTGAGATTCTGCTGCAGGTCATGGAGACGAACCGTGACGATCTGGTAGTGATCTTCGCGGGCTACAAGGACCGCATGGATGTCTTTTATCAGAGCAATCCTGGGTTGTCCTCCAGGGTTGCCAACCATATTGATTTCCCCGACTACAGCGCCGAGGAGTTGCTGGCGATCGCTCGCCTGATTCTTGCCTCAGAGCATTACCGCTTCAGTGATGAGGCCACGGTTGCCTTCGCCGAGTACATCCGTCGTCGCATGCAGTTGCCGTTCTTTGCCAATGCCCGGTCGATTCGCAATGCCATCGACCGGGCCCGCATGCGCCAGGCGGGACGTCTGTTCAGGCGCATTGGGCAAGCTCTGAGCAGGTTTGATCTGATGACGATCGAGGCAGAAGACATCACAGCCAGCCGTGTCTTTGCAGGCGAAGTGGAAGGGCTTGATCCGTCGCTACCCCTCAGCGATCCGCAGGGCTGAGGCCAGCACTGCCAGCCCCGGTTCGCCGGTGCATTGTCCAATGTGTCCCGCTAGGACTCTCCTGGTTGTCCAGGTTTGTGTTTTGTCCTATGATAAATGCATTAGCCGTTTTAACAATGCTGAATCCTTTCAACGTTTCGACTGAAAAGACGCGTTCATCTTCTTTCGCTACCAGTATTCATACGGACCAGATTTCTGCGTATTTGCCGATGTTGAATGACACGGCTTTGAAGTCTATCAATGACGCTCAAGAGAAGACTGACAGCATCATTCCTTTTTATGGGCGCCAGTTTGAAAATTCTTATCATTTCGATAACAATAAAATACAAGAAGCAACAAAAAAATTAACGAAAATATCAAGAGCTGGTATCTGTCTTTGCTAGTAATCCCGTCAAGATTTTGGATTATTTTGGCCGCATCACTCATGCATTGCAGGACTTTTACTCCCATAGCAACTGGTATGAACTAAAGCTTGCTGGTTATTCGAATGGCCAGCGCTTGCTGGATGAAAGCTATGGTTACTTCCCTGAATTGGCCCCGCTTCAGGCAATTGGAAAAACCAAAATAGTTTCCCTTGAAAGCGGATTTAAGGATCCCATTACGCAGTGGGGTCGTGTCGATGGTTGGGAGGTTGACTCCCTATCCTATGTGGTCTCTGCGGCGACATCCCAAGGGCAGCGTATCGGTGGCCTCATGACTGGTGAAGTGAACGGCTTCCTCTACGGAGCCGGCAAAAGCATTCCGATCACTGATCCTGTGACCAAAATCACGTATCCGGGATTTGATCATGGCGGTCTGGCGGGAACGATCTCGGGCAAGTACCTTGGACCACTCGCTAAAGATGCGATTACTGATCGTTATCACCAAAACGTTCTAGAGCTCGCGCGTGATCAGGTCCAGCATGAATTCGTGCGAATGGTTTGCTTGATCAATGACAAATATGGCGAGCAGGGATTGAAACAGTTCTCTGATCTGTTTATTCGCTCCGATCAGCAGGCTGAGTTCGCACTTTTGGCGCAAAAGGGTGCCTTTTCAAAGGATACTCTGGCTCTGGCGCAAAGTTTGAATACCTTGACGGATAACGAAGGAAATGATCAGGTGATTGATTCGTTTTTTGCGGATTGGGATCCAGACGTTGTTCCGGTTCCCGAAACGCATGCATTGCCTGATGCCATCGTTCCCTATGCTGCGCAGATCAACGCAGGTCAGTTTCGTTGGACTTCAATGGCGTCAGTTCGTGTACAGCGAAAACTGTCGCAGACCCCAGGCTTTGTTGGCAGCCAGATTGAACATCGGCTGCAAGTCTTGGATGGCGGGGTCTGGATCAATACCAATCTGTTTTTGTCGGACTTCAACCTTCAGCGCTGAATCGAGTCGGGTGATGCCGCCAGGCATGTCCCATGGAAACGATGAAAGGCCTCAGGTGCATCGCTGAACTAGCGTTTGCGGCGCGAGTCGATCTGCAGCAGGTCGCGCACCTGCTGCACCTGCCGCGACAGGGCCGGGTCGCTGCTCAGTTTCTTGTCGATCTGCTCGACCGCGTACATCACGGTTGAGTGATCCTTGCCGCCAAAGACGTCGCCGATGCGGGGCAGCGACAGGTCGGTGCTCTGACGCATCAGGTACATGCCCACCTGACGTGCCTGGGAGACATTGCGCTTACGGCTGGCGCTGCGCATCTCTTCACGGCTGACACCGAACACCTCGGCCACCTTCTCGATCACCTGGTCGGGGGTGACTTCCACGTCACCCCCGGTTGGATCGAGCATCGGCGCCACCGATTCGACGGTCATCGGCATGCCGGTGATCGAGGCAAAGGCCACTGCCCTCGTGAGGGCGCCCTCGAGTTCACGAATGTTGGAGGTGAAGCGTCCTGCGATGAACTGAATCAGCTCGCGCGGCAAACTCATCTGCTCCTGCTCAGCCTTCTTGTGCAGGATCGCCATGCGCGTTTCGAGGTCGGGGGCCTGAATGTCGGCGATCAGTCCCATTGAGAAGCGTGAGATCAGGCGTTCCTGCAGCCTCGGAATCTGATTGGGCGGCCGATCGCTGGCGATCACGATCTGCCGGCCTGCCTCGTGCAGGGCGTTGAAGGTGTGGAAGAACTCCTCCTGGGTGTACTCCTTGCCTTCGATGAACTGAATGTCATCGATCAGGATCAGATCAGCGGCCCGGTAGCGGTTGCGAAACGCCTGCATGCCGTCCTTGCGGATGGCCTGGATCAGGTCATTGGTGAAGGTTTCGGTGCTCACGTAGAAGACCCTGGCATTCGGGTCGATCTCCAGGCGGTAATGGCCGATCGCCTGCATCAGATGGGTTTTGCCGAGCCCGACCCCACCGCACAGAAACAATGGGTTGAATTCGCGCCCCGGGGCCTCGGCCACGGCCAGGGCCGCCGCGTGGGCCATCCGGCTGTTGGGACCGACGACAAAGCGGTTGAACACGTACCGCAGGTTCAGCCCCGAGACCACACGGGTGGGCCCTTCAGGGCCGCTGCCATCGCTGCTGGCAGGGCGTGGTGGCGCAGCCGCTGCAGCGGGGCTGCCTGTCAGGCCAGCGGCGGGCTGGTCGCTGCCATTGGCGCTGTGCACATGCACTTCGACCGGTTCTCCGGCGATGCTGCTGGCCGCCGCCGTGATGGCCGCCAGGTAGTTCTTGCGCAGCCAACCGCAGGCGAAGCTGTTGGGGGCTTCCAGCTCGAGTCGTCCGGTGGCGAAGGCGGTGCAGCGGGCTGGTCGGATCCAGGTCTCGAAGGTCGGCTTGCTCAGACTGGCCTGGAGAGTCGTCTGAACCTGGTGCCACAGCTCCTCTCCCTGCTGCACCGACAACCACGATCACGACTCGCGACTATACGCAGATCCGCCATGCTGAACCGTCGTCCATGACACTCCCGTTGCCCGTGGCATCCTCGCTGTCATTGCCTCTGCTGAAACGTGTTCTGCCCCTGGTGGGCTGTGCCCTGATCGGTGCTGTGACCACCGGTTGTGACGGCCGGTTGCCGGGTGTCGGCTGGCGGCAGGAACCGGTGCGCATCAGTGATGCGCCCCCTGCTGCACCCCTGCAACCCGGCAGCAACGTGATCGTCGATGCCGTGTCGCGGGTGGGACCTGCGGTCGTGCGCATCGACACGGTCAAGCGCATGGTCAATCCGTTGGGTGGCCTGTTTGGCCAGGGCCCTTCGATCCAGCAGCAGCAGGGCCAGGGTTCGGGCTTCATCACCCGCTCCGATGGGGTGATCCTCACCAACGCCCATGTGGTCGAGGGGGCCGGTGAGGTGACCGTGACCCTGCCCGACGGACGCAGCTTCAGCGGCAAGGTGCTGGGCAGCGACCCGCTCACCGACGTGGCCGTGGTCAAGCTGGTGGCCAGCCGGCTGCCGGTGGCCCCCCTGGGCGATTCGAGCAAGCTGCGCCCGGGCGAGTGGGCGATCGCGATCGGTAACCCCCTGGGCCTCGACAACACGGTCACCGCCGGGATCATCAGCGCCATTCAGCGCACCAATGCCCTGGGTGAGGGCCAGCGGGTGCCCTACATCCAGACCGATGCCGCCGTGAACCCTGGCAACAGCGGCGGCCCGCTGATCAACGACCGGGGTCAGGTGATCGGCATCAACACCGCGATCCGTCAGGCCCCCGGCGCGGGTCTCAGTTTTGCAGTGCCGATCAACGTCGCCCGGCAGATCGCCGCCCAGATCCTGGCGCGCGGCTATGCCAGCCATCCCTACATCGGCGTGCGGCTGCAGAGCCTCACGCCCCAACTGGCCCGGGAGATCAATGCCTCCACCAGCGAGTGTCGGTTGCCTGAGGTCAACGGCGTCGTCGTTGTAGACGTGATGGCCGGCAGCCCTGCCGCCGCCGGCGGCCTGCGCAGTTGCGATCTGATCGAGACCGTCGGCGGTCGCGACGTGCGCAATCCCTCTGAAGTGCAGCTCGCCGTCGATGGGGCCCGGGTCGGTGCACCCCTGACCCTGCGGGTGCGCCGGGGTGAGCGGCAGCTCACGCTCACCCTGCGACCGGCCGAACTGCCTCGCCAGCGTTGAAACCGACCCGGTTGGTGGTGGTCATGGCCCGTTGGCCGGCCCCGCGGCGCTGCAAGTCGCGGCTGGCGGCAGGCGGCCTGGGCCCCGCGCGTGCGGCGCGGGTGCAGCAGCGCCTGCTCGGCCATGCCCTGGCGGTGCTGGCGCAGGGCACCGCTGCCGTGGGAGCCCGGGGCCGGCTGGCTCTGGCCGGTGCCGGTCCGGCTGCCGCGGCCCGGTTGCTGCCCTGCGGTCAGTCGCTCGAGGCTGTGACCCAGGGCCGGGGCGGCCTGGGCGAGCGCATGGCCCGCCAGTTCATGGCCGGCCTGCGGCAGGGCTACCGCCAAGTTGTGCTGGTGGGCAGCGATCTCCCCTGCTTGACGGCGGCCGACCTGCAGCTGGCCTTTGCGGCCCTGGGGCAGGCTCCCTGCGTACTGGGTCCAGCGGCTGATGGGGGGTACTGGCTGGTGGGACTGAACCGTGGAGCCAGCGCTCTGTTTGCCGGGATCGACTGGGGCGGTGACCGCGTGTTCCAGCAGACCCTGGCCAGGGCCGATCAGCTGGGGCTGGCCCCGGTGCTGTTGCCGCAGCAGAGCGATCTCGACGCGATCGGCGATCTGCTGGTGTGGCGATGAAGGCTGCCTTGCCGTCCATCGCCGTGGTGATCCCGGCGCGGCAGGAGGCGGGCCGCCTGCCGGCTTTGCTGGCCGACCTTGCGCGCGCCCCCGCACTGATCGCCGAACGGGTGGTGGTGGATGGCGGCAGCACCGACCACACCCCTGCCGTCGCTGCTCTGGCCGGTGCCCGCGTCATCCGGGCTCAGCCAGGGCGCGGTGGCCAGCTGCTCGCCGGCATCGCCAACACCACAGCCCCATGGCTGTGGTTGCTGCATGCCGATGTGCGCTTACCGCCCGACTGGGCGCTGCCGCTGCAGGCCGCAGTGGCCACCCCTGCAGCGGCCCAGCCCCGGGCCTGGTATGGCGATCTGCGCATCGACCATGGGGGGCTGGGCTACCGCCTGCTGGAGCAACTGGTGGCCCTGCGCAGCGCGTTGCTGCAACGCCCCTATGGCGACCAGGGTCTGCTGTTGCGGCGCGCCTGTTACCAGCGGGTGGGCGGTCTGCGCCCGCTGCCACTCATGGAAGACCTGGAGTTTGTGGAGCGCCTGGGCCGTCAGGGACGGCTGTGCGCCCTGGGTCTGGCGATCACGGTCGATGCCCGCCGCTGGGAGCGGCTCGGCCTGGTCGGCACCAGCCTGAGCAACGCGTTCCTGCGACGGGCCTGGCGCCGCGGCTGCGCTGCCGATCGCCTCTATGAGGCATACCAGAACGCACAACGACGTTCGAGCGGTTCGAGTTCCCAGCCCTGAGCCGCATAGAAGCCGATCACCTCGGGATCGGCAAACAGACTCACCCGCTGGACCTGTTGTTGCCGCAAGAGGTCCAGCACGTAGTGCATGAGTTGTTTGCCCAGACCCGCGCCCTGATACAGGGGGTGCACGGCCACATCCCAGATCGTGGCATCGATGACGCCATCACCGGTGCAACGGGCAAAGCCCACGAGCTTGGGCAGGCGCGGATCATGACGCCAGAGGCCCACCAGCAACAGACTGTTCTGCAGGGCGCGGCGCACCCGCCGCAGGGGCCTGCGGCTCCAGCCCACCGCGTCGCAGAGCTGCTCCAGTTCGATCAGGTCGATCTCACGGTCACGGCTGAGCACCAGAGTGACCTGGCCTGAGGGGGTGGTGCAGAGGCGATGCTGCTGCCCATAGAGATGATTGAGCAGCTCTGACACAGATCTACGAGCAGTCGCGTCGATGGAGACCACCCGATCCTCTCCCATGCTGGTGTGCGTGCATGGGTGGCTGCTGGCTGGGCGGCTCTGGCAGCCGCTGCTGCAGCACTGGGGTGATCGCCAGGAGGCCTGGTGCCCTGACCTGCCGGGCTTCGGCCATGAGCCCCGGCCCAGGCGGTTGCAGCCCAGCCTGGCCAGCTACGGCCGTTGGCTGGCCGAGGCGATCCGGCAGCAGGCCGGCGGACGGCCTCTGGTGTTGATCGGCCATTCGCTCGGGGGCAGCATTGCCCTGCATGCCGCAGCCCGTCTGGGGCCGCAGCTGCGTGGCCTGGTGTGCGTGGGGTTTGGCGGCGGCATCTACCAGCCGCGCCCGTTTGCCATGGTGCGGCGCGGGGGTGCGGCCTTTCTGCGCTGGCGGCCCGGTTGGCTGGCCGCGCTGCCCCTGGCCGAGGCCATCGCCAGCCCGCTGCGGGCCGATCTGCATGCGGCGCGCGGGCTGCTGGCCTGCAGCATGCGGCGTCAGTCTGTGCAGCAGCTGCCCGCCATGGTGAGCCGGCTCACGGTGCCCAGCCTGTGGATCTGCGGCAGTCGCGACGGCGTCATGGAGCCCCGCTATGTGCGCCATCTGGCCGGTTTTGCCCCCGAGCACACCGTGATCGAGCTTGCTGGCATCGGCCATCTGCCGATGCGCCAGGCGCCGGCACGGCTTGCTGCCGCCATCGATCAATGGCTGCAGGGCCACCAGCAGACTGGCTCTGGCGTTTCGCCCACCGATCTGTGGCTGAATGGATCCCCCAGATCAGAGCCCGTTGACGGTGATCGCTGACTTCAAGTCGATATTCCACTGCAGCGATGTTCCTTGGTCAAGCAGACCGGGATGGGTGAAGCCATTGACAGCGTTGAGCAAGAGCGTCTGGCCAAGCGGTTGGCTGGGCCAGGCCCCAACTGATGCATTGACCAAGTACGAGCTGAAAATTTTGCTTGGGTCCTGCCCGGCGTAGGCACCCGGTGCAATGTTGTCCAGCACAATCAGCGAACCTTTGTTGTTGCCGGATAGGACGGGAGCCGTTGCAGGCGAACTTTCAGAGATGGACGTGGTTCCCCTGCCTCTCCCAATGAGTTTCTTGGTGGTAACTGTGCCCCAAAAATTAAAATTGACATCATCAAGGTAAATGGTTCCATTTCCGGTTACAGGATCGATCTTTCCGGCGACCTGTCCGATCTCGACTTCACCAGAAAAGCTGATTGACGTTCCCAGCAAAGAAACGAACGGCTGGGTCACCCTTGGGCAGATAAACGTCAGAATGTTGCCGGTGTTGTCAGTGCCTACCGAAACGATATCGTCGGCAAAATCAAGCGTGCCACTTTTGGTGTTGCCGAAAAGAGTTTTTTTCGGTGATGCCCATTTGAAGCGAACCCCGCTGGCTTCGTATTTTGGCGTGACCTGGGAGCGGTAGGCATGATTGTCAATCAGGTTGATGCCATCGATGCGCTGGATTCCCCCATTCTGTGCTTCATTTGACTCGATGATTCCATTCTTATTGGAGTCAAGAAGATTGACGAGATCGCCGATGTCGTCATCTTCTGCATCAAGGACCAAGCTTGTGCCTGTCGAGGTTTCTTTGCCTTCGATAAAAATATTTGCCCCGCTCGCGTTGGTGATTTTGTAGACGCGTTTGGTATTGGTTGGCTCCGTTGAATCGTTGTTGGGATCAATGTTGATGCTGTAGCCGCCAATAATTGTAGATATGACCATGTCGATTGAACCCTTTTGAAATCAGTGGAAGAATCCTTTCACTTGCTCGGGCTTCTGTCACAATCGAAGTTGGGCGTGGTTCTGCCCGGCCATTTGATTCGGACCTCGATCACAGGCTCGCCAGTCCGCGCTCCTGCAGTTCGGCAAGTCGGGCATAAAGCCCCCCGGCGGCGCGCAGCTCGCGGTGGTTGCCCTGCTCCACCAGCCGCCCTTTCTGCAGCACCAGGATGCGGTCGGTCGCTTCCACGGTGGCCAGGCGGTGGGCGATCACCACAGCGGTACGCCCCTGCAGCAGCACCCCGAGATCCCGTTGCAGGGTGGCCTCGGTCGAGGGGTCCATGAAGGCGGTGGCTTCATCCATGACCAGTACGGCCGGATCGCGCAGCGCCACCCGGGCCACCGCCAGCAGCTGGCGTTCGCCCGACGAGAGGTTGGCACCCCGTTCGCGCAGCTGGCTGGCCAGCCCGTCGGGCAACCGTTGCAGCAGGGGGGTGAGCCCCAGCTCCTGGCAGGTCTGCTGCAGCTGGTCGCTGCTGATCGGCGCATCAAGGCGCAGGTTGTCGGCGACCGTGCCGCTGAACAGGAAGGTGTCCTGCAGCACGACGCCGAGCCGTTGGCGCAGGGTGGCCTGGGGCAGGGTGCTGATGTCGTCGCCATCGAGCAATATGCGGCCCCGCTGCGGCTCGTAGAGGCGGCACAACAGCCGGATCACCGTGGTCTTGCCGCAGCCGGTGGGGCCCACAAGGGCCACGTGCTCGCCGGGAGCGATGCGAAACGAGATCTCCCTAAGGATCGGTTCATCGGGCCGGTACGAAAAACTGACGTTCTCGAAGATCACCTCGGCCGCCGTGGCCGCTGCAGCCCTGGTGGGTGCAGATGGCAGGAACCGGCTGTCCTGGATCTCGATCGGTTCTTCGAGCAGCTCACCGATGCGTTCGACCGCCGTTAGCCCGCCCTGGATCTGGGTGAACCGTTCGGCCAGCTGGCGCAACGGATCAAACAGACGCTGGGAATAGAGGATGAAGGTGGTGAGGGTGCCCAATCCCATGGCTCCACCAGTCACCATGGCGCCCCCGAGGGCCAGCACGGCCGCCACGGCCGCTAGCGCCACCCACTCGATGAAGGCCGAGATGGCGCTGTCGTAGAGGATCGTGCCGGTCACCGCACCGCGGTAGGCGTCCGTGGAGCGGGCGAAGCGTTCGCTGTTGCGCTGTTCGCGCCTGAACATCTGCACCACCTCAAGCCCCTGGAGGTTTTCCTGCAGATCGGCGTTCAGCTGGCTGAGCTCCTCGCGCACCCGGTAATTGGCTTTGCGATAGCGCTTCTGCAGCCAGAGAATGCCGGCGGTCACGGGCACCTGGCTGACCAGCAGCAGCAATCCCAGCCGCCACTCGATCGTGATCATGGTGGCGGCGATCACGATCAGGGTGACCAGATCACCGAGCACCCCCACGGCGCCACTGCCGAAGACTTCGGCCAGGGCATCCACATCGCTGGTCAGTCGGGTGAGCAGTTTGCCCACCGGGGTGCGGTCGTGAAACCGCAGCGACAGGGCCATGGCGTGGCCAAACAGGTCATCGCGAATGCGGGCCGTGAGCCGTTGCCCCACCGCCTGCACGTTGTAGCTCTGAATGCCCTGGAGCCCGAGCCGCAGCAGCACCGCCACCAACAGCAGGCCGATCAGCAGCTGCAGGGCCTGGGGCACGGGCAGCCCGCTGAGCCATGGTGCGGTCGGTTCCCGCCTGAGCACCGAGATCGCCTGGCCCACCAGCAGGGGCTGCACTGCAGCGGCCAGTGCCACCGGGATCAGCAACAGCAGGGTCAGCGTCAGTCGCCTGCGATCCCGTTTCAGGTAGGGAAGCAGCCGCCGAAGCCGTTGACGGTCCTGTCGGTTCATCAGCGGCACACGGCCGCAGCCCGCTGGCTCTCGAGCTGGTTGATCAGCTGCCGCAGCTCGCCGCCATCGAGGCGCAGTGCCAGTGGATTGCCGATCAACCGGGCGGTGCTTTCAAACAGGTCTTCGATGGCGATCAGGCCGTTGTCGGCCAGGGTGCGGCCCGTGGCCACCAGATCCACGATCGCCTCGCTCATGCCGGTGATCGGTCCCAGTTCGACCGATCCGGTGAGATGAATCAACTCCACCGGCAGCTCCAGGGCTTCAAAGAACGCCTCGGCACAGCGGGTGAACTTGCTGGCCACGCGACAGTGGGCCGGCAGATCGGCCGCCCGCCGGTAGGGGCTGGTGGCCTTGACCGCCACGCTCATGCGGCAGCCCCCGAAGCCCAGGTCGAGCAGCTGGGCCACCGGCCGCTGCTGCTCCTGCAGCACATCGAAGCCCACCACACCCAGCTGTGCCTGCCCGTAGCTCACGTACACGGGAACATCGCCATTGCGCACCAACAGGGCCCGGGCCCTGCCGCAGCGACTGGCCACCATCAACTGGCGGTTGTCTGCCTCGAGAAGGGTCGAGAAGTCGAGCCCCACGGCGGCAAAGCAGCGCACCGAATCCTTGAGCAGGGCGCCCTTGGCCAGGGCAATCGTCAGCATGGGTCAACCGCGCCGATCATGGGTGCAGGCGCACTGCGGACTTTAACGATGGCAACGCCCGTGACCGGAGCCGACCGGCCCCCGCTGCAGATCGAGGCCGTGCCCGTGCTGCGCGACAACTATGTGATGGCGCTCACCTGCGGCCACGACGCGGTGCTGGTTGATCCTGCCGTCGCCCCGCCCCTGCAGAGCTGGCTCGAGCAGCGCGGCCTGGCATTGGTGGCGGTGCTCCAGACCCATCACCACCACGACCACATCGGCGGCACCCCCGATCTGTTGCAGCGCTGGCCCCGCTGCCGCGTGTTTGCTGCCGAGGCCGATCGTCAGCGCATTCCGTTTCTGACAGACCCTCTGGTGGACGGTGATTGCTTTGCGCTGCTGGGCCAGCCGATCGACGTGCTGGCCGTGCCCGGTCACACCCGTGCCCACATCGCGTATCACCTGCCAGCCAGCGGTGATCTGTTCTGTGGTGACACCCTGTTTGCCGCCGGTTGTGGCCGTCTGTTTGAGGGCACCGCGGCCCAGATGCACGCTGCCCTGCAGCGCCTCTGCAGCCTGCCCGAGCACACCCGGGTCTGGTGCGCCCACGAATACACCGCCGGCAATCTGAACTGGGCCATCAGCCAGGTGCAGGCTGATGAGCCCCTGGGGCAGGCCCTGCGCCAGCGGCTCGCCCAGGTGCTCGAGCTGCGGGCCCAGGGCCGTCCCACGATCCCGAGCAGTGTGGAGCTCGAGCTCCAGACCAATCTGTTTGTGCGTGCCGGCAGTGCCGAAAGGCTGGCTGAGCTGCGCAGCAGCAAGGATCATTGGTCTGGTTGAGCGCGCAGCGGCACCTGTTGGGGATACAGCACGGCCTCGGCCCCCGGTCGCGGCCGCACGCGGCAACGCTGTCCCCGCGACCAGTCTTGCGCCAGGGGCAGGCGCAGCCGCAGCTGCTGATCACCCAGCTGCACCTGCACCAGCCATTCGCGACCCAGAAATTCGCGACCCAACACCAGACCTTCGGCGCTGCTGTCGGGCTCGAGAGTCAGCGCTTCGGGCAACACCAGCAGCTGCATCTCGCTGGCGGCGGGCAGTGGCTCGCCTCCTCGCTCATCGCTGCAACGCCATCGACCCAGAGCGGTCTGCAGCACGGCTCCGTCGTGGTGGCTGACCGGCAGCAGATTGCCCTGCAAGACAAATCTGCCCACAAAGGCGGTCGCCGGATGCTGGACCAGCGCTCTGGGGCTGGCGATCTGGTGCAGCCTGCCGCTTTCGAGCACGGCCACCCGGTCGCAGATCGCCAGGGCTTCCTCGGGATCGTGGGTCACCAGCAGACCGCTGGTGCCGCATTGGTTCAGCACACCCGGCAGCTCACTGCGCAGGCGCAGGCGCACTTCAACATCGAGGTTGGAGAACGGCTCATCGAGCAGCACCACCGCAGGTCCAGGAGCCAGGGCGCGCGCCAGGGCTAGGCGCTGCCGCTGCCCACCCGAGAGTTCATGGGGATAGCGCTGCTCCAGCCCCTGCAGACCGAGCAGCCCCAGCAACCAGGCGGCCCGCTCGCTGCTGGCACCACGGCGCAGGCCAAAGCAGGCGTTGGCCCAGGCGTTGAGATGGGGAAACAGGGCGTAGTCCTGGAACACCATGCCCACGCCGCGGCGCTCGGGCTCAAGCCAGCGCCGTGGCCCGGCCACCTCGCGGCCATGGATGCTGAGCGAACCAAGTGTGGGTCGCTCAAAGCCGGCGATCAACCGCAGCAGGGTGGTTTTGCCGCAGCCGGATGGTCCCAGCAGGCCCACCAGCTCACCCTGTTGCAGTTGCAGGTCGATCGCCTGCAGCGTCCAGGCGTCGCTAGGGCTATAGCGGTGCCAGAGATCCTGCACCTGCACATGGGCGCGAGGCGACAACGGGTCTGGCTGGGATTCGGCAGGGGGCGGGACGATCGACGGTGGGCCAGCACGGCCATAAGCTCCGGCCCATCCTCTCCTGCTCCCCTGCCATGACCACCACGCCAGTGCTTACAGCTGTCAACACCGATGCGGCACCGGCACCTGTGGGGCCCTACAACCAGGCGGTGCTGGCCGCCGGAGTGCTCTATTGCTCGGGTCAGATCGCCCTGGATCCTGCCACTGGGGCCATGGTGGGAGATGGCGATGTGGAGGCCGAAACCCGCCAGGTGCTGGCCAACCTCCAGGCCGTTCTGGCAGAGGCCGGCGCCTCGCCGTCCCAGGTCGTTCGCACCACCGTCTACCTGGCTGACCTGGGCGATTTCGGCCGTGTCAATGCTCTCTATGACGCTGTGTTTGGCGCGGGGGTTGCCCCGGCCAGGGCCTGCATTCAGGCGGCTGCGCTGCCCAGGGGAGCACGCGTTGAGATCGACTGCATCGCGCTGGTGTCTCAGCCCTCCAGTGGGCAGTCCATGAGCCTTGAGGCCTGCTGATCAACGGCGCTGAGCCGCTGCAGGATGCCCTGCAGATCCACGGCCGACAGCTCACCGTCACTGCCCCATTTCATGCAGGAGGGCACCTCGAGCGGGCCCTGGTCGTAGCCGCCTGGGCCCAGAGAGCCATTGGAACGCCGGTCGATCCCCATGTGTCCCTCCTGTGTCTTGGTTTCCACACTAAGCAGCCATCGCCCTGCTGCCGGCCCAGCTCGGAAAAACTTCAGGTCGTGCTGCGCGTGGGTCCGTAGAATTGCCATCAACGGGGCGTGGCGCAGCTTGGTAGCGCGGGTGCTTTGGGAGTCCTTGCTGCAGCAATCCAAAGCCCAGTGATTGCAAGCTTTTTAAGTTTCCAGCCCCTCAAAATTAGTGACGCCGAGTGACGAAGCGTCGCATGAGCGTGTTCTGACGCAGTAGCTGCCGCTCGTGTACCAGCCCAGGGGGCAGGCCGAGCCGCTCTTCTGGATGGCCTCACGGTTCGTACCGCGATCAGCTGGAACGCAGTACGAGCCTGAGCTGTAGTAACCGAGCGGGCAGCTCCCCACCTTGGGCAACGGCATGGGGGCTGACTGCGCCAGGGAGGTATCGGTCACCAGGCCCAGGGCTGCAGCCAGAAACGGCGCCGCCAAGTTATGCAGCTTTCGCATGGCCTCTGTTTGCGGGCTCCTATTTGGGGGTGGAAACCCAGCCTCTGAGGCCCTGCGGGGGGTATTTGCAGCAGTTCTGCAGCACTTGATGCAGTAGTGCAGCGATCTGCGGTCTAAGGTTTGGGTGAGGCCGCGCGGCGCCAACCGCCGACCTCGTGACCACCCTGCCTTCACAGGATGATGACCGCATTCTCTCAGCCCCTGATGGGGCGTGGCTCCGCTGTGCCCGCATCGGAACTTCTCCGCCGCAAACCGCAGCGGGTGACCGCCACGCTGCCCTGGCACCTCGTGCACCGGCTTGAGGAACGTGCCAGTTACGAAGGCCGCTCGCTCAGCAACTTGATTGCGCACCTGCTGGAGGTGGCGGGCTGACTCACCACTGCGGCCCCACACGCCGCCAGCCGGCCTTCTGCGGCCCGCAGGGGGGGTAGGAGGCGCCACCAGCAAGGGCAGCGCCTCCGATCGCTTAGGCGACCACCAGAGCAGACCCGTTGCCCTGGCTGTTGAAGATGCTGCTGCTGAACATCGCCAGGTTGACCGCAATGTTGATCTGAGGAGTGACGTTCAAGACACTGCTCAGGGACGTGTTGCGGAAGGTGTTGATACCAGGACCGCCCCCCATCACTGGTCCACGGCCGCGGTCGCGTCCCGCCACGCCGTTGCGGTCTTTCCGACCGCCGCAGATCTGCTCGCTCTGAAGCTCGGTAAGTTCGATCATGACCAAAGTGAATTAAAAAGAAAGGGAGGGTTACCCCTCCCTATTGATTACGAAACGGGTCAGCCCACTTGAGTGATGAACTGCTCACCCAGGTTCCCTTGGCCGTTGATCACACTACTGAAGCTGTTACGGCCGCCACCAACAACGACATTGGTTGCAAACACAGATTGTTTGAGGGCATTCTTGTAGCTGGCAGCGCTGTAGGTTGTAGTGAAGGAAGAGCGGCCCCAGGAGCCGTTCCCGCCACTGATGGCTTCAGTCTGCTCATCAGCAAGAATCGTGAACTTGGTCATGGTGATGGTTTAGTCGGAGGTATTGGGGCGAGCCCCTAGGAGATTTAGTGACTTTCGAGCCATCTGAGCAGAGATGTGACGCAACCTGAGCACATGTGCAGCAAATTAATCCGAGAAGGAAATTGCGGCGAAAGGATAGTGCTCTTGAAAAGTGTTTGCAAGTCGATGTTTAAAATGTGCTGCGGTTTCGCCTCGTCCTGCTGAGCAGTCACAATCAGTTGTATCTGTGATTCACAATCAACTCATCAAAAGAGTTGCCCGGTGAAGGCTCGGTATTGATAGGCCCATGCCCGTCTACATCGGCGCTTTGTTGACGCGATCTGCATCATCACCATTGCGCCAGCACCCGGCGCCAACCGGCCTTTTGGAGGTCCTTCCACTCGATGAGCGCTGCCGACCGTGGCACCCGCCTGCGCCGCTTCAACAGGGCAGGCTCGCCAGCAATCGGCAGCCCGTGGTCGATCCAGATCGTTGGTGCCCTGCTGGGGCTATCCGGGTCGCGGTGGTAGCGCCGGACCTCCCGGCCGTCGGGTGCCTCCAGCCAACCGTCTGCCATGCCGCTGATTGTGGCGCTTTGCGGAGTTTCAGCAGGCTTTGCAGCCGTTCGTGTTCACAACGCAAGTACCGCTTCCGATGGCCGCTGTCGTATGCCTCCGGCTCGAAGGCTTCTGGGCTCCATGCGGAATCCAGAAGCCAGGCGGCCACTGCGTCGTTGGGTTTCAAGCGTCTGAGGCGTCCGGGAGGCCGAACAGCGCGGGATGGGTGGTTGGCGGCACTTCGGCGATCAGGGTCTCATCGCTGCGCAGCGGTTCACGGAAGAACGCCAAGCCGGCTGAACTCCCCGGGCTGGCGAGAACGTCAATGGTGTGGCGCAGGGCCATGGTGTCGTGACTCAGTTTCATGAAGATTCGCGAAGCATCCGTTTGCGTAATCCTGTTAACGGGCACCAAAACCCTTGTTGTCAGGGCATGCACGCGCATACGGACCATGAAGCAACGAATTCAGATCTTCCAATTGTCTTTCGATTGTCTCGGACGCCGCCGAAGGCCCCTGCGCCAACTGGGCAGTGGAGCGCTACAGGGCTACAAGTCGCGTTCGCGCTGCACGTAATGCGTAGCAACACCGGATTGGAACATTTTTGTTGATCTCCTGACCGATAAGGTTCCATGCCGTGCTCAAGCCAGCGCTCGGTTTCGAACAGATCCAGCCATGACATGCACTGCTGCAACGCTTTGGACCGTTCTGATCGCTGACGACGACCCCAGTACCCGCCGTGTGTTGGAGACGCGTCTGGCGATGAAAGGCTTTGCGGTCACGGCGGTGTCCGACGGGCTCCAGGCCGTCGATGTGTTCCGCCTGGTCGACCCTGATGTTGTGGTGCTCGACGTGATGATGCCGGAGCTGGATGGCTTTGGTGTCCTCGAGCGCCTCCGGAGGGTTTCGGATGTTCCGATCATCCTGCTGACTGGCCTGGGTGACATCAGCCATCGGGTGACTGGTCTGGAGCTGGGAGCTGATGACTACATGGTCAAACCGTTCAGCCCCAAGGAGCTGGAAGCGCGCATCCACTGTCTGTTGCGCCGCAACCACCGCGGGGATGCCCACAGCACCGGTGTCCCCAGTTCGCGCCCTGGTCAGATGATCACGGTGGGTGAGTTGCGCATCGATCTGCTGCGGCGCCAGGTGCACCGGGCTCAGGAGCGGATCCGGCTGACAGGGATGGAATTCAGCCTGTTGGAACTGTTGCTCAGCCGCGCCGGGGAGGCGATCCCCCGCACTGAGTTGCTCGAGAAGCTCTGGGGCTACACCCCTGAACGGCTCAACGACCGGCGGGTGGTTGATGTGCACATCTCGCGTTTGCGGGCCAAGCTGGAACTGGACCCCGAGCAGCCGGAGTTAATTCAGACTGCCCGTGGCATGGGGTATCTGTTCCAGCGCCTGATGCCAAGCGAGCTCACCGCTGACTATTGATAGGGTTTGGTTCACCGGAATCACCACGCATAGCCGCGGTGTCAGCACTCCTTGTAGGGTCCAGCCATGGCCCGTTACGAAGCCCACCTGCAGTGCCCAGGCCTTGAGCTGGCCAGCTTTCAGCAGCAGCTCAACGGCGTTGCGGGGGCTGTTGGTGCTGAACTGAACTGGCTGGACAAACGCAACGCCACCATCGCTCTGCTGTTGCAGCCGCAGGGCATCAGCGTGCGGCTGCTGTTTGAGTTTCGCGGTCACGGCAACATCACCTGCCTGCTCAGCAGTCGCGAGGGCATGGGCAGAGGAGCACCGCAGAGCAAGGCCTGCTTTGAGCGTGTGCTGACCCTGTTGGCTGAGCAGTTGCAATCCTTTGATCTGTCCTACCGATCTGACCGCGACGGGCCCATTCGTCAGCGCTGAATGCTCAGGCGCTCAGGGCTGTTTGTTCACGCCACTCCCTCCGCAGGTGCAGAAACAGCAGTTCAGGATCGCGGTACTGCCGCGGCAGGCTTTTGTGCAGCAATGCCAGCCGCTCCCAGCACACCGTTCGCCTCACCCTGGCGACGCTTGCACCGCCGCGCACCAACAACCGCATAGCCTTGCAGTAAGCGGGGTAATGGGCTTCCAGTTCATCAATGCGCAGCCCCGACAGCTGCGGCCGTGTTACTTGAGCCATCGTGAGTCTCTTGCGGCCAAGACTGAGTCAGGCTGGCAGCTGGGCAGGTTTCCCCTGTGTATCCCCCGATGCCATGCGGCTCACCTGTTGATCGCCGCCGGGTCAACATTTCGAGGCAGCTCATCCCGCAGCCAAGGGCTGGCGCACCACGGTGTTGCTGCGTGCTGGGGGAACACCCACCCCGGCCGGAACCCCGCTCAGGCAGTGCGTGAGCATCGCCCGAGCCACGTTGCAGCCCGTGGCGGCTTCAAAGCCCTGAAAGCCTGGGGCGCTGTTGACTTCGCAGACGCAGTAGCCATCTCCGTCGAATAGCAGGTCCACGCCGGCAATCTCCAGACCGACGGTACCGGCGCTCTGCAGCGCCAGCTGTTCAATCACGGGGTTGAGGGCAAAAGCTTCGCCGTCACCGCCGCGGCTGATGTTGGCCTTGAAACTGCCATCGGTGCTGCGGCGCAGCATCGCCCCCAGCACCTGGCCACCAATCACCATCACCCGCAGGTCCTGGCCCGGTCGAGTGGCGATGTACTGCTGCAGGATCAGGCTCTGGCGATGATCCAGGTTCGAGACCAGTTCCATCAGATCGCGAAAGCTGCTCGGGTCACGGCTGAGCACGATGCCTTCGCCAAAAGAGCCAATCAGCAGCTTCACCACGCAGGGAAAGCCGATCTGCTGGGCGACCAGATCGGGGTCAACAGGGAAACGCACCAGCATCGTGCGAGGGATGGGCAGGTTGCACTGCGCCAGCAGCTGGTGGGCAAAGAGTTTGTCTTTGACCGCTTCTATTGCGCGGCTGGGGTTGATGACGGCCACTCCCAGCTGCTCGAGTTGGCGCAGAATCGCCAGCGCGAAATAGTCGGTGTCACTGCCAGTGCGCGGCAGCAGCACGTCCGGCAGATCGACGTCCTGCCCGCAACGGCGAATGGCGCGCCGACCGCCACGGCTGACGATGAGATCAATGTCCTCAGGCGCTACCGCCTCCAGGACCACCCCCAGGCTCCGGGCTTCCTCCCGCAAGCGGCCCAGTTCGTAGGGCTCCACCAAGCCCTGGGGCCGTTTCTGCAGGATCCAGAGGTTCATCAGGCCTTCTGTCAGCCCATCAGCTTGAAAGGCCTGCACACCGAACCAGCAGCGTGAACAACACCGGCTGCTGCCAGCTGGATGACACCCAGAACAGAGGTGGATCCATTACCGAAGTGCCGCATGGCCCCGGTAAAGCCAGTACCACCGAGGACCTGCGGCAACAGCCATGGGAGTGCTGCGCTGCAATGGCCGAGCCTGGGCCGTTCAACAAGGAGCAGTTTCTGCTGCGGGCACTGGCTGCCTTGTTTTTGGCGCAGTTGCTGCTGCACCTGTTGACGCTGGGCAGCTGTCTGCGGGGTGCCAATCAGAAGAGCCTGTGCAGCGATCTGTCCAGCGCCGTCAAGGACACCTTTGAAGACGCCCTAGCCACGACGTTGGCCTTGCTGAGCGCCAGCACCTTCAATCGCGGCAACCGCGGCCCGGATCCCCATACACGTGTTGTCCCTAAAGGGGTGTCGCGACCGGCTGCCCAAGTCTCCGCCCCTGGCAAGGGCTGCGCGAGCTGGCCTGTCGGCCAGCCCTTGCCGAACGGGGCGGGCTCTGGTGCGTCCCGTCGCTGCGCCGGTCGGCGCTGCTTGTCATGGTTACTACCGCACTCACCTATTCGCCGGACGATCCCTTCTCCCTACTGGAGTCCTGCCAGAGGACTCTGGAGTGGATCCTCTACAAGCACCGGCACCAGCCCATCCCTCGCTGCTGGATCGATCACCCCTACGGGGAGGAAGAACTCACCTTGCTCGAGGAGGAGCTGATGCCGGTGCTGGCGAAACTGCTACGCCGCATCGATGAGATCGATACGGCCCTTGAAGTTGAGCAGCAGTGCTCAGCCAGCGCACCAGAGCCTCAGCTGGCCCTGCGCCGCTAAAGCTCTTGGGCCATGACTGCAGGATTGACCGATTGCTGTCAATCTGCAGCTATGGCCCTGCTGCTCAACATCCTCTGGTTTGTGCTCGGCGGCCTGGTGATGGGCCTGGGCTGGTGGCTGGCGGGTGTGGTGTGCGCCATCACGATCGTGGGTATCCCTTGGGCACGGGCATGCTTCGTGATCGGCAATTTCTCGTTCTGGCCTTTCGGCCAGGAAGCCATCAGCCGTCAGGAACTAACCGGAAAGAACGATTTCGGCACCGGCCCCCTGGGCCTCATCGGCAATGTCATCTGGTTTCTGCTGGCCGGCTGGTGGCTGGCGATCGGCCATCTCACCTCAGCTTTGGCCTGCTTTGTGACGATCATCGGCATCCCCTTTGGGATCCAGCACATCAAGCTGGCGCTGATCGCCCTGGCACCGATCGGCATGCAGGTGGTGCCAACGCGCCGGAGCTGACGGCATAGAAGCTGTGAGGGGTCCCAGCACAGTGCCCAGGCGGCTTGCACTGGCAAGGGCTACGCAAGCGGCGTGCCGCCGCCCCTGCCGGCAGCCGCGCACGCCGGGCTGAACGGTGGGGTCCCTCGCGCCAGTTCCATGGCCGTCAACACCTTCACAGCTCCCCGCTGCGAGATCCGCCGCGTGGTGGTCCACTTCTATCCCGATGGCATCAAAGGTGGTGCCTACCCCTGTGAGCAGCAGTTTTTTGCCGCCGCGGCAAGCCCGTCAAAAAGATGCGCTTTGTGCCGGCCGTCAAATCCTTTGCGATCGCCAAAGCCCTGCAGGGCCAAGCGGGCTGCACCGTCTCGGTGATCTGAGCCCCACTGGGGGGGGCTCAGCCCCCCTTTTGCTTGCTCAGCATCGCCACCCACATGCGCCTGCACGGGGTTCAACGCTGCATCACAGCCAGGGCCGGTAGCCGCTGTGTTGCCTGCGGGCTTTGGCACGGGTTGCCTTGGACCCGAACTGGGGACTGCTGCCATCACGGCGCCGGCGCACCCAGATGCCCTTGCGGATCAGGCGGCTGTCGGCGTCATTCGCCTGCTGCAGCGACACCAAGGAGCCGTAGCCCGTTTTGCGGCGGGCTTTGACGCGAGTTCTGGCCTGGCTGGGAGATGCAGCCGGCACCACCGTGGCCGTGGTGCGGCGGCTCCAGAACCCTAGGTAGTATCGCCAGCGGCCCATGTGCAATGCAGCAGTGCTAGTCAGCTGCGCGGGGAACGGGCCGGTGTGACAAAGCCAGCGCGGTAGAGCTCAGAGGCGCTTATTGCCTGCGGGTTGATCACCTCGCCAAAGCCGCCAGCCGGCAGTGTTGCGGCTGTTGATCCAGTGCCCATGGCACCGCGCTGCTGGAACAGAAAGCCGTAGACGGGGTGAATGCGCAGCTGATCGAGGTAATCGCCGCTGGTCATCG
>Ga0310335_100022_pt1 | contig 44628 bp, 49 predicted proteins | sample LakMicMISRFREDD7_FD_195549 | JGI IMG/M metagenome (GOLD analysis project Ga0310335, IMG submission 195549) | Enriched freshwater cyanobacterial communities from Lake Michigan, Michigan, United States - MI23.SRF.RED.D7 (v2) (version 2) | ecosystem: Environmental > Aquatic > Freshwater > Lake... | reverse complement strand
GCGCTCCTGGTAGGCCCCCGCCAGGCGGGCCAGGCTCACCAGGGCCACCAGGCCGATGCCCAACTTGAGGCCCAGGCCGATCAGGCTGCAGATCAGCTCCTGGCCAGGGGTGGAGGGGCGCAGTGCGGTGTTGGCCAGCATGGTCTCGCCCTGCTGCTCACCCTGCTGCTCGGATGGCAGGTTGCTCACGGGCGCAGCGGGACTCAGCTGCGTGGCCCTGCGGTCTCTGGTGTGTCCGGTGCTCCGGCCGGCTCGACCACCTGGGCTGGGGCGGCGGGCGGCAGCGGTGGCGGAGCGGGTGAGACTCAAGGCCAGAGCGAAGGAGTGCGACCCGCTTGTAGCAGGCCGCAACCCCTCTGCCAAGGGATCAGGCGCGATAGAGGCTGGCGGCCAGACGCACGGCGAGCACACCGGCGTGGGCGGCCACCACCAGGGCAATCAGCACTTCAGCCTGGGTGATCGACGTCATGGCCTGAATCCAAAGCACACAGCAGTGGCATTCTCCTCCGCACCACCAGGCTTGGCAGCTCCCTGCGGCGCCCCTGTCACAGCTCGATACCCGGATCCCGCCGCCCGTGGCTACGGTCTGCGGCTGTTGCCGGCCCCGGCTGTGACGTCCAGCACCCCTGATGCCGCCCGTCAGCCCGCTGCCACGGTGCTGATCGGCCCCGATCAGGTGCGCAGCCGCAGCCTGGCTCCGCTGGAGCAGTGGTTCAGCCTGGAACCCCAGGCGCTGCTGGCCCGCAGCGGCCAACTCAGCCTGGAGTTTGCGTGGTCGCGACCGGACGACGACCCCCGCGAGCTCTCCGAGATTCCGGAGCTGCGCCTCTGGAGCCTGCGGGCCGATGCCCTTTGCCCCTGGCTGCCCCTGCTGCTGGATCGCGGCAATGGCCAGCTCACCCGCCACGTGGCGATGCTGCTGCCGCATCAGTTCAGCCGCACCGAGGGGATTCGCTTCGCCCCCGACAGCCTGGAGCTGTGGATGACCCATCGGCTGTTCCTGCTGGATCACTGGTGCCGCAGCCATGGGCTCAACGCCCGCGGCAACCTCGAGCAGATGGCGGCGGTGCTCGGTTTCGAACTGGATGGCAGCTTCTGGCAGGGGCTCGATTAGCCCAGCGCCAGCTGCACGGCCCGGCGCAGGCCATCCACCGCCAGCAGCGCGCACAGCGCCCGCAGCAGCCACACCAGCTGGCTTTCGCTCACCCGCTGCAGCCGCGCCGCCGCCCATTGGGAGGCCAGGGCCGCCGTGCCCCCTAGCAGCAATCCAATTCCCAGGTCGGCGCGTCCATCGCTCCAGAAGGTGAGCGAGGCGGTGGCGGCGGAGGCGCACACCGCCAGCGTGCTGAGCCGGATGGCCTGGTACACCCGCAGCTTGAGCCCCTGCACCATCAGCGGCACCATCACCAGGCCGCCTCCGACCCCCAACAGCCCGCTCGACCAGCCCGCCACCAGCCCCACCGCGGCCAGGCCGGCCAGGGGCAGTGCCGCCACGCTCTCCGGCTGATCCTGGGGTGGCCGGATCACCACGGCGATCACGGCATACATCAGGCCCTGCAGCGCCAGCAGCTGCCAGCCCTGCAGTCCGTTGCCGGCCTGGCTGAACACCAGCGAGCCGGCGATGGCGCCACCGCAGATGCAGCCCAGGGCGGGTGTTGGCACCGCGCCGCTACGCAGGTGGGCCCAGCTGCCCCCCATGGTGGTGGGCACGATCGCCAGGGTGCTGGTGGCCAGGGCCTGATGGGGCGAGAGCCCGATCCACAGCAGCAGCGGTGAAAAAATCAGGCCACCACCGATGCCCAGCAGGCCCGACAGCAGCCCCGCCAGGATGCCCAACGGCAGCAGCGGCAGCAGATCCCAGGGCACGCGGCCGCCGACACGATTGGCTCCAGCATCCCCCATCACCCCGAGCTCCCCCGTGCCCTGGCGCTGGATCCCACCGAACACTGCTGCGGGAGCCACCCAGATGGCGATCGACCGCTGGATGCTCGACCAGCTGGAGGCGGGCGGCTCCCCCTGCCTGCGCCTCTACCGCTGGAGCCGGCCCACCCTCTCCCTGGGGCGCCACCAGCGCCGCCTGGAACCCCATTGGCAGGCGTTGGCCGAGCAGGGGCTGCTGGAGCTGGTGCGGCGCCCCAGCGGCGGCCGCGCCGTGCTGCACGCCGGTGAGCTCACCTATGCCCTGGCCTGCCGCCCCACCAGCGCCAACCGCGCGCAGGCCTACCGCGCCTGCTGCCATTGGTTGCAGGACGCCTTTGCACGGGCGGGTCTGCCCCTGGCCTTCGGTGGCGGTGCCGCCGGCAGCTCCTTCGGCGAGGCTCAGCAGCGCAGCAGTTGTTTCGCCACCGCCACCGCCGCCGACCTGGTGCACAGCGACGGCACCAAGCGCATCGGCAGTGCCCAGCTCTGGCGCGGCCCGCACCTGCTGCAGCACGGCAGTCTGTTGCTGACGCCACCGGCCCCCCTGTGGCAGTCGGTGTTCGGCGGTGCTCCCCCTGCCCTGGCACCGCTGCCCTGGGATTCCTGCGCCCTGGAGCAGGCCTTGCGCCACAGCGCTGAGCAGGCCCTGTGCGACGGCGGGCTGGTGGAGCAGCCCCTCAGCCCTGAGGAATGCCAGCAGATCGAACGGATGGCGCCGCTCTGATCGGCGGGTGCGTGCGGCCTGCGGCCTATTCGCCGCTGGCTTCGATCGCCCGGGCCACCGCCGGCAGCCCCATGCCCAGGGGGTAGACCCCCTGGCGCCGGGCCGCCTCGAGGATCGGCGCCGGCAGGTGCACCCGCAGCCGCTCCAGCACCCGCTCCGCCAGGTCGGGCCGTTCCAGGGTGCCGCTGGGCAGGCCGGCGGGGCTGAGCACCAGCAACCGCGGCGTGTCGGGTTGATCGAGTTGCAGCACCGCCTGCCACAGGGGGGCGTCGTCGCGGATGCTGGGCAACTGATCGAGGGGCTGCAGGTGGTCGCCGATGCGTTCGCTGTCCCAGCGCTGCACCGGCAGCGTCTGTAGGGGGGCATCGCTGATGGTGCCGCGCCAGCGGCCCTGGTCGGTCACCAGCAGCCAGTCCGCCAGCCCCTGGCTGTCCTGCAGCCGTAGGCGGCTCAGGTCCCGCAGGCTGGCGCTGGACTCCAGCACCCGGTAGCGGCGCTGGGCGGCATCGCGCACCTTCAGCTCCCGCAGCACCGCCTGCAGGGCGAGCAGTTGGGTCTGGTTGCGGGCGGCCCCCAGGCCAAACCAGCCCAGCAGCATCAGCCACAGGCCACCGGCACTGCCGCCCCGCAGCAGCAGCACCACCCCCAGGCCGATGGCCAGCAGCGAGAGGAAGCGGCCGCTGGCGGTGGCCACTTGAATGCCCTTGCGCTGGCTGCCGGTGACCTGCCAGACCAGTGCCTTGAGGATCAGGCCCCCATCCAGGGGTAGACCCGGCAGCAGATTGAACAGGGCCAACAGCAGGTTGAGCCCCGCCAGTTCATTCACCATGGCGCCGAGCAGCGGCGAGGCATGGGCGGCCCCATGGCTACTGGCCAGCAGCAGCACCGCCAACAGCAAGCTCACCGCCGGGCCTGCGGCCGCCACCTGCAGAGCCCCCAGGGCGGTGGGGCATTCGCGCTCCACGCTGGCTACGCCCCCCAGCAGAAACAGGGTGATGCTGCGCACCTGCACCCCCTGGCGGAGCGCCACCAGGGAATGGCCTAGCTCGTGCAGCAGCACCGAGACGAACAGCAACAGCGCCGTGAGCAGACCCACCCCCCACAGCAGGGGGGCACCGATGGCCGCCTGGCTCAGCTGGCGGCTGAACTGCTGCTGGAAGGCCACCGTGGCCAGGGCCAGGATCACGAACCAGCTCGGGTGGATCCGCAGGGGGATGCCGCGGATGCTCAGCAGCTGCCAGCCTTCTCCCACGCACCCGCGCCCAATGCCACGATCCTAGAAAGATCGGCCCCGTTCGGCCTTCCGCCATGCCGCTGCAGCCGCCCACACCCCGGCCCTGGCTGAAGGTGTGTGGCCTGCGCCAGCCCGCGCAGGCGGCGGCGGTGGCTCGGCTGGGGGCCGATGCCATCGGTGTGATCGCCGTGCCTGCCTCACCCCGTTGGCTCGAGCCCGAGGCCCGGGAGCCCCTCTTTGCGGCCGTGGCCCAGGCCAACCCCCTGTGCTTGGGGGTGCTGGTGGTGGCGGATCCCGACGATGCCCTGCTGCCGCAGCTGCGGCAGGAGCGGGGCCATCGGGTGCTGCAGCTGCATGGCTCCGAATCGGTGCAACGCTGCCGGCAGCTGCGTCAGGCCCTGGGGCCGGAGCTGCTGCTCTGGAAAGCCCTGCGCATCCGCAGCCCGCACGATCTCGAGCGGGCCCAGGCCTATGCCGGTTGTGTGGATGCTCTTCTGCTGGATGCGTGGGTGCCGGACCAGCTGGGGGGCACGGGCCATCGCATCCCGATCGACTGGCTGGAGGGGTTCCGCCCGGCGCTGCCCTGGTGGCTGGCCGGTGGGTTGAGCCCGGAGCGGCTGGCCCCCGCCCTGCTCAGCCTGGCGGCCTCTCCCCCCGATGGGGTGGATGTGTCCAGTGGGGTGGAGCAGGCTCCGGGTGACAAAGATCTGGCGCGGGTGGCGGCCCTGGTGACGGCCCTGGCCCCGTTCCGCCAGGATCAGCACACCTGATCGCTCCCCATGGCCCGTCTGCTCCGGCCCTTGCTCACCCTGGCGGCCGCCACCGCAGTGCTCGGTGCACCCTTGCCTCTGCCCGGCCCCGCCCAGGCGCAAGACCTGGTGGGCTGTCAGTTGGTGGACGGCACTCTGCAGTGCATCCCTGGGGTCACCGAGAGTCCGCAGCAGCAGATCCAGCAGCTGCAGCAGCAGATCTCCACCGACGTGCAACAGGAGGGGGTGGTGCAGCAGCGCATTGACGGCCTGCAGAAGCTGGTGCTCTCAGGCAATGCGGCGGTGGGGCAGCTGCTCACCGCGGCGGCCCAGGTGAATGCCCAGGCGGCCCTGCCCCAGGCCAACTACCACTGGTATCGAATCCAGCCCGGAACCCGCACCTGGGTGCTGATCGAAGGGGCGAACGGCACCACCTATGTGCCAGGTTCGCTGGATGTGGGCCAGAACCTGATGGTGGTGGTGGTGGTCAACCAGAACGGCCAAGTGAAGCGGGTGGCGTCCACGCCGGTGGGGCCGGTTCAGCCCTGATGGGCTGAACCGCTTCAGCGGCCCGACAGCTTCAGCAGCTCGACAGCCTCAGTAGCCCAGCTGGGATTCCTGTTGCTTCACCAGCTCGAAGAATTCGGCCTTGAGGCTGGGGTCGTGGCGGAAATCACCGCGGACCACGGAGTTCACCATGCTGGTCTGGGGCTCCTTCACACCGCGCCATTTCATGCAGTAGTGCTGGGCCTTCACCAGAATCGCCAGGCCCTGGGGCTGGCAGAGGCGCTCGATTTCGTCCGCCAGGATCATCACCGCCTCCTCCTGGATGTGGGGCCTGGAGAACACCCAGTCGGCCACCCGTGAAAACTTGGACAGGCCAATCACCCGTTCACCGGGCTTGATGCCGATCCAGCAGTTGCCGAGGATGGGCACCAGGTGGTGCGAGCAGGCCGAACGCACCGAGATCGGGCCGACGGTATAAATCTCGTCGAGCTGTTTGACGTTGGGGAAGCTGGCGATCTTGGGCTGTTCGTGATATCGGCCCTTGAACACCTCATGCAGATACATGCGCGCCACGCGCTCTGCCGTTTCTTCGGTGTTGTGATCGTTTTCGATGTCGATCACCAGGCTACGCAGCAGGTCGCGCACCTTGCCGGCCACCTCCAGCTCCAGCTGGTCCATCTCGCCGTCGAGCAGGTGGTCGGCGATGTTGTCGTTTGCCAGGAAGGGCACACCGGCGGCCTCGAGACGTTCGCGGATGCGCCGGCTCACGGGCGTCAGCTGTCCGGGAAGGCTCGAAGGAAGGGTAGAGGTCATGGATGGTCCCTGCTCAGCGCTCAAAGAACACCGGCGGCGGGCATGAGGGTGACATCCTCCACAAGTTGGGAGGAGGGTTGCTGGGCCAGAGACAACAACGTCTCGGCCACGCGTTCCGTCGAAAGCATGGCACGGCGATCAAACGAACTGTGGACGGTGGCGCTGTCCCACAGGGGCGTATTCACCGCACCCAGGGTGAGGGTGGAAACGCGAATCCCATGGCTGCGCTCCTCTTCCGCCAGGCAACGGCTGAAGCTGGCCAGGGCCGCCTTGCTGACGCAGTAGGCCCCCCACTCGGGGAAGGCGTTGCGGGCCGCATGGCTACTGACATTGATGATCAGCCCGCCGCCCCGCTGGCGCAGCTGCGGCAACACCGCCTGGCACAGCTGGAACACGCTGGTGAGGTTGAGCTGCAGCAGCCACTGCCAGCTCTCCAGGGGCATCTCCGCCAGGGGGCCCGTGTAGGCGGCGCCTGCGTTGTTGATCACCACCGAGGGGCACAGCCCGCGCTGCAGCAACTCCTCCAGCGCCGGGGCGATGGCGCCGCTGTCGGACAGATCCAGGCAGCGGGTTTCCACCCGGCTGCCCAGGGGGCGTAGCGCGTCGGCCAGGGCCTCCAACTCGGAGCCGCTGCGGGCCAGCAGCAGCAGGTCGTAGCCGGCGGCGGCGAACTGGCGGGCGGTGGCGGCACCGATGCCGCGGGAGGCGCCGCTGATCAGAACGGCGGGACGGGGGGAGGCGCTCAAGGGGATGGGGGTGCGATCAGGAGCTGAGGCTGGGGTCCTGGGTGCCGGCCTCCAGGAAGCGCCCCATGCGGCGGAACTTGGCATAGCGCTGCTCGATCAGCTCCGGCTCGCTCAGGGTCTGGAGGTCGTTCAGGTGCTGCAACACGGCTAGGCGCAGGTTCTCGGCCGCCTGCCGCGGGGCCCAGTGGTTGCCGCCGGAGGGTTCGGGGATCACGGCATCGATGATCCCCAGCTTGAGCAGATCGGGGGCGGTGATCTTGAGGGCCTCGGCGGCCACCGGCGCCTTGCCGGCATCGCGCCACAGGATTGATGCGCAGGCCTCCGGGCTGGCCACGGTGTAGACGCTGTGCTGGAACATCAGCAGCCGGTCGGCCACGCCGATGCCTAGGGCACCGCCGGAGCCGCCCTCGCCGATCACGGTGGCCACGATGGGCACCCGCAGCCGGAACATCTCCCGCAGATTCACGGCGATGGCTTCACCCTGGCCCTGTTCCTCCGCCAGCAGGCCGGCATAGGCCCCCGGGGTGTCGATGAAACTGAGGATCGGCAGGCGGAAGCGGTCGGCGTGGTCCATCAGCCGCATCGCCTTGCGGTAGCCGCCGGGGGAGGCCATGCCGAAGTTGCGCGCCACGTTCTCCTTGGTGTCGCGGCCCTTCTGGTGCCCCAGCAGCACCACCCCCTGGTCGCCGATGCGGCCGACGCCCCCCACCAGGGCCTGGTCGTCGCTACCGCGGCGGTCGCCGTGCAGTTCGATGAATTCATCGGTGAGCACCTGGATGTAATCCAGGGTGCTGGGCCGCTGCGGGTGGCGAGCCACCTGAATCTTCTGGGCCGGCGTGAGGTTGGAGAAGATGTCTTCGCGGCGCCGCGCCGCCAGGGTTTCCAGCTGCAGCAGCTGCTGGCTCACATCCACTTCCGAGTCTTTGGCGAGTTGCCGGATCTGCTCGATCTGCTCTTCGAGCTCCACCAGGGGCTTTTCAAACTCGAGCAGGGGGCGGCGGGCCATCGGGATTGGCGGCAGGGAGGTGAGGCTGAGAGGGTGCTGAGGGAAGTGGAACTCAGGCGCGGGCCAGCACCGCCGGCGCCTGGTCGCTCGGCTCCAGCTCCAGGGCGCGGAAACCGTGCCTCAGGGAAGCTTCGCCGATGCGATCCATGTTGGCCAGGGTGATGTTGTTGCGGCCCCAGCTGAAGTTGGTGTGCAGCGCTTCGAAATCGAGCAGCATCGCTTCCGCGAAGCAGGCAAACATCTGGCGCTGGGGTTTGGCCATTTCGGCCACCTCCATCATCTGCCAGCCGATGTCCTGCCAGAACTCCACGATGCCGCCTTTGAGCACATGCACCCCGGGGGCGGCGGCCTTGCTGTCGAGATTCTTGGGGTAACCCCCGTCGATCATCAGGCAGGGCTTCTTGAGCGAGGCCGTGTCGATCTCCAGGCTCTGGGGGAGGCTGGCCACCCACACCACCACATCGGCCTCCGGCAGGGCCTCCTCCAGGGCCAGGATCCGTCCTTCTCCGAGGCTCTGCTGCAGATCGATCAGTGGCTGGGGCCGGCGGGCCACCAGCAACAGCTCCCCGACGCCGCGGCGCTGCAGCCAGCGGCAGACGGCACTGCCGATGTCGCCGCTGGCCCCCACCACCGCCACCTTGGCCGTGGCCAAGTCGATACCCAGCCTGGGGGCGTTGGTTTCCACCTGCTGGCAGATCACCCAGGCGGTGTGGGTGTTGCCGGTGGTGAAGCGGGTCCAATCCAGCTCCACCGCACTCACCCGCTCCTCCTTGAGCAGGTTCATGTCTTCAAAAATGATCGAGGTGAAGCCCCCCAGGGCGGTGATGGTGATGTCTTTTTTCTGGGCCAGCTCCATCGCCTTGAGCACCTTGCGCTTGGCGGTCTTGAAGCGGCGCAGCATCTCCGGGACAAACACCGAATCGATGTAAGCCCCTTGAATCTGTTGGCCGGTGGGGCTGGTCACCGTCACCCGCTCCACCAACTGGGGCGGCGCCGCGCACCACATGTCGAGATCCCCATCGGCGTACTCGTCGTAACCGAGGGACCGGGCCTTCAACCGCGCCTGCTCAAAGCTGGTCGAATGTCCGATGAGGCCGAACATGCGGGTGGGTCTGAAGTGTGGTGGACGCTACAGCTTCAGCCGACCAGCGCTGCCGCCGCCATGCGGGCGATCTCGCGGCCGCTGAGGCCGATTTCCATCAGCACGTCCTGGTAGGAGCTGAGGAAGTCCGCCATCAGGTCTTCCTGGTCCATGTGGAGCACGGCGGCGTCGCCGGCCACCTGCTCGAGCATGCGTCGCACCAGGGGCAGGTTGTCGCGGTTGGCCTGCTCAAGTTCCTCACGCACGGTGGCGAGGTTGGCCTTCAGCCACTCCTGGCCGTAGTTGAGGTGGGTGTACTCATCCTTCACCACCCCTTCGGTGATCTTGCGGGCGAAGGGGTCGGCGACGGGGATATAGATGTGATAGGCCGAGATGGCGAAAGCCTCGATCAGGATGGCCTGAATCAGCAGGCAGGTGGTGATCTTCCCCTCCGCCAGGGCCTTCTGGAAGTTGCCGTGCAGCGGTGCGAAGAAGGTCTTGGCGAAGGGCATGTCGGCCTCCACCTCCAAGTTCTTGGCACAGGCGGTGAAGCCCTTCATGTGCTTCAGCTCCATGCGGGCCAGCTTGGCCAGCTCCTCGGCCTGTTCCGGCAGCAGGGTGCCGATGGACATGTAGTTGTCGTGGGCCTCCTGCTCGCCCTCGATCACGATGGCGTTGATGCGGCTGTAGGCGTCCTTGTAGGCGGCGCTGCTGAAGTCGGGCAGACCCTCAGGGCTGCCGGCTACCGCGTTGAAGGGGGCCGCTTCCAGGGTCGCCATACCGTTGAATTGCCGCAGATCTGGTGTCGACTTTAACCGTCTGAAATCCTTGGCTGGGCTTCACGGTTGGGGTTTCCAACCCTGACGCGGCGGCCACGCGCTGTGCAGCAGCTCCAGCAGCAACTGGCGCCACCCCTCCACCAGGCGACCCTGCAGCGCCGCCCCGAGCTCACCGTTGGCGCCCCGGGCATCCCCCACGACCCCGCTGGCGGAGAGATCGGTGGTGAGCCAGGCGTTGGGCACGGCCCCCTCCAGGCTCCAGCCCGCCGGTGGCGCTGCGCTCGCCAGGCCATCCACCGGCCGGGCCTCCCCCACCAGTTCTGGCGCCAGCTGCAGCATCAGGCTGGTTTCCGCCAGCCCCGCATGCAGGCCTTGGCTGCGTTCCGGCTCCGGCAGCAGCTCCATCACTCCGGCCGGGCCGCTCCACAGGAAGCAGGGCAACACCCCCAGCTGGGGCACCGCGGCCCGCAGCTGGCGGGCCGCCACCTGCAGCAGGGCGATCTGCCCCCCATGGCCGTTGAACAGCACCAGGCGCTCAAAGCCGGCGCTGGCCAACTGGCGCCCCACCGTTTCCACCAGCTGCAGCACCGCCTCCGCCGGCAGGCTGAGGGTGCCGGCAAAGGCACCGTGCTCGGGTGAAAACCCCAGACTCTGCAGCGGCAGTCGCCAGATCGGCAGCTCCGCCGGCAGGTCCGCCAGTACCGCATCCAGCAGCCGATCGGCGAACAGCCCGTCGGTGCCGAGGGGAAGGTGCGGGCCGTGCTGCTCGAAGGCTCCGAATGGCCACACCACCGTGCTGCCCGGCCGCTGGGCCGCCGCCTGCAGCTGGGGCCAGCTGAGGTGCTCCAGGCGCCGGGGTGCCGGATCGGCGGGGCTTGCTGCCATCGCTGCGCTCCTGAGGGGTCGAGGGGCCTCCTTACAGTGTGCGGCTGTGCATCGTCGCTTTGGCCATGGCCGGTTCTGGCACCCCGCAATCCCAGCCCCCGGCCGGCCAACAAGCCCAGTCGCCCCGGCCGCAGCCGCCGCTAGCCCCGCGGCCCAACGCGGTCACGCCCCCGCTGCGCAAGCCCCCGCAGGTGCTGCAACTCACCAAGAAGGAGGAGCAGCTGCGCCTGGAGCGCGAGGCCTCCGAAGCCCGCGCCGCTGCGGAGGCGGCCAACGCCCGCGCCGCTGAGCTGGAGAATGCCGCTCGCGCCGGCCGTGGTGAGGCACCGATCGCCCCCCAGCGGCCCACCTCCCCGGGCTCAGCTGCGACCCCCGTCGGAGACGACGAGTTGTTTGACCTCAGCGGGTTTGAAGGCCTGAGCATGGCCGATCTGCTGGGTCCCGATGAGCGTCGCCAGCGCCGGGCTGCGCCCCAGCCGGCCAGCGCCGCGGTTCCGGCCCGCACCGTGGATGAGTTCGATTTCGATGCGGAGGCTTTCCTGGCCGCCCTCGATGAGCAGGAATTCGTGGGCACCACCGGCGAGGTGGCTACCGGCACCGTGATCGGCCTGGAGAGCGACGGCGTCTATGTGGACATCGGCGGCAAGGCCCCCGGTTTCATGCCCAAGAAGGAGTGCGGCCTGGGGGTGATCACCAACCTCAAGGAGCGGTTCCCCAAGGGCCTGCAGGTGGAGGTGCTGGTCACCCGCGAGCAGAACGCCGATGGCATGGTCACCATCAGCGCCCGGGCCCTCGCCCTGCGCCAGAGCTGGGAGAAGGTGCGCCTCCTGGAGAAGGAGGGCAAGGTGCTGCAGGTGAAGGTGAACGGCTTCAACCGCGGCGGTGTCACCTGTGATGTGGAAGGGCTGCGCGGCTTCATTCCCCGCTCCCAGCTGCAGGAGGGGGAGAACCACGAGGCCCTGGTGGGCAAGACCCTCGGTGTGGCCTTCCTGGAGGTGAATCCCGAAACCCGCAAGCTGGTGCTCTCCGAGAAGAAGGCGGCCACCGCGGCCCTGTTCCAGAACCTGGAGGTGGGCCAGCTGGTGGAGGGCCAGGTGGTGTCGATCAAGCCCTACGGCCTGTTCATCGACCTGGGGGGCATCAGCGGGCTGCTGCACCAGTCGGCGCTCACGGGCGGCCAGCTGCGCGACCTGCGCGAGGTGTTCGGCCAGGGGGATCGGGTCAAGGCGTTGATCACCGAGCTGGATCCCGGCCGCGGCCGCATCGCCCTGAACACCGCCCTGCTGGAGGGGCAGCCCGGTGAGCTGTTGATCGATCGCGACCGTGTGATGGCGGAGGCCGCCGATCGGGCCAACAGAGCGCGTAGCGTGCTGCGCCAACAGGAACAGTCCGCCGGATGAGTCAGGCCACCGAGGCAGCCCCCTCCAGCTCTGCAGGCACGGCGGCCTCGCCCATCCAGGCCGACTGGGAACTTGATTACTACTCGCGCCCGATCCTTGAGCCCGATGGCAAGAAGCGCTGGGAGTTGCTGATCTGCAGTTCCTCCAGCGGGGCCGAAGCCTCCGGCCAACGCTTCCGCTGGGCCCTGAACTGCCCCGCCTCCAGCGTGAATTCCCAGTGGCTGCGCGAAGCCCTGGAGCAGGCCCTAGCGGCCGCGGCGGAGCAGGGCTTTGCGGCACCGCGCAAGCTGCGCTGCTGGAGGGCCTCGATGCGCACGATGGTGCAGCGGGCCGCCGAAACCCTCGGGTTCGAATTGGTGCCCAGCCGCCGCTGCTATGCCCTGGTGGAGTGGCTGCAGGAGCGCCAGGCCACGGTGTATCCGGCGGAGGAGGGCTACATGGCCGGCCCCCTGGCGCCGCCCCCCCAGCCGATTCAACCCCTGGCGGTGCCCCTGCCGGAGGCCGCCCGCGGTGATTCCTGGAGCTGGGCGTCGCTGCCCGTGGCGGCCCTCCGGGATGCTGCCGACTGGGAGGTGAGCTTTCCGGGGTTGCTGCCGCTGCCCGATGGCCCTGACGGTCAGCCCCTCGATCCGGAGTGGATGGTGAGCGGCCTGCGGCTGTTCAGCGCCAGCCGCTCCCTGGCCATTGCCGGTTGGATCGCAGGCCTGGAGCCGGTGCGCCTGGAGGTGAGTGGCGGTCAGTTGGTGCTGGAAGCCGGGCTGGAGGACCGTTGGTTGCTGGGCAACCTGGAGGTCGAGGAGGCCGCCGCCGCCGCCGAGGCCTTCCGTGCCGCCCGTGAGCAGGCGGCGGGGCTGCAGTTCCTGGCGGTGCAGAGCAGCCCGGAGCAGCAGGGCTTTGATGGCTTCTGGATCCTGCGGGATCTGCCGGATGGCTGAAGCGGTTGATCCCCCCTTCGATCGCCCCGATGCGGGCTTCAATGCCCTCGAGGGTTGGACCTGGATTGGCTGCTACGGCGGCTATTACCTCCAGTCAGATCGGCTCAGCGCGTTCGAACACGGCTTCTTCACCCGCCAGTGGCAGGGTCGCGGCCCGGAGGTGCTGGCGGGTTACGTGAGCGCCGGTGTCAGCGTGCACCGCCCCCAGCAGGTGCATAGCGCCCGGGTGCTGAACGCCTCTGCCGCCAGCGCTGAGCCCTGGCCCGAGGCCGATGGCCTGGTGAGCGATGCCGGTGGGCAGAGCCTGTGGGTGTGTGGGGCCGATTGCACGCCCGTGCTGCTGGCCGATCCGCAGAGCGGCCGGGTGGCCGCCTGCCATGCGGGTTGGCGCGGCGTGGCGGGGGGCATCGTGCTGCGGGCGATCGAACGCTTGGAGGCGCTGGGCTGCCGCCGCGCTGAGTTGCTGGTGGCCCTGGGCCCGGCGGTGAGTGGGGGCCACTACCAGGTGGAGCAGTCCGTGGCGGAGCAGGTGGCTGCGTCCATGGCCGCGTCGATGCCCGGTGGCCTGGCGGAGGCCCTGGCAGCGCTCGAGGCCTGTGGCGCCCTGCAGGCGGATCCCGATGGCGTCGCGGGTCGCGTCCGTCTGGATATCCGCTTGGCCCAGCGCCTGCAGTTGGAGATGGCGGGCTTGGATGCGCATCACATCAGCCTCTGCCCGTTGTGCACGGTGGCGGAACCGCTGCTGTTTCACTCCTGGCGCCGCGATCAACAGAAGGTCGTGCAGTGGAGTGGCATCGTGTCGCAACAGGTTGATGGAGGCTGACCTACACAACATCTACACGGCTTGACTGACGCGCATTGATCCAACCTTGTGCAGTCGAGTCGTTGCCCTTCCGCTGTGCTGGTTTTCAACAACGACCACCAGAACCCTTGCAGAATGTCCGACGAAGTGAGACGATGCAGATGTTGCATAGGAACCATCGGATGCTCACCGGAGCCGAATTGCTTACCAAGGTTAAAGAGCTTGGTGACGTCAGCAAATCTGATGTCGTGAGGGCCTGTGGGTACGTCTCGATCAAGAAAGACGGCAGCGAGCGCCTCAACTTCACCGCCTTTTATGAGGCCTTGTTAAACGCCAAGGGCGTTGAGCTGGGCAGCGGCTCATCCCGCATGGGCAAGGGCGGCCGCAAGCTGAGCTTCACCACCAAGGTGCAGTTCAATGGCAACTTGATGGTGGGCAAGGCGTACACCGCCATGCTCGATCTCAAGCCCGGTGATGAGTTTGAAATCAAACTGGGTCGCAAGCAGATTCGTCTCGCTCCCCTGGGCTCCAGCGACGACGAAGAGTGATTGCCACGGCTTCCGCCACGCGGATGCCATCGATGGCCGCTGAGAGGATGCCTCCGGCATAGCCGGCCCCTTCTCCGGCCGGATACAGGCCGGGGGTGTTGGTGCTCTCCAGCTCCTTGCCCCGCGGAATCCGCAGCGGCGATGAGGTGCGTGTTTCCACGCCTGTCAAGACCGCTTCGTCCATGGCATAGCCGGGGATGGTGCTGTTGAACTGCGGCAGGGCTTCCCGCAGGGCCTCCACCACATAGACCGGCAGTGCAGGGCTCAGGTCGGTGAAGGTCACCCCCGGGCTGTAGGAGGGCTGCACCGCACCGGCAGCCGTGCTCGGACGGCCCGCCAGAAAGTCCGCCAGGGTCTGCCCTGGGGCGGCAAAGCTGTTCCCTCCCAGGGCGTAGGCCTGCTCCTCCCAGTGGCGTTGGAAGGCCACCCCCGCCAAGGGGTCGCCGGGGCCATCGCCGAAGGGCTCCACATCCTCCGGGTCGATGCTCACCACAATGCCGCTGTTGGCGTTGCGCTCCTTGCGGGAGTGCTGGCTCATGCCGTTGGTTACCACCCGGCCCGGCTCGGAGGTGGCGCCCACCACCAGGCCGCCCGGGCACATGCAGAAGCTGTAGACGCAGCGGCCATTGCTGGCGTGGTGGACCAGCTTGTACTCCGCCGCCCCTAGGCGCGGATGGCCGGCGCAGCTCCCCCAGCGGGCGCTGTCGATCAACGCTTGGGGATGCTCGATCCGCACGCCGATCGAAAAGGGCTTGCGCTCCATCGCCACCCCCTGCTGGTGCAACATCGCAAAGCTGTCGCGGGCGCTGTGGCCCACCGCCAGCACCACCTGTTCGGCGGTGAAGCGGCTGCCATCGGCCAGCACCACGGCCTGAACGGCGCGGCTGCCGGGCTCGAGCTCCAGTTGATCCACCCGGCTCTGGAAGCGGATCTCCCCGCCAAGGGCTTCGATCTGGGCCCGCAGGCCCCTTACCACCGTGGCCAGTTTGAAGGTGCCGATGTGGGGCCGGTGCAGCACCAGAATCTCCGGATTGGCACCGGCCTGCACCAGCTCCTCGAGCACCTTGCGGCCCAGGTGGCGGGGGTCACTCACCTGGCTGTAGAGCTTGCCGTCGGAGAAGGTGCCCGCACCTCCCTCACCGAACTGGGCATTGGATTCCGGGTTGAAGGGGCTCTGGCGGCGCCAGAAGCCGAAGGTGTCGGCGCTGCGCTGCTTCACCGGCTGGCCCCGCTCCAGCAGCAGAGGCCGCAGGCCCATCTGGGCCAGCAGCAGCGCGCAGAAATAGCCGCAGGGGCCGGCCCCCACCACCACCGGCCGCGGGATCGTGCCCTGCTCCAGCCCACGGCTGATGGTGGGGCTGGCGTGGGTTACCGGCTGATAGCTGCCGGGCTGGGCCGGTTGCAGCTGGCTGTCGCGGCGGAAGCGTTGGAGGAGCTGCTGCTCGAGTGGCCCCTCCAGCTCCAGCTCCACGCTGTAGGTGAGTTGGATGGCCGCCTTGCGGCGGGCATCGACGCTGCGTTTCACCACCCGGTGTTGCAGCAGCTGCTCGGGCTGCAGCTTCAGGCGCCTGCAAATGGCCGCCACCAGGTCCGCCTCGCCATGGTCGAGCGGCAGCTTCAGCTGATGCAGTCGCAGCGCCAACGGCTTTCGGTTTCGCCAATCCGCATCATCGGCGGCTGAGTTGCAGGTTGGCGGTGGGTGGCACCCCGGGGCTGAGGTCGAGGCGGCTGCTGGCCCCCATGGGGCGCACCGCCTGGCCCTGGGCCCTGAGCTTCAGGGCCCGGCACAGGGGTTGGGGTTTGGCGTTGGCGCTGAACCACGCCAGGTCCCAGCCGGGTTGTCCCTGGGCCTGCACCGAGGCCAGGGTGGCCATCAGGCCGGTGTCGTAGCCGGCGCTTTCCACGGGGCCCGGGGCGTAGCCCCAGCGCCGCTCGAAGCTCCGGGCAAAGGCGCTCCAGCCGGGGCCGCGGCTCAGCGGATCCACACCGATCTGCCGTTGGTCCATCGCCGCCGTTACCGGGAAGGGCCAGGCCAGCAGGGTGGTCTCCGGCCAGGTCGCCGTCTGGATGGCCTGCCCGAGCCGGGAGCCCGGGTTGGTGATCACCACCAGGGCCGGCGGGCGGTACCAATCCACATCACCCACCAGTTGCCGCAGGGCGGCCCGGTCCGTGCCATCGACGGCCAGGGGGGCCGCCGTCGGGCCGATCACCTGGCCGTTGCCGTTGGCGTAGCTGGCCTCAAAGCGCTCACTGAGGGCCTGGCTTTCGGCGGTGCGGTCCCGCACCACCATCACCCGTTTGATCCCCTCGCTCAGCAGGGCTTGGGCCAGCCGATCCACCTCCAGGCTGCGGCCCGGCACCAGCGGCCAGAGCCGATCGGATCCCCGCAGCTGGGGCAGGCCTTCCAGGGAGCGCCCCCGTTGCAGCGGCAGCAGCACCGTGAGCCGCTGTTGATCCGCCAGGCGGCCATAGGCCTCCAGGGGTGCCGCCGGCGGTGCCACCAACAGGGCGCTGCGGCTGGCCGCCCGCAGGGGAGCGGCCGGATCGGCCCCCGGAGGCAGCCAGCCCAGTTGCAGCGTGGGCGGTGTGACGCCGCAGATGGCGCTTTGCTCCATGGCCAGCCCGTAGCCCCGGCGCAGACCATCCCCCAGCCCCGCCAGCAGACCTTCACTGGGCAGCAGCAGGCGCACATCGCTGCGCAGGGGGGCACTGGCGGCCAGGGTCTGGCTGCCCAGCAGCACAGCGGCGATCACCAGGCCCGTGACCACACGGCCGCTGCCGATCGGGTGCCGTGGTTCTGCAGTGGTCATGGCCGGCACCGTCCAGGGGGCGAAAGCTAGATGGATTTCCCTGACTAGGCTCATCCTTTCCACAGTTGGTCGCATGCAGTCCCCCGCCGATGCCCGGCGCACCCGCCCGGGGCGTCGATTCCGCGCCTGGGTTCTGCAGTTGGGTCTCGGTTGTGGGGTAGCGGCTTCGCTGCTCAGCGCTCCGGCGGCCCAGGCCATCCCCGAGGCGGAGGCCTACAAGAAGCTTCAGGTGATTCCGGTGTTCGTGATCACCGATCCGAAGGGGGTGCCCCTGCCGATTCCGCGGGAGAAAGCCCTGGTGCTGCCCCTCTACATCGAGAGCGCCCAGGCCAACCGCGAGCTGGCGGCCCTCAACAAGAGCAACCCCAGCGTCAAGGCGATCGTCACGCCGGTGCCGCTCAACGTGATGAACGAGAGGATCCTTGAGCTCAACAAGCAGCTCAAGGACAAGAGCAAGCCCCTGGTGGCACCGGTGATGGTCACCGACGCCGATCGTCAGCAGGCCTACACGCTGCTGAAGGCTGAGGGCCTCACCGATCAGCAGATCCAGGAGGGCTTGAGCGTGCCCGTGTTCTTCACCAGACCCTTCCTCACGCTCAACACCCCCGAAGGCCCCCGCGGCGTGTTCTTCCTGGGCTACGCCGAGCTGCAGCGGGCCCTCTCCCAGGTGCCGGAGGGCGACCGCCAGAAGCTCAAGCCCCAGGTGGCGGATCTGACGGTGGTGCTGCAGGAAATCATCAAGTCGCCCAAGGACAACTTCGTGATCTTCCCCACGCCGGAATACTTCCGCCTGGTGAAGGAGAGCCAGGCCAAGGCGCAGCCCGCGAAGCCCTAGGGCTCGCCTTCGCCCCTCGTGTCCGGCCTGGCCGCCGGCCACAGCTGCGTCAGCAGCCCGGCCCCCAGCAGCACCCCGCCGATCGCCAGCGCCAGGGGGCGGTTTTCGGCGGCGGCCCCGTCGCCACTCCAGGCGGCGGCCGCCAGGAACGCTCCCCCGAGCAACAGGCTGGGCACCAGCACGATGCCGCGGGCGGTGCGGTTGAGGCTCATGGGCTCCAGGGTCAGGAACAATCCGCCGGTCGGCTGGCCAGGCCGGCGCTGATCAACCCGTCCGACAGGTCCATACCGTTCCGGTCGGCGCCGTTCAGGTTCGCGCCGTTGAGGGGTTGCACCCGTGCCACCAGGGTGCCGTCGTGGTTGCCGGTGGGGCGGAGATTGACGCGGGTGCGCCGCGGCAGGCCCTGGCGCAGCCAGTCGGCGGCGACGGCCTCACCCCCCTCGGGAATGGCGAGACAGGCCAGCTCCACGGTGTAGGTGCGGTTGTGGTCTCCCACCTGCAGCAGGTTGCCGCTGCGCACCTGCAGCACCTCCGCCGCCTGGGCGGCTGGGGTCCACAGCAGCAGTGACAAGCCGAGGCATAGCAGCAGGGCCAGGGCGGCCAGGGGACGCCTCAAAGCTTGGTGCCGCAGTGGGGGCAGTAGAGGCTGCTGCTGTCGGTGGTGTGGTGGCAGTTGTGGCACTCGCGGCTGGTGTCGATCGCCAGCTCCGGGTGGGAGGGCAGGCCCACCATCTGGGCGTTGCTGGCCCCCGGCGGCACCATCGGATAGCAATTCTCATTGCGGCGCACCACCACCTCGATGAAGGCGGGGCCGTCGTGCTGGAGGGCGTCGCTGAGCTGTTGGCGCAGGCTGGCGCGCTCGCTAATGCGCACCCCCTTGACGCCAAAGGCTTCGGCCAGGGCGGGGAAGTCCGGCATGCCGCCGGTCATCTCCGAGGCGGAGTAGCGCTCGCTGTAGAAGCTCTCCTGCCACTGGCGCACCATCCCCTGCCAGCCGTTGTTGAGCACCACCACCTTCACCGGCAGGTTGTACTGGCTGAGGGTGCCCAGCTCCTGGATGTTCATCAGGATGCTGGCGTCACCGGCCACGCAGATCACCTGCTGGTCGGGGAAGGCGGTCTGCACGCCCATGGCGGCGGGCATGCCGTAGCCCATGGTGCCCAGGCCGGCGGAGCTGATCCAGCGGCGTGGTCCCGTGTGCAGGAACTGGGCAGCCCACATCTGGTGCTGGCCCACGTCCGTCGTGACATAGGCGGCCGGGGCGAGTTCCTGCAGCAAGGCCACCACCTCCTGCGGGGCGATCTCTCCCTCGGGGGCGGGCACCACGAGCGGGTAGTGCTGCTTCCAGCTCTCGATGCGCTCCAGCCAGGCCTCGGTGCGGCCCTCTGAGCCCTCGCCGGCGCTGGCGCTGAGCAGGCTCTCTAGGGCCTGCTTCACGTCGGCCACCACCGCCACATCGGGCATGCGGGTCTTGCCCATCTCCGCCGCATCGATGTCGATGTGGATCACCTGGGCCCGGGGGGCGAACCCATCCAGCCGGCCAGTGACGCGGTCGTCAAAGCGGGCGCCGGCGGCGATCAGCAGATCGCATTCGGTCACGGCGAAGTTGGCGTAGGCGGTGCCGTGCATGCCGAGCATGCCCACCGCCAGGGGGTGCTGCTCATCGAAGGCCCCCTTGCCCATCAGGGTGGTGGTGACAGGCAGCTGGAAGCGCTCCGCCAGCTGGTGCACCAGCGCATGGGCGCCGCTGCTGATGGCGCCGCCACCCACGTAGAGCAGGGGGCGCCGGGCCTGGCGGATCAGGGCCAGGCAGGCCTCGACCGCGGCTGGATCCGCCAGGGGGGAGGGCTTGAAGCCGGCCGGGATGGCGCTGCCTGGCTCCACCGGGATGTAGTCGAATTCCTCGACACCCACGTCCTTGGGTACGTCGATCAGCACCGGTCCGGGGCGGCCGCTGGCGGCGATCAGGAAGGCCTCAGCCACGATGCGGCCGATGTCGCGGGGGTCGCGCACCACCCATGAATGCTTCACGATCGGCAGGGTGATGCCGAAGATGTCGGTTTCCTGGAAGGCGTCGGTGCCGATGGCGGCACGGGGCACCTGCCCGGTGATCACCACCATGGGCACGGAGTCCATGTGGGCGGTGGCGATGCCGGTGACCAGGTTGGTGGCGCCGGGGCCGGAGGTGCCGAAGCACACACCCACCTGGCCGGTGGCGCGGGCGTAGGCGTCGGCGGCGTGCGTGCCGCCCTGTTCATGGCGCACCAGGATGTGCTGGAGCCAGCCGCGCGATTCCGCCTTGTGCAGCTCGTCGTAGATCGGCAGGATCGCCCCGCCTGGATAGCCAAAAATGTGGCGCACGCCGTGGCGGCGCAGGCTGTCCATCAGGGCGTAACCGCCGTTCACCCGCTGGGGTGAATTGGCCTCAGCCGCGGAGGATGGGGATCCGGCTGCTGGGGCGGCCGTTGGCGAGGCGGACGTAACGGTCACGACAGCGGCGAGCAGCGGGCAACTCCATGACCCAACTTAAGGTCTGGCCCTGGAAAGTGCCGCCGCCATGGCCCGGAGGATCGCCGCCGGGTTGAGCCAGCGGCCCCCGTGGCGGATGCCCCAGTGCAGATGCGGTCCGCTGGTGCGCCCCGACAGACCCACATGGCCGATCACTTGGCCGCCGCGCACGGGGCTCCCCACCGCCAGGGCCACGGCACCGCTGCGGTACACGCCGCCGTCCACCGAGCCGGCCAAGTGGCAATAGAGGTGCTCATAGGGTCCCGAGACGATCACCAGCCCCAGGCCACAGCCGCCGTCGCGGATCACCTCCTGAACGCGCCCCCCCCACCAGTTGCGGATGGGGGAGCCCAGTGGTGCGGCGATATCCAGGCCGTGGTGCGGTTCCGGGGTGCCACCTGGCCCGATGCGGGTGCCGAAGTGGCTGGTGTAGCCGGAGAAGTGGGCCACGGGAAAGACCCCTTGGCGCCAGCGCGGTTCTGCCCCCACGGGGGCCGCCAGCATCACCGGCGCCCACAGCCAGGCAGCGGCGGTGAAGCCGCCGGTGATGGCGGCGCTGACGCCGGCAGTGCGCCTAGAGCAATCCCAGCGAATGCAGCGGGCCACGGCCGCTCAGCAGTTCCAGCAGGAAAGCGGAGAAACCAAGCATCGCCAAGCGCCCGTTCCACACCTCGGAGCTGTTGTTCCAGCCCCAGGCCCATTTGTCCTGGGGGTAGAGCTTCACCTGGGTGGGCAGGGCTGCGGCCTGGTCGAGATTCACCTCGGGGCCCTCGAGGGCCTGCTGCACCAGGTTGGCCAGCCCCTGGATGAAGCTGGGGGTGGTGTCGAGGGCGGGCACGCGGCGGAAGTTGGTGATGCCGGCCTCGGTGGCGATTTCCCGGTACTCGATGTCGATCTCCTCGAGCGTTTCGATGTGCTCGCTCACGAAGCTGATCGGCACCACCACCAGGTCTTTGACCCCGGCGGCCCCGAGCTCGTGCAGGGCGTCATCGGTGTAGGGCTTCAGCCATTCCACCGGGCCCACACGGCTCTGGTAGGCCAGGGTGTAGGGGTTGGCGTGGCCCAGGTCGGCCTGGAGCCGCTCCATGATCAGCCGCGCGCAGCTTTCGATTTCCGCCTGGTAGGGGTCACCCGCCTCCTCCACATAGCTCTTGGGCACGCCGTGGGCGCTGAAGAACACATGGGCCTGGGCGGGGTCCGGACAGGCCTGGATTTCCCGGGCGATCAGCTCGGCCATGGCGCCGATGTAGCCGGGGTCGTCGAAGTAGCTGCGGATGCAGCGGATCGGCAGCCGGGAGAAGGCCGGATCCCCCTGGCGCAGCCGCTGCAGCTCCCGGAAGCTCGAGCCACTGGTGCTGATCGAGAAATGGGGGTACAGCGGCAGCACCACCACCTCATCAATGCCGTCGGCCTTGATGTCGGCCACGGCGGATTCGGTGAAGGGGTGCCAGTAGCGCATGGCCACGTAGCTGGTGGCCTCGATGCCGCGCTGGCGCAGGGTGCTCTGCAGTTCGCGGGCCTGCTGCTCGGTGATGCGGCGCAGGGGTGAACCGCCGCCGATGGAGCGGTAGGCCGCCTGGGACTTGCCCGCCCGCAGACTGCTGATCAGCCAGGCCAGCGGTTTCTGCAGGGCCGGGTTCGGCAGCCGGATGATCTCCGGATCGGCGAACAGGTTGTAGAGGAACGGACCGACATCCTGAATGCGTTCAGGACCGCCGAGGTTCAGCAACAGCACGCCGACCTTGGCCATGCCGGGGGTTCAGACAAGCAATGGAGCCGAGCGTAACGCTGCCGCCTCAGCCCTGGCCGTTCCTGTTTCGGCTCGATAGGGTCGGCACCTCAGCCGTTGCATCGGCGCCGCTTCGGCATGGCCGCAGCAGACCCCCAGGCCCTCGCCACCGACCCCCATCCCCTGGATGGGGCGATTCGCGCCCACAACGCCCTGCTGGCGGAAGGGGGGGTGGCCCTGCGGCTGGAGCGCCGTGGCCAGCGCTTGGGCCTGAGGGGCCCCCTGCCCTGCCGGCAGGGGGGGGAGCGCTTTCGGGTGCAGCGCATCAGCCTGGGCCTGGCGGCGGATGGGCCGGGGCTGGAGGAGGCCCGCAGCCGCCTGCGGCGGGTGCAGCAGCAGTTGCAGCAGCACAGCTTTGATTGGGCCAGCTGGGGAGTGGCCAGCGCTGGGCCCACCGAGATCGCCGCTGCCGGAGGGCTGCGCCCTGGCCGGGGCCTCGACCCCCAGGCGGCGGTGCTGCGCTTTGAGCAGGTGTTCTTCGCCGATCCGCGGCGGCGCCGCAATCCCTCCGGCTGCCGCACCACCTGGACCAGCGCCTACCGGCCCTACCTGCGGCGGCTGCAACGGCTGGCGGAGCAGCAGGGGCTGGCCCTGGGGCTGCCGCTGCTGGAGCTGGTGCTGGAGAGCTACCCCCTGGCCAGCCGTGGCCGCCAGCAGTGCGGCACGGCTCTGGCGGCCCTGGCACGCCAGGAGGGCCTGGCCCTGCCCGCGGACTGGGGGGAGCGGGCCGGTGGCTATGGCCTCCATGCCGCCCAGTTCCGGCAACTGCCCAGCGACGGGCAAATCCTCACGTGGATCGAGCGCATCCCCAATCCCGCCTGGCGCCTGGCCTACGGGCTGATGGCCACCTATGGCCTGCGCAACCACGAAGTGTTCTTCACCGACCTCTCCGCCCTGGTCTCCGGCGGCGATCGGGTGCTGCGGGTGCTGCCCACCAGCAAGACCGGTGAACACCAGGTGTGGCCGTTCCAGCCGGAGTGGGTGGAACGCTTCGAGCTGCCCCGGCTGGGGCACGACCGCAGCCTGCTGCCGGCGGTGACCACCGACCTGCGGCGCACCACCCTGCAGCAGGTGGGCCGCCGCGTGGCCGAGCAGTTTCGCCGCTACGAGCTGCCCCTCACCCCGTACGACCTGCGCCACGCCTGGGCGGTGCGCACCATTCACATCGGCCTGCCCGACACGGTGGCGGCCCGGATGATGGGCCACTCCGTGGCGATCCACACCCGCACGTATCACCACTGGATCACCCGCCGCGATCAGCAGCAGGCGGTGGATGCGGCCCTGGCCCGATCACGGGCCGCCTGAACGCGCCAGATTGCTGCGGATCTGCAGGATCCCGATGACCACCTCCCCCGATTCCGCGCTCGACCGGGCGGCCAGCGAGCTGGGCATGGGCGGCGACCTGGCGCCGGAGGCCAGCTCTGAGGCCTACCGCAAACGCATGGCCCGGCGCCGGGAGGTGCAGCACCAGCGGGTGGGGGAGCGCAACCTGGAGAAGGGCCTGGTGCTGGTGTTTACCGGCGACGGCAAGGGCAAGACCACCGCCGCCCTTGGGCTGGTGCTGCGCACCCTTGGCCACGGCGAGGGGGTCGCGGTGGTGCAGTTCATCAAGGGGGGCTGGCACCCGGGGGAGGCCAAGGCCCTGGAGCTGTTCGGGGAGGCCCTGCACTGGCATGCCCTGGGGGAGGGGTTCACCTGGGAAACCCAGGACCGGGAACGGGACCGCGAGCTGGTGCAGCAGGCCTGGCAGCGCTCCTGCGACTACCTGGCCGATGGGGACCGCAAGCTGGTGGTGCTCGACGAGGTGAATGTGGCCCTGAAGCTGGGGTACCTCGCCGTGGAGCAGGTGCTGGAGGGCCTGGCCCTGCGCCCGCCGCTCACCCATGTGGCGCTGACAGGCCGCGGGGCTCCGCCGGCCCTGCTGGAGCGGGCCGATCTGGTCACGGAGATGAAGCTGGTGCGCCACCCCTTCCGGGAGCAGGGGGTGAAGGCCCAGGCCGGCATCGAGTTTTAGGAGCCGTTCAGGCCCCGCCGTTCTCCACCACCGCCAGGCTGCTGATCAGCACCGAGAGGCCGCTCACCAGCAGGGCGCGGTGCACCATCGGCTCCCGCCAGCAGCTGGGGTCCTCCGCCAGCTGATCCAGGGCCGAGAGGGTGAGGCGGGCCAGCAGATCACTGCGGCGCGGACCGGTCTGGGCTTCCTGCATGGCCGCTGACCTCAACCTGGTTTGGCGGCAGTCAAGCGGGCCCGTGCCGACGGGGCAAGACCGCAGACGCTTGCTACTGTTCGGCCGACTGACGTGCAAGCGCGAACGGATGGGCTACCAGCGCGTATTGCTCAAGCTCAGCGGCGAAGCCCTGATGGGTGAGCAGGGCTATGGCATCGACCCCGCCATCGTCAGTGCCATCGCCCAGGACGTGGCGGCCTGCGTGGCCGACGGCACCCAGCTGGCGATCGTGGTGGGGGGCGGCAACATCTTCCGGGGTCTCAAGGGCTCCGCCGCCGGCATGGATCGGGCCACCGCCGACTACGTGGGCATGCTGGCCACGGTGATGAATGCCATCACCCTGCAGGACGGCCTCGAGCGCGCCGGCGTGCCCACCCGGGTGCAGAGCGCCATCTCGATGCAGGAGGTGGCCGAGCCCTACATCCGCCGCAAGGCGATCCGCCACATGGAGAAGGGGCGGGTGGTGATTTTCGCGGCCGGCACCGGTAATCCCTTCTTCACCACCGACACCACCGCCGCCCTGCGGGCCGCGGAGATCGGCGCCGACGTGGTGTTCAAGGCCACCAAGGTGGATGGGGTTTATGACAAGGACCCCAACAAGTTCCCCGACGCGGTCCGTTACGAGAGCCTGTCGTTCCTGGATGTGCTCAGCGGTGAATTGGAGGTGATGGACAGCACCGCCATCGCCCTGTGCAAGGACAACGCCATTCCGATCGTGGTGTTTGATCTGTTCGGCGCCGGCAACATTGGCCGTGCCGTGCGCGGTGAACCGATCGGCACCAGCATCCTGCCGGCGGTCTGACGTCGTCCCGCCCGGCGTCACCGGTCGTTCACTCCCTCTCGTCTGCTCCCCCTGTCACCCGCCATGGATCTCGAAGCCAGCATGCGCAAGTCGGTGGATGCCACCCAGCGCACCTTCAACACCATTCGCACCGGCCGGGCCAACGCCTCCCTGCTCGACAAGATCCAGGTGGAGTACTACGGCTCGGAGATGCCGTTGAAATCGCTCTCGACGATCACCACGCCGGATTCCTCCACCATCCAGCTGCAGCCCTTTGATGCCGGGTCCCTGGGGGTGATCGAGAAGGCCATCTCCATGAGTGATCTGGGCCTCACCTGCAACAACGACGGCAAGCTGATCCGCATCAACATCCCGCCCCTCACCGAGGACCGCCGCAAGGAGCTGTGCAAGCTGGCGGCCAAGTACGCCGAGGAGGGCAAGGTGGCCCTGCGCAACATCCGCCGCGATGCCATCGACAAGGTGAAGAAGCAAGAGAAGGACGGCGAGTACTCCGAGGATCAGAGCCGTGATGAGCAGGACAAGGTGCAGAAGCTGACCGACAAGTTCATCGCCGAGATCGAGAAGCTGCTGGCCGAGAAGGAAGCCGACATCCTCAAGGTCTGAGCGAGCGGCGTGACCCCCTTCGCCGTGATCGTGGTGGGCGCCGGTGCCGCCGGTGCATCCACCGCCTATCACCTCGCCCGCCGCGGCCATCGGGTGCTGCTGCTGGAGCGGGAGCGGTTGCCGCGGTTGAAGCCCTGTGGGGGGGGGATGGCCGCCTCGGTGCAGCGCTGGTTTGATTTCGACCTCCAGCCCGTGGTGGATCAGGTGATTGCGCGGGTGCGCTTCACCTGGTGCCTGGAGGATCCCGTGATCGCCGAGCTGCCGGGGGACTCCCCCTTCTGGATCGTGCAGCGCTCCCGGCTGGATGCCTACCTGGTGGAGCAGGCAGTGGCCGCCGGTGCCGAGTTGATCGAGGCAGCCGCGGTGGAGACGATCCAGCGGGATGGCGACCGCTGGTGCGTGGAGGCTGGGGGGCATCGCTACCACGGCCGAGCTGTGGTGGTGGCGGATGGCTCCAGCTCCCGGCTAGCCCAGGCCCTGGGGCTCGGTCCGGAGCGGCCCCGGTTTGCTGCCGCCGTGGCGGCGGAGGTGGAGGCGGAGGTGCTGGAGCCCGATACGGCCCGGTTTGAGTTCGGCCTGGTGCGCCATGGCTTCTGCTGGGCCTTCCCGCGCCGCGGGGGCTACAGCATCGGGGTGGGCACATTCGTGGGGCGCGAGGCGGCGGATGCCGATGCGGTGCTGGCTCAGCTGCTCCCCAGCCTGGGGCTGCCCGCCGATGCGGGCCTGCGGGTGCGCTCACCGCTGCGGGTGTGGGATGGCCACCATCCCCTGCATGCCGCCGGCGGCGCCGTGGCGGTGGGGGATGCGGCCTCGCTGTGTGACCCCTTCCTGGCGGAGGGCCTGCGGCCGGCCCTGCTCAGTGGTGTGCAGGCGGCCGAGGCCCTCGATCGCTATCTCGTGGCGGAGGGCCAAGGCGACGGACCCGGCGCCCTAGCGGCCCTGGAGGGCTACAGCACCAGCATGCGCAGCGCCTGGGGAGACTCAATGGCCTGGGGTCGCCGCATCGCCCAGGTGTTTTATCGGGTGCCAAAGGTGGGCTATCAGATCGGCATCAAGCGCCCCACGGCCCCGCAGCGCATCGCCCAGATTCTCTCGGGAGAGATGGGCTATGGCGACATCGCCCAGCGGGTGATCAAGCGCTTGCTGTTCCAGCGGGGCTGAGTCTCAGCTCACCTTGGTGCAGTCCTTCAGTTGCCGCAGCCGCTGGTCGATCGAGCCCAGCAGCTCGATGGCGAACATCGGCGATTCCTGGACGGCGAACAGGAACTTTTCACGGTTCATCATCAGCAGCTGGCAGTCGCTGATGGCCTTGGCATTGCCGTAACGCCGATGTTCCGGCGTCACCAGGGCACCGGCGCCGAACACATCACCCGCCTGGATGATCTCGTGGCCGGTCTCTTCGTTCCAGCTCAGCTCAACGCTGCCCTCCAGCACTCCGAACATGCAGTCGCCGGTTTCGCCGGAGCTGAAGATCAGCTGGCCGGCGGGGATCTGCAGCACTTCGCCCTTGCTGGCCAGGGCGCGCATGGTGTCGAGGGCGTTCAACGGCGGAGGAGAGCGGGTTGGCCAGTCTGGGGCAGAGGGGTTAAGAGGCGCTAATGGCCAGGGCTGCCCCCAGCCCGCCGCGCACATCCGCAGGCAGAAGCCGGCCGTCGTGGTCGGTATCGAGGGCATCGAACACCGCATCGCTGCCCAGCCATTCCTCGCGGGTGATGCAGCCGTCGCCGTCGAGGTCGTTGAGCAGGAAGATCTCCTGGGCGGCGTGCTGGAAGGCCTGGGCCCCTTCCAGTTCCCCCAGCCGGTGGGCCAGTTGGGCCTCAAGGGTTTCGATCGCCTTGCTAAAGCCGCGGATGCCTTCGTCCAGCTTCTCTGTGGCCATCGCGTCCTGGGCCATCATCGCCTCGTAACCGGGCCGATCCAGGTGCAACTGCTGCTCGGTGGGGGCCGGATCGAAGGGGTTCAGCTTGCGGTTCAGTTCCCCCTGGGTCTGGCGCAGCTGGTCCAGCAGGGCCGGTGAGATGGTGAGCAGATCGCAGCCCGCCAGCTCGATGATCTCCTCGATGTTGCGGAAGCTGGCACCCATCACCTCGGTTTTGTAGCCGTAGGTCTTGAAGTAGTTGAAGATCTGGGTCACCGATACCACCCCCGGATCCTCGGGGCCGGGGTAGCTGTCGCGGCCGGTGTGCTTCTTGAACCAGTCGAGGATGCGCCCCACGAACGGGGAGATCAGTGTTACGCCCGCCTCGGCCGCCGCCACCGCCTGGGCAAAGCTGAACAGCAGGGTGAGGTTGCAGTGAATGCCCTCCTTCTCCAGCACCTCCGCCGCCTTGATCCCCTCCCAGGTGGATGCGATCTTGATCAGCACCCGCTCCCGGGGGATGCCCGCCTGGCGGTAGAGGCCGATCAGCTTGCGGGCCTTGGTGATGGTGGCCTCGGTGTCGTAGCTCAGGCGGGCATCCACTTCGGTGGAGACGCGGCCCGGCACGATTTTGAGGATCTCCTTGCCGAAGGTGACGCAGATCTCATCGAGGGCCTCGCGCACCACCTCTTCGGCAGGGGCCTCACCGCCGCACACGTCGCGGGATTCCCGCAGGGAGGCATCGATCAAGTTCTGGTAGGCGGGGATCTGGGCGGCCGCCAGGATCAGCGAGGGGTTGGTGGTGGCGTCCCGCGGGGTGAACTGGCGGATGGCGTCGATATCACCCGTGTCGGCGACCACCACTGTCATGGCGGCCAGCTGATCGAGAAGATTGGCCATGCGGGCCCCGGAGTTGGGCACAACGTAGCCAGCGCAACCCAGGCCGGCCCGCTCTGTTATCAAGCGGTGATGGGGCTTGCGTCGGGGCAGCTCAGGTTCGCTTGGGCTTGTTGGCGGTGTTGGGGGCAGCGGCGGCCGTGGGCCGAGTGGGGGGGATTTTTTCAATCACCAGCAGTGCCTCGATGATCTGCCGGGCCACCGGTACCGCCACGGTGGAGCCGTAGGCGTTGCCCCCCTTGGGCTCATCCACCACCACCAGCACCACATAACGGGGATCGTTGATCGGCAGGTGGGCCACGAAGCTGGTGATCCGGGCCCCCGGGATATAGACGCCGTTTTCAGCCTTCTGGGCGGTGCCGGTCTTGCCACCGATGCGGTGGCCAGGGATTCGTACCCCCTTGCCGCTGCCCTTCTCCACCACGGTCTCCATCCAATTCAGCACGGTCTGGGTGATCTCCGGGCGGAACAACTGCAGTCCGGAGGCCGGGGGTGCGGTGGCCAGGTCTTCACCGGAGCGCAGGCCGCGGGTGATGTGGGGGCTCACCAGCCGTCCGCCGTTGGCGAGCATGGCGTGCAGCTGCACCAGTTTCAGTGGGGTGAGGTTGAACCCTTGGCCGAAGGCCGCGGTGGCCGGCTCGATCGGCTGGGTGCGGAACACCTCGAGGGTCTTGAGCTGTCCCGCCTGGGCCCCCGGCAGATCCGTGTCGGGGGTGCTGTCGATGCCGAGGGTGTGCAGCCAGTGCCAGAAGCGCGTCGGCTTGACGCGGCGCATGGCCTGCACCATGCCCACGTTGCTCGACACCTGCAGCACCGTGGGGAAATCGATGACGCCGTTGCCCTTGCGGTCGTGGTTGAAGATCGGCCAGCCGCCAATGGTCAGTTGGCCGGAGTCACTGACCTTGCCGGCCGGGTCAATCGCCTTCTCCTGGAGGGCGATGGCCAGGTTGATCGGCTTGAAGGTGGAGCCGGGTTCGTAGAGGTCCTGCACGGACCATTCGCGGAACAGGCCGGGTTTGTAGCTCCAGAACTTGTTGGGGTTGTAGGTGGGGGTGGAGGCCAGCGCCAGCAGCTCGCCGTTGCGCACGTCCATCACCAGGGCCACGCCGCGTTTGGCCTGCCACTGCTTCACCTGCTTGCTGAGGGCCAGCTGGGCCACCTGCTGCAGCCGGGCATCGAGCGTGAGTTGCAGGCGTAGGTCGTCGCCATAGAGCACCCCCGCCCGCAGGCCGTCGGGCAGAGGCGTGCCATCGGCACCGCGCCGCAGGCTGCGGGTGGCTTCATGGCGGCGGAGGTCGCGGTCGCGGCTCTGTTCCAGACCCGCCTGGGCCACCCGCTCCAGGTTGAGGAAGCCCACCACGTTGGCGAACAGGCCCCCCTGGGGGTAGACGCGCTGGGGATAGGCCTCCAGGTCGAGGCCGCTGATGCCCAGGTTGCGCACCCGCTGCGCGGTTTCCGGGTCGAGGTCGGTGGCCAGCTTCACCCCCGACTTGCGGCCATCCAGGCTGCGCACCAGGTCGGCCATGGGCAGGGCCAGCACCGCCGAGAGCTTGCGGGCCACGTCCAGGGGGCTGCGCAGCCGGCCGATGTCATCCCCGGGGAAGGCGAAATAGCGCGGGTGGGCCCAGAGGGTGAAGCGCTCCTCGTCCAAGGCCACCAGCCGCCCCTGGCGGTCGACGATCGGTCGCCGGCGCCCCAGGGGAGAGATGGTCTGGGTCTGCACCGCCCGGGCCCGGGTGAGCAATTCGTTGCCCTGCACCAGCTGCACCCAGGCCAGGCGCAGGGCCAGGCCCCCCAAGCCCGCCGCCAGCAGCAGGTAGACCAGCCACAGCCGCCTGGCCGGGATCGGCTGGAACGTCAGCACGCGCCGGGAGCGGCCTGGGGTGCCGCTGCTGCGTGCCGCTGGCCGGCGACCCTCCAAACCGTGCACCACCCTCAGTACCCCGGCAGGATCACACGGGGGTTGACCTGGGCCAGAAAGGAGCGGAAGCCACTGGGCTGGCTGGTGCCGGGGGGATCCAGATACACCAGCTTTTCACTGCTGGTGGGCTCCAGCAGGGTGGGTTTGCCGGTCATGGTCAGGTGGTGCTGCTCCAGCACGGCCGCCGACTCCTGCAGGCGGTGCTCCAGTCGCTGGGAGGCCTCAAGTTGCTGAAAGTTGCGGGTCCACTGCCCCTGCCAGTGCAGTGTCAGGGCGCTCAGGCCCAGCACGGCCACCCCCAGCCCCAGCAGGCTGCCATCGGCGATGCGATGCAGGTTGCCGAGCCAGGGGGAGCGCCGGTCGGCCCGGTTGGCTGAGAGGGATCCTTGAATCAGCTCCAGCGGCCGGCGGGCCTGGCTCCGTTGCCCCTGGGAGGGCTGCTGAACCGGAACGGCGACCACGGCTGGGGAGGGAGCTTCGCAAGTGAACCATGGGCCCAGGCCCCCAGCAAGGGGCCGTTGGCCATTGCAGACCTACCAGCCCAGCAGCACCAGATTGCTGAAGGTGAGCCCGTTCCACAGGGCATGCATCAACACGCAGCTCCCCAGCCGCCCGCCGCTCCAGCGCAGCCAGCCCAGCCCCAGGCCCAGCACCAGCAGGGGCAGCAGTTCCCCCAGGCTGAGGTGGGCCACGGCGAACACCGCGGCGCTGATCAGCACGCCCCAGCCGGGGCCCAGCTGCCGCGCCGCCACCGGCAGCAACACGCCGCGGAAGATCGTTTCCTCAAACAGCGGTGCCAGCACCACCGCGGTGAAGCCAAAGCAGGCCAGGGCCGGCAGGTTGTGGCTGTTGAGCACCAGCTCCAGCAGGGGGTTGCTGCCGCTGGCCTCACGCCAGAGGCGCTCCAGCAGCCAACCCGCCAGGCTCACCAGGGGCAGCACCATCAGCAACGTGCGCAGGGCGCGGCGCAGGGCACTGGCCAGGGGCCGCCAGCGGAACTGCAGCCAGCCCCCCTCCGGTGCCGGCCCCAGGCCCCGGAGCATCGCCACCAGGATCAGCAACGGGCCGGCCATCAGGGCCAGGTAGAGCCCCAGCACACTCAGCCCCTCCCGCAGGGGGCTGGCGATGGCCTGGGCGGTGAGCAGGCCGTTGAGGAGGGGCGCCACCAGGAGCGGGGTGAGCAGTTCCCCCACCACCACGAAGCCACCGGCGATCAGCAGCACCACATCCAGGCCACCGAGGGCCGGGCCCTGCAGGGGCGGTGCCTCCGGGCTGCGGCCGCGCCAGCGCTGCCAGAGCTCCCGCAGCACTAGGGCGATGCCGAGCAGCAGCACCACGGCGGGGCCCACGGTCACCGCCACCAGCCGCAGGGCGGCGCGGTGGCTTTCGGCCTGCACCGCCGGCCGTTGGGGCTGCAGGAGGGCCTCCGCCAGGCGCCGTTCCTGGCGCTGCCCCGTCGGGGTCTCCGCCAGCAGTTGCTCCAGCGGAGCACGGGCCTGGTCGGCCTGGCCGCTCTGGAGCCGGTTCAGCCCCTGCTCCAGCAGCTGCAGGGAGGCGGGGGCGGGGTTGCCGGCTTCCGCGCTGCGGCTCACCTCCCCATGCAGGGCCTCCGCCAGGGCCTGGCGCGGTTGGGATCCCGCCAGCAGGGGGCGCCAGGGGGCAGGGAGGCTGGGTTCGGCCAACACCGCCAGCTCCAGCTGGCGCCGGTTGAGAGCATTCCCCACGGAGGGGCGGCTGAGGCTGTCCAGCAGACCGTTCAACCACAGCAGCAGGCTCAGGGCCAGGCTCAGCAGGGCCAGCAGCTGCTTCCAGCGGGGCGTCGCCGGCTGATCCCCCCGCGGGCCGGGTTGGTTGCCTGGGGTCACGGGGGCGGTTCGGGCGGTGGGGCTGCGCTCAGCATCTCAGCAGAAACCCCTCCCATACGATGGCTTCTGCTGATTTGAGCCCCCGTGTCACTCCGGATTCTGCTGGTTCGCCATGGCCTCAGCAGCTTCAATCTGGAGCACCGCATCCAGGGGCGGGACGACCTCTCCAGCCTCACCGAAGCGGGGTTGGAGCAGGCCAGGGCCACCGGCGCTGCCCTGGCTGAGCTGCAGCTCGATGCCGCCTACAGCTCACCGTTGCGGCGCGCACGCGACACGGCCAACACCCTGCTGGTGGCCCACGGGGGCGGCCTGATCCCCCAACTCGACGACGATCTGCTGGAGGTGGATCTCGCCCCCTGGACCGGGATGCTCAGCAGCGAGGTGCGCGAGCGCTTCCCGGAGCAGCACCGGCTGTGGCGTGAGCAGCCCGAAGCCCTGCAGCTGCAGCGCGCCGACGGCAGCAGTTATCAGCCGATTCCGGAGTTGATGGCCCAGGCCCAGCGCTTCGCGGCCCGGTTGCTGGCGGCCCATGATCCCGGCGCCCCCCAGGGGCAGACCGTGCTGGTGGTGGGCCATAACGCCATCCTGCGCTGCCTGCTACTGGCGTTGCTGGATCTGCCGGCTTCGGGGTTCCGGCGGCTGCGTCTGGATAACGCCTCCCTGTCGGTGCTGAATGTGAGCCCGGCCGAGCCGGGGGCAGGGCGCCGCTTCAGCGTGCAGATCGAATCCCTCAATGGCACCACCCACTTGCACGGCGAGGTGTGTGCTGGCCATCTGCCGGCCAAGGGGCCTGGCCCGCGCCTGCTGTTGGTGCGCCATGGCGAAACCGATTGGAACCGCCAGGGGCGCTTCCAGGGCCAGATCGACATCCCCCTCAACAGCAACGGCCATGCCCAGGCCGCAGCCGCCGGCGCGTTTCTGAGCCGCGTGCGCTTCGATCGGGCTTACAGCAGCTCGATGGCCCGGCCCCGCCAGACGGCGGAGGGAATCCTGCGTCACCACCCCGGGGTGCCCCTCACCAGCGTCTCCGACCTGGTGGAGATCGGCCACGGTCATTGGGAGGGGCGGCTGGAGCAGGAGATCGCCGCCGAGTGGGGTGCCCTACTGGCGGATTGGAAACGGGCCCCGGAGACGGTGCAGATGCCGGATGGCGAAACCATCCACGACGTCTGGGATCGCTCCCTGCGTGGTTGGAACCGCATCGCCGCCGGCCTGGACGACCACGAAACCGCCCTGGTGGTGGCCCATGACGCCGTCAACAAAACGATTCTCTGCGCCCTGCTGGGGCTCGCCCCTGCGGACATCTGGGCGGTGAAGCAGGGCAATGGTGGCGTGACGGTGATTGATTACCCCCAGGGGGCCGATCAACCGCCGGTGGTGGTCTGTCTGAACCAGACGACCCATCTTGGGGGTGTTCTCGATCGCACCGCCGCCGGCGCCCTGTGAGTTCCGCTGCCCCCCCCGCCCTGCTGCTGGAGCAGGTTCAGCTGCTGGAGGGGCCGGACCAGCCGCCCGTGGTCACCGCGGTGCTGCTGGAGGCGGGGGCCTATGGGGCCCAGGGGGAGGCGGCGCGGCAACGGGCCGCCAGCCTCGGCCTGACACCCCTGCGGGCGGAGGGCTGGCTCCTGGCTCCATGCCTTGTGGATCCCCATTCCCAGCTGGAGGATCCCTGGCTCGGCACCGCCGAGACCCTCGCCAGCCTGGAGCGCTCGGCCATCGCCGCCGGCTACGGCACCGTGGCCCTGTTGCCCCGCGCCCGCAGCTGGCGTGACCGCCCGGAGCGGCTCCAGCCCCTGAGCGCGGGCGGTGCCCTGCAGTGGTTGCTGTGGGGCAGTTTCAGCCGCGGTGGCGACGGTCAGGAGCTGGCGGGCCATGGTGATCAACTGGCGGCCGGTGCCATCGGCCTGGCGGAGGGGGAGGGCTGTCCACCCCTGCCCCTGCTGGAGCGTGGCCTGAGCCTGGGGGAATTCGGTCAGGCCCCTCTGCTGCTGGCCCCCCGCGATGCCGCCCTCAGCCAGAACGGCTTTGTGCGCGAAGGGGTGGCAGCCCTGCGGGCGGGGTGGCCCCCCGATCCGGTGGTCAGCGAAACGGTGCCGCTGCAGAGCCTGCTGGCCCTGGCCCGCAACCATGCCGGCCTGCGGCTGCAGCTGATGAATCTGTCCACGGCCGCGGCCCTGGAGCTGCTGGCGGCCCTGCCCCCGCAGGAGCGGCCGGAAGCCACGGTGTGCTGGTGGCATCTGTTGGCGGACGCGGCGGCCCTGGACCCCCTGGCGGAGGGCTGGCGGGTGGTGCCCCCCCTAGGGAACCCCAGCGATCGAGCGGCGCTGCAACGGGCCCTGGCCGAGGGGTTGATCAGCGCCGTGGCGGTGCACCATCAGCCCTTGGATCCCGAGGAGCAGTTGCTGCCGCTGGATCAACGCAAGCCCGGGGTGGCGGGCCATCGCTTCGTGCTGCCGTGCCTGTGGCGGGAGCTGGTGGTGGGCGCCGGTTGGACCCCAGCCCAGCTGTGGCAGGCCCTGTGTTTCGGCCCTGCAGCCCTGCTCGGGTTGGAGCCGCCGCGGCTGCAGCCCGGCAGCCGCCGCTGGTTGTTGTTCGATCCAGCCCAGCACTGGCGGGCCAGCGACGACCCCTGGACGCCCCTCGCGGCCAATCAGCCCCTCGCCGGGGCGGAGCTCAGCGGCCGGGTGGTGGCCACCGGGCTCAACCCGGAGCTTTGGCACGGGCCGCCGGTGTAGCCAGGGGATCGGGGGTCTGCAGGGGGCCGGAGGTGCCCAGGGGCCAGAAGCGCCAGAAGGCGCGGCCGATGATCTCGCTGTGGGGCAGGAAGGGGCCACCGGGCCAGAAACGCCCATCCCAGCTGTTGCCGCGGTTGTCCCCCAGGGTGAGCACGTGGCCAGGGGGCACCACGGCATTCAAGGTTCGGCAGGGACCCATCCCTTGCTCATCCACAGGGCAGTAGTTGGCCACGTAGGGCTCCCGCAGCCAGCGGCCGTTCACCTGCACCTGGCCGCGGGGGTTGATCACCACCCGGTCGCCCGGCACGGCCACCACCCGTTTGATGTAAGCGTCGCAGGCGGGCTCCTGCAGGCCCGGGATGCCATTGATCAGCGGCAGGTTCACCACCAGGCAGCGCAAGGGCCCCGCCTCGCGGCCGGCCCGCAGCACCGGATCGAAATGGTGGGGCGCATGGAACACCACAATTTCGCCGCGCTGGGGCGGACGGTTGCGGAAGGTGAGCTTCTCCACCAGCAGCCGGTCCTGGATCTGCAGGCCCGGCAGCATCGAGCCGGAGGGGATGTAGCGGGCCTCCAGCAGCAGCTGCCGCACCCCCAGGGCCACCCCCAGCGTGATCAGCACCCCCCGCCAGAACACCCATGGGCTTTCCGGATCGTGGTTGGCGTGGGGCTTGGGCGGGTTCTCAGGTTGGGGCTGACCGGCGGTTGAGGGTTCTTCGGGTGACAACGGGGGCCTGGCCAGCGGTTGCAAGTCAGGCAGATTAGGGCCGTTGCCCGCGTCATCCGATGGTTCGTCCGCGTTGGTTGTCGACCCAGAGGGTCACGGCCTCGCGGCTCTGGCTGCACTGGGATCGGGCGGTGGCCCTGTGGGCGGCCCTCAACCTGCTGTGGGTGCTGTTCGACATCAGCTACGTGCCCCTGCGCACCTTCTGGCTGCAGCGCAACCTCACACCGCTGCCCCAGATGCCGCTGGTGGTGCCCCTGCCCCTGCTGCCGGACATCACTCCGCTCTATGACCCGGTGAAGGGCATTGAGCCCCACCGCGAAACCCAGCTGTATCTGGCCTCCTTTCAGCAGCTCGACCGCGCCCTGCTGGCCGGTGAGCCCGCGGCGGTCACCGCCCCGTTGCGCCGCCGCCAGGTGGAGCTGACGGTGGAGATGCTCAACGAAAACCCCTTCGCCGCCTCCGGCAACAGCGGCACCCTCGAGAAGCTGAAAAATCGCCTGCGCCAGCAGGCCGGCCTGGATTCGGCCAAGCAGTCCGCCGATCGCCTGCTGAGCGAGGGCTGGCTGGCCCGCCACGGCTGGCAGCAGGAGCGCCGCTTCTGGCGCCAGCAGGTGCTGCCGCTGGTGTCCACCAGCTATTGGCGTGCGATCGATGAAAACGGCAGGCCCACCGACCACTTCTGGCGCACCGACCTGCTGCTGTTCCAGAGCGTCTTCGCCCTCGACATCCTGCTGCGGATGGTGCGGCTGCGGCGCCGCTTCCCGGGCCTGAGCTGGCGCGATGCCCTGCTGCGGCGTTGGATCGACCTGCCGCTGCTGTTGCCCTTCTGGTGTTGGCTGCGGGTGGTGCCGGTGGTGGAGCGCCTCAGCCAGGCCCGCCTGATCAACATCGAACCGCTGCGGGCGGCGGTGAGCCGCGCCGTGGTGTCGTTGCTGGCCCTGGAATTGTTCGAGGTGCTGGCCCTGCAGCTGGTGGATGGCACCCAGTCGCTGATCCGCTCGCCCCAGTGGCCGCGCTGGATCCGCAGCCTGCGCAGCCATCAGAGCGTCAGCGTCAGCGAGGAGCAGCAGCTGCTGGAACTGGTGAAGCTGTGGGGCCCGTTGCTGCTGGGGGAGGTGACCCCGCGGTTGGCGCCGGAGCTGCAGTCGCTGCTGGGCCATGCCCTGCAGCAGAGCCTGCGGGATGTGCCCGGTGGCGCTGTGCTCCCGCCCCTGCTCAGCCGCCAAGTGGCTGGCGGCATGGTGGACAGCCTGATCGACCTGGCCCGCGGTACCGCCCAGCGGCTGGCCCAGAGCGACGAGCGGCAGGTGGAGCTGCTGCAGCGCTTCGGGGATCGCTTCTGGGAGGAACTGGCGGCGGGCCTGGAGCAGGGGGGCACCTTGCAGCGCAGCCAGCAGCTGCTGGTGACCCTGCTGCAGCAGCTCAAGCTCAACTACCTGGCCCAGATGAACCGCGCCGGCATCGATGCGTTGATGGAGGAGCTCGATGAGCTCACCACCCCGGCTGAAGCCCTCAGCCCAGCGCCGCCTGCCACTCCTCCGGCTTGAAGCCCACCAGCACGGCACCGCTGGCGGTGATGGCGAAGGGCCGTTTGATCAACTTGCCATCGGCGGCCAGGGCGGCAATGGCTTGGTCATCGTCCAGGGCCGCCACCGCGGCGCTGCCCAGGGCCCGGTAGCTCTGGCCGCTGGTGTTGAACAGGCGCTTGCGCCCCACGGCCGCCATGGCCTGGCGCAGCTCGGCGGGGCTGGGGGGTGTGCGGGTGATGTCCACCAGCTCGAGGGATCCGGCCTGCACAGAAAAGCCCTGCTGGGCAAGCCACTGCAGGGCTTTGCGGCAGGTGCCGCAGGCGGGATAGCTGTAAAGGCGCAGGGGAGGCTGGCTCAAACCCCGGGGCTCACTTGCCGATCAGGGACTTCAGCGCACCCACCAGGCTGTTGGAGCCTTTGCCCACGCCGCCCTGGGGACGGGTGCGGATGGTGACGTCGCCGTTGACGCTGGTGCGGCAGCTGAGGCGGTAGTTGGCGGGCCGATCCGCCAGGTACACCTGCTCCACATCGCTGCGGGGGGAGAGGTTCTGCATGCCCTCCACCACCTCCACCACACAGGTGCCGCACTGGCCGACGCCACCGCAATTGTTGAGGTTGTTCAGCCCCTTGTAGGGGTTGATGCCGGCATCGACGGCGGCCTTGCGCAGATTGGCGCCCTCGATGCAACCGACCTGCTGGCCTTCCTGTTCAAAACGGATGGTGGGCACGGTCGGGCGGGGGATCTTCGGCGCCGACAAACTTACCTGGCCGCGGCCGGTTTCCGCTGATCAACCGGCAGGCTGACATCAAAAGCAGGCTGGCTGGGGTCTGGAGTCGCCTGGGACCGTCCGTAGCATTGGGGTTCCCTTGGCTGAAGGCCTTGAATCCAGCGGGCTACGAGCGGCTTCAGAGCCAGGTGATTCCCGGCTACGGCAGCCTGGCGCGGCTGGCGGTGGCCCTGCTGGCGGCGTCACCGGTGGCGACGGCGGCTGGGGCGGAGGTGTTGGTGGCGGGCTGCGGCACCGGCGCTGAATTGGTGGAGGCCGTGGCCCAGCGGCCCGATTGGCGCCTCACCGCCATCGACCCCAGCGACGAGATGCTGCAGGAATCGCGCCAGCGGCTCGGTGATCAGGCCGCCATCGACTGGCGCCAGACCACCGTGGAGGCCCTGGTGGACCAGCCCGGCATCGCCGGCCGCTACGCCGGTGCCCTGTCGGTGCTCGTGTTGCAGTCGTTGCCCGATGACGGCAGCAAGCTGGCCTTTCTCACCGCCTTGGCCCGATCCCTGCAGCCGGGAGCGCAGCTGGTGCTGGTGGATCTGATGCAGACCAGCCTCCCCTCCCTGGAGGGGCAGTTGGAGGCCGCCTGGGGTGGCTTCCAGCAGGCCAGTGGCCTGGCCGCCCAGCCCGGGACCTCGAACCAGGGCCTGCATCCCATCGGCCTGGCGCGGCTCACCAGCCTGGTGAATGCGGCCGGCTTCGGGGATCCAGCCCGGGTGTTCCAGGCCCTGGGGTTTGAAGGGTTCCTGCTGCAGCGACGCGCCTGAGGCGGCTGTCCTGAGCAGCCGCTCAGGGGCGGGCGACGGACTGGGCCAGCCCCGCGGGGGTTGGTGCAGCGCTGCGGTCGCTGATCACGCAGGCCAGCGGCAGCGTCAGCGTGCAGAGACCCAGCAGTACCCCCAACAGCGGTGCTGCCGTGTGGAAGAGGCTGTTCGAACGGTAGGGCTCCTCGCCGGTCTCACCGTTGCCGTCGGTGATCGGGCTCAGAGCGCTGGTTCGGGGAGGGGGGTCTGAAGAGTCGGATTCCATGCTGTAACGGCCCATCTGGGCCACCTCCACCCTAGCTACGCAGCGGGCCGTGCCTGGTCGTGCTGTTCGCGGCGGGCGTCGAGGTCGCTGGTGCTCGAACCGGTGCTGCTCAGCAGACCACGGATGGTGCGCAGTTCCTCGAGGATCGACGTCAGCAGCTGCTGGGTGGCGGTGGAGGGGGAGTTGAGCACCTCAACGGTGACCTCCTTGATCCGCAGCACGTCGCGGGCAAAGCGGGCCACCTCGTTGGGGTGGAACATCAGCGGCTCTTTCTGGTCGCTTCTGTATTCCGGATTGAGCTTGCGGGGGTTAAACGGCGGGTTGAGATTGCGCGGGTCGGTGTTGGTGTAGCGGTAGACCGACGCGCGCGAGCGGTTAAGGCTGCGCTGCACCTCATCGATGCCGATCAGGTTCTCCGCGGATTCGGCGCTGTTGGCGGCCGCTTCGGCGGCGGAGCCCAGCACGGCCCCGAAGGCGCCACCCAAACCTGCACCCAAACCAGACGCCATCGGTCCAGACGTCATTGCATGGGTGCTCATGAGATTGGACTGCGACAGTTGGGAATCGTTGGCGGAACCTAGCAGAGTTTTCTCTGAAGGATTGGAATTTTCTGTTCTTTTCCGGCGTTGATGTGGCGCTTTCTCAGGCGGTTGTCGCAAGGGGGCGAGAAACCTCGGTGGTAGCTTCCGGCCTCACCGTTTGCCCAGGGTCCCATGCGCGTCTCCCGCCTGATGCTGGTGACGCTCCGGGATGACCCGGCCGAGGCGGAGATCCCCTCCCACAAGCTGCTGCTGCGGGCCGGTTACATCCGCCGGGTGGGCAGTGGCATCTATGCCTATCTGCCCCTGCTGTGGCGGGTGCTGCAGAAGATCTCCGCCATCGTGCGGGAGGAGCTCAATGCCACCGGTGCCCTGGAGACGCTGCTGCCGCAGCTGCAGCCGGCGGAGCTCTGGCAGCGCAGTGGCCGCTGGGCCGGCTACACCGACGGCGAGGGGATCATGTTCCACCTGGAGGATCGCCAGGGCCGGGAGTTGGGACTCGGGCCCACCCATGAGGAGGTGATCACGGCCTTGGCGGGCGACCTGCTCCGCTCCTACCGGCAGCTGCCGGTGAACCTGTATCAGATCCAGACCAAATTCCGCGATGAGATCCGGCCGCGCTTTGGTCTGATGCGGGGGCGCGAATTCATCATGAAGGACGCCTATTCCTTCCACGCCGATGAGGCCTGTCTGCGGCAGACCTATGGCGCCATGGACCAGGCCTACCGGCACATCTTTAGCCGCTGCGGCCTGCGGGCTGTGGCGGTGGAGGCCGACAGCGGTGCCATCGGCGGCTCCGCCAGCCAGGAGTTCATGGTCACCGCCGATGCCGGCGAAGACCTGATCCTGGCCAGTGGCGATGGCTCCTATGCGGCCAACCAGGAGCGGGCCGTGTCCCTGGCCCCCGAGGCGCTGCCCTTGCCCTCAGGGGCGCGCAGCGCCGGAGCCGGCGAGGCCCTGGACACCCCGGGGGCCAGCAGCATCGAGCAGCTAAGCCAGGCCCATGGGATCGATCCCACCCAGGTGGTGAAGGTGCTGCTGCTGTTGGCCCGCTTCGAGGATGGGTGCCAGCAGCCCCTGCTGGTGAGCCTGCGGGGCGACCAGCAGCTCAATGAGGTGAAGCTGGTCAATGCGGTGACCGCCCGGTGCGGCGCCGACCACGGAACCCTGCTGGAGCTGGGCCCCCTCACGCAAGAGGCGGCCCAGCGGGAGGGCCTCACCACGCTGCCCTTCGGTTATCTCGGCCCGCAGCTGCCCGATGGGGCCCTGGCGGGGGCCCGCAGCTGGCAACCCCGCTTCCTGCGTCTGGCGGATGTCACCGCCACCGCCCTGGAGGCCTTTGTGTGCGGAGCCAACGCCATGGATCGTCACCTGGTGGGGGCGAGCTGGGGCGCGCTGTGCGCGGCCCCGGACAGCCTCGATCTGCGCTCCGCCCAGCCCGGCGACCGTTGCCTGCACGACCCCGCTCAGCGGCTGGAGGCCAGCCGCGGCATCGAGGTGGGCCACATCTTCCAGCTGGGCCGTAAGTATTCCGCCGCCCTCGAGGCCACCTTCACCACGGAGGCCGGCCAGGAGGAGCCCCTGTGGATGGGCTGCTACGGCATCGGGGTGTCGCGGCTGGCCCAGGCCGCCGTGGAGCAGCACCACGACGCCAACGGCATCTGCTGGCCCACGGCCATTGCCCCCTATGAGGTGATCGTGGTGGTGGCCAACGCGGCGGAGCCGGTCCAGCTGCAGCTGGGGGAGCAGCTCTATGGCGCGCTGCAGGCCGCCGGGGTGGATGTGTTGTTCGATGACCGGGCCGAGCGGGCCGGCGTGAAGTTCAAGGACGCCGATCTGCTGGGTATCCCCTGGCGGGTGGTGGTGGGCCGCGGCGCGGCCGATGGCCAGGTGGAACTGGTGCAGCGGGCCGGCGGGGAGCGCCGCGATCTGGCGGTGGCCGCGTTGCAGCCCCTGTTGCTGGAGCAGCTGGCGGCCGAGCGCCGGGGCCTGGCGGCGGCCTAGGGCCGCTGCGGCCCAGAGCCCAGGGGACACCTAGGATCCGCAGCAACCGAAACGGAACCCATGGCTGGCGGATGGCAACGATTCACGGCAGCCCTGGCACAGGCCCTCAGGACGGCGGTGCTCGCCCCCTGCCTGGTGCTGTGCCTCTGCCTGTCGTTGCTGCTCACCGCCTGCTCCGGTGAGGGCAGTGCCATCAGCGGCAACTACGTGGAGGACACGGTGAGCGTCGCCGATGCCCTGCTCAGCACCCTGGGGGTGGCCGCCGATGATCCCGGCCGTTCCGACTCCGAAACCCAGGCCCGGGCCCTGATCAATTCCTACATGGCCCGGTACCGTCCCCGCCATGACGTGAACGGCCTTGCCTCGTTCACCACCATGCAGACCGCCCTCAACTCCCTGGCGGGCCACTACGCCAATTACCCCAACCGCCCGGTGCCCGACGCCCTGCGGGATCGCCTCACCAAGGAACTCAAGAAGGCGGAAACTGGCGCCGTGCGCGGCGCCTGATGGGCCGCTGACCCTCCCTCAGCTTTTGACGGAGGGTCACCCGATCTGAGATCCTCTTCCTTTGTGCTTAGAAGCGGCTTCGGGCCGCTGTGTCCTTGGCCAACGTCGTCGTCATCGGTGCGCAATGGGGTGACGAGGGGAAGGGCAAGATCACCGATCTGCTGAGCCGCTCCGCCGATGTGGTGGTGCGCTATCAGGGCGGCGTCAATGCCGGTCACACCATCGTGGTGGACGAGAAGGTGCTCAAGTTGCACCTCATCCCATCCGGCATCCTCTATCCCGACACGGTCTGCCTGATCGGCTCCGGCACCGTGGTGGATCCCAAGGTGATGCTCGGCGAGCTGGACATGCTCGCTGAGAACGGCATCGCCGTGGATGGCCTGCAGCTGGCCTCCACCGCCCACGTGACCATGCCCTACCACCGCCTGCTGGACCAGGCGATGGAGCAGCGGCGCGGCGACCGCCGCATCGGTACCACCGGCCGGGGCATCGGCCCCACCTATGCGGACAAGTCGGAGCGCAACGGCATTCGCATCATGGATCTGCTGGATGAGGCGCGCCTGCGGGATCGCCTGGCCGGTCCGCTGGCGGAGAAGAACGAGATCCTCCAAAAGCTCTACGGCCTCGAACCCCTCGACTTCGAGCAGGTGGTGGCCGATTACGTGGGCTATGGCCGCCGGCTGGCCCCCCACGTGGTCGACTGCACCCGGGCCATCCATCAGGCGGCCCGCGCCCGCAAGAACATTCTGTTTGAGGGGGCCCAGGGCACCCTGCTCGACCTCGACCACGGCACGTATCCCTACGTCACCTCCTCCAACCCGGTGAGCGGTGGCGCCTGCATCGGTGCCGGGGTGGGCCCCACCCTGATCGACCGGGTCATCGGCGTGGCCAAGGCCTACACCACCCGCGTGGGGGAAGGCCCCTTCCCCACCGAGCTGGAGGGCAGCCTCAACGATCACCTCTGTGACCGCGGTGGCGAGTACGGCACCACCACCGGCCGCCGCCGCCGCTGCGGCTGGTTCGATGGCGTGATCGGCCGCTATGCCGTGGAGGTGAACGGTCTCGACTGCCTCGCCATCACCAAGCTGGATGTGCTTGATGAGCTCGATGAGATCCAGGTGTGCGTGGCCTATGAGCTCGATGGCCAGCGGATCGAGCATTTCCCCTGCTCCGCCGAAGACTTCGCCCGCTGCAAGCCGATCTTTGAAACCCTCCCCGGCTGGCAGACCTCCACGGCCCATTGCCGCACCCTCGAGGATCTGCCCCCCACGGCCATGAGCTACCTGCGTTTCCTGGCGGAGCTGATGGAGGTGCCCATCGCCATCGTGTCGCTGGGGGCCGAACGGGACCAGACGATCGTGGTGGAGGATCCGATCCATGGGCCGAAGCGGGCCCTGCTCAGCCGCTGATCTCCCCTCACCACAAGCCCATGACTGCCCCCAAGAGCCTCGACGTTGTCGGCATCGGCAACGCCATCGTGGATGTGCTGGTGCAGGTGGACGACGATCTGCTGGATCGCTTCGACCTCACCAAGGGCACCATGGCCCTGGTGGATGAACAGCAGGCTGAGCGCCTGTATGGCAGCGTCGGTCCCGGCCTGGAAACCTCCGGTGGCTCCGCCGCTAACACCCTGGCGGGCATCGCCCAGCTGGGGGGGCGCGCCGGCTTTATCGGTCGGGTGCGCGACGACCAACTGGGGGGCATCTTTGCCCACGACATCCGCGCCGTGGGGGCGCGATTCGACACGCCGGCCGCCACCGCAGGCCCCTCCACCGCCCGCTGCCTGATCCTGGTCACCCCGGATGCCCAGCGCACCATGTGCACCTACCTGGGGGCGTCGGTGGGCCTCGACCCCAACGACCTCGACCTGAACCTGGTGGCCCAGGCCCGGGTGCTCTACCTGGAGGGTTACCTGTGGGACAGCGACGAGGCCAAGCGTGCCTTCATTGCCGCCGCTGAAGTGGCCCGCGCCAACGGCGCCGAGGTGGCCCTCAGCCTCTCCGATGCGTTCTGCGTGGAGCGTCACCGCGACAGCTTCCAGGAGCTAGTGGACGGCCACGTCGACATCCTGTTCGCCAATGAGATGGAGATCACCTCCCTCTACAAGGCCAACAGCTTTGAGGAGGCCGCCGACCAGGTGCGTGGACGCTGCCGGGTGGCGGCCCTCACCCGCAGTGAGCAGGGCTCCCTGATCCTCAACGGCGACGGCACCCATCGGGTGGAGCCGTTCAAGCTCGGCCCCCTGGTGGACACCACCGGCGCCGGCGATCTGTACGCCGCCGGCTTCCTGCATGCCTACTGCCAGGGCCGGGCGCTGGTGGACTGCGGCCGGCTCGGATCCCTCTGCGCCGGTCAGGTGGTGACCCAGCTGGGCCCCCGCCCCCAGGCCGATCTGCGCAAGCTGGCGGCTCAGCTGCAGCCTTCGGCCACCCAGGCGCCGTAGGCGGCGCTGGCCGCCGCCGGCCAGTGGATCCATTCGGGGGTGTCGTAGCTGTGCAGCTGCTGCACCGCCACCTCCAACTCCGCCAGTCGGC
>Ga0310335_100016_pt1 | contig 48969 bp, 47 predicted proteins | sample LakMicMISRFREDD7_FD_195549 | JGI IMG/M metagenome (GOLD analysis project Ga0310335, IMG submission 195549) | Enriched freshwater cyanobacterial communities from Lake Michigan, Michigan, United States - MI23.SRF.RED.D7 (v2) (version 2) | ecosystem: Environmental > Aquatic > Freshwater > Lake... | reverse complement strand
TCGGTTGATCGCCTGGCCTGGGCTGAGACCGATCTGGTCTTGGCCCGGCACCTGAATCCAGCCATAACGCTGGGTTCGACCTACGGAATCCCTGAAACCCCCTGCTCCGGCAGGGGGTTTTTTGATGCTCAGGATCGGCTGCGTTACGGGGGGTGGCACTGGAGCAGCGACAACGCTGCGATCCCTGGATTTCATGGCAAAGACCGCCGATACCGCCGCGACGCTCGTGGCCTCCCTGATCAGCCTCATGGAACGCGGCACCAGCCCCTGGCGCCGCACCTGGGATGGCCCGCTCACCGGGCACCACGTCAATCTGCGCTCAGGGCGTCCCTACAGAGGGGCCAACCCGGTGTTGCTGACCCTGGGCATGCATCTGCGGGCGTCCCGGCTTCCCTATTGGTGCGGCTGGGCTGAGGCCAAAACTCTGGGCCTGGCGCCGCGGCGCGGTAGCAAGGCAGTCCATGTGCTGCAACCGATGGTTCATGGCCCCTCCGATGACGACGCCACCGGCAGCGGCTGGGTCAGCTACCGCCCCATGGCGGTGTTCAATGCCGTTGACCTGGTGGGCGAGGCCCTGCCGGGCCTGCTCGAGGCCCGCCGCGCCAGCGACCGCACCCTGATGCGGCCGGAGCCCGAGCGTCTGGCGGCGGCAGAAGCGCTGCTGCAGCGCTGGCCCGTACCCATGAGCCATGGTGGCTCTGAGGCTTGCTACAGCCCACAGGCTGATCGCATCGTGCTGCCTGAACGGTGTGCTTTTCACAGCGCCGCGGCCTTCTATGCCACCTGGGCCCATGAGGTCATTCACAGCACCGGTCACGCCACCCGCCTCAACCGCGACCTGGCCGGCTGCTTTGGCAGCCCGTCCTATGCCCGCGAAGAGCTGGTGGCTGAACTGGGTTCGGTGCTGCTGGGTGATCGCCTGGAAATCGGCAGCGATCTGGCCAATCACGCGGCTTACCTGGCCAGCTGGGTGGCGCTGCTGCACGACTCGCCGACTTTGCTGCTGCAGGTGCTCGGCGATGTGCGCAGAGCCGTTGATCTGATTGTCCCCGAGGCGCCGCTGACTGCGGAACCTGAGACGCGCTGAGCAAGCCGGTGACTGGATTTGAACCTGCGACCTACTGATTACGAATCAGTTGCTCTACCGCTGAGCTACACCGGCGCGGCCCTGAACTTACCATTTGGTCTGGGCTTTGAGGTTGCAGATGCCAGATGACTCCAGGCCCATTGACCCCGACCTCAGGGCGAGGTTGTTGCAGGAGGCGAGAACCCCCTGGAGGGGGTTGCGCCGTGGTCTGTGGGTGGCTCTGGCGGCGTCGGCTGCGGTCGGTCTGGCCACCATGGCCATGCGCACGGCAGCTGGGGGTGACGTGGCTTCAACCGACCTGTTGATCCAGGTCGGCGCCCTGGTCCTGTTCGGCGGTCTGCTCGGGTTCGACCGCAACCGCGGGACCAGCTGATTCAAAACGCAGCACGGGCAACCTCAGCAGCCGCAGGCCCAGTTGGGTGCGCTGATGCTGCAGGGCGTCGCTGCTCAGGGGCGCTGTGGCGGCCAGCTGCTCCGTGCTGCGGGTCAGCAACCAGATCGCCTGCACCAGCTGCTGCCATTGCCAGACCATGGGCGCCAGCAGAGCGGTGCCAGCCAGCAGACAGCCCAGGCGTCCGGCGTTCTGCAGCGGGCTCAGCACCGTGGCCAGTGCGGCTGCGCGGTCGGCCCAGACCAGCAGCGGCAGCAGAGCTACCACGCCAAGGACAAACAGCACCTGAACGGATGTTGGCTGTTGCTCGGCGGCCAGCCGCGATTGCAGCGGCGTTGGCTCCCGGTCGGCTGCCTGCAGCAGCAGCAGGGAGCGCAGATCGGCAGGACGCCGCAGCAGCAGCAACGCCGGAGCCACGGCCCCCAGCGCCCAGCTGAGCAGTCGCTCCAGCGCGGGCAGGGGGCCTGGATCGGCCCCACCCAACAGCAGCACCAGGAGCACCAGCTCGGCAGGCAGGGCCGCTCCAGCGATCAGCTGGACCCAGAGCCAGGCTTCGCTGCGGGGGGTCACAAGGGCGGCGCGGTGATCAGGTGCTCAGTGTGCGGCGCTGGGTGACCAGTTTGTAGGCCTCGATGCGATCACCGTCCTGCCAGGCGTTGAAGCGATCGCAGGCAATGCCGCACTCGAAGCCGGTGGCCACCTCCTTGACGTCGTCCTTGTTGCGGCGCAGGGAGTCGAGGTCCCCCTCGTGCACTTTCTCCTTGTTGCGCCAGACGCGCACCTTGCAATTGCGCTGCAGCTTGCCTGTGGTCACATAGCAACCCGCGACCGCGCTCTTGCCGATCGTGAACACCGCGCGCACCTCGGCTTCGCCCAGGGATTCTTCGACCAGCTCGGGTTCGAGCAGGCCCTCCATGGCCATCTGGATGTCCTCCAGCAGCTTGTAGATGACGTCGTAATCCCGCACGTCGACACCGGTGGCATCGGCAGCCCGTTTGGCGCCGGGAGCCATCGAGGTGTTGAAGCCGACGATCACGGCCCCAGAGGCGGCAGCCAGGTCGACGTCGGTTTCGGTGATCTCTCCCGGCGCCGAGAGCAGCACCCGCACCTGCACTTCGCCCTGGGGCAGCTGCTCGAGGGATCCCAGGATCGCTTCGACAGAGCCCTGCACATCGGCCTTGAGAATCAGGTTGAGCTCCTTGAGCTCCCCCTCGCTGGCCTGGCCCGACATCGAGGCCAGCGACACCCGGCGGGAGGCCATCTGCTGGGCCAGACGGGTCGCCCGCGCTTCGCTGGCGCGATCACCCACCACGGCCCGGGCCGCCTTCTCATCGGGATAGACCTCGAATTCATCGCCGGCGGTGGGTACCTCGCTGAAGCCGAGGGCTTCGACCGCATACGACGGACCGGCTTCCTTGACCCGCTTGCCGGTGTCGTCGACCATGGCCCGCACCTTGCCCAGCACGGGGCCTGCGGCCACCACATCGCCGGCGCGCAGGGTGCCGTTCTGGACCAGCAGAGTGGCGACCGGGCCCTTGGCCTTGTCGAGGTGGGCCTCGATCACGGTGCCCTTGGCCATGCGATCGGGATTGGCCTGGAGGTCCTCCACTTCGGAGACCAACAGGATCATCTCCAGCAGGGTGTCGACGTTTTCGCCCTTGATGGCGCTCACCGGCACCATCACGGTGCTGCCGCCCCAGTCTTCGGCGACCAGCTCGAGCCCCGAGAGCTCCTGTTTGACGCGGTCGGGTGAAGCCCCTTCTTTGTCGATCTTGTTGATCGCCACCACGATCGGCACCTCGGCGGCGCGGGCGTGGCTGATGGCCTCCAGGGTCTGGGGACGCACGCCGTCATCGGCCGCGACCACCAGCACGGCCACGTCGGTCACCTTGGTGCCACGGGCCCGCATCGCCGTGAAGGCTTCGTGGCCAGGCGTGTCGAGGAAGGTGATCTTGCGGGTTTCGCCCGCATGGGGCACTTCCACCTGGTAGGCGCCGATGTGCTGGGTGATGCCACCGGCTTCCCCGGCCGCAACCCGGGTTTTGCGGATCGCATCGAGCAGGCTGGTCTTGCCGTGGTCGACGTGGCCCATCACGGTGACCACGGGCGGACGGCGGATCAGGTGTTCGAGGTCGCTGGCCTCGATCATCTCGACGGTCTTCTTGGCGGCTTCCTGGACGTCGTCTTCGAGCACCGGAACACCGAATTCCTCGGAGACGGTCTCGATCGTCGACATGTCGAGGCTCTGGGTCACCGTGGCGATGATCCCTTTGAAGAAGAGGCTCTTGATGATTTCGGAGCTCTCGACCCCCAGTCGCTCGGCGAGTTCCTGCACGGTCAGGTTGCCGTCGGGCACCACGAGCATCTCGGGCCGCACGGCCTTGGCCTCCCGAGAGGCGCGCAGCTCCATGGCGCGGCGTCGCTGCCTCTGACGGGTGGTCTCCTTCTTGCGCTTGCGCACCGCGACCGTTGGCTTGGCAGCCCCGGCCCCAGCACTGCGGGGTTTGGCCGGGCGGGCCAGGCTGGCCTGCAGCACCACCGCCTCCTGTTCGCCGGCGAAGCCGCCGGTTTCGGCCGTGAGGGCATCATCGTTTTCGCCGATGATGTGCACCTTGGTGCGCTGTTTCTGCGGCGTGCGGCTGCGCAGGGCCTCGAGCTTGGCGCTGTCGTCCCAGTCAGGGCGCCGGGCGCGGGGGGCCGCACCGGCGGGCTGGGCGGGCCTGAATCCCGGTCGCCGCGGAGCCGTCGGCGGTGCGGCGCTGGGGCGCACCAGTTCGGGCGTGGTGGTGCCGTCGGTGCCGCCGGCTTCGGTCCGGTCTCCGGGGCGGCGCGGCGGTGGTGCCGTGGGGCGACCTGGCGAGGGCTTCTGCAGTTGCATGAGCTCGCCTGGTGCCATCGGCCTGCGCATTCCGGCTGGCATGCCGGGGCGCCCCGGCATTGCCGGACGATCGCCGCCCGCGCCGCTGCCATCCCGACGAATCGGCTTGCCCACCAGTTCGAGTGGTGTCTGGCCCGGACGTCCGCCTGACGGTCGCCCGCCCTGGCCGGGGCGGGTTGGAGCCGGCGCGCCCGGTCGTGTCGGGGCCGGTGCCCCAGGACGGTTGGCCGTGGTCGGGGCGCTGATCGGTTTGCCCACCAGCTCGGGACGTCCCGGACGGAGACCACCTCCCGGGGTTGGCCTGTTGCTGCCGGGTTGACCGGGTCGGCTGGGCGCAGGTGCTCCCGGTCGGGCCGGTTTGGCGGCGATCACGACCGGCCTGGCTGGCATGGCAGGTCTGCCGCTCTGCTGCGATGGAGCAGGACGGCTCGGCGCCGCGGGCCTGGCAGGGGGGGCTGCCGCGGCGGGCTTGGCCACGATGTCAGGCCTGGGGGCAGGCGGTTTGACGGCTGTCGCTGGTTTGGCAGGGGCTGCAGGCGGCTTCATCGCTGCCGCTGGTTTGACCGCAGCCGGTGGTTTGACCGCAGCCGGTGGTTTGACCACGGCTGCGGGTTTGACCACCACCGGTGGTTTGACCACTGCAGGGGTTGGGGCCGTGCCGGCTGGTTTGGCTGCTGCTGGCTTGGCAGGGGCAGCCGCAAGAGGCGGCTTGGCTGCCGCGACAGCAGCTGGCTTGCTGACCAGCTGGGGCTTCGTCGGGGGGGCCTGGGGTCGGGGTGCCACGGCTGGGGCGCCCGGGGCCGTGGGGGCTGGAGCAGCGGCTTTCTTGACCGACAGGATCGCTTTGCCGGGGGCAGCTGCGGGCTTGGCCTCGGGCTTCGGCGCGTTGCCATTGCCGTTGGAGCCGCTGATCAGCTTGCGGATCCGCAGGGCCTCGTCATCGCTGATCGAACTGCTGTGGCTCTTGGCGGCGACCCCGAGCTTCTCGGCAGCGTCGAGCACGTCCTTGTTGTCCAGGCCCAGGTCCTTGGACAGCTCATAAATTCTCACTTTGCCGCTGCTGGTCATTCAGGTCTCCGAAGGGCGGGGCCTGCGGGCCAGAGGGCCCTGGGGCTTGCCGGGCCGCGCGCACACTGCGGCCATGGTTCATCTTGCCTCAGAGCAGGCTGGGTCGTTGCCGGCCAGTCTGGTTTCAAGGCACTTGAGAATCGATTCAGCCACCTGGCAGCGCAGTGCCCGCTGCAGTCGTTTGTGTCTAAGGGCTGACTCCAGGCAGGTGGCGTGCCGACAGAGGTAGGCCGAGCGGCCCTGTCCGCCGTCAAGCTGGACGCCACCTGTCGACAGGCGCACAACCCGCCAGAGCTGGGCTCGATCGAGCAGCTCACGGCAGGCCACGCAACGCCTCAGCACGGGCCGCGCGCTCACCGCTCCCCGTCCCCGTCGGGCTCGGCGTCGCTGGACTCGGCATCAGCGACTTCGGCAGCGGTGAGCTGGGCATCCGTGAGCTCTGAATCCGCCGGTTCAGCGTCGCTCAATTCGCCCTCAGCGTCGCCATACTCCTCATCGTCTTCGGGCAGCGGGTACAGCTCACGCAGGCGGGCGTCCTCCTCGGCCCGGGCAGCCTGTTCGGCGGCCAGGCGCGCTTCTGCTTCGGCCTGCAGCGCTTCTTCTTCCTGGCGCTGGGCGATCAGTTCGGTGACCACCGCATCTTCGGATTCCTGGTCGTATTCGCTGGCGTTCTTGATGTCGATCTTCCAGCCGGTGAGCCGGGCGGCCAGGCGCACATTCTGACCCTCGCGGCCGATCGCCAGGCTCAGCTGGTCCGGCGGCACCAGCACGTGGGCGTGCTGGCCTTCGGGATCCACAAGGCGCACCATCTCCACCCGGGCGGGGCTCAGGGAATTGGCGATGTACTGACCTGGATCCTGGGACCAGCGGATCACGTCGATCTTTTCACCGCGCAGCTCGTTGACCACCTGCTGAATGCGGGAGCCACGGGCACCGATGCAGGCCCCCACCGGATCCACCTCGCGCTCGACGCTGTCGACCGCCACTTTGGTGCGCGGACCCACCGAGCGGCTGGGGGGATTGGCTTCGCGGGCCACCGCCACGATCCGTACCGAACCCTCCTGAATCTCGGGGACCTCGTTTTCGAACAGGTACACCACCAGGCCGGCGTTGGCGCGGCTCACAAACAGCTGGGGACCGCGCCGCGGCACCTCGCTCACCTCTTTAAGGAACACCTTGAAGGTGGCGTTGGCGCGGTAGTTGTCGTTGGGCAGCTGGTCACGCCGGGGCAGCTCGGCTTCGACCTCGGGCCGACCCAGGCCGCTGCTCACGGCCATGATCACGCTCTGGCGCTCGAAACGGATGACCCTGGCGGTCAGCACCGGATCCTCGAGGTCGGCGAACTCCTCCTGGATCATGCGGCGCTGTTGATCGCGCAGCTTCTGGGCCAGGACCTGCTTGGTGGTGGCGGCGGCCATGCGCCCAAAGTCATCTTTTTCAGGGGTGACATCGAGCACCACGGTGTCGCCGATCTGGGCGTCCTCGGCGACCTGGCGCACCTCATCGATGGCGATCTGGTGGTCTTCGCTCTCCACCTCCTCGACAATGATCTTGGAGGCCAGTACCCGATACCCCTCTTCCTCCAGGTCGAGGCCTACATCGAAGTTCGAGAAGTAGTCCTCTTCAAACGGGTCTTCGCTGATGCCCAGGTACAGGGTGCGGCGATAACGCTCATAGCCTTTGAGCAGAGCCTCTCGCAGGGCCGCTTCGACGACCGGGGGCGGGAGTTTTTTCTCTTCGCTGATGTCCTCGATCAGGTTGTTCAGACCGGGGAGAAGGACAAGGGCCATGGCAGGGGTGATTCAGTTTTGGGTGATTCAGTTGTCGGAGCTCGGGGTGATCAGGCGGACGCTGATCACGTCAGCGCGTTCGATGCGTTTGATTCGTCCGCGCATGTTGAGTTGCACGACTTCCGCATCCCGCTCCAGCAGAAGACCTTCGCTTCGCTGTTCAGTCCCCTTGGATCCACGGTGGAGCACGGCGACCGGAAATCCACGAAAGCTGCGGAAGTCACGATCGCTGCAGAGCTCCTCGTCGATGCCGGGGCTGCTGATCTCCAGAACATACGCGTTCGTGAGCAGGCCGGCGGCCTCGATCGCATCCCCCAGCGGGGCGCTCAGACCAGCGCATTCATCGAGGCTGATGTCGCCTCCATCGCGCCGCTCCACCGTCACCTGCAGGGTCGCCGGGATGCGATGGCTGAGGATCTGGACCGTTCTGACCGCATAGCCGGCGGGTTCGGCAGCGCTTCGGGCCAGGTTCAGCAGCGCCGCGAGCAGGGTCTCGCTCACGATGGCGTGTCCTCGCTGGTCGCCAGCCCGGGCAGCTCGATGATCGGGGCTTCAGCGAAGTAGTCGCTGGGTTGCACCTGGCCGGGCACGCCAGGATCCTGATTCAGGCATTGACCCTTCTGCTCATCGCTGCGCAGGTACTGGCAGACCCGGGCCCAGAGCTTGGCCCGGCTGCCCGGTCCACCATGGCTGAAATAGACCAGGTCGTTGCCACCGGCCATCACCTGGATCTCCACCTGGCAGAGGCTGCAGCGTTGACGGCTGCCGGGGGGGATGGTGGCCATGGCGCACTGTCGCGGAACACTGCAACTTAGGTGGATGCGGCTGCTTCAGCTCAGCGACCCCCACCTTCTGGCCGATCCGATGGCCCTGTGCCGCGGACGCTTGCCGTGGCTCCAGCTTGGCGAGGCGCTGAGGCAGGCCCGCCTGAGCGTCGGTGGCACCTGGGGCCCGGCCGATCTGCTGTTGATCAGCGGGGATCTCTGCCATGACGACAGCTGGCTGGGCTATGCCGTTCTGCGTGATCTGCTGTCTGATCTGCAGCGTGAGCAGGGGATCCGCATCGCCCTGCTGCCGGGGAACCACGACCATCCCCAGTTGCTGCGGGCGGTGGTCGGGCGCCATGGGTCGCTAGCCCCGACGCTGGTGACCGGCACGGCGGCTGATCTGGTGCTGCTCGACAGCCATCGCCCCGGCAGCGATGCCGGCTGGCTGGGGTCTGCACAACTGCGCTGGCTTCAGCAGGTCCTGGCCGCGCGCCGGGCGGCCCCCCTGCTGGTGGCGCTGCACCATCCACCTGTGGCCATCGGGGATCCCGGTTTTGATGCCATTGCCCTCAACGATGGGCCTGCCCTGCTGGAGCTGTTGCAGCCCGAGGTCGATCTGCGGGCGGTGCTGTTCGGTCACATTCATCAGCATTGGCAGGGCGTGTTCCCGGGGCGCAACGAGGTGTTGCTGCTCGGTTGCCCCTCAACCCTCTGCAGTTACGGCCCGGTGCAGCCCTGCCCCCTGAACCGCGCCGCCGAGCCCGGAGGGCGGCTGCTGGAGATCGGGCCCGATGGCCTGCTGCGGCAGCGGCTGCTGCGCTGGCCAGCGCTTGTGCCTCCTAGCCTCAGGCCCAGATCTGGATCTGTGGGGCCCGCTGACTGATTCCATGCCGATACGTCGTCCAATGGCTGGGTTGCCCGGGGTGACACGCGCCGTGTCACGCGCCGCGTCATTCGTCGTGCTCCTCGCCGCGCTCGGGGGCCTGGTGGTTGGCCTCGGCCTGCCTGCTGCAGCCAGCGCCGAAGAGCTCGCGCCTGTGACTGCCGTCCATAGCTTCGTGGCGGCTGCCGCCCGCGAGGCGGCGCCGGCGGTGGTGCGCATCGACACCGAGCGCTCGTTGGCACCCCAGTCGTTTGATCCGGCCCTGCTGGATCCGATGTTGCGCGACCTGTTCGGCGATCCGGGATCGCTGCGCGAGCGGGGACAGGGGTCGGGCGTTGTCTTTGACGGCCAACAGGGGCTCGTGCTGACCAATGCCCACGTTGTCGACCAGGTGGAGCGGGTTGAGGTCACGCTGGCCGACGGTCGGCAGCTCGATGGCGAGGTGGTCGGGTCCGACCCGGTCACCGACCTGGCGGTGGTGCGGATCAGGGGTGGGTCGGCACTGCAGGCGGCGCGTCTCGGGGATTCCGAAGCACTCGAAGTCGGCGACTGGGCCATTGCCCTCGGCAGTCCCTATGGACTGGAGCGAACGGTCACCCTGGGCATCATCAGCAGCCTGCACCGTGACATCAACCTGCTGGGTTTTGCCGACAAGCGGCTCGACCTGATTCAGACCGATGCCGCGATCAATCCCGGCAATTCGGGCGGACCGTTGATCAACGCCGCCGGTGAGGTGGTGGGCATCAACACCCTGGTGCGTTCGGGCCCCGGCGCGGGCCTCGGCTTCGCCATCCCGATCAACCTGGCCAGAGGGGTCGCGGCCCAGCTCAGCTCCGGTGGTGTGGTGGTCCATCCCTACCTGGGCCTGCAGCTGGTGCCGCTGACGGCCCGCCGCGCCCGCGACAACAACCGCGATCCCGACGCCCTGTTGCAGCTCCCCGAGCGTGATGGCGCCCTGGTGCAGCGGGTGATCGAGGGCAGCCCCGCCGAGAAGACGGGCCTGCGGCGCGGTGATCTTGTCGTATCGATGGATGACCAGCCCGTCAACGAACCCCGCGATCTGCTGCGTCAGGTCGAACACGCTGCCGTGGGCCAGCCCCTCGACCTCACCGTGATCCGCGGTCAGAGCGAACTGCACCTGTCGATCTCACCGGCAGCCCTGCCCCACGCCGGTTAGACGCCGGAGCGCGACCTTGCTACGGTCGCGCTCCCTCCTGACCTCCCGGCGACCGATGGCTGATCTGCAGGACCAGATGAAACAGGCCGTCGCCCTGGCCGCCACCGAGCAGATCCGCAGCGGGATGGTGGTTGGCCTGGGCTCGGGCTCCACCGCCGCGCTCATGATTCAGGCCTTGGGGGCCCGACTCAAGCAGGGTGATTTGCATGACATCACTGGGGTGACCACCTCTTTTCAGGGCGAGGTTCTGGCGGCTGAGCTCGGGATCCCGCTCAAAAGCCTCAATGCCATCGACCGCATCGATCTGGCCATTGACGGTGCTGATGAGGTCGATCCCGGTTTTCAGTTGATCAAAGGTGGCGGCGCCTGCCATGTGCAGGAAAAGCTGGTGGCCCGCCGCGCCGAGCGGTTTGTGGTGGTGGTCGACTCCACCAAACTGGTCGATCGGCTCAATCTGGGCTTTCTGCTGCCGGTCGAAGTGCTGCCCGGTGCCTGGCGCCAGGTTCAGGCTCAGCTTGCGGCCATGGGGGGTGAAGCCCAGTTGCGCATGGCTGTCAAAAAGGCCGGCCCCGTGGTCACCGACCAGGGCAACCTGGTGCTCGACGTCCGATTCGCCGATGGGATCGCCGATCCGGCGGCGCTTGAGCAGGAGATCAACAACCTTCCAGGGGTCCTCGAAAACGGCTTGTTCGTGAACCTCACTGATCAGGTGCTGGTGGGCGAGGTCAACGATGGCGTTGCCGGTGTGCGCGATCTGGTGAAGCGCTGACGTCCCGTCAGCCCAGCCGTCATCCCAGTCGCCGGCGCACCGATTCGGCGTGGCTGTGCAGGCCCTCGCTTTCGGCCAGGGTGACCACGGCGGGTCCAGTGGCGTCCAGTGCTGCCCGGTTGAACCGGATCAGGCTGGTGTGGCGCAAAAAGGTCTCGACGCTCAGGGCCCCGGCAAAGCGGGCCGTACCGCTGGTGGGCAGCGTGTGGTTGGGCCCGGCCAGGTAGTCGCCCACCGCTTCAGGGGTGTGCGGGCCCATGAAGATCGCCCCAGCATGGTTGATCCGATCGGCCAGAGGCTCGGGCTGGTTCACCAGCAGTTCCAGGTGCTCGGGAGCAAAGCTGTCGCTCAGGGCAGCCGCCTCTTCCAGATCGCTGCAGACCACGATCAATCCCCAGTCGCGCAGAGCCTGACGGGTGATCGCTGCACGGGGGTGATCCTGCAGCTGGGCTTCCAGGGCGGCCGGCATGGCTGCCGCCAGATCGCTGCTGGTGGTCAGCAGGATCGCCGCTGCCAGCGGATCGTGTTCGGCCTGGGCCAGCAGGTCGGCGGCCACCAGATCCGGGTCGGCCGTCCCATCGGCAATCACCAGCACTTCGCTGGGCCCCGCCAGCGAATCGATCGCCACCCGACCGAAGACCAGTTTCTTGGCCATGGTGACGTAGAGGTTGCCGGGTCCGGTGATCACGTCGACCCGAGGAATCGTTTCGGTTCCGTAGGCCAGGGCGGCGATCGCCTGGGCCCCCCCGACGCGATACACCTCATCGATGCCTGCCAGATGGGCCGCCGCCAGCACGGTGGGATCCGGCTCGCCGCCAGGGCCGGGCGGGGTGACCATCACGACGCGTTTGACTCCGGCCACCTTGGCCGGCACGGCATTCATCAGCACGGTGCTGGGGTAGCTGGCCCTGCCGCCGGGCACGTAGAGCCCGGCACGCTCTACCGGTCGCCAGCGGCGACCCAGCTGTTCGCCGTGGGGCCCGGTCACGCACAGATCCGACGGCATCTGGCGTTGGTGGAAATCGAGAATGCGGCGGTGCGCCAGCAACAGCGCATCCCTGAGGTCGGCGCTGCAGGCTTCCCAGGCCTGCCTGAGGCGCGCCGCCGGAATGCGAAGGGGATCGGGCCGTACCCCGTCAAAGCGCTCGCTCAGCTCCAGCAGCGCCTGATCACCCTGCTCAACCACCTGGCGCACGATCGACTCGACACTCGCGGCTGCTGCAGCCATCTGGGTTCCACCGGTGCGCTCGGCGATGGCCGTGAGCCTGCTGGTGGCCTCCCGGCTGTCGTGCAGACAGGCGATGGTGGCGGCGTTCGTCGGGGGCGTGGAGGAGACGACCATCGCGCAGGCTGCAGGCACCGGGAGTGCGGAGGCTTCAACCTAAGGCGTGACGGCAGCTCAGGCGTGCGTGCAGTGGCAGAGGCACTGAAGCAGCGGGGTGTCCTGCAAGAGGGTAGGATTTTTGTTTGCCGTGCTCCGCGTCTGATCGCCTGTGGCCAATAACAAGTCCTCGAAAAAACGCATCCTGGTGGCCGAGCGCAATCGCCTGCGCAACCGCACCTATAAATCGGCCCTGCGCACCCTGATGAAGCGCTGCCTGACCGCCTGCTCGGCCTACAGCCAGGAGCCGGGCAATGACGCCAAGGAGGCTGTGCAGAAGACCATGAGCGCGGCCTTCAGCAAGATCGACAAGGCCGTCAAGGTTGGCGTGCTGCACCGCAACACCGGCGCCAACCAGAAATCTCGCCTCAGCGCTGCGGTCAAGAAGGCGATTGAGCCCGCGGTTGCCCAGGTCTGAGAGTCCTGCCTACGCCACCATGGTGCGGCGCCGTGATGTTCAGCTGCCATGACGGCACCGCTGATTGATTCCCACTGCCACATCGTGTTTCGCAATTTTGATGCGGACCTCGATGCGGTTGCCCAGCGTTGGCGTGAGGCCGGTGTTCGGGCCCTCGTCCACGCGTGCGTTGAACCGTCGGAGATTCCCGCCATCCGGGCGCTGGCCGATCGATTCCCTGAAATGCGCTACTCGGTGGGCGTCCATCCGCTCGACACCGAGCACTGGGCTCCCAACACCGGGGACGTGCTGCGCGATGCGGCCCGCGCCGACAGCCGTGTGGTGGCCATCGGAGAGCTGGGACTGGATCTGTTCAGGGATCAGAATCTTGAGGAGCAGCTCACGGTGCTGCAACCCCAACTCGATCTGGCCTGCGAACTCGATCTACCCGTGATCGTGCATTGCCGTGACGCCGCCGGGCCCATGCTGGATCTGCTGCGCACCCGCGCTGAGCGGGGCACCTGTCCCCGCGGTGTGATGCACTGCTGGGGCGGTACCCCTGCCGAGATGGAAGCGTTCCTGGAGCTCGGTTTCTACATCAGCTTCAGCGGCGTGGTCACCTTTCCGAAGGCCGACGACACCCACACCTGCGCCAGGGTCGTGCCGGCTGACCGTTATCTGGTCGAGACCGATTGCCCCTTTCTGGCCCCTGTGCCGCGGCGTGGCAAACGCAACGAGCCGGCTTACGTCGCCGCCGTCGCCGCCCGGGTGGCAGAACTCAGGATGGAGCCGCTCGAGCAGGTGGCCAATACCAGCACTTCCAATGCCGCAGCCCTGTTTGCCTTGGCCCTTCACAATGTATGATGTTCCATTGGCCTGGACGCTGAAGCGTTCCTTGTTGACCACGCCTGCAGCCCTGAAGCGAGTCGGATAGAGGGTCCAGCCCGGGCCGCCGTTCCCCCCTGTGGAGGAGCGGCTGTTCCTGTGTTTCCCCGCCCGTCCACACGCCCGGCTGTCGGCACTCGGCTGGCCAATGTCGAACAACACGTCAAACCCGTTCCTGCAGGTTCACCGCATGAGCAGCGCGATCCAGGTCGCCAAGACCGCCACTTACCTGCCCGATCTGGTGGAGGTGCAGCGCGCGAGTTTCAAATGGTTCCTGGAGAAGGGCCTGATCGAGGAGCTGGAGAGCTTCTCACCGATCACCGACTACACCGGCAAGCTTGAGCTGCACTTCATCGGCAGTGAGTACCGCCTCAAGCGCCCGCGGCACGACGTCGAAGAGGCCAAGCGTCGCGACGCGACCTTTGCCTCGCAGATGTATGTGACCTGCCGCCTGGTCAACAAGGAGACCGGCGAAATCAAGGAGCAGGAGGTCTTCATCGGCGAACTGCCGTTGATGACAGAGCGGGGCACGTTCATCATCAACGGCGCCGAGCGTGTGATCGTGAACCAGATCGTGCGTTCACCCGGGGTCTACTTCAAGGACGAGCAGGACAAGAACGGACGCAAGACGTTTAACGCCAGCCTGATCCCCAACCGCGGCGCCTGGCTCAAATTCGAGACCGATAAGAACGATCTGCTGCACGTGCGCGTCGACAAGACGCGCAAGATCAATGCCCACGTGCTCATGCGGGCCATCGGCCTGTCAGACAATGACGTGCTCGACAAGCTGCGTCACCCCGAGTACTACCAGAAGTCAATCGAGGCGGCCAACGACGAGGGCATCTCTTCGGAAGACCAGGCTCTGCTGGAGCTCTACAAAAAGCTGCGCCCCGGTGAGCCCCCGTCGGTCAGTGGCGGCCAGAGCCTTCTGCACAGCCGCTTCTTCGATCCCAAGCGCTACGACCTGGGCCGGGTCGGTCGCTACAAGATCAACAAGAAACTGCGCCTCACCATTCCTGACTCGGTGCGCACCCTCACGCCCGAGGACGTGCTCAGCACGATCGATTACCTGATCAACCTCGAGCTGGATGTGGGCGGCGCCAGCCTCGACGACATCGACCACCTCGGCAACCGTCGCGTGCGCTCGGTGGGCGAGCTGCTGCAGAACCAGGTGCGCGTCGGACTCAACCGGCTCGAGCGCATCATCAAGGAGCGCATGACCGTCGGTGAGACCGAGAGTCTCACCCCGGCCCAGCTGGTGAACCCCAAGCCCCTGGTGGCGGCGATCAAGGAGTTCTTCGGCTCCAGCCAGCTCAGCCAGTTCATGGACCAGACCAATCCCCTGGCTGAGCTCACCCACAAACGCCGCATCAGCGCCCTGGGCCCAGGAGGCCTGACCCGTGAGCGCGCCGGCTTTGCCGTGCGCGACATTCACCCCTCCCACTACGGCCGTATCTGCCCGATCGAGACCCCGGAAGGTCCCAATGCCGGCCTGATCGGTTCGCTGGCGACCCACGCCCGCGTCAACGAGTACGGCTTCATCGAGACCCCCTTCTGGAAGGTCGAGAACGGGATCGTGCTCAAGCAGGGCGATCCGATCTATCTCTCGGCTGACCTCGAAGACGAATCGCGTGTGGCTCCCGGTGACGTGGCCACCGATGCCGAAGGGCGCATCACCGCCGAGCTGGTGCCGGTTCGCTACCGCCAGGATTTTGAGAAGGTTCCGCCTGAGCAGGTCGATTACGTCCAGCTGTCGCCGGTGCAGGTGATTTCGGTGGCGACATCGTTGATTCCCTTCCTGGAGCACGACGACGCCAACCGCGCGCTCATGGGCTCCAACATGCAGCGTCAGGCCGTGCCCCTGCTGCGGCCCGAGCGTCCGCTGGTGGGTACGGGCCTCGAGACCCAGGTGGCCCGCGACTCGGGCATGGTGCCCATCACCCGCGTGAACGGCACGGTCACCTTCGTGGATGCCACGGTCATCGTCATCCGCGATGAGCAGGGGGGCGAGCACACCCACTTCCTGCAGAAGTACCAGCGCTCCAACCAGGACACTTGCCTCAACCAGCGCCCCATCGTTAAGGAGGGCGATCAGGTGATCGCCGGCCAGGTGCTGGCCAACGGTTCCGCCTGTGAGGGCGGCGAGATCGCCCTGGGCCAGAATATTCTTCTGGCCTACATGCCTTGGGAAGGGTACAACTATGAGGACGCCATTCTGGTGAGCGAGCGTCTGGTCACCGACGATCTCTACACCTCGGTTCACATCGAGAAATACGAGATCGAAGCTCGACAGACCAAGCTCGGCCCAGAAGAGATCACTCGAGAGATTCCCAATGTTGCCGAAGAAAGCCTCGGTAATCTCGACGAAATGGGCATCATCCGCATCGGCGCCTATGTCGAGAGCGGCGACATCCTGGTGGGCAAGGTGACCCCCAAGGGCGAATCCGACCAACCCCCCGAAGAAAAGCTGTTGCGCGCCATCTTTGGCGAGAAAGCCCGCGATGTGCGCGACAACTCGCTGCGGGTGCCCAGCACCGAGCGCGGCCGCGTCGTCGACGTGCGCATCTACACCCGGGAACAGGGTGATGAACTGCCCCCCGGCGCCAACATGGTGGTGCGGGTCTACGTGGCCCAGCGTCGCAAGATTCAGGTCGGCGACAAGATGGCCGGCCGCCACGGCAACAAGGGCATCATCAGCCGCATCCTTCCGCGCGAGGACATGCCCTATCTGCCCGATGGCACGCCCATCGACATCGTGCTCAACCCACTGGGAGTGCCCAGCCGCATGAACGTGGGACAGGTGTTCGAGTGCCTGATGGGATGGGCTTCAGCGCAACTGGGTTGCCGCGTCAAGGTCGTGCCCTTCGACGAGATGCATGGCGCCGAGAAGTCGAAGCAGACCGTGCAGGCCTTCCTCGAGGAGGCAGCCAAGCAGCCCGGCAAGGAGTGGGTCTACGACCCCGAGAACCCCGGCAAGATCCAGCTCATCGATGGCCGCACCGGCGAAGCCTTTGACCAACCGGTCACGGTCGGCTATGCCCACATCCTCAAGCTGGTGCACCTGGTCGACGACAAGATCCACGCCCGTTCGACTGGTCCCTACTCCCTGGTCACCCAGCAGCCCCTTGGTGGTAAAGCCCAGCAGGGCGGCCAGCGTCTGGGAGAGATGGAGGTCTGGGCCCTCGAGGCCTATGGCGCCGCCTACACCCTGCAGGAACTGCTCACCGTCAAATCGGATGACATGCAGGGCCGCAATGAGGCCCTCAACGCCATCGTCAAGGGCAAGCCGATCCCCAGGCCCGGGACCCCCGAGTCGTTCAAGGTGCTGATGCGTGAACTGCAGTCCCTGGGCCTCGACATTGCCGTTTACACCGACGAGGGCGCTGAGGTCGATCTGATGCAGGACATCAACCCCCGACGCAGCACCCCGAGCCGTCCCACCTACGAATCCCTCGGCGTCGCGGATTACGACGACGATTGATGGTTGTTTGATCGCTGACTGATCGCGGACTGCCGTTGTGGCAGTTCCCCGGTAATCCCTCTCCTCTCTCGATCGCCGCGAGCTTTAGCCGATGTCCAACAGCAACCTGCGCACCGAAAACCACTTCGACTACGTCAAGATCACGCTCGCTTCCCCCGAGCGGATCATGCAGTGGGGACAGCGCACCCTGCCCAACGGGCAGGTGGTGGGTGAGGTCACCAAACCGGAGACCATCAACTACCGCACGCTCAAGCCCGAGATGGACGGGCTCTTCTGCGAAAAGATCTTTGGTCCCTCCAAAGACTGGGAGTGCCACTGCGGCAAGTACAAGCGGGTTCGACATCGCGGCATCGTCTGCGAGCGCTGCGGCGTCGAGGTCACCGAGAGTCGGGTGCGGCGTCACCGCATGGGCTTCATCAAGCTCGCGGCACCCGTGTCCCATGTCTGGTACCTGAAGGGCATCCCGAGCTACGTGGCGATCCTGCTCGACATGCCCCTGCGCGATGTCGAGCAGATTGTCTATTTCAACTGCTACGTGGTGCTCGACCCGGGTGACCACAAGGATCTGACCTACAAGCAGCTGCTCACTGAAGACGAGTGGCTGGAGATTGAGGACCAGATCTATGCCGAAGACTCCGACATCGAAAACGAACCGGTGGTCGGCATCGGTGCCGAAGCCCTCAAGCAACTGCTTGAGGATCTGGACCTTGGTGAGATCGGCGAACAACTGCGCGAAGAGATTGCCGCCAGCAAGGGCCAGAAGCGGGCCAAGCTGATCAAGCGCCTGCGCGTCATCGACAACTTCGTGGCCACCGGCGCCCGCCCCGAGTGGATGGTGCTTGATGTGATCCCGGTGATTCCGCCGGATCTGCGACCCATGGTGCAGCTCGACGGCGGTCGCTTCGCCACCAGCGACCTCAATGATCTCTACCGCCGGGTGATCAACCGCAACAACCGCCTGGCGCGTCTGCAGGAGATCCTCGCCCCCGAGATCATCGTGCGCAACGAGAAGCGCATGCTGCAGGAGGCCGTCGATGCCCTGATCGATAACGGCCGCCGTGGCCGCACCGTGGTCGGCGCCAACAACCGTGCCCTCAAGTCGCTCAGCGACATCATCGAGGGCAAGCAGGGTCGTTTCCGTCAGAACCTCCTTGGCAAGCGGGTCGACTACTCAGGCCGCTCGGTGATCGTGGTTGGTCCCAAGCTCAAGATGCACCAGTGCGGTCTGCCCAAGGAGATGGCGATCGAGCTGTTCCAGCCATTTGTCATTCACCGTCTGATCCGGCAGAACATCGTCAACAACATCAAGGCCGCCAAAAAGTTGATTCAGCGTGCCGACGATGAGGTGATGCAGGTGTTGCAGGAGGTGATCGAAGGCCACCCGATCCTGCTGAACCGCGCACCCACGCTGCACCGCCTGGGTATTCAGGCTTTTGAACCCAAGCTGGTGGATGGCCGTGCCATCCAGCTGCACCCCCTGGTCTGCCCCGCCTTCAACGCCGACTTCGACGGCGACCAGATGGCCGTGCACGTGCCCCTGGCGATCGAGGCCCAGACCGAGGCCCGCATGTTGATGCTGGCCAGCAACAACATCCTGTCGCCGGCGACCGGCGAGCCGATCATCACCCCGTCGCAGGACATGGTGCTGGGGGCTTACTACCTGACGGCTGAGCAACCCGGGAGCGTCAAGCCCGCGTTTGGCGACCGCAGCCGCACTTTTGCCAGCCTTGAGGATGTGATCGCCGCCTTTGAGGAAAAGCACCTTTGCCTGCACGACTGGGTCTGGGTGCGTTTCAACGGCGAGGTCGACACCGAAGGCGAAGCCGCCGAACCGACCGTCACCGACACCCTCAGCGATGGCACCCGGATCGAGCAGTGGCTGTTCCGCCGCGATCGCTTCGATGAGGACGGCGCCCTGATCAGTCGTTACCTGCTGACCACCGTTGGCCGGGTGGTGATCAATCACACCATCATCGACGCCGTGGCGGCCCCCTGAGACCCGGCTGAACGTTCAACCCATACCCCTTCCTCACCTTCATTCGCCGGCAGCTATGACCGCCACTCCCGCCAAGAAAACCAGCAAGAAGGGCAGCAAGAAAGCTGCTGAGCAGGCTGCCGCTGCCGAGGCTCTGGCCCTGGCGGCCAAAAGCCTCAGTCGTCAGGCGCCCCCGTTTCGCAACCGGGTGATCGACAAGAAGGCCCTGCGCAATCTGGTGGGCTGGGCCTACAAACACCACGGCACGGCTGCCACCGCGTCGATGGCCGACGATCTCAAGGATCTGGGTTTCCGATACGCCACCCAGGCGGCGGTTTCGATCTCGGTCGACGACCTGCGCATTCCCGGCGACAAGGCGGCCCTGCTGGAGGAAGCCGAGCAGCAGATCACCGAGACCGAAGAGCGCTACCGCCTCGGCGAAATCACCGAGGTGGAGCGTCACACCAAGGTGATCGACACCTGGACCGAGACCAACGAGCGTCTGGTGGCGGCCGTGCGCCGCAACTTCAACGAGAACGACCCGTTGAATTCGGTCTGGATGATGGCCAACTCGGGCGCCCGGGGCAACATGTCCCAGGTGCGTCAGCTGGTGGGCATGCGTGGCCTGATGGCCAACCCCCAGGGCGAAATCATCGACCTTCCGATTCGCACCAACTTCCGCGAGGGTCTGACGGTCACCGAGTACGTGATCAGCTCCTACGGCGCCCGCAAGGGCCTGGTGGACACTGCACTGCGCACCGCTGACTCCGGCTATCTGACTCGCCGCCTGGTGGATGTCGCCCAGGACGTGATCGTGCGTGAAGACGATTGCGGCACCACCCGCGGCATCCCCATCGATGCCGACGACAAGGGCAAGTACGCCAGCAAGCTGATCGGTCGCCTGGCCGCCGAGCCGGTTCTCGATGCCAGTGGCGCCGTGATCGTCGATCGCGATGGTGAGATCGACGCCCCTCTCTCCCGCCAGATCGAAGCCGCCGGCGTCAGAACCGTTGTGGTGCGTTCACCGCTCACCTGCGAAGCTTCGCGCTCGGTCTGCCGCAAGTGCTATGGCTGGGCCCTGGCTCACAACGAGCTGGTGGATCTGGGCGAAGCCGTCGGCATCATTGCGGCCCAGTCGATCGGTGAGCCCGGGACCCAGCTCACCATGCGCACCTTCCACACCGGTGGTGTGTCCACGGCTGAGACCGGGGTGGTGCGCTCCCAGGTCGATGGTGTCGTCGAATTCGGCCCCAAGGCCCGGGTTCGCCCTTACCGCACCCCCCACGGCGTCGAGGCGCAGATCGCCGAGACCGACTTCAGCCTGACCCTCAAGCCCAGCGGCAAGGGCAAGCCCCAGAAGCTCGACATCACCAACGGTTCGATCCTCTTCGTCAACGACGGCGACAGCGTCGCCAACGACATCATCCTGGCCCAGATCTCCTCGGGCGCGGCTGTCAAGAAGAGCGTCGAGAAGGCGACCAAGGATGTGATCTGTGACCTGGCCGGCCAGGTCCGTTATGAGGACGCCATTCAGCCCAAGGAGGTCACCGACCGTCAGGGCAACATCACCCTCAAGGCCCAGCGCCTGGGCCGGCTGTGGGTGTTCAGTGGTGACGTGTACAACCTGCCGCCCAATGCCCTGCCGGTGGTCAAGGGCAACAAGGCGGTCAAGACCGGTGAAGTCCTGGCCGAGAGTCGTCTGGTCAGTGAGTACGGCGGCGCCGTGCGCCTGCGCGAATCGGCCGGTGACTCCCGCGAGGTTCAGATCGTCACCGCCAGCCTCACCCTCAAGGACTGCAAGCTGGTTGGTGAATCGACCCACTCGGGCGAGATCTGGCACCTTGAGGGCAAAGACAACATCCGCTATCGCCTCAACACCGCTCCCGGCAGCAAGATCGGCACCGGTGAGGTGATCGCTGAGCTGGCCGATGACCGCTTCCGCACCCAGACCGGTGGCACCGTGCGCTTCGCGCCCGGCCTCTCGATCAAGAAGGCCCGTAGCGCCAAGAACGGCTACGAGGTCAGCAAGGGCGGCACGCTGCTGTGGATCCCCCAGGAAACCCACGAGATCAACAAGGACATCTCCCTGTTGATGATCGAAGACGGCCAGTGGATCGAAGCCGGCACAGAAGTCGTCAAGGACATTTTCAGTCAGACCGCCGGCATCGTCACGGTCACCCAGAAGAACGACATCCTGCGCGAGATCATCGTTCGCTCCGGTCAGCTCCACCTGGTTTCTGACAGCAAGACCCTGGCCAAGTACGCCGACGGCAAGATGGTCAACCCCGGTGAGGAGATCGCCAAAGGTCTCAAGGCCGAGGCGATGGTCTTCGTCGAGGCCGTCGATACCCCTGAAGGCGGAGCCCTGTTGCTGCGCCCGGTCGAGGAATACGCCATTCCCGACAGCGCTCACCTGCCCGAACTGGGCACCGTGAAACAGAGCGGTGGGCCGAGCCTTGGACTCAAGGCCACCCAGAGGCTGGCCTTCAAGGACGGCGAGCTGATCAAGAGTGTCGAGGGTGTCGAGCTGCTGCGCACCCAGCTGATTCTGGAAACCTTCGACACCACCCCCCAGATGACCGTGGACGTGGAGGCGGTCCTCGACAAGCGTGCCAAGACGATCGAGCGTCTGCAGCTGGTGATCCTCGAGACCCTGCTGGTGCGACGCGACACGCTTTCGGATGCGAGCCATGGCTCCACCCACACCGAGCTGCAGATCGACGATGGCGATGCGGTTAAGAGCGGTGATGTCATCGCCACCACCCAGATCCTCTGCAAGGAGGATGGGGTGGTGCAACTGCCCGATCAGGTCGAAGGGGAGCCGATCCGCCGTCTGATTGTCGAGCGTGCCGGTGACACCCGCAGCCTCGATCTGGGTTCAGCCAAACCGGCGATCGGCGTGGGTCAGCGCGTGGTCGATGGCGATCTGCTGGCCCAGGGTGTCGAGGCGCCCTGCTGCGGTCAGGTCGAAGCGATCGAGGGCAGCCAGGTCACGATCCGCCTCGGCCGTCCCTACATGGTCTCGCCTGACTCCGTGATGCACGTACGCGACGGCGAACTGGTGCAGCGCGGTGACGGACTGGCGCTGCTGGTGTTCGAGCGTCAGAAGACCGGCGACATCGTGCAGGGTCTGCCCCGTATTGAAGAGCTGCTTGAAGCCCGCCGTCCGCGTGATTCGGCGGTGCTCTGCCGCAAGAGCGGTGTGGTGCAGATCAAGCAGGGTGATGACGACGATTCCCTTTCGGTCTCCGTGATCGAGGGCGATGACGTGATCACCGATTACCCGATCCTGCTGGGTCGCAACGTGATGGTGAGCGATGGCCAGCAGGTCAGCGCCGGTGAGTCCCTCACCGACGGTCCGATCAATCCGCACGAGCTGCTCGAGTGCTACTTCGAAGACCTGCGCGGTCGCCTTCCCACGCTTGAAGCAGCGATGGAGGCAATCTCCAAGCTGCAGTTCCGCATGGTGCAGGAGGTGCAGAACGTCTACAAGAGCCAGGGCGTGTCGATCGACGACAAGCACATCGAAGTGATCGTGCGTCAGATGACCAGCAAGGTGCGGGTCGAAGATGCCGGCGACACCACCCTGCTGCCGGGCGAGCTCATGGAGCTGCGCCAGGTGGAGCAGACCAATGCCGCCATGGCGATCACCGGGGGTGCTCCGGCTGAGTTCACCCCGGTGCTGCTCGGCATCACCAAGGCCTCGCTCAACACCGACAGCTTCATCTCGGCGGCCTCCTTCCAGGAGACCACCCGGGTGCTGACCGAGGCGGCGATCGAGGGCAAGAGCGACTGGCTGCGCGGTCTCAAGGAGAACGTGATCATCGGTCGTCTGATTCCGGCGGGGACCGGGTTCAGTGGCTTCGAAGAGGAGCTGCGCGCCGAGGCGGGCCCCCACCCCGACATCCTCGAGGAGGAGAACGCCGGTTATCGCCGCATGGCCAACCTGCGACCCGATTACACCGTCGAGATGCCCGCACCCTCAGTGGCGGCCGCCGTTCTCGACGACCCTTCTGACGAGGATCTGGAGGCGACCCGCAGCCGTCATGGGATCGAAGCCAGTGCCAGTGGCGCGGCAGCCTTTGCCCGGCCCAGCCTCGATGAGGTGATGGAAGAGGAGCTGATCGCCGATCCTGATGCCCTCGAAGGGCTGCAGGAAGAGGGCCTGCTCAGCGATGACTGATCGGAGGCTTTAGCGTCCTTCCATGACCAAGTCTCCCAGCGCCTCAACCGAGCTGGGCACTCCGGTGCCGAAGCGCCGGCTGCCCCGCTATGGCTTCCACACCCACAACGAGCAGCTCAACGGCCGTCTCGCCATGTTGGGCTTCATTGCCCTGGTGGCCGTGGAAGTCAAACTGGGCCATGGCTTGCTGATCTGGTGATCGAGGCTGCTCCCCGGCCCTTGCTGGGTCTGGGCAAAACCGAGCTCGAGCAGTGGGCCGTGGCCCAGGGGCAGCCTGCCTTCAGGGGGCGCCAGCTCCACGACTGGCTCTACGGCAAAGGGGCCCGCAACCTTGACGCGGTCACCGTGCTGCCGAGCGCCTGGCGTCAGCAGCTGGCGGCCAGCCTGCCGCCCGGTCAACCCGATTGGGTGGGTCGCTCCCGCGAGCTGCACCGATCGGTTGCGGCCGATGGCACCACCAAGCTGCTGCTGGCCACCGCCGATGGTCTCAGCCTGGAGACCGTGGGCATTCCTGCCCGTGATCGACTCACGGTCTGTGTGAGTTCACAGGTGGGCTGCCCCATGGCCTGTCGCTTCTGCGCCACCGGCAAAGGTGGTCTGCAGCGTTCCCTGGCCGTCCACGAGATCGTGGACCAGGTGCTCAGCGTGCAGGAGGTCATGGAGGCACGCCCCAGCCACGTGGTGTTCATGGGCATGGGCGAGCCCCTGCTCAACATCGACGCCGTGCTGAGCGCCATGGCCTGTCTGTGCACCGATCTGGGCATGGCTCAGCGGCAGATCACGCTGAGCACCGTGGGGGTGCCCCGCACCTTGCCGCAGCTGGCCCAGCTGGCGCTCGAGCGGTTGGGTCGAGCCCAGTTCACCCTGGCGGTCAGCCTGCATGCACCTGACCAACGTCTGCGGGAGGAGCTGATCCCAACAGCCCACGCCTACCCGCTCGAGGCGTTGCTTGAGGATTGCCGCGAGTACGTGGCGATCACCGGCCGGCGGGTCAGCTTTGAATACATCCTGCTGGGGGGTGTCAACGATCAGCCGCGCCACGCCGAGGCCCTTGCGCGGCTGCTGCGCGGTTTCCAGAGCCATGTGAATCTGATCGCCTACAACCCGATCGCCGAAGAGAGTTTCCAACGTCCCAGCCCTGCGGCGGTCGACGGCTTTCGTCGGATCCTCGAAGACCGCCACGTGGCCGTCAGTGTGCGCGCCAGCCGTGGTCTCGATGCCGATGCCGCCTGCGGCCAGCTCAGGCGGCGCCTGGCCGACGGCGCCATGGCTCAGGGTGGCACTGCTCAGGGTGGCACTGCTCAGGGGGTCACTGCTCAGGGGGTCACCAATCAGGTTGCATCCCGTGATGGGTCGAACGCTCCGCGACACCCCACCCCACTCCAGGGCACCAGGCGCAGCATCAACCCAAAGGCCGGCAACGACGACAGCGCCGTCACCACGAAGTAGTCGCTCCAGCCGATCCGGGCCGCCAGCCATCCCGAGGGCAGGGCCAGCAGGGTGCGACTGATGGCGTAGATGCTCGACAGCAGCGCGTATTGGGTGGCCGAGAAGCGGGGGTTGCAGAGGCTCATCAGCAGGGCCACGAACCCGGCGCCCACCATGCCGTTGCCGAGGTTTTCGAGGCTCACGGCGGCCATCAGGGCGGGCAGCCCACCGCCGAAGCGGGCCAGGGCGGCATAGCCCAGATTGCCGGCGGCCCCGATCACGGCAAACACCCAGAGGCTGCGGTTGAGCCCCAGCCGGGCAAACAGCACCCCGCCCACCACCGTGCCGGCCATGGTGGCGGCGATGGCCCAGCCACCATCGAGCAGGCCGATCTGGGCATCGCTGAAGCCCGCCTGTTTGAGAAAGGCGATGGAGAGGGCCGCCAGCAGTCCGTCGGGCCAGCGGTACAGCAACACCAGCAGCAACAGCCAGGGGGCGGTGCCGGCGCCGGTGCGCCGCAGAAACTCCCCCGCCGGCCCCACGATCGCCTGGCGCAGGCTGGTGGGCGGGTGCTCGAGCGGCGGTAGGCGCGGCGCCCGCAAGGTGAACGGCACCACCGCCAGCATCAGCAGGGCGCAGCCGGCAAAGGCAGCCCCCCAGCCCAGGCTGCCGGCCAGCAGAAACCCCCCGGAGCTCACCAGCAACATGCCGGTGCGGTACCCCAGGTTGTGCACCGCGGCCCCCTGGCCCCGTTCGCTGTCGGGCAGCAGATCGGTGCGGTAGGCATCGACGACGATGTCCTGGGTGGCACTGGCGGCCGCCAGCACCAGGGCCAGCACCGTCGCCAGTTGCAGCATGCCGGGTCCCGGTGCCATGAGCCCTGCCACCAGGGCCAGCACCAGCAGAACGGCGACCAGGGCCAGTTGCAGCAGCAGCATCCAGCCACGCCGCCGGTCGGGCCAGCCCAGGGGCCAGCGGTCGAGCAGGGGGGCCCACAGCACCTTGAACCCGTAGGGCAGCGCCGCCAGCTGCGGGATCACGCCGATGAGCTCGAGCGACACCCCGCTGGCGCTGAGCCAGCCCTGCAGCAGCTTGCTGCCGATGTTGAGCGGGCTGCCACTGGCCACCCCTTCGGCCGCCACCGCCACCAGACGTTGACGGGTCGTGCCGGGGGCAGGCATCGGCGCTGTGATGGAGTGGGCGCACCCTAGAGGCGATGATGCCCCCAGGCTGCTGCCCGTCCGACTGTGCAGTTCTTCCGTTCGACCCTTCTGCCGGCCGCCATCGTGCTGCTGTTTGCCCTGGCTCTGTTTGCGGTCAGTGCGCGCATCTGGCTGCCCGGCGACATGGCGGCGCCGGCTCCGCTGCAGTGAGGCCGCAGCCGTGACCGTTGCCGACGACGGCTCCTGGAAGCCCTACGACGAGAACGCCAGCCATGACCTGGTGCTCGACCCTGACGTGCTGGCTGCCGAACTGGCCCAGGAGCTGCTCGGCGACCCGCTCGACGAGATCGACAGCGACGGGAGTGCCGATGCTGATGCCGCGGCCGAATGCGACCTGGGTCTGACGCTGCTGGCCGGCGGTCACGACGAGCGTCTGCAGGGGCTGCGCATCTTCTGCGAGCACAGGGACCCGCGCGCGATTCCGCAGCTGTTGCCGCTGCTGCAGGCCGCCTGCCCGATCGAACGCATGAGCGCCGTGTATGCCCTCGGTCGCAACCCCCATCCGATGGCGGTTGAACCGTTGCTGGCCCTGCTGGCCGGCGACGCCAACGGCTATGTGCGCAAGGCGGTGGCCTGGAGCCTGGCCAACTTTGCCGATGCTCCCGTGCTCAATCCGCTGATCCGCGCCTTGCAGATGGATGTGGCGGCCGTGCGCCTCTGGGCGGCCACGTCCTTGGCCGATGTGGGCAGCACCGGGGCGGCCAAGGCCGATCCGGCGGCCGCCCAGCTGCTCCAGAGCCTGCGGATCGATAGCGAAGCGGCCGTGCGCAGCAACAGCGCCTGGGCCCTGGGGCGGCTCTACCCCGATCTGGTGGAGCCGCGGCAGCAGGTGGTGGTGCAGGCCCTGATCCAGACCCTGCTCGAGGATCGCGAAGCCAGCGTGCGCGATGAGGCTCGGCTTGCCCTCGAGCAGCTCGAGCAGCCGGAGGTGCTGGAGCGTCTTCAGACCCTGGTCGATGAAGGGTTGCTGAGCTGAGCCAACTGCCGCCCGGCACCGCTAGCATCCGCCGACCCGCTGTTGCTTGCTTGGCTCAGCCGACGTCACGGCAGCTCAACCAGCAGACCATCCGCTTCCGGATCCGGCCCGATGGTCGGGTCGAGGAAACCGTGGAAGGTGTGCCCGGTGCGGCCTGCACGTCGTTGAGTGAGCACATCGAGTCGCGTGTCGGCTCGGTCCAGCGCCGCGTGCCCACGGCGGAGGCCTACCAGGCCGTCGATCAGGGCGTGCAGCAGCAGACCTCTGCTCATGACACAGCCAACGGCTGGATGTCCAACTCCTGATCGAATTGCTCCTGGGTCCGATGTCGCACTTCAGCACCATCAAAACCGAACTGCGTGACCGGGATGCCCTGGTGGCCGCCCTGGCTGCCCTGGGCCATCCCCCCCTCGATGGGCCCGGCCTGGTCCGCGGCTACCGCGGTCAGCAGGAGCAGGCTGAACTGGTTGTCAGCGCCCAGGATGGTCGTGGCGATCTCGGCTTTCGTTGGAATGCCGGCACCGGCGCCTATGAGCTGGTCGCCGATCTGGATCTGTGGCGACTGCCGGTTCCCCCGGAACGTTTTCTGGCCCAGGTCAACCAGCGCTATGCCCTCGAGGCCATCCTCGCGGCCAGCGTCGCCGAGGGGTTTCAGGTGGCCGAACAGACCAATTGCGATGACGGTGCCATCGAGCTGGTGGTCACCCGCTGGGGTTGAGCCCAGCTCGCCCCGCTGCTGAGGCCTGATGGTGGTGGATCCCGGTCTGGCGTTTTCGGCGGCGGTTGCCCCGGCCGAGGCAGTCGCCACGGGCCTGGAGCCGGTGCTGGGGGGTGCCCTGCGCCAGAAGGCTGTCTGGGTCGACGAAGCGGCCTGCATCGGCTGCCGTTATTGCGCCCATGTGGCGCCCAACACCTTTGTGGTCGAGCCTGACCTGGGCCGATCACGCGCCATCCGCCAGGACGGCGACCGCGATGAACGCCTTCAGGAGGCCATGGACACCTGTCCGGTGGATTGCATCCACTGGGTTTCCTTTGAGGACCTGCCCGGGCTGGAGCGACGCCTTGCTGAGCAGGAGCTGCAGCCCCTCGGCCTTCCCAGCCCGGCGCGCACGCGCCGCACCCTGCCCCGCGCCGCCGCTTAGCCGCCCAGAGGCTGCTTGGCCGGGATCCCCACCGCACGCGGATACTGGCGCGGGCAGCCGGCCACAGGAACCACGTTCACGGCGTGGCGGCGGCCGCGGCCGGCCGGCAGATCCAGGGCCTCCACGGCTTCGATCCTGGCGTTGAGGCTGCGGGTGGCCCGGTCCAGTTGCTCCCGGTCTGGGGCCGACCACTGGCCCCGATAGAGCAGGGCGTGCCCTGTCGGTTTGAGCAGGGGCACCAGGTATTCAGCCACCACCGGTGCCGGGGCCACGGCGCGGGCTAAGGCCCAGTCGAAACGGTGGCGCCAGGCCGGATCCTGCCCCAGTTTCTCGACCCGCTCGCTGCAGAACTCCACCCGTTGGGCCAACCCCAGGCTGGTAGCCATGGCCCGCACGGCCTCGATCTTGCGCTGCACCGAGTCCACCAGGGTGAGCCGGGCCTCGGGAAGGGCGATGGCCAGGGCCAGGCCGGGGAAGCCGCCGCCGGTGCCCACATCGATCATGCGCACCGGTGGCGCGGCCTTGAGCAGCGACACCAGGGGCCAGAGGCTGTCAAAGACCTGGGCGATCCAGAAGTCATCGCCATCCACCAGCCGGGTCAGATTGAGGCGTGCGTTCCAGCTGCGCAGTTCGTTCTGCAGCTGCTGGAACTGACCCAGCTGCAGCTCTGAGGGCTGCCAGCCCAGCAGGCCCCACAACGCAGTGGGCTCATCAACGCTCACCCAGACCCGACAGCAGACGATCTCCCTAGGATCCCCCAAACCGTGGGGCCATGTCTGCTCCGAGTCACTACCAGCGGCTGGGTGTGCGCCCCGATGCCAGTGCCGAGCGCCTGCGCCAGGCCTTTCGGCTGTTGAGCAAGCGCTATCACCCCGACACCACCGCGTTGCCGCAGCCCGAGGCCGAGGCCGCATTCAGGGAGCTTCAGGGGGCTTACAGCGTGCTCAGCGACCCGGATCAACGGCGCCGCTATGACGCGGAGCTTGCCCTGATCACCCCTGCGTCGGCCCCGGCTGCACCGCGCTCGGTGGTGCTGCCCCCGCAGCTGCAGCAGCAGCGCCGGCCGTTGTCGGGTGGTGAGTGGCTGGCACTGCTGCTGCTGGTGTCGGCGGTCCTGTTTTCGCTGCTGCTGGGCGTGGGTCTGGCCTGGATGCGGGGGGTCGATCTGGTCCAATGGCCCAGTTGGTGGCTGGAGGCGCGATGAACGATCAGGAGCTTGACGGCATGGCCGAGGGCCTCGGGGCCCAGACACTGCCGGAGCGTGACACGCCGCTCTACAACCATCCGCTGCCCCTTCTGGAGGACTGGCTGCGGTCGATGGGAGGGCGACAGCGGGGCCCGCATTCGTGCCAGTGGGACCTGCATCAACCCCAGTGGAGTGCCCTGCTCGAGCTCGAGGTCGAGGAGCTCAAGGTGAGCTGGTCGCAGGACGGACGCCAGAGCGTGCGCCACTTCCCCTACGGCCTGTCTCGGGCCGACGTGGAGGCGGCGATTCTGGCGGGGCCCTGAGCAATGGCCCAGGTCCTTGGCATGATGGAACCCTTGACAGCGTCAGCGGGCCTTTGCCATGGCTTCCGCCAATTCTGCAGACCGCATCCCGGAGCTGCGCAGCAAACGCGCCGCTTCAAAGCGTTTTCTGGCCGCTGGAGCGGACCTGCGCTCGGCCCCGGCCCGCTGCCGCGCCTGGGGTCCCGGTGAGATGTTTGCCGAGGGGCAATGGCAGGTGATCCGCGTGCAGCTGGAGCAGCAGGGCTGGTACCCCTCCCAGATCGAATTGGTGCATGACCAGTTGCGGCAGGGCTGGCCTCTGGCCACAGCCAAGCGCCATGCGGCCCGGCTGTCGGGCCATTGCCCGCTCAGGGCTCAGAGCACGATCTGAGCTGCGGCATCGGGAACGATGCACCTGAGCGAAGCCAGCGACGTCGGCTCAGCGGCAGAGTTCGCTGCTGCGCTCTGAGGGGGTCGCCCAGGCCTTGCAGTTGACCCAGCGCACCGCCGAGACCTCGATGTCGGTGAACAACACCAGGATGCCGCCGCAGAGCAGCAGAACCGCCAGGCTGATCAATCCGTTGCGGGTGCTCATTCGCTCGGCAGCATCACAGGGGGCAATCTATGTGTCTGTGCCGTTGTTGCAGGGTGTCTGCCAGGTTCTGAGAGGCCCATTGCCCCGCCAGGCTGGCCGCTGACAAAGGCTCCAAGGTGGGCAGCTGGGCCAGCACAGGGACCCCGCCGAGCTGTTCGAGGCTGCGGGGGTTGTCGGGGTGGGGCGGGCCGTTGAGCACCAGCCCCAGCAGGGGGATGGCCCGGGCCCGCAGCGCCTCGATCGACAGCAGGGTGTGGTTGAGCGTGCCCAGGCCGCTGCGGCCCACCAGCAGCACCGGTAGTCCCCACCGCTGCAACTGGTCGATCTGCAGCCAGTCGCGACCCAGGGGAACCAGCAGGCCGCCGGCGGTCTCGACCACCAACGCTCGATCGCAGCGGGGCAGGCCGAGGCGCGACGGTTCGATCGTGACGCCATCCAGTTCGGCGGCCCAGTGCGGTGACACGGGCTGCCTGAGCCGGTAGGCCTCGGGAATCAGGCGTTCGCGTGGCAGGTTGAGCAGTCGCTGAACCCGGGCTGCGTCGCCGCCCCCTTCGAGACCGCTCTGCACCGGCTTCCAGTAGCAGGCGCCCAGTCCCTGCACGAACAGGGCGCTGACCACGGTCTTGCCCACGTCGGTGTCGGTGCCGCAGATCACCAGTCGTTGGGGTCGGGTCATGGTGCGAGCCTCTCTGGGCGCTGCCCCACCAGCAGCAAGACATGCCAGCTCACCACATCGCTGGGGGGCCAGTGGGCCAGCAACCGGCGCCACTGGGCGGTCGACAGGCCTGCCTGGTCGCTGTGGCCGGCACCCAGGCGCCGCAGTTGCCGCAGAAAGGCGCGCCCCCCCGGCCCGTAGCGCACGCTGAACACCAGGCGGCGCAGGCAGCCGATCGCCAGGCCCGAGGCGGCGGCGCCGATCAGGGTGTCGGCCTCGGGCAGGCGGCGTGCCGTGCAGGGCACCCGGGCCCGATCAGCCGCCTGGTGCCACTGGGGAAAGCTGCCGGCCACCGGTACCGCCAGCGCCAGCCAGCCCCCCGGCGCCAGCGCGGTGGTCCAGTCTCTGAGGCGGGTGGCCGGGTCCTGGAGCCATTGCAGCGCAAAGCTGCTGGTGATCAGGCTGCAGTGGTTCAGCTCGGGCGGAAGGCCCAGATCCAGATTCCACAGCAGACCCCTCTCCGGGGTGAGCAGGGGGTTGCGGCGCAGCAACGCGGCGCTGCCATCCAGCTGCAGCAGCTCCAGCCGTGGTGCCTGCTGCCGCAGGGCCAACCCCACCAGGCCGCTGCCGGCACCCAGGTCGGCACGCGGGCCCGGCAGCAGGGGGAGCCGGGCGGCGTAATGGGCCAGCCGCCAGGCCACGGCGCGCTGCAGGCCGGCATGGGTGTCGTAGTGCGCCGCCTGCCGGTCAAAACGGCCGCAGCTGGCTGGCCTGGGGTGGGTCATCGCGCGCTCAGGCCGTCAATCCAGCCATTCACCATTGCCACCGTGGCGGTGCCGATCAGGCCATGGCCCGCCCCGGCCAGGGTCAGCACATCGGCGCTCGGCAGGCTGCTTTCGAGCTCCTGGCGGGCCAGGGGGTGCACGATCTGATCGTTGCCCGCCTGCACCAGCAGCACCCGGGCCTCCGTTGGAAAGCCATCAGGCAGTCCGCGGGCCTGGGCGATCAGCGTCAGATCGCTGTGCAACCGTTCCAGGCCCCGGGAATCAAGCGGCTCCCGGGCTGGCGAGGCCTGCAGCAGCTCCGGCGCCGCTGGCGCGGCCACCTGCTCCAGAAAGGCCTGCAACATCGCGCCGGGGTTCTCCCCCCGCAGCTGGGTCGCCATGGCGGCCAGGGCCGCCTGCACCCGTTTGCCCTGGTGACCTGCCGGCACAAAACGGGCGAAACTGGTCAGCAGCACCAGGGCATCGGCCGCCTGCAGCACTGCTGGTGGCAGCAGATGGGGGCCCAGGGAGTGGGCGATCACCACCTTGAGCCCGGGGGCATCGGCCCAGCCGGGTTGGTGGGCAGCCAAAGCGCCGTAGCCCCGCTCGCCGCAGCTGCACCGCCAGCCCCGGGACCGCCACAGCGGCAGCCAGGGATCCCAGCTGCGGCTGTCGCCGCACCAGCCATGCATGGCAATCAGCTGGCGGTCGGTGCTCATGGGCTGCCCAGCTCCCGCACCAGCCTGGCCAGCGTGCCCGTGGGCAGGTCGGCCCGCAGCACCAGGCGCAGCCGCGCCGTGCCCTCGGGCACCGTGGGTGGACGGATCGCCACGCTCAGCAGTCCGGCCTGTTCAAGCCGGCCCTGCAGGGCAAGGGCCCTGGCGTTGTCTCCCACCAGCAGCGGCAGGATCGGTCCATGGCCGGGTGGGCGCGGCCAGCCCGCCTGCTCGAGGCCGGAGCGCCAGCGGGCAGCCCGCTGCAGCAGGGCGCTCCCGGGCGGATTGCCCTGGGCCTCCTGGGTCTGCAGCCAGCCCAGGGACGCCAGCGCTCCGGCTGCCAGCGGCGGCGCCAGGGCGGTGGTGTAGCGAAAGGGGCCGCTGTGCTGCAACAGCCATTCGAGTGTGGTGGCATCACCCGCCAGAAAGGCGCCGCCGCTGCCCAGGGCCTTGCCCAGGGTTCCGCTGATCAGGGCGATGCCGCCGTGGCCGTGGCCGAGGCCGCGACCGCCTGGCCCCAGCAGCCCCAGGGCATGGGCTTCATCGAGCAGCAGGGCTGCGCCGTGCTGCTCGCAGAGCGTCACCAGCTGCGCCACATCGGGACTGGTGCCTTCCATCGAGAACAGGCTTTCGCTGAGCACCAGCAGGCGCCGTTCGGGCTCCGCTGCACGGATGGCCTCGAGGCGGCGCCGCAGATCGGCCAGGTCGTTATGGCCGAAGCGCTGCAGCCGGGCCCCGCTGGTCCTGACCCCCGCCAGCAGGGAGTGGTGAATCAACCGGTCGGCCAACACCAGGCTGTGGCGGTCGGCCAGGGCCGTGACCGCGGCGATGTTGGCCTGGAAGCCACTGGGAAACAGCAGGGCCCGCTCGCGCCCCAGCCACTGGGCCAGGGCCCGCTCGAGCTCGCCATGCACCGGTCGGCTGCCGCTCACCAGCCGGGACGCCCCCGCCCCCAGACCACTGCGCTCCAGTTCGGCCGCGGCGGCGGCGATCACCGCGGCATGACGGCTGAGTCCCAGATAGTCGTTGCTGGCCAGGTCGAGCAGGGGGTCGTCGCTGGCGCGCTGCCGCTCCTGGGGGTGCAGGCGGCCGGTGGTGGTGGGGGCAAAGCTGCGCAGGCTGCGCCGGCCTGAGGCCGGTTGGGCGTCAAGCGCCTGGCGCAGCGGCTGTTTCCAGGGCTGCTGCTGTTCAGCTCTGATTCGTGGGGGCAGACCCATGGGCGTCAGTCTGGGGCAGGCCGTGCGGCATCGGTTGGGGTGCCGATCCGGCCAATAGGATCTCTGCAGAACCGATTTCGGCACCGTCGCCCGCACCTCGGCCACCGATCCAGTTGATCCAGCAGCCTCTGCGGTCGGTGCGACCGCTGTGCCGCCGCTTGAGCAGCTGTTTCCCTTCGCCCTCGACGGCTTTCAGCTCGAAGCGATCGATGCCCTCAACCAGGGCCAGTCGGTGGTGGTCAGCGCCCCCACCGGCAGCGGCAAGACGCTGGTGGGCGAGTACGCCATCCATCGCGCCCTGGCCCACGGCCAGAAGGTCTTCTACACCACACCGCTCAAGGCGCTCTCCAACCAGAAACTGCGCGACTTCCGCGCGCAGTTCGGCGCCGACAACGTCGGTCTGCTGACCGGTGATCTGAGCCTCAACCGCGAGGCCAAGGTCGTGGTCATGACCACCGAGATCTTCCGCAACATGCTGTACGCGGAGATCGACCACCCCGACAACGATCCCCTGGCCGATGTGGAGGCGGTGGTGCTCGATGAGTGCCACTACATGAACGACTCCCAGCGCGGCACGGTCTGGGAGGAATCGATCATTCACTGCCCGCCTGCGGTGCAGCTGGTGGCCCTCTCGGCCACCGTCGCCAATGCGGGCCAGCTCACCGACTGGATCGAGCGGGTGCACGGGCCCACCCGGCTGGTGCTCAGTGACCACCGGCCGGTGCCGCTGGCGTTCAGTTTCTGCAGCGCCAAGGGTCTGCATCCGCTGCTCAACGACGAGGGCACGGGCCTGCACCCCAACTGCAAGGTGTGGCGCGCCCCCAAGGGGCACAACCGCAAGGGGCCCAAGACCCCCAAGCCGCCCCAGCCCGAGGCGCCGCCGCTGGGTTTTGTGGTGGCCCAGATGGCCGAGCGGCAGATGCTGCCGGCGATCTATTTCATCTTCAGCCGCCGCGGCTGCGACAAGGGGGTGCGGGATCTGGGCAAGGTCTGCCTGGTCAATCCCGACGAGCAGGCGCGCATCCAGGTGCGGCTGAGCGCCTTTGTGGCCACCACCCCCGAGGCGGTGCGAGAAGGCGGCCACGCCGAGGCCCTGCTGCGGGGCATCGCCGCCCACCATGCCGGGGTGCTGCCCGCCTGGAAGGAGCTGATCGAAGAGCTGTTTCAGCAGGGCCTGATCAAGGTGGTCTTTGCCACCGAGACCCTGGCCGCCGGCATCAACATGCCGGCTCGCACCACGGTGATCTCGGCCCTGTCCAAGCGCACCGAGCGGGGCCACCGCCCGCTCATGGGCAGCGAGTTTCTGCAGATGGCGGGCCGCGCCGGGCGCCGCGGACTCGACTCCCAGGGTTATGTGGTGACGGTGCAGAGCCGCTTTGAAGGGGTGCGCGAGGCGGGTCAGCTGGCCACGGCCCCGGCCGACCCGCTGGTGAGCCAGTTCACCCCCAGCTACGGCATGGTGTTGAACCTGCTGCAGCGTTACGACCTGGCCAAGGCCCGCGAGCTGGTGGAGCGCAGCTTCGGGCGCTACCTGGCCACCCTCGACCTGGCCGACGACGAGGCCGCCATCGCTGCGCTGCGCCAGCGGCTCGAGCAGCTCGAGGACGGCTCGGGTGATGTGCCCTGGGAGGCATTTGAAGACTATGAGAAGCAGCGCGGCCGCCTGCGCGAAGAGCGGCGCCTGCAGCGCATCCTGCAGCACCAGGCCGAGGAAACCCTGGCCCACGAGCTGACCCTGGCGCTCCAGTTCGCCAGCGAGGGGTCGCTGGTCAGCATCAAGGCGCCCCAGCTCAGGGGTCGCCTCACGCCGGCGGTGATCGCCCGCAAGGTCAAGGGGCCTGGCCAGTTCCCGTTGCTGCTGTGCCTCACCGACGACAACGTCTGGGTTCTGTTGCCCTGCGCAGCGGTGGTGAGCCTGCACGCCGAGCTGAGCTGCCTGCAGGTCAGGCAGCTCGATGTGCCCGAGCTGCGCCACAGCGGTGAGTTGCGCCACGGGGATCAGGCCAGCGGCGGGCTGGCCCTGGCGGTGGCTTCGATGGCCCGTCGCCACGACATGCACACGCCGCAGTACGACCTGGCCTCCGAGGTGCAGAGCCAGGCCCAGCTGGTGCAGCAGCTCGAGGAGGACCTGGAGTTGCATCCGGCCCACCGCTGGGGTGACCGCAAGCAGCTCAAGAAGCACCGCCGCCGCATGGAGGAGCTGGCCCTCGAGATCGAGGAACGCCAGCGTCTGCTGCATTTCAGGTCCAACCGGCACTGGGACACCTTCCTGGCCTTGATCGATGTCCTGCGGCATTTCGGCGCCATGGCCGGTGATGAGGGGCTCGAACCCACCGAGATCGGCCGCACCGTGGCCGCCCTGCGGGGCGACAACGAGCTGTGGCTCGGCCTGGCGCTGATGAGCGGCCATCTCGATGAGCTGCAGCCCCCCGAGCTGGCGGCGGTGCTCGAGGCGATCTCGACCGAGGTCAACCGCCCTGACCTGTGGTGCGGTTTTCCGCCGCCGCCGGCGGTCGATGAGGCCCTGCACGATCTGCGCGGTCTCCGCCGTGAGCTGGGACGCCAGCAGGAGCGGGCCAAGGTGGCCTTCCCGATCTGGTTTGAGCCCGAACTCACCGGCCTGGTGGAGGTCTGGGCCAAAGGCGCCAGCTGGAGCGATGTGATCGCCAACACCTCGCTCGATGAGGGCGATGTGGTGCGAGTGCTGCGGCGCACCGTTGACCTGCTGGCCCAGATTCCCTACTGCGAAGCGGTGAGCCAGCAGCTGCGCGACAACGCCCGGGCTGCCCTGCGGGCGATCAACCGCTTCCCGGTGTGCGAGCTCGACGACCTGCTGCCCAAGGCGCCTGCGGCGATCGAGCGGCCCAGGCCCGAGGCGCCGAGCGACTTTGCCAGCCCCCACAGCGATCTGGAGGGGTAAGACCTACCCGCGCGGCCGCAGCACCAGCCAGATGATCAGCAGCAGGCCGGCGGTGCTGACCGCCGTGTAGATCCAGTCGGCGTAGGGGGTCCAGGGCATTCCCCTAGCCTGCCAGCAGCGCCTGTGCGGCCGTGATCAACCCCACCCGCATGCGCATCCTGGCAGTGGGCAAGGTGCGCAAGGGCTGGGTGGCCGAGGGGGTGGCCCTGTATCGCAAGCGCCTGCCGGGGCTGGAGTTGCTCGAGCTGCGCGATGGGGGCCGGGCCCGCGAAGCCGAGGCGATCGTCGCTGAGCTGCACCCCGGTGAGCGCCTGGTGGCCCTCTGCGAGGAGGGGCAGACCTACACCTCAGAGGGGCTGGCCCAGGCCCTTGAGGGGTCGGGCTCAGAGCGCCTGGCGTTTGTGATCGGCGGCGCCGATGGGCTGGACCCGGCGATCAAGGCGCGGGCCCAGTGGCGCCTCAGCCTGTCGCCGCTCACCTTTCCTCATGAGCTGGCGCGGCTGCTGCTGCTGGAGCAGCTCTACCGGGCCCTGTCGATTCAGCAGGGCGGGCCCTATCACCGCAGCTGAGTGGGACCAACGCTTGGTGGTTCAAACCACTTGGCGGGTCAAACCAGGACTGTCGCCACGCTGGTGCGCAGCGCTGGTCTGGGTTGGGCATCCTCAGCCAGGCCTTCGAGGTGGAAGGCAATGGCATCGCGGATGCGAGCCAACACCACCTCGCGCGTTTCACCGGTGGCCACACAACCTGGAAGGTCGGGCACATGGGCCGAGAAGTTGCCTTCGGCTTCTTCGATCACGACGGCAAAGGATTGGCTCATGGCAAACGCAGGCCTGATTGTTTGGCGATGCTTTTGAGGGTTCCCGGTGCCAGGCCATCCCTCCTGCTGGAGACGTCGGATGACCGCGCCAACCTTCACCCCTTGCTGCTCGCATCTGCGATGAGCTCCGCAGTCCTGAAGGCTGACCACAACCGTAAAAACACCGAATCTCGGCAAGGCCTCAAGGGGCCGAGACACGGCTGTGAGGAGCAGGACCGACTTGTGTTGATGCCGGTCATCCCCACCGGCTGCCACCGCCGCGGGCGGGCTCAGCGGCCGTTCAATCAAGGGAGTGCTCGGCGCCGCACGGGCGCAGGCTGATTCCGATTGCCACCCCACCGCTTGTTCTGGTGCATGGGCTGCTCGACAGCCCGACGGTGTTTGACCGCCTCCGGCGCGAGTTGGGTGAGCGGCGCGCCGATGTGTTGGCGCCAGCGCTGTCGCTGCGGCTGGGGCGTACGCCGATCGCCCAGGCCGCGGCCGAGCTGAGCCGCCAGATCGCGGCGGCCTATCCCGGTGACACCCCCATCGACGTGCTCGGCTTTTCGATCGGCGGGGTGATCGGCCGCACCTGGATCCAGCGGCTGGGGGGGCACCAGCGCACGCGGCGCTTCATCAGCGTCGGCAGCCCCCAGCAGGGCACCTTGACGGCGCGCCCCTGGCCGCGGCGGCTGTTTAAGGGGTTGGCCGATCTGCGCCAGGGCAGTGCCCTGCTGCACGAGCTCAACAACAACCTCGACACCCTGGCGGGGATCGACTGCCACAGCTTCTATTCGGCCCTTGATCTGGCGGTGCTGCCGGGCTGGCGGGCCGTGCTGCCGATCGGCCCGCGCACCCTGCTGCCGGTGGCGACCCACCCCCAGCTGCTGCGTGATGCCGCAGCGGTGGTCCCGTTGGCGCGGGAACTGCTGCGGCCCTGAGGTGCCCTGCCGCTGCACCGGGCTGTCCTGATCAACCTGAGGGTCAGCGTGGCGGCACCCGTTGGACTGGCTTGGCGTTTCCCTGCTGGTGCGCTGGTCGCTGGGCTGGTGGTTGTGGCTGCACCTGCGCCTGGCGCTGTTGCCTGAGGCTTGCGACGGGGCGGCACAGAGGGTCTCGGTGCTGATTCCGGCCCGCAACGAGGCTGCCACATTGCCGCGGCTGCTGGCTGCCCTGGGCCGTCAGAGCCTGCCGGCTGCCGAGGTGCTGGTCATCGACGATCACTCGCGCGACGGCACCGGTGCCATCGCCATGGCGGCCGCGGCGGCCGCGGGGTTGCCGCTGCGACTGATCAAGGCGCCGCCGCTGCCACCCGGCTGGTGCGGCAAGACCTGGGCCCTGCACCACGGCGTGGCGACCAGCAGCGGTGATCTGCTGGTCTTTCTCGATGCCGACACCGAGCCCGAGCCCAGCCTGCTGGCCAGCCTGGTGGCCCAGCGGCAACGGCTGGGGGGCCTGGTGAGCGTGCAGCCCTACCACCGAACCGAACGGCCCTACGAGCAGCTCTCGCTGCTGTTCAACCTGGTGGGGCTGCTGGCGGTGCCCCTGGGTGCCGGCTGCGGTGTGGCCTTTGGCCCGGCCATGGTCACCAGCAGGCGCGACTACGACCGCAGCGGCGGTCACCGGGCCGTGGCCGCGCAGGTGGTCGAAGACTGGTTTCTGGGCCACTGCTACGAGCGCGCCGGCCTGCCGGTCAGCGCCTTTGTGGGCTGCGGTCAGATCGCCTACCGCATGTATCCCGGCGGCCTGGGCGAGCTGGTGATGGGCTTCAACAAGAACTTCGCCACGGCCGCCGGCGAGGTGCGCTGGCCCTGGATGCTGGCGGTGCTGCTGTGGCTCTCGGGCCTGTTCTGGGCCGCCTGGTGCCTGCCGGCGGCGGCGCTGGGCTGGCCCCTGGTGGGTAGCGGCGCCCTGCTGCCCAACCTGCTGACCTACAGCGCCTTTGGCCTGCAGCTGCTGGTGCTGACCCGGCGGGTGGGGCGCTTCGGCTGGATCAACCTGTTGTTCCCGCTGCCGGTCCTGTTCTTTCTGGGGGTGTTTGCGCTGGCGATCGTCAACCTCAAGCGCGGTCAGGTGCGCTGGAAAGGGCGCAGCGTGCCCACCCGCTGAGCCATGGCCACTGCATTGCTCTGCGGATTGGCTTGGCTGGGCTGGTCGCTGCTGGTGGGCAGCCTGGCCAATCGGCTGCCGGCCGCCTGGCTGGATCACGACAGCTGGCTCACCCGGCCGCGGGCCTGGGGCGAGCACACCTCAGGCTATGAGCGCCGGCTGGCGATCCGCCATTGGAAGCACTGGTTGCCCGATGCCGGCAACGCCCTGCCGGGCGGTGTGTGCAAGGCCGAGCTGGTGCGACCCGATCGCCTCACCCTGGCGCAGCTCTGCCTGGAGACCCGCCGCGCCGAGCTGGTGCATCTGGCCCTGTGGCCGTTCTGGCTGGTCACCGCTCTGTGGTTGCCGCCGCTGGGGGTGCTGCTCAATCTGCTGTTTGCGACGGCGTTCAACCTGCCCTGCCTGTGGGTGCAGCGCTACAACCGCCTGCGGCTACGGGCTCTGCTGCAGCGAAGGCCCAGGGGCTGACGAGCGGCTCTGTTTGGGCACCTCGCTGAGGGTGCCCACCACGTAATGCTCATGGCTCTCGTCGACCACCGTCGCCACCTCCTGCACGGTCCGCTCGTGACCGTGGCGGTCGATCAGCCGGTAGGTGACGCTCCAGCCGGACCGCTGGGCTGTGCGCGCCGCTTGGACGCTGCTGCGGTCGGCCTCGAGGATGGCGCCATCGAGCAGGCCCGGGTCGCTGCACAGCTCGGTGGCACTCCAGCCGGTCAGCGCTTCGATGCGCGGGCTCAGATACAGGATCTGTCGCATGGTGTGGTCCCGCTTCCACACCGCCTGATCAAGGGCTTCGGTGAGTTTGCTGAATTCGCGCAGGGAGGCTTCGGCAGCCCGGCGCAGGGCCACCAGTTCGGACACATCGGTGAGGGTGATGATCGCCCCCAGGCGGATGCCTTCCTTGTCGCGGTAGGGCATCACCTGGGCGAGGTAGGACACCTCCTCGCTGCTGGCCTCGATGCTGCAGCGTTCCTCGCCGTCGAGCACCGCCAGCAGGGCTTCGCGCAGGTGCGGCAGTGGCACGGTGGTGGGCACCCCGATCAGGGGCTGGCCGATGTCGTGCTCCAGCAGGCCGAAGACCCGCACGGCCAGGGGTGAGAAGCGGGTGATGCGCAGGTTGCGGTCGACGATCACCATCCCCTGGCTCAGGGAGCTCTGGATGTTTTCCAGGTCGTTGTTGAGCCGCTCCAGCTCATCGCTGCGCACGCGCAGCTGCTGGTTGAGGGTGCCCAGTTCTTCGTTGGTGGCCTGCAGTTCCTCATTGGAGGCTTCGAGCTCTTCGTTGGAGGACTGCAACTCCTCCGAGGAGGCCTGCAGTTCCTCTGACGACGCCTCCAGCTCCTCATTGACCTGCTCGAGGTCGGCGATCGAACGCCGCAGCGTCTCCTGGTTGGCGAGCAATTCCCGCTCCAGGCGTTCGATCTCGCGGGCAAAGGCGGTGTCCCGTTGGCTGTCGCCGGGTTCGTCTACCGCCCCGGTGGGCTCATCGCTCTCGTCCACAAACGCGAGCACGGTGAGAGCCCGCTCGCCCAGTTGCAACGGCGAGGCCTCCATGCGCACCGGCATGGCCCGGCCCGGTAGAGCCAGGCGCCGGCTGCTGGCTCTGGAGTGGTCGGCCCGCACCAGCAGAAACAGCGCCCGGGCCTCCATCTGCAGCTCATCGCGCAAAAACGCGCCAGCCGAAGCGGTCATGCGTCCTTCAGGAATCTTGCAGTAGGGCGAGACATCGCCCACCACTTCCACCAGGCTGTGGTTCTCATCGAGAACCAGGCAGGGTCTGCCGATGGTGCGCACCAGCGCCTCCATCAGGTTGACGTGTTCGTTGGCCAGGGCGTCCTGTTCGCGGCTGCTGGCCGGGGTTGCCCGTGCCGGCGGGGCAGCCCGCTGTGAGGGCGCCGTTGGGGTGAAACGGCGGCGCGGACGACCGTCCTGGCTGCGCTGGTAGATGCGGTACAGGGGGTTGAGAATCGTGAATCCCGGTTTACGGCCGAGTGATTCGGAGCTGCCCAGAAACAGGAGGCCCCCCGGGGTCAGTGAAAAGCTGAAAAAGTCGAGGACCCGCTCCTGCAGAGGTGCGGTGAAATAAATCAGGGTATTGCGAAAAGAGATCAGATCGATGCTGGGGAATGGCGGCTCTTCGCTGACGTTGTGACGCGCAAAGATCAAGCAGCTGCGCAGTTCCTTGTTGATTTCAATCTCATTGTCATGTTCGATCAAATAGCGACGTCGCATCGCCTCGGGGATGCTCTTGGCCGCTGAAATCTGATAGGTGCCGCGCCTGCCGATCGCCAGGCTCTGCTCGTCGAGATCGGTGGCGAAGATCTTCAGCCTGTCACTGAGGTGGGCCGGGTGGCCCAGGGCCTCGCTGACGACCATCCCAATCGAATAGGCCTCTTCGCCGGTGGCACAGCCAGGCACCCAGACCCTGAGTTTTTCATCGTTGCCCACCCGCTCCAGCAGCGGGCGCAGATGCTCGCTGAGGGCGGCAAAGGCCTCAGGGTTGCGAAAAAAGGAGGTGACCGAGACCAGGAGGTTCTGGGCCAGGGCCTGGCCCTCCTGGGGATCGGTGCCCAGCAGCGCAAGGTACCCGGGCAGGTCGTTCAGGCCGCACACCGCCATGCGGCGCAGCACCTGGCGTCTGACGGTCGAATCCTTGTACTGGGAAAAATCGATGGCGGTGCTGCGCCTGAGCTCTGCGGCCACCTGGTCCAGCAACGCATGTTCCGAGACGCTGGCCTGGGCCTGAAGCCCCTGGTCAGTGCGGGCAAAACAGGTCGCCAGGCGCGTGCCGATCGCGGCGGGGTCACTGACCCAATCGGCCCGTCCCAGGGCCATTGCGGCCCGGGGCATGCCATCGAAGCGGGCACTTTCAGGACTTTGCACAAAGGTGAGTCCGCCGGCGGCGCCAACCGTGCGCAGGCCCAGGGCGCCATCGGAGCCGGTGCCCGAGAGCACGATTGCCACCGCCTTGGGGCCCCAGGCTTCGGCCAGCGAGTCAAACAGCTGGTCCACCGAGGGACTGGGCCGAAAGCGCGGTTGTGGCGCGCTCAGGTTGAGCCGATCCGCCACGATCACGGCATCGCTGCCGGGGGGCACCACCAGCATCAAGCCCGCCTCCAGCCGGCTGCCGTCGCAGGCCTGGGCCACATGGAGGCTGGTGCTGCGGGCCAGCAACTCCACCAGTTGGCTGGGATGCTCCGGCGCCAGATGCTGGGCCACCACGTAACCCACCCTGGCCTCGCGCGGCAGATGGGCGACAAGATCCCGAAGCGCGTCCAGGCCTCCGGCAGAGGCCCCGATGACCACCACATGGTCGAGGCCGCCCACGCCAAAGTTGTTCATGGCTGCAGGCTGGTGCTTTCTGGTCTGGGCGTCAAGGGTGTGTCGGCTTGCATGGGGGATTCAAGGACTCTTGAAGGCAGCTGATCTGTCGGTGTGACGTGTTTGCAAAAATGTGCAGACCTGCAGGAGAAGTGCAATCTTCCGGTTCCAAGGCTGTTGGAGAGCTGGAATCGTTTCGCAGTCGATGGTTCAATTTCTTTGTACCAGCCTGGTTGCAGTCAGGGCGTTGCAAGCATCAGCCTCATGGACAGCAATTCATCGTCCCAATTCAAGGCTTTTCGAAAGCCGGTCAGGTTATGCATCACCATCTGCCATTCCACCTGTGCAGAGCTTGAGCGACTGAGCCTTGAGCAGGGCAGATCCCGCTCAAATCTTGCTGCTTATTTGATTGAAACCGGCCTCGTAGAGGCGGCCACACGCTCGCAGGATTTTTGATAGGGTTGCCCGTAGGTGTTTTCACTTTGTTGTTTTTTAGCGTGTGCATGAGACTTTAGTCGGTTTAATCGAGCCCTATCTTCGGTCGTTCAAGGCTGGTCTGTTTGATGATTGTGTTGAGCAGGCTCCGACGCCGCTTGGGAGTGCTGTCGGACGATTGGGACTGCTTGAGGGACAGGCTTTTGGGGTGTTCCAGATTGATCTTGATGCGCTGAATGTCGTCGCGATCAGCGGTCCTGGATCGGCCTGTCAGCTGCCCGAATCGTCTTGGCTTTCGCTGCTCTATGTGACGACGGGTGAGGTCACCCTGTTCAGCGAGCAGGCATGTTGGCGTGTGGGGGCAGGAAGCTGTCTGGTCGTGGCGGGACAGCGGTTGCGCTGGCAAAGCAGCGATTTTTCGTTGGTCTCTTTGATGTTGCCTCTGGAAGGAATCTCAGAGTTGGCTGATCTGTTGTTGCCGGGTTGTTCTGACTGCTTGAAGGATCCTGGCCAGTTGGTCGCTCCTGGCAGTCGTCAGCGTGGTCATGATCAAGTCGTTGATTCCTTGTTGGTCAGTCTTGATCGCTTGCTCACGATCCTGCTCCATGTCTACGGTGCCGGCTCCTCTCTCCTGCCTCAGCTTGGTGTGTCTGAGTTGTTGTGTAGGATTGTGCTTCTGGTTGCCTTCCCTCAATTGCGGCGCGACTGTCTGCTGGCCAAGACGCTGCGTGATCAGATGGCATCCAAGGACGCGTTTGATCGGCTCATTGTCTACATCAGGGACAATCTTGATCAGCCCCTCAATCTGACGCTGCTGGAGAAGCGCAGCAGTTATTCGCGGCGTGCGTTGCAGTACGCCTTCAAGGAGCGTCTCGGCTGCACGGCCACCCAGTGGATTCGGGCGCAACGGCTCGATCTGGCGCACCAACTGCTGCGCAACCCCGCCCCGGGCGACACGGTGGCGAGTATTGCCCAGGCCAGCGGCTATCGCTCCATGGGGCTGTTCAGCATCGAGTTTCAGCAGCGTTTTCACATCAAGCCCTCGCAGTTGCTGCGTGAGGCACGGGCCCACTGGCCCAGCTGACGGCGGCGAGTTCGACATCTGCCGTCAGCCCGGGGTCTTCGGCGTGGTGCGCCACCACCACGCGGTGAACACCGGCTTCGAGTCGCCAGCAGTCGTCTTCCCCATCAAAAAATGCCAGTTGCCGCAGCGCGATGGTCACAACGGCAAGGCGGCTTTCGCCCGCGTTCAGATGCAGCCGTTGGAAGCCGATCAGCAGACGATGGGGGCGCTCGATCTGCTGTCCCGGTGGCTCTCCATAGATCTGCAGCACGGTGTCGGTGTCGAGGGAGCCGTTGTTGCTGAGTCGCACGTGCACCTGCAGCTGCTCATCCGCCTGCAGGCTGAGCTGCAGATCGCTGCTGCTCACTGGGCTGTACGAGAGTCCAAAGCCGAAGGGAAAGGCTGCCTGGCGTCCCTGGTGCTGCAGCCGTCGGTAGCCATGCCACAGGTCGTAGCGCACCCGGCGCGCCATGGGGTCAAACGGCGGCAGGTGCGCGGCGCTGGTGGGTATGGCAAACGGCAACCGGCCGCTGGGGGACACCCGTCCCAGCAGCACATCGGCCAGGGCCGCTCCACCCTGCTCGCCCGGATAGCCCAGCAGCACGATGGCCGGTACCCGCGCTCGCCAGCGCTCACAGAGGATCGCGCCGCCGCCCATCAGCACCACCACGGTGCGCGGATTGGCGGCCACCACGGCCTCGATCAGCTGCTGTTGCCGAGCCGGCAGCTCCAGGTCGGTGCGATCACCGGCGGCAAAGGCGCTGCCCGGCCGCGCTGAGCCAAAGCTGGTCAGCCAGGCCAGGCCCCCGGCCAGCGGTGCCCACAGCTGTCGCACCAGGCCCTGCGGCAGCCAGCGTGTCAGGGCCTGGGGCGGCGGGGTGTGGTGCAGGACCGGCGCGATGTCGCCTGGGTGGATGTGTTCCCCCTCGAGGCGCCAGTCGAGACCCAGCACCAGCACGGCGGCCTCGCAGCAAGCGGCCACGGCGGCGGCGGCAGCCGCTGAGCGGCTGTCGTGGTGACGGATCACCAGCTCGGGCGCCGCCTGCTGTAGCCCCGCCAACGGGGTGATCACCACGCCGGGCTCGGGCCGGGTGTCAGACGAACCCCGATCGCCCAGGTTGACGGCGGCGGCCAGGGGGCCCAGCACCGCCAGCGAGCGCACACCCTCAAGGGGCAGCAGCGGCGCGGCGCTGCCCTGGGGGGCTTCGTTTCGCAGCAGCACGATCGCCTTGGTGGCGGCTTCGCGGGCCAGAGCCCGGTGCTCAGGGCAACCCCGCAGGCTCATTGGGTAGTCGCCCGCCGGGATCGTCAGCTGGGCGCGCAGCAGGCGACCCGCGGCCGCGTCGATGCGTGCTGGGGAGATGCGCCCCTGGCTCAGGGCCTCGGGCAGCGTGCCCGCCAGCACCATCGCAAACGGCATCTCCAGATCGAGACCGGCCAACAGGGCCGCGGGGCCATCGCGCACCCCAAAGATGAAGTCGCTGACTACAAAGCCTTCAAAGCCCCAGCGTTCCCTCAGGATCACGGTCAGCAGTTCGGGGTTCTGGCTGCACCACTGGCCGTTGACCCGGTTGTAGGCGCTCATCACCGAGGCGGCGCCGGCGTCGATGCAGGCCTTGAACTGGGGCAGGTACAGCTCGTGCAGCACCCGTGGTGTGATCTGAACATCGACCACAAAGCGGCTGCGGTCGATCGAGTTGAGTGCAAAGTGCTTGATGCAGGCCAGGCCGTGGCGCTGCACCCCCCGGGTCATGGCGGCCCCCATGGCGCCCACATGCAGCGGGTCCTCGCCATAGGTCTCCTGCGCCCTGCCCCAGCCGGGGTGGCGCAGCAGGTTGACGCAGACCACCGCAAACCAGTTGGCGCCAAAGCTGCGACCCTCGCGGGCGATCGCTGCGCCCACACGCGCTTCAAGCTCGGGGTCCCAGCTGGCGCCCCGGGTGATCGGCGCCGGAAACGTGGTGGCGCCGCCGCGCAGCACGATGCCCCGCGGCCCATCGACAAACTGGAGACCAGAGAGCCCCAGCCGTGGCACAGCCCCCGCCGGCCAGGGGCGCTGGTGCGAGGCGTCATCCCGCACGATGGCCAGCATGCCGGCCCAGAACGGCGTGCCACCGCTCAGCAGGCCGAGCTTTTCGGCGGGGCTGAGCTGGGCCAGCAGGCCTTCGAGCCGGCTGCCTGCCGCAGTGCCCTCGCCCATGGCTGCCCGAATGCGCTGCTGCGCTCAGCCTGAGGGCTTGGCCGGGACGCTGCGCTGTGCTGCGGTTGATCTGCGGCGGCTCAGATCCCCAGCCGCTCCCAGATCACCCCCAGGTTGGCCTGATGGATTTCGGTGGCGAAGCAGTCGGCCAGCTGGGTGGCGCTGAGCCGGCTGGTGACGTCGGGGTCGGCCTCCAGGTTGGCCCTGAAGTCGCCGCCGGCCGTGTTCCAGGCGGTGTGGGCGTTGCGCTGCACGAGGCGGTAGGCGTCTTCGCGGCTGATGCCGCTCTCGACCAGGGCCAGCAGCACCCGCTGGCTAAACACCACGCCGCCATACACGTTCATGTTGCGGGCCATGTTGTCTGGGTACACCCCCAGGCCCTGCACCACGGCGGTCATCTCGCGCAGCATGAAGTGCAGCGTCACCGAGCAGTCGGGCAGCATCATGCGCTCGACCGAGCTGTGGCTGATGTCACGCTCATGCCACAGGGCGCAGTTCTCAAGGGCGGCGACCACATAGCTGCGCAGCACCCGGGCCAGGCCGCTGATGCGCTCCGAGCGGATCGGGTTGCGCTTGTGGGGCATGGCCGAACTGCCCTTCTGGCCCTTGGCGAAGTTTTCTTCGACTTCGAGCACGTCGGTGCGCTGCAGGTTGCGGATCTCGGTTGAGAAGCGCTCCAGGGCGGCCCCCACCAGGGCCAGGGTCTGCACGTACTCGGCGTGCCGATCCCGCGCGATCACCTGGGTGCTGGCGGTGTCGACCGCCAGGCCCAGCCTCGCGCAGGCGATCGCCTCGACCCGCGGGTCGGTGTTGGCGTAGGTGCCCATGGCGCCGCTGATCTGACCGACGCTCACCACCGTCTCGAGCCGCTCGAGCCGTTCGCGGTTGCGCTCGACTTCGGCCAGCCACCCCGCCAGCTTGAAACCGAAGGTGATCGGCTCGCCGTGGATGGCATGGCTGCGGCCGATCATCACCGTGGCCTTGTGGGTGCGGGCTAACGCCCTGATGGCGTCGGCCAGCTTGTCGAGCTCGCTGCGCAGCACCTGCACCGAGGCCTTCATCTGCAGGGCGAGGCCGGTGTCGAGCACATCCGAGCTGGTCATGCCCACGTGGATGTAGCGGCCGGCATCACCGACGTGCTCATTGACGTTGGTGAGAAAGGCGATCACGTCGTGGCGCACCTCGGCCTCGATCTCGAGGATGCGCTCCACGCTGAAGGCCGCCTTGGCCTTGATCGTGGCGACGGCCTCGGCCGGCACGTTGCCCAGATCGCAGTTGGCCTCGGTGGCGGCGATCTCCACATCCAGCCAGCTCTGGAACTTGGCTTCTTCGCTCCAGAGGTTGCCCATCTCGGGCAGGGTGTAACGCTCGATCAAGGCCGCCGCGGGCTCACAGTCGCTTCCACTCTGCCTGAGCCCTTATGCGGGGGGCAGCGTGTCAGCTGGCCATGGTCAGGCGACGGTGGGGCACTTCCCACTGCACCAGCTGACCCCAGGCCTGCTGGCGCACCCAGCACCGCCCTCCCTTGCAGTGGATCAGCTGGAACGGGGGCAGGTCGGACGGTTGGTTCACAAGCTTCACGAAGCTGCCGGGGGGAAGCAGCTCGACCACGTTGCTGGGTTGGCTTGGGCGGGTGCGACGTGAGCTGGCCATGGGCGCTGGCGGTCCTGAACCGTTGGCGCCCATCCTCCGGTGATTTCTGTGCCCTGCTGAACTTGCACCGAATCTGTTCCGTTTCCTGTGTGGTTCGATGACGGAAGGCAAAGCTCTGTTGCCACGCGGTCATGGCAAGCAAACAGCGACTGGATCTGGAGCTCGTGGCCCGGGGCCTGGTCGAGAGCCGCCAGCAGGCCCAGCAGGTGATCCGGGCGGGCCTGGTGCGCAGCGGCGATCAGGTGCTCGACAAACCCGGCACCGACGTGCGCCCAGACACCCCGCTGCAGGTGCAGCAGCGTCCCCGATTTGTGTCGCGCGGTGGCGAGAAGCTCGCGGCTGCCCTTGAAGCGTTTGCTCTGCCGGTGGCCGGTCGGATCTGTCTCGATGGCGGCATCTCCACCGGCGGTTTCAGCGACTGCCTGCTGCAGGCCGGGGCCAGCCGCATCTATGGGGTCGATGTGGGCTACGGGCAGACCGCCTGGAGCCTGCGCAGCGATCCACGGGTGGTGCTCAAGGAGCGCACCAACCTGCGCCATCTGACCCCCGATCAGCTCTATGGACCAGCCGATCCCTGGGCCGATCTGGCCGTGGCTGATGTGTCGTTCATTTCGTTGACCCTGGTGCTGCCGGCCCTGCTGGCGCTCCTGCGGCCAGCGGACCCAGCGTCCCGCATCGATCTGGTGGTGCTGGTCAAGCCCCAGTTCGAGGTGGGCCGCGAGCGGGTTGGCAAGGGTGGTGTGGTGCGCGATCCCGCAGCGCACCGGGCTGCCCTCGAGCGCGTCATGGCCGCGGCGTCAGGTCTTGCACTGCAGGCCTGCGGACTGGTGGCCTCCCCGATCACGGGGCCTGCCGGCAACCATGAGTACCTGCTCTGGCTCGGCCAGGGGACCTGCCTGTCCGAGGCAGAAACAATGCCGCAGGATGCGCCCGGCAGGCTCGTCGAGGCGACCCTGCAGCACCCGGCGAAGGCCTGATGTGAAGCCCGGAACCTGACAGCACAGCTGGGCGGGTCGCAGAGCTGGGTCAGGCCGCTGAATCAGGCCCCAGGATCAGATCGCGGCGCTGCCGTCTTCGCCGGTGCGAATCCTGATCACCGAGTTCACCGAGCTCACGAAGATCTTGCCGTCACCGATCTCGCCGGTGCGGGCGG
>Ga0310335_100010_pt1 | contig 54477 bp, 58 predicted proteins | sample LakMicMISRFREDD7_FD_195549 | JGI IMG/M metagenome (GOLD analysis project Ga0310335, IMG submission 195549) | Enriched freshwater cyanobacterial communities from Lake Michigan, Michigan, United States - MI23.SRF.RED.D7 (v2) (version 2) | ecosystem: Environmental > Aquatic > Freshwater > Lake... | reverse complement strand
GAACGCCAAGGCCTAGATGTTAGTTGCCATGGTGAAGAGGCTTATAACGATGAATTTACAGGTTAATTAAATATTTATTATAGATAGAAACCAACTGTGGTGATGATTCGAGTTCCTTTTGCTCTGAGCGCACTGCGCAGAAAATAGGTGGATTGGTTATGTAGTAGTGCTTCCCAGCGATGTCGAGTAACAAAAACTGGTAAGACAACTGTGCAAAATAAATTTGCGCCTTTGCGATGTTGATTCTCAAAATCTTCAACAAATTCAACTACTGGATTTATAAGTGAGCGATAGGGTGATTCAAGCACCATCAATGGAATGTCTGGCAATTGTTTTTGCCATTGCTGCTTAAATACCTCCGCCTTACCATTACCTAGGTCAACATGAACAGCAACGAGTTCAGTGGCAATGCTGCGGGCGTAGCGAACTGCTTCGAAGCTACCGCGATGTAATTGACCCACTAATACTATTACTGGAGAGGTGCCTCCCGAAGGTGCGATTGGCAGATTCAACTTTACGTCAGTTGCAATCCTTAGGCGTTTAGCAACATGTTTGTAATGTTTATTAATCGCACTAAACAGGCACACTAGTAATGGAACTGTGATAACAATTAGCCAGGCTCCTTGGTGAAACTTGCTAAATAGTAGAACCATGGTTACTATTAAAGTTACTAGTGATCCAAAGGCATTTATAAGTAATTTTTGTTTCCAGCCGGGGCTCCGTTCTTTCCACCAATGCACAACCATTCCTGCTTGGGAAAGGGTAAAGCTTGTGAAAACACCAACTGCATAAAGAGGTATTAATCTGCTAACACTGCCTCCAAAAATAATCAGCAGCGCGCCAGCACCAATAGAGAGGGAGATGATACCGTTGCTAAATACAAGTCGATCACCAAGGGATGCAAGCTGCCTAGGCATAAAACCATCCTGGGCTAAGAACGCTGCCAGCCTTGGAAAATCTGCGTAGGCGGTGTTTGCGGCTAATAGAAGTATTAAGAATGTGCCAAGTTGTAGCAACAGAAGAAGCGGTCCATTGCCAAATACTTTCTCGCCAATTTGATACAGCAAAGTTGGCCCATTCTCTAAATACAAAAGCCCGGTTTTACTTGCAAGTAGGCTGATTCCAAGAAACATCACTGCCAATAAAACAACCATGGTTGTTAATACTCTGCGAGCATTGCGCCATTCAACTGGGCGAAAGGCCATAACACTGTCGCTGATTGCCTCAATGCCAGTGAGGGCTGCGCAACCAGAACTAAATGCCCGCATCATTAAAACCGGGCCTATCGCCATGGCTGCACTGCTTTGATGATGGGAAACAGCTTCATTCAAAAGCTGTTGTTGTTCCGATACTGCTAATGCAGGGAGTGATCCCTGCATTAATTGAATTAAACCCACCGCAACTAAAAGTAAGATTGTTCCCAGGAACATATATGTAGGCAGGCTCATAACCTTGGCGCTAGATTTAACGCCCCTTAAATTTGCAAGCATCAGTATCACTACAGCTAGCAAACAAAGGGGTACTCGTAAAGTTTCAAGCCCTGGTAAATAGGAGGTGAGGGCGGAAATACCTGCTGCCACACTCACTGCCACAGTGAGTAAATAATCCAGGGAAAGTGAAGCCCCAGCAACCAGTCCTGCTGATACCCCCAGGTTGTCGTGGGAAACCCGGTAGGAACCTCCTCCGCGAGGGTAAGCCCTGATTGTTTGACTGTAACTAACACCAACAATCACCATCAACAGCACGATCATTGCTGTGATCGGTAGGGTGTATTGCAGGGCAGCCGCGCCAGCTAAACTTAAAACAAGTACAATCTCTTGGCTGGCATAGGCCACCGAAGAAAGAGCATCAGAGCTCAGTATTGCTAGGGCTTCTGGGTTACTTAGCCGCTCTTCTTCATGGGCGCTTGTAGGTAGGGGATCGCCAAATAGAAAAATCTTTAGGCGGTCTGAAGAAAAGTTTATTTTTCTTGGCATTATTTTTTAAGTGGTTTATAAGATAAGTTTAAATTTGTAATTCTTTAATTAAGCCAGCCGGCACTCAATACAACGGCTAGGCCCATAAATAATGCAAGCAAAGTCCAGCTGATGCGGTTAAGTGTATTTTCTGCGCTGCGAGCACTTGTGAACATTGAGCTGCCGCTGGAGGCAAGACCACCCATGCCGTCCCCCTTTGGGCTGTGCAGCAGCACTGAGATGATCAATAAAACAGCCGTGGCGGCCCAAAGCCAGCCGAGAATCGTAATCAGCATGGTTGATTGCAATTACACCAGCGTAGGTGTTGATTGAATTGCCTTGTTATTGGCCACAAGGCTGGTGCCACTCATCGCTTCTGGCACCTCTATGCCAAGCAGTTCAAGCACTGTGGGGGCGATATCTGCCAAACCGGCATCTGCCCGCAATTGAATATCGCCCCCTAAACCAGCCAATTTGCGCTGTTCTCCTTCTACCAAAATGAATGGCACTGGATTAGTGGTGTGGGCTGTCCAGGGGCGGCCATCGGCGCCCTGCATCAATTCAGCATTGCCATGGTCGGCGGTTATTAACAGGGTTCCCCCCATTCTCCCAGTGGCGCTAAGTAGTTTGCCAATGCATTGATCAACGCAACTGATTGCTTCGATCGTGGCGTTTAAATCACCCGTATGCCCCACCATGTCGGGGTTTGCATAATTAATTACAACAAATGAATAGATACCTTTGCGGATTGCAGCTACGCAACCATTTGTGAGGGCTGCTGCCGACATCGCCGGGGATTGATCATAGGTTGCTACTTTTGGAGAAGGCACCAAGTGGCGATCTTCACCAGGATATGGTTTTTCCATGCCACCATTTAGGAAATAAGTAACGTGGGGATATTTTTCGGTTTCAGCTGTGCGGAATTGCCGTAAACCATTGCGGGAGATCACCTCTCCCAACAGGTCATCCAATGATTCTGGTGGAAAAGCTACCGCAACAGCTAGATCTTTTTCGTATTGAGTAAAAGTAACAACATCTAGCGATTGGATGAGTTGCCGCTCAAAGCCTGAAAAGTTTGGATTAACCAGGCATGATGTTAATTGACGCATGCGATCGGGGCGGAAGTTAAATAACACCACAGCATCACCCGGCTTAAAATATTCTGGTTGGAATCGCACCGGCTCTAAAAACTCATCGCTGATGCCCTCGGCATGGGCCCTGGCTAATACCGTTTCAGCCGTTTCCTTCGAACAAGTTCCGGGTTGGCTTAACAGCAGGTAGGCCTTCTCGATTCGCTCCCAGCGGTTGTCGCGATCCATCGCCCAATAGCGACCGCAAAGGCTTGTGAGTTCTCCCACCCCAGCGGCTTCAATCTGTTGCTGCAGAGTTTTTATAAAGCCGATTGAGCTGTTGGTTGGTGTATCGCGACCATCGGTAATGCCGTGTATGCACACCTGTTTAAGTTTTTTAGCCGCAGCCCACTTCAATAATCCGCCGATATGGTTTATGTGGCTGTGAACACCTCCATCCGATAACAGGCCCAGCAAATGCAGGGTGCCGCCCGTTTCAAGCAATTTGGCAGCCATGCCATTCAAGGCTTGATTTTGCTTGAACTGACCTTTTTTTACCTCCTCACTAATTCTCACTAACTCTTGCCGTATTACCCGCCCAGAACCAATTGTGAGGTGCCCCACTTCTGAATTACCCATCTGCCCCTCTGGCAGGCCCACATGGGCACCACTGGCTTGGATAAGCGTGTGGGGGTAGGCATGCCAAAGGGCATCCATCACTGGCGTTTTCGCTAAACGGATGGCGTTGTGGTTTGTGGCTGGATTTTCACCCCAACCATCGAGGATCACCAGCACCACAGGCGCAACGGGGCTGAGGCTGCGTCCTTTCAGTTCCTGGCCGGTGCTGGGAGGTGTCGCTGCTGTCACCCGATAAGCAGAGCTTTCATATCAGGCAAGTTACATCCACATCGCACAACGAATTAACTAATACCGAAAGCGGTTAGGTTTCGAGCACCGAGGAAATTGCTACACCTAAGATCGGAGGCCAGGTTTAGGGCCTTTATGGGGCGATCTTCATTTCCTCCCCAGAATTGCGAAAAACTATGGATCCTCGATGCGGAGGAATTGCATCGCACGGTATTGCGGCTTTGCTCCCAGGTGATCGAATCAGTGGCTAACCCCAAGCAATTGCTTTTGCTTGGCATACCAACCCGCGGGGTGGCACTCGCCCAGGTATTAGCAGCTGAATTGCAGCGCTTGCTTTGTGAACCGATTCATCAAGGTGTGTTGGATCCCACCTTCCACCGCGATGACCTTGGCAGGGTTGGAACCAGGTTGGTGCAACCAACCAATCTGCCAGTGCCCATCGATGGCCGCACAGTGGTGTTGGTAGACGACGTGGTGTTCACCGGGCGCACAGTGCGGGCGGCCATGGAGGCACTTCAAGGTTGGGGTCGTCCGGCCAGCGTGAAACTTTTGGCAATGGTGGATCGCGGCCATCGGGAATTGCCAATTCAGCCGGATTTTGTGGGTAGGGTGGTGCCCACAAGTCGGCAAGAATTCATCCACCTGATGCTCCAGGAGGTGGATGGTGAAGAGGGTGTGGTTTTGCTTAAACCGCAAACGAACTAGGCGATTACTTCAAGTTCATCGCTACGGAAGTGGGCCTTATAGCGGCCAAAGGCAACTATCACAGGCAAGGTGGGGCTGATCGGTTTCCCCTTCCATTCAGCTAAAACCGTATTGATTTCCCCCTCCTGGCCTTTCATGTCGAAGGCTTGGCCGCGATGTTCCGGATGGGTGAACACCACCACCGATTGCTGCACCCGAACCCGGTCACCTGGTTGCATCACTCTTAACAACATTTTTTCTAACAATCATCTTCTCATCCGACCTTGGCAGCTGCTTTCGGGACCCTCTTCCCGCACCTCCCCCCCCAATTCGCGGCAGGCGGCTTGAAATGCAGCCCAGTCGGTTTTACCAGCTGCTACCAGCTGGCGAATCCTGGCATCAAGGGCCGCGGTATCTGGCCCCCCACCTGAGGGAACACCAGCATGGCTGTTTTGCTGCTGTTTCTTTTCGGCAAGGGCCTTTACCTGCTGCTCCACCTTTAAACGCTGGTTTTGGGCCTGCTGAATCCACCAGGGGTGGTTGAGCTGATTGAGGTGATTTAGGGCTTCCCACCATTGGCGCTGCCCAATCTTTTGTTGGGCTTGCTCCAGTTGAAAACGGTTGGCCGCCCAGTTTTCCTTGATTGAATCCTGCAGATCTTGTCCCTCAGGGAAACGGTTTTCGCCGCTGCTGCTTATTAGCGACAGGGCTTGGGCAAGTTCACCCCGCAGAAATCTTTGCAACACCTTGGTACGCAATTGATCTCGCCATTGCTGCAATTGAAAATCGGCCTTGGCGGGATTGCCGCTGCGGCGCACCAGTTGCCGCTGTTGATCCAGGGCGGCCCACCACAGGCCACCATCCCAGCTGCGTTGGGCCCGCCGTTGCAAACAATTTTCCAGCAATGCCGCTTGGCTTGGCTGCAGTGGTTGCAGGGCCCCCAGCTGGCGGCCAAGCCTTAGGCAAGCGGCTAGATCACCCCGTTCAGCTGCCCGTTTGAGCCTGTGGGGGAGTTGTTTCTGCCAGAGCCCCAAGCCCGTGAGGCCCAGCACCACAGCCCCAAGGGTTCCGATTATCCAAACCCAGGGCAAACGGGAACGGCGGGCAATCATTCGAGTTTTCCGAGCATTTGCTCAGTGATCGGTTCATTGCGAACTAGGTCGATGCCCCTAAGCCAAAGCTGACGTTGATTATCGATGCGAAATTGCAACTGGAAGCGATCTTCACCGCCCTTACCTGGCGGCTCTAGGGGTAATTCCACAACCCTCCTATCCCATACTTTCAGCTTGGCTTCGCCCACGCTTTGAGCCTGCAGTTTTGGGATGCCATCGCTAAAAACAACTTCGGCGCGGCTTGTGCTCAAGGGGGTACCCAATTGCAATTCAAGTTGGGTTTGACCTTCCTGGCAGGCCAGCACAATTTGCAGTGGTTGGGGGGTGGGCCAGCCCTGACCAGCCAAAAACAGAGGATGCCAATAGTGTCCCCCTAGCCTTCGATCCCAGCAGCGCAGGCTCACCCCTTCCCTCAATACATCGATGAGTTTTAGGGCCGGCGTCATAGCAAGGGCGCCCAATACAACTGCGGCGCTGGGTTGGGCCACGCTGATCTTGGGGCCAGGCAGATGTTTGTTTAACCAGGTTTGCAGCCATGGCAGGGCACTGCCACCACCCACCGCCAAAATTCCATCGAGTTGATTGAAATTTTCCCCTGCCCGGCGTGCAGCAGCAGCGATGGCATCCAGCAGGTCTTGCAGCAATATCGATAAACCCTGGTTCTCCAGCACCTGCTCCAATTGACGGCGGGTTGCCTGCAGCAATTTGGCTTCACTAGCTGGGGCCGCAGCGAGGTGCACCTGGGCTGAATTGGCATCGCTCAAGGCACATTTTAATTTTTCTGCAGCCTCAAGCCAATATTCAGGAACCGGTTCTGGTGCGCCGAGGGCTATGGCCCACCAGTGGTCGATGCTGCGGCCACCCACCTGGCAGCCAGCTTTGCCAATCACACGGGCTGTTTTTATGCCATTGCGGTTTATGGGTAGCTGGTTGCCGCCAAAACGCAGTAGTTGGGCCATTGGCATCGCCCTACCTTCCCCCCCCTCCAAGCGCACCAGGGAGAGGTCGGTGGTGCCAGCACCCATGTCTACCACTAGCACCAAGCTGCCAGGCGGCAGGCCGGCGCCGAGGGCAGCAGCGGTGGATTCATCCACCAGCGACACCTCCGGCACCGCCAAAGTGGCGGCCCATTGCTGCAGCCAAAGGCGGTAGTTGCTGAAGCCCTCCACCGGTGCTGTGAGCACAAGCCTCTCGGGAATGCGATCCGGGGGTAGTTTTTGCCAGATGCCATCCAGCAAGGCAGCGGCAGCCTGTTGCGCCTCTGGGCAGGTGCCGTTTTTGTAGAGCTGTGTTTTGAAATTTCGCTGACAGCGCCCTTGGGCTCCGGCATCCAGCACCTGTTGGCCCAAGAGGGGGCGGGCACCTTCATCAACTACGAGGCTGGGTATGAAAGGCAGGGGGCCTGGGCTGCTGATGGGAGGCAGGTAGAGCAGTTCTGGACTAGTGCCAGCCTGGGCTTGCCAGCCCACCAGTGTGGTGGAGCTGCCAAGGTCGATGGCAAGTGTTCCCTGGCCCAATCGTTCAGCCGATGCAACGAATACTGAAACCTTTGCAGAGCATCTGGCCAAAGTTCGAATATTTGGCCAGATTAAGAGAATTGAGACGCAATTCGAGATGGCCGCGGATCGCTTGTTGAGTGCTGTGTTGTCTTTTTATCGGGAGGAGCCCCAGGAGCTTTTGGCTTTGGAGCCTTTGCAGGATTGCCGTTTTAGTAGGGGTTGGTCGTCATTGCGGATCGATTGTTGCGATCAGGTCCATTTGGAGGAGGTGAGCAGCTTGGTGGATCTGGTGCGGATTCCATTGGCAGCCCTGCAATTGGTGCGCACGATTCGGTTAACGGCCCCTGGGTTGCCTGAACGGGCATTCCCGGTGCTCCTACCCCTGTTTCAAGATGGTCAAACCTCTAAGGCTGAATGAGGGGGCAACGGGAGTTAGGTTGGTGAATATTTTTTGATGCCAATGTCTTTAAGCCAGCAACCTGAAGCAAAGGAGCTTGCCAAGCGTGGTGAGAGCTTGATGCGCCATTCCACCAACAGATACCTCACCACCGTGCGCATCGCTTTCAGGGCAAAGCAGCGGCGATTTGATGATTTCGAGGGGTTATTGGAAGATTCCATGGTGAAACCAGTTCAGCGAGCCATCACCGAACTCAGCGATGAACAAGATCTGCCTGATCTGCTCGCCGGCTGATGCAAAGGGAGGGGCCAGGTTGGCGCCTGGCCATTGATAAGCAGCGACAGGGCTATCAAGCCCTGATTGCTTCAGATGATTGGGCCTTAGAACTTACCACCGCTGAATTTGAGCAATTCCGCAATATGTGCGGCAAGATCGTTGCCCAATACAAAGACTGTTTAGATCATTTAATGGCTGAAGAAAATCTTGAGTTGTGCCTTGAAGAAGGCGCTTTTTGGCTTGAGCTCAGGGGGGATTGCAATGGCTGGGCTCTGCGTTTTGTGCTCAGCTCAGCCCTGGGCGAGCGGGGGGCAGAAGGAAGCTGGCAGCGTTCCACCGCGGCAGCTTTTTGTGAGGCGTTAGCCCTTGCTGAGGTTTATTAAAAAGCCGGTTTGATCCTCGCTATCAAAAAGGTGCTGATAAGCGGCCACCAGGCAGCAAACAATCACTGGTGCTGCCACCAGAATTCCCACACCGCAAAGCAATAAACCCGTTAGGCCAATTAAAATCATCAAAATGCCAAAGCCCAAAACAGGCCAAAATTGTGGGTCTACGCTGCGGCGTCCCTCCTTAAATGCAAGCATTGGCTTATCACCCCTGGCCACAACTAAGGGCACATGAAACATTTGGGTAACTGCTAAATAAATCAAAGTAAACACTGCAACCACTAAGGGAATAAATAATAGTTCCAATCGAATCAAACTTAATAATCCGCCTGCTAGGAATGCAATTGCTAGCACAACCATGTTCACAGCAACTAAAAATAATGTCATCATAAATAACATTGTTATTGATTTGCCGTGCCAGTTTACGAAATCTTTAAAGATCGGTTTCTCGCCCCCTAATGCCCGCCAGGCACCCCTAAATAAACCGATATTTAGCCAAAGGCTGGCAACAATATTCAAGCTAAATCCCAGTAGAAATATTAATATCCAAGCTAAGCCAAGGCCAGATCCGTCTTGAATGCTTTTGCTGGCCTGATCTTGGATGAATTGGCTGCCTAAATTTAAGGCCCCGCCTAAAAGAGTAAAACCGATAAAAAGAAATGGTGCTTTTGCAAATGCCGCCCAGCCTGATTTTAGGATTGCTCCAACAGGGAGGGCATTGGCCATGGCGTTTGAACAATTAATTCATTCAAACCTAGCGATGCTTTGGCTTTAATGCCAGCTATTTATTTCATTAAGGGAGGGGATCACCCAAAATTTCCAAGAGTTTCGCAGCGCTAGGGCTTGAAACGGGGAGAATGGAAAGGCGATTGCCCCGGCGTACCACCGGAAGGGTTTCCTCCGTAAATAGTTCCCGCAGTTTGTCCAGGCTTAGCTGTTGCGCGAAAACGCCAAGATATTTCAACCTTGCGCAGTCCCAGCGGGGAGCCTCCGGTTTTGAAGCAGGGTCAAAATATTTATTACTGGGCTCAAATTGACTCGGATCTGTGATGCCTGTTTCCACCACTTCCATCAAACCCACAATCCCTGGGGGCTTGGCATTGGAATGATAAAAAAAGGCCCGGTCGCCAACTTGCATTTCCCGCATGAAATTGCGCGCTTGATAATTGCGGATTCCATCCCACAGGGTGCTGCCCTCTGCCTTGAGGTGGCCTATGCCAAATACATCTGGCTCACTTTTCATCAGCCACCATTTTTGGGGTGCCATTGCTGCTACTTAAGGGCCTTCACCAGTGTGCGGAAGTGGTTGCCGCGCTGCTCGAAATTTTCGTATTGATCAAAGCTGGCGCAGGCGGGTGAAAGTAGAACGGCACGGGCCCCTAATTCCGTTGCCAATTCAGCTGCCAAAGGCAGGGCTTGATCTAATCCCTCCCGCCTGGCGATTCTGCCGCTGAAGCCACTGGCCCCCAGCAATTCATTGAAGGTTGGTGCGGCTTCACCAAACAAAACAACTGCTTTTACTTTTTGCTCTAAGGCCTTAAGCCACGGGGCGGGCTCCCCCCGTTTTGCTCGGCCCCCTGCCAACAGCACCAATGGGCCTTCAAGGGCTTGCAATGCCACCAGAGAAGCGTCGTAGTTGGTTGCCTTGCTGTCGTTGTAGAAGCCGATTCCTTGATGGGTGCGAATTAATTCCAGCCTGTGGGCTACCCCTGGAAAACTGCGGCAGCCGGCTTCAATCTGCCCAGGGCTCAGCCCCACCTCAAGGGCGGCCGCGGTGGCTAAAGCCAAATTCTGAAGGTTGTGGACGCCTGGCATGGCCAGGGCCGCAGTTGGGAATAGGGGCCCATTTTTGCTATGCACAACCCCCCCTTGAATCCAAATGTGGGCATCAATGGCCGCTGGTAGTTGCTCGAGCGGGCCGGCACTAACCCAAAGGGCCTTAGGCCAGTCGTTGGCATGGGCTAGCAGATCGGGGTCGTTTGCATTAAGGATTTGCACTTGGCTGCGGCGCAACAGGCTTGCCTTGATGGAGCGGTAGTTATTGATGCTGCCGTGGCGATCGAGGTGATCTGGGGTGAGGGTTGTCCAGATGCCAATCCTGGGGGCAACTGTAGGGGCCGCTTCAATTTGAAAACTGCTCAACTCCACTACTGCCCATTGGGGGCCATGGGTTTTGGCTCGAGCAAGGGCCAGTTCAGTGGCGGAGCTGCCGATGTTGCCGCAGGCGGGTGCATCTACCCCTGCCTGTTGCAGCAGATGGGCCACCAGGCTGGTAACGGTGGTTTTGCCATTGGTGCCTGTGATAGCAATCCATGGCACCTCCGCCAGGCCATGCCAGGCCACCTCCATCTCCCCCACCACAGCTACCCCTTGATCGCGCAACTGCTGTAGAACCAAGTGGTTGAAGGCAATTCCGGGGCTGATCACCACTCGATCGGGTAAGGGATCAAAACTGGCAATCGCCAAAGGTTTTGCCAATTTCACCTCGATTCCCTCGGCTGCCAAAACTGCGGCTTTGGCCTGCAATTCAGGGGTATTGCCACTTTCAAAAAGGCTCACCTGGGAGCCTTGGTAATGAAGTAAGCGGGCAGCGCCAGTGCCGGAACGGCCTAAACCCACCACCACCACACGCTCTTGCATCGAACTAGAAATTTGAATGGGCGATACTGGAATCGAACCAGTGACTCCTACCGTGTCAAGGTAGTGCTCTACCTCTGAGCTAATCGCCCTAGAAGAGCGAACCTAACATTTTGCTCTCTAGAACTTGCTTTGGCTGCAGCTTTGTTTGGCTGCAGCTTGGTTTTGTTTAAAGCGTGCGCACCAGTGAGAGGCGCCAGCGCTCCCGTTTTGTGAGCATTGCCCCTGCTAAGCGCAGCTCGCCGCGGCCCTCAAGTTGCACCCTCTCCTCAAGTTTTAATTCACGGCTTGGGTTTGTTATTACTTTCCAGTTGATCCGCACCTTGCCCTGGCGGATTAAATCGGCCATGCGATTGCGCGAAATGGCAAAGCCAGCTGATGCCACAGCGTCAAGTCTTAAGGAAGCCTCCACAGTGGTGAGTTGTTTTTCTTTTGGCAGTTGATTAGGCAAGCGTTCCCAGCTGGTTTCAGCCACAAGGCAGGCAATGGTGCGCACCTGCAGCGGTTTTCCTATCAAGCTGCTGGCCGCCTCCAAGCTCACCACCACCAGGGCACCCCGATCGCCCCGAACTAGGGCATCACCCAAATCTTTTGCCTCTATTCCCTGCTCCAGCAATGCCTGGCGAAAATCAATCGCTTCAGCGGGATCGAATAAAAAATTGCCGCTTATTTCCAGCAGCTTCAACGGTGCTGCCGCTGCGCTTTCCTCAAGGTGAGCTTGACTGCGTTCAAGCAGCAAACGTTGGCGTTCTGCTTGGGGGAAGCCACCGCTGCTGGATAGTTTTAATTCAACAAGTGGAGCTAGGCGAGCAAAACATTCCTCCCGCTCTGGCGCCCCCAAAAAACCACTCCATTGGGGTTGGAAGGTTCGCACACAAACATCAGCCAGCTGCAGCACTTGGCTGAGGGCCTCAGGGTGGCTGGCCCCTGCCAGGAGCTCACGGGTGGGCAGCATTAATCCTCCTTGAGCCGCACCACCAAGCGCGGTTTTGCCGCTTGGATTAGACCCCAGGGAATGTTTTGCCCAGGTGCTGCCTCCACCAGCAGCACCAATAAACCCTCGTCTAAACGATTGCGCACCGTGCGCACCTGATCGTCGCCATCGCTGGTAACACTGGCTGCAGCGGCAAAACTACCCATCCATCCCGACCCCAAACCGAGCAGGCCACCGATCAATGGCTGGCCGAGGGGGCCAGCAAAAGCAAAGGTGTCGAGGTTGGTGATGAAGGTGAACATCACGCCGGCGCCAAAGCCAAATGGCAGCAGCCAGCGAACCATGCTGCGTTGACGGGCCTGTCGCGCCAGGGCGGGATTTAGGGCGCCAAGGCTTTTGGGATCTAGGGCCCCTGCACCAACGGCCTGCAGCTTTAAGGGCATTTGCTGTTTATCCAACTGATGTTTATTCAGCTGTTGCTGCAATTCCTCTACCCGTTCGAGGCTTTCAAGCACCACCGCCACGCTAAGGGCCATTGCTTTTTGCAGGATTAGGAGCGGTCTCTACACTGCACCCCCGCATGCCCCCGCGGATGATGACAAAAGTTTTGGTGTCGGATCCCATCGATCAGGTGGGGATAGATATTCTCTCGCAGGTAGCCCATGTGGATGTGCGCACGGGCTTGCCGGCAGCGGAGCTGAAGCAGATCATCGCCGATTACGACGGCCTGATGATTCGCTCTGGCACCCAGGTAACGGCGGAAATTATCGAGGCAGCACCACGGTTGCGGATCATCGGCCGCGCTGGCGTGGGGGTAGACAACGTTGATGTGGCTACCGCCACCAAGCACGGTGTGCTCGTGGTGAATTCACCAGAGGGCAACACGATTGCCGCCGCTGAGCATGCCCTGGCAATGATGTTGGCCCTTTCCCGCCATATCCCAGCCGCCCACAGCAGCACTGCCGCAGGTGGTTGGGACCGCAAAACCTATGTGGGCAATGAGCTCTATAAAAAACGCCTCGGTGTGGTGGGCCTAGGCAAGATCGGCTCCCACGTGGCAAGGGTTGCCCAAGCCATGGGCATGGAGGTCATCGCCTACGACCCTTTCATTTCCGATGAACGGGCCCAACAACTGCGGGTGCGGCTCAGTCCATTGGAGCCGCTTTTTAAAGAGGCCGATTACATCACCCTGCACCTGCCCCGCACGGCTGAAACCGAAAATTTGGTTAACGCCGCCTTGCTGGCCAAGATGAAGCCCACGGCCCGGTTGGTTAACTGCGCCCGCGGTGGAATCATTGCCGAGGCGGATCTGGCCGAGGCTTTAAAAAATGGGGTGATCGCCGGTGCGGCCCTCGATGTGTATGCCCAAGAACCGTTGGAGGCTGATTCGCCCCTGCGCAGCGTTGGCGAACGCTTGATCCTTACTCCCCACCTTGGGGCATCAACGGAAGAAGCCCAGGTGAATGTGGCCGTTGATGTGGCTGAGCAGATTCGCGACGTGCTTTTGGGCCTACCGGCCCGCAGTGCTGTGAATATTCCTGGCCTCACGCCTGAGGTGATGGAAAAACTCAAACCCCATTTGCAGCTGGCTGAAACCCTTGGTTTATTGCTCAGCCAACTCTCGCGGGGTTCGGTGCAGGAATTAGAGGTGCGGCTACAAGGTGAATTTGCTGAACATCCCAGCCAACCCTTGGTGGTGGCAGCCCTAAAGGGTTTATTGAGCTCGGCCTTGGGCGATAAAATCAACTACGTGAATGCAGCCCTCGAGGCTAAAGGCCGCGGCATTCATGTGCTCGAGATTAAAGATGATGCCAGCCGTGACTTTGCCGGCGGCTCCCTGCAGCTTTCCTGCCGCAATTCCCAGGGCAGCCACACGGTTACCGGTGCGGTGTTTGCCGATGGGGAACTGCGTGTAACCAGCATCGATGAATTCCCCCTCAATGTGCCCCCCAGCCGGCACATGCTGTTTACCCGCCACCGGGACATGCCTGGCATCATTGGCCACCTCGGTTCCCTGCTCGGCGAGCACAACGTGAATATCGCCTCGATGCAGGTGGGTAGGCGCATCGTGCGGGGCGATGCGGTGATGGTGCTGAGCCTTGACGACCCAATCCCACCGAGTTTGCTCACCAGCATCTATGCCATCAATGGCATCCAGGAGGCCCATCCGGTCACCCTTTAAACAATGACTTCGTTGCCATCCCCCAGCTGGTGGAGGCTGGAGATTGAACCCTCTGGCGATTTGGAAGAGTCGTTGATTTGGCGGCTTGAAACCCTTGGCATATCAAGGGTGGCGATTCAATTCAAGCCGGAGCAGCCAAGCCACCGCACCCTGGTGGCCTGGCTGCCGTCTGTGGATTGGCCTGATGGCGAGCGAATGCGGCTTGGGGAAGCCCTTGCGGCCATGGCAGAGCCATTTGCCGCGGTATTGCCCCCCTTGAGCTGGCAACAACAGGCGGAGGAGGATTGGAGCCACAGCTGGAAACGGCATTGGCAGCCCGACCCGGTGGGTGAACGGCTGTTGATCCTGCCGGCTTGGTTGGAATGCCCTGAGGAATTCAGCAACCGCCAGGTGCTGTTGTTGGATCCAGGCAGTGCTTTTGGCACGGGCAGTCACCCCACAACCCGTTTGTGCATGCAAAGCCTGGAGCGTTTGCCTCTAGCGGGGGGCTTGGTGGCTGACCTGGGCTGTGGCAGCGGCATTCTCGGTTTAGCTGCCCTGGCCTTGGGGGCGGGCTCTGTGGTGGCTACCGATATCGACAGCCTGGCGATATTGGCAACTAACACCAATGCCAACCTCAATGGCATGGGGGAGTTGCTCCAGGTGCGGCTGGGTTCAGCGCCTGAGCTAAAGCAGTTGCTCGGCCATGGCCGGGCCCAGGTGCTGGTGTGCAACATCCTTGCTCCGGTGTTGGCTGAGCTCGCCCCATGGTTTGAGCAATTAATTGCTCAAGAGGGGGTTGGCTTGCTCAGCGGCCTATTGGTGGAACAGGTGGAACCTTTGGCGCAGCAATTGAAAACCATGGGCTGGCAGTGCCATTTGGCTGCAGAACAATCCCGGTGGGCCCTGCTGGAAATCCGCCGATAGCAGTTTTTGATTGATAAATTTCACTTATACAAGTTGCGGAAAGCATTGGCCTTCCCAGCTAGTGGCCGCTAGGGGCGGCAGTTAGGTGTACAAAGGTCGAGCCCCTACAGGCCCGGTTCGCCGTGGACCTGAGAAACCTTCATTGCCATGGCGTCCTACAAGGTCACCCTCGTTAACGAAAGCGAGGGCCTGAACAAGACCATTGAAGTACCTGATGACCAGTACATCCTCGACGCAGCCGAGGAGCAGGGCATCGATCTTCCCTATTCGTGCCGCGCTGGAGCCTGCTCCACCTGCGCCGGCAAACTCACCGCTGGAACCGTTGATCAGAGCGATCAAAGCTTCCTAGACGACGACCAGATCGAAGCTGGCTTCGTGCTCACCTGCGTGGCCTACCCCACCAGCGACTGCACGATCAAAACCCATTCAGAAGAAGAGCTCTACTGAGCTGTTTATTGCTTCAAGCTCAGCCACCCCTGCGGGGGTGGCTTTTTTTTAGCCTTTTCACCCCTCATTTCGCCTAAGTGCCTGCACCGGTGCCCCCAAGCCACAACCGTTTATTGCCAAACGGCAGTGAGCAACCGAGTCCCGGTGGTATGTATACCTTTCGGGTGATCGGGCCCTGCTGCCGGTTGTTTGATCGCGAAGAGCTGCCGTGGCCCTGCTGCCGGTTGCAATGGCGCAGCAAGGAACCAAGTTGGCGGCGGGTGGGTAAAAGGTTTGTGCCCGACCTGGCGGCCCGGCGTTGCCCCACCTATGCGGTTGAGCTGCTGCAGCCAGGCCTGCGGGCCACCACAGCTGTGCTCACGCTTTTTGCCGAAAGGCTCAGCCCTGAATTGCAGGAATGGTGGTACAGCCGCCGGGAAAACCCGGATCAGCAGTAAATCAGCAAAACAACCTATTTAGAAATAGATCTTGCCGCCACCCCATTGCAAACCCTGCACTTTTGGTGCAACAAGGATGTAGCCAGCCATGCGGCGTAGGTCTTCATCGGTGAGGTTGCGCATTTGCACAAAAACATCGGCACTCCTAAGGCTGGGGTGTAGATCCGCAATAGACATCTCACCGTCGTAGGAGGTGGGATCTTTCATGTAATCCACCAATGCCGCCACGGAATCCCTTGGAGGGGTGGCAAGGGCAAGGGTTTCTGGATCTAGGCCAACGTTTTGGTTGGTTTTAGTGATACCGCCGGCGTGGCAGGTGCCGCAGCTGGTATTGAAAATTTTGCGGCCCGCTTTGATCTCAGATTCACTGAAGGTGATCTGAGTGCCATTGGGATCTGCCGGTACGGTGAGGGTTGCAGCGTCCCATTGCAGGGCCGCAGCAGTGCTGGGCAGCAATAACAGAACAACGGGAAGCAACAGCAGCACGGCTAGGTGCCGCAAACCCTGAAAAACAGTCGACATGGAGGAAGCGGGCAACGTTACGGACTCCTGAGCTCTTGTATCACGCAAAACCACTCCAAAGGCGCTAATCAGCCTGGTGACTCACACACTGTTGCAGGCCCCAGGGCTTAATTCGAGCGTTAGGAAGTCTTTAGCAAGCAAGGTGTTCTGAAAAATTGCCCGTGCTTCCCGCAATAAATCCTCGGCATTTTCTTGGTTGCCTGGGGCATAGCGGGGGCTTAGGTGGGTTAGTGCCAACTGGTGAACCTGTGCTTCGGCAGCGGTTTGGGCCGCCATGGTGCTAGTGGAGTGTTGGCGTTGGTAGGCCATTTCCGCGTCGCGGTGGGAAAAGGTTGCCTCGTGGATTAGCAGATCTACCCCTTTGGCGAGTTGAACAGCCGCTTCGCTGAATACCGTGTCGGTGCAATAGGCCATGGAAACCCCCGGTTGCACGGGTCCGCAGAGGTCTGCCCCCCTGATTACACGGCCATCCGCCAAACTCACCGTTTCCCCAGCCTTCAGCCGGGCAAATAAAGGGCCTGGTGGCAAATTGAGGGCCCTGGCTTGGTTGATATTGAAACGACCTGGGCGTTCCTCTTCCTGGAGCCGATAACCAAAGGCTGGAATTCGATGGGTTAAGGGGGCGCATCGCACCGTTAGGTCGCCGTCTTGGAGCAAAGGGGCGCCGCTGCTGGCGGCTGCCTCAACTTTGTGAAATCGCAACGGATAGCCAATGCGGGTGGATGAATGCTGCAGGGAACCCAGCACAAATGCTTCCAAAGGGGCCGGGCCGTAGAGGTCTACCCCTGGGCAATTACCTGCCATGCCAAGGCTTGCCAGTAAACCCGGCAACCCAAATACATGGTCGCCATGCATATGGGTTATGAAAATTCGCCGCAGCTGCGATACCCGTAAATCACTGCGCATGAATTGATGCTGGGTGCCCTCGCCGCAGTCGAGCAGCCACAGGTCGGAGCGCTGGGGCAAGCGCACAGCCACCGCAGAAACATTGCGGCTGCGGCTTGGCACTCCGGAACTAGTGCCCAGAAAAGTGATCTGCAATGGCGTTATCGACCGGCGCCGGCTTTGATGGTGCCACGGCAAAGCAACTCTGCCCAGCTAGATGGCTTGGAATTCCCCCCTTTTGATGGCGCTGCTGCTTCCCTTTGCCTTGGTGAGGGAACCAGAGGTGCGGGTGCTGGTGGAGGAAGCTGCTGCCCTGCGGGTATCCCCAGCGGAGGGCAGGCTGGTGCTGCAGGCAAGCAATGGTCGCTCCCTTGGAGCTGTGGCGGGGGGACTAACCCTGCGGGTGGAAGGCAACGAAATTGCAGGTTTGCCAGCCGGGCCGATCTCGGAGCTATGGATTAGCCCTGAACCACCAAACGACAGCCTTTGGTTGCAACAAAGGCGCTACCGGGGTCGACTTCTGGTGCGGCTTGAGAAGGGCCGCCTGCAGGCGATCAATCGCCTTGGCATCGAAAGTTATTTACCCAGTGTTGTGGGGGCGGAAATGCCGCCCCAGTGGCCCCTGGAGGCCCTCAGGGTGCAGTCGGTGGCGGCTCGCAGTTATGCCCTTCGCCAGCTGCGCCCCGAGGCCCCTTACGACCTCAAGGCAACGGTTAGCAGCCAGGTTTATCGGGGTTTGGAAACCGAAACCGATAGCACCAGGCAAGCGGTAAACAGCACCCGCAGCCTTGTGCTCACCTATGCCAATCGCGTGATCGATGCGGTGTTCCACAGCAGCAGTGGGGGCTACACCGAAAACAGCGGCGAGGTGTGGCCCCGTCAGTTGCCCTACCTAAAAAGTGTGGCCGACTACGACCAGGGCAGCCCCGTATTTCGCTGGACAAAACCCCTGGATGAGCTCAGCTTGCTCAATTCATTTCGGGAAATTGGAGGCGTTAACAGCATCCAGCCGCTGCAAACCACCAGCACCGGCAGGCTTACAAAGGTTTTGGTGCGGGGGCCGGAGGGGGAACTGCGCTTGGGTGCAGGGGAATTACGGGCTCGACTCGGCTTGCGCAGCACCTTTGTGAAATTTGAACAAGCGCCACCGGCACCGGCTCCGCTTGAGGCCCTTGGCGATTGGCTCGGCTTGCCGCCAGCGCCGCGGCTATTGGCGATCGGCCGCGGCTATGGCCATGGGGTGGGCATGAGCCAATGGGGGGCCTATGGCATGGCCCAACAGGGGCAAGAATTTAGCCACATCTTGCGCCACTACTACAGCGGCACAAGGCTTGAGCCCTACAGCGCCGCCGATTGGCCAAACTCGCCGCCAGCTCCATGAAGCTCGAGGTATTTGATAGTTCTGAGGCGGTGGCTGAAAGGGCCGCCGGCATTTTGGCTGAGGTTTTGCTCGACCCCAAACGAGCACCCATGGGTTTAGCCACCGGGCGCACCATGGTTGCTGTTTATCAATGGCTTGTGCCCCTATTGCAGCAGGCAGGCGCCAATGCCCTGGGCCATTGGCGCAGTTTCAACCTTGATGAATATGTGGGTTTGGGGCCCGATGATCCCCGCTCTTTTGCTGCCTATATGGCCCGATATTTGGGTGAGCCATTAGCGATTCCAGCTTCACGCATGCAGTTGCCCAATGGCTTGGCCCCAAACCCCCATCTCGAGGCCCTGCGCTATCGCCAGCAGGTGCAAACCCATGGCCTTGGCCTGCAATTGCTTGGTCTTGGTGAAAACGGCCATGTGGGTTTTAACGAACCCCCCTGTGATGCTTTTGCTCCCTGTAGGTGTGTGGAGCTGAGCGATGCCACCCGCCAGCAAAATGCCGCTGCCTTTGGAGGGGAGGCAAAGGCTGTGCCAGAGCGGGCGATTACTTTGGGCTTGGCCGATATTTTGGCGGCAGAAGAAGTTCTACTGGTGGTAACTGGTGCAAACAAGAGTTCTGTGCTGCGCCGGGTGTTGCAGGAACCACCCCAACAATTAGTGCCAGCCAGTTGGTTGCAAGGCCACCCAAATTGTTTAGTAATAGCGGATCGCTCGGCTGTTTGTGTTTGAACTCATGTTTGTGTTTAACCGGCGGCATCAAATACCACCCGTGGTTGGAGTTCCCCTGAGCTGGTGGGGTGGGCAAGCCCCGCCAAGCTGCCATCGGGCCGCAGGATTATTACCACCTCAGTGCCGTTCAAATCAGCAGCGCCAGTGGGTTGCAACCTTTGGCCGCGGCACCAACCCTGCCACTCCTGATGGCTTAATTGGCGGCGAGGCTTTTGGCCCAGGGCGATGAGGGGATCCACAAGGGGCGTTTGGGGGGTTAATTGGTTTAAGGGGATCGCCTGGTGAAGTTCAAAGCCAAGGGCGCCGGTTCTACGCAATTCAGCCAGGGCAGCGCCACAGCCAAGCATTGAGCCAATGTCCCGCGCTAGTGAACGCACGTAGGTGCCAGCGGAGCAGCGAATCTCAATGGCAAAGCGGCCCTCTGCAGCCTGCCAATCTATTAATTCCAAATGATGGATGCACACCATGCGGGGAGCAATTTCCAGCTGCTCTCCGCGGCGGGCCCTTTTGTAAGCCCTTTCGCCATCCACATGAACTGCACTGATATTTGGCGGTCGCTGGGGTTGTTCGCCGCAAAATTTCAGCAACACATCCTCCAGGGCAGCCCGCTCAAGTTTTGGCCAGGGGGTTTGCTGGATTAATTCACCGCTGAGGTCGTCGCTATTGGTGCTAACTCCCAATTGGATCCAACCCACATAGGCCTTAGTGCCATCTAGGTAGGGCAGCAAGCGGGTGGCAGGACCAACCGCCAGGGGCAAAACACCCGTAACGGCAGGATCAAGGGTGCCGCCATGGCCCACGCGGCGAATGGCGAGCATGCGACGGGCAATGGCAACGCAGTCGTGGGAGGTGCAGCCGGCGGGTTTGTCGATCACCAGAAATCCGCAGGAACTGGCTGGGGTTGGGCGCAAGCGGATTAGATATGTTTTGCCATGGTTGCATCCCTCTAAGTTGGGGGATTGCGGTTTGCGGCCTGGTGGTTGATCACCCGAGCATTGGCGATTTCTTAAGGGATGGCTTTGCCTTAAAAAGCCAGCTTGCAGAGTTTTTGCAGATTGGGCAGAGCAGCTTGGAGGCAAGGCTGCCCTGCAGCACAGAGGCCCTTGCGGCACTCCATCCAGGGGCCTTTGCCTGCAAGGCGGAGGCTTTAGTTAAGGAGGTGGAAAGTTTTTACGAAACTGAGGTGGGGGACGGCCATCTTTATGAATTAGCCGCCTGGCATCTCAATAGCGCTGCATATATTGCCGATACCCTCCGTTTGCAGGCATTGATTGCAAAGGGTCAACATCTTGATTTTGGTGGTGGTATCGGTAGCCATGCCTTGGCTGCGGCCCAGTTGCCCCAGGTGGAACAGGTGTGGATGGTGGATCTCAATGGCTGGAATCGTGATTTTGTAAGCCAACGGGCGCAAAGCCTCGGCTTGGCCCATAAATTGCGCTGTGTGAGGGATTTAACGGCGCCGGAATTACCAGAGCAATTTGATAGTTTAGTTTGTTTAGATGTATTAGAGCATCTGCCTGATCCGGCGCTGCAATTAGAACTATTTGCTAAAAGATTAAAAGCAAAAACTGGTGCTGCATTAATGAATTGGTACTTCTTTAAGGGTTTTAATGGCGAATACCCGTTCCATTTTGATGGGCCTGAACTGGTTGATAAATTTTTTCAAACATTGCAAGATTTATATTTGGAACAGTTCCATCCCTATCTGATTACTGCCCGCATTTACGGCCTGCGCTAATGTTGCTAAACCTAATTATTCTCAAAAAAATCCTACTAGCAATTTTACTGTTTTTTGTATCCCTATCCGCCATGGTGGGGAGTTTCCGTTATGACGAATTACCCCTGTTGGTTCAACAACTATCAGGCTCAAACCAACGGATACTACTAGGGATGGCGCAAAAAGGAATGGCTGCTGGACCTGAAAAATTAGAGCAGATAGCCATCTTTTCTGGGATCTACGCCTGTTTAATCAGCTTGGCTGCCATAGGAACCTTACGTAAAAAAGCTTGGGGTGAAAAGCTGCTGCTAACAATTTTAGTTATTAGTATGCCCTTTGAATTGATGGAAGTTAGTAAAAATCCATCAATTTTAAGTGTAGTTGTTATGTTGCTAACCCTCTTGGGCTGTTTGGTTGTGGGCCAACAGGTTTTTAAAAGGGGGCAACGGTGATGCGCTTGCGTTCCCGGGTGGAACGGCGGATTGTTTCAAATTTCACCACACCATCAATTAAGGCAAAAAGGGTGTCGTCTGACCCTTGGCCCACATTTAAGCCGGGCAACACGGAGGTGCCCCGTTGACGGATCAAGATTGAGCCTGCGGTTACTTTTTCGCCGCCGTAACGCTTAACACCAAGTCTTTTTGAATTGGAATCGCGACCGTTGCGGGTTGAACCGGTACCTTTTTTGTGGGCCATGGGGAGTTGCTGGTTGGGGGGAGGGAAGTATTTAAAACAGATCCTAGAACGGATTAAAACAGCGGCTAGCAATCCTATTTGCCAACCAAATAACAAATCAGGCGATGCTTTTGCCGCCCACCGTGATCGATTCAACCATCACCCGGGTGAGTTCTTGGCGGTGACCGTTCTTACGGCGTGTTTTTTTCTTCTTTTGCATCTTGTACACAATTATTTTGGGGCCGCGGCGGTGGGTCATCACCTTCAAGCTCACCTCAGCGTTCGCCACATAGGGTTTGCCCAAGGTGGTGGCTTTGCCATCGTTAACCAGCAACACCTCTTTTAAAGTGACTACTGCATCCACATCAGCCGCTAGGCGATCGATGTCGTAGTAACGATTGGGCTGGAGCCAAAATTGTTGGCCTGAGGCCTCAACAATGGCGTATGGGCTGTTGGTCATGGCTGAACTCCAGCATTGCTCAGGCAGACCAAGCGGTCATTTTGGGCCTGGGGCAACGCCAATTGGAAAACAAACAAAGATCTTCCCAGATCGCTTTTGCTTTCGTCAAGACTGGGGGGCATGGAGGTTCCTGAACTGGTGATTGGTGCTTTGTTGCAGAACGAGCTGCTGCTCGATTCCTGTCGCCTGGGCCTAGGGGAGGGTCGCTATGGCATCAGGCCTATATCCACAGACCCAGGCAAGTTGCTGGCGGAGCTGCAGAGCTGCTGGGATGGCTTGGATGGGGTGTTGATTGAACAGGGCGTGCTCGATGGCAGCAGCCTTGATTTATTGCGGGCCCAGGGGCTGATGTTGCCCGCGGTGGTTATTGGTGCCGTAAACGGCCAAACCACTTACCACGAAGCTGAATTGCATCTGCCAGCCGATCAATTGGCCCAGCTGCCCTACAGCCTGGATGCGGCCGTTTGCAATTTCCTGGAAAAACGGCTTTTAAAGACGGCCCAGCAGGATCACCACGCCCAGGGGGCTTGGCGTTTATCGCAGCGGTTGGAGGAGCGGCTTGGCTTCCTTGGGGTGTATTACAAGCGCGACCCCCAGCTGTTTTTGCGCAACCTCAGCGATGCTGAGCAAAGCGAATTGATCCAATCGTTAAAACGCAGCTATCGCGACCTGTTGCTGAGTTATTTCAGAGATCCGGCCGCTGCTAACCAAGCGATTGAAAGCTTCGTAAACACAGCATTCTTTAGTGATTTGCCGATTACAAAGGCTGTTGAAATACATATGAATCTGATCGATGGCTGGTCTAAGCAGCTACGTGTAGAGGGACATCAGAGTGAGTTCCTTCAGGACTACCGCCTTGCTTTGCTCGACGTGATGGCTCACCTTTGTGAGATGTATCGCCGTTCCATTCCCCCCGAGCCTTTGGGCAGCTTTGCTCGTTCAAAGGCAGCGGACCGACTTCAGGAGGAGTCTTCATGAGCCCCCGTAAGACCTACATCCTCAAGCTTTATGTGGCTGGAAACACGCCAAACTCAATGCGGGCCCTCAAAACCCTGCGCAACATCCTTGAAACCGAGTTCCGTGGGGTTTATGCCCTCAAGGTGATCGATGTGCTCAAGCAACCCCAATTGGCGGAGGAGGACAAGATTCTCGCCACCCCAACGCTTGCAAAAATCCTTCCCCCTCCAGTGCGACGCATTATCGGCGACCTCTCAGATCGAGAACGGGTGCTAATTGGCCTCGACCTTCTCTACGAAGAGCTCTCCGATGATGCGGATGGATATTCCTTTGATGAAGTTTCTGAATAACCTCCAGCAATGAGCAGTTCACCCATGTTCCAAAGTTCAGCCGAAACCCATCTCAGCCAGGTGCAAAAGCTGGCCACGGGGATTGAAGGTTTTGATGATGTGTGCCACGGCGGCCTACCCATAGGCCGCTCCACCTTGATCAGCGGCACATCTGGCACCGGTAAAACAGTATTTTCATTGCACTTTTTATATAACGGAATCAAGCATTTTGATGAACCGGGAATCTTCGTAACCTTTGAAGAATCACCGCTCGATATTTTGCGAAATGCCGCCAGTTTTGGTTGGGATTTGCAGTCTATGGTTGATAATGATAAATTATTTATTTTAGATGCCTCTCCGGATCCAGAGGGCCAGGATGTGGCTGGCAGCTTCGACCTTTCAGGGTTGATTGAGCGTATTAATTACGCGATTAGAAAATACAAAGCCAAGCGTGTTTCGATTGATTCCATCACTGCTGTATTTCAGCAATATGATGCGGTTTCTGTTGTGCGGCGCGAGATTTTTCGCCTGATCGCCAGGCTAAAAGAAATTGGTGTAACAACTGTTATGACCACTGAGAGAATAGATGAATACGGCCCAATCGCCCGCTATGGAGTTGAGGAGTTCGTGTCGGATAATGTTGTTATTTTGCGCAATGTGCTAGAGGGGGAGCGGCGTAGGCGCACCTGCGAAATTCTCAAACTGCGGGGCACAACGCACATGAAAGGCGAATTCCCTTTCACCATGGGTGTGCATGGCATCAGTATCTTCCCGCTCGGGGCAATGCGGCTTACCCAGCGTTCTTCAAATGTGAGAATTAGTTCCGGGGTGCCAAAATTAGATGAAATGTGTGGTGGTGGTTTCTTTAAGGATTCAATAATCCTGGCCACAGGTGCCACGGGAACAGGAAAAACATTGCTGGTGAGTAAATTTTTAGAAAATGCCTGCGTTAATAAAGAGCGAGCAATTTTGTTTGCCTATGAGGAGTCGCGGGCCCAGCTGCTGCGCAATGCAACCAGTTGGGGGATCGATTTTGAGCAGATGGAATCAGACGGCATGCTCAAAATCATCTGCGCCTATCCAGAATCCACTGGTTTGGAGGACCATTTGCAAATCATAAAAACTGAAATTAGTCAATTCAAGCCATCTCGAATGGCGATTGATTCCCTTTCTGCCTTGGCCCGTGGCATTAGCCACAATGCATTCCGTCAGTTTGTAATCGGGGTTACCGGTTATGCGAAACAGGAGGAGATTGCGGGCTTCTTCACAAATACATCCGAAGAATTTATGGGGAGTCATTCGATTACAGATTCCCATATTTCTACAATCACAGACACCATACTTCTCCTCCAATATGTGGAAATTCGCGGTGAGATGTCTCGGGCATTAAACGTGTTTAAAATGCGTGGTTCCTGGCACGACAAGGCAATACGTGAATTCGTAATAACAGGAAATGGCCCTGAGATTAAAGATTCCTTCGCCAATTTTGAAAGAATAATTAGTGGTGTTCCCCATCGAATTACAACTGATGAGCGCAGCGAATTGGCCCGCATTGCCCGTGGGGTTGACAATGAAAGCCTTTGATTATTACTTAATTATTGCTTGTTTTTGATAGCATTACCTCGTCGCCGTCCGATTGCTCAAGAGGCAGCTCGAACCAGAATGTTGTGCCTGTGCCCAATTCACTAACTATTCTTGCTTGGGTGCCGTGTTTATCGAGAATTCCCCGCACAATTGATAGTCCGAGGCCGGTGCCGGCTTCGGTGTGCACAGCGTTTTCAACCCGGAAGAAGCGTTCAAATACCTGGCGGCAATCATCTTCGCCGATGCCGCTACCACTGTCTGCGATTTCTACCCTGATGCGAGGTAGGGGAGAGCTGTTGTCGGATTGCTGCACCGGGCAGGTATCGGGCCATGGGTAAGCCCTTAGTTGCACCATTCCGCCCGGGGGTGTGAATTTAAGCGCGTTGCCAACCAAATTATCAAAAACCTGCAACATCATGTCGTAATTTCCCCTCACCCTTGGCAGATCAGCGGATAGATCAAGTTCCAAGCTCACACCTTTATCTTGGGCGTTGAGGCGATAGCTGCGCAGGGTTTGTTCAATCGCTGTATCTAATTCCATTGGTTCAAAAGACCAAACCCGATCGGATTCAAGCCTTGAGAGATCAAGTACGTCGTTTACTAGCCTTGTTAGGCGATCAGTTTCCGCATTTGCAGTGAATAGAAACTCCTGGCGTTGATCATCATTTAGTTGATCCCACATATCGTGGAGGGTTTCAACGTAGCTTTTTATATTAAATAGGGGTGTGCGTAATTCATGGGATACGTTGCTTATAAAGCGACTTTGGGCTGCATTTAATTCCACCTCCCTTGTGAGGTCTTGCACGGTAACTGCGATGCCTTTTAGTGATTCGCCGCTGCCATCGCGTACCGCCTGGAGTACGAGCCGCAGGGTGCGCGCCGGTTCACCCATGGCGTAACGTAATTCAGCATTATCTCTTTTACCGCTAAGCATCTGCTCAAGCGGTTCTTGTAATTCCATCGCCAGGCTATCTGGAAGTAGTTTTAATAAATCAGCGTTTTCTAGATTTCTACCCTCCCAGCGAAATAAACGGCGGGCTGTGGGATTTGAGAGCACCACATTTCCCTCCTTATCAAGTAGCAATGCCCCATCGGCCATCGTTGCAATTAGGGATTGTTGTTTTACCTGGGCCGCTGTTAACTCTTCAATATTGGCGGCGTCGTAGGCCTGCAGCCGGGTGGCCATGTTGTTGAAGCCATTCAATAGCTCCCCCAGCTCTCCACCCATGGGTAAGGCGATGCGAGTGCCGAAATCACCCTCTGCCACAGCCCTAACCCCTTTTAAAAGCTCCTTAACAGGCCGGGTAATCGTGAGGGCATTAAATACTGCCCCAAGAATCACCAACACCCAAATAGAAACAAAAACCGCCACCGTTACATCCCTTGTGAGGGCAGCGCTGGCAAGCACCGCTTCATTCGGGTTTACGCCAAGGGCCATTACCCCCAAGTAGCGGTCGCCAGCCAGCATCGGCACAAATACATCGGTTACCAAACCATCTGGGGTTAGGTGTTGGCGAATCAGGGGGTTCTGGGGTCTTTGCTGTAGATCAGCGGGTAACTCAAGCCTGCGGCTTAGCAATAAATCATTGCCACCATCAACTTTGCTAACGGGAATTCCCAGATAGATAACACCTTCAGGATCGGCATAAAAGATGTATCTGAGGCTGCGGCTTGTGCGCCAAAACTCCTCAGTTACCCGTGCTAATTCCCTGTCGTGACCCTCCGCTGCCAACGGCACCACATTGCTGGCTAGCAGCAAGCCAAGGTCCCTGGCATAGCGCGTGTCGCCCATGCGGGCTTCCTTTTGGATGCCATTGAGGGAGAAAAAGGTAAGACCTGTCATCAAGAGGCTCACCACTAAGGTGGCCACCGCCAATAATTTGGTTTGCAGGCTGAATTCTTGCCACCATCTGGCGATTGCTTCCAGCAAACTTGGGCGGGCGGTGCTGGTCAGGGGACTAAGTATTGAAGGGCTTAAGCCTAGTTAGTTGTGGCTATCGGTAGTTCTGCCTCACCTGATGGCCGATGTCGGCCCGCACCTGCATGCCAGAAAACTGCACTTGGCTTAGCCGTTCATAGGCAGCTTTAAAAGCAGCATCGAAATCAGCAGCCTGGGCCACGGCCGCCAGCACCCGGCCGCCACTCGTTAGCAATGGGCCAGAGCTGCTGGCTTGCACTCCGGCATAGAACAGTTGGCTGTTTTGGTTGCCAGGGTTAGGGCCCTCTTGCTGGGAATCAATGATTGGATCACCCAAACGTGGTTCCTCTGGATAATTTGCGGCGGCAGCCACCACACAGGCGCTGCAGAGGGATTTAACGGTTAATTCTGGGGCGCTTTCAAGCCGACCTTCGGCGCAGGCCAACAGAACCCCAGCTAGATCGCCCTCAAGCAAAGGCATCAGCGTTTGGCATTCAGGATCACCAAAGCGGCAATTGAATTCGATCACTTTGATGCCAGTGGCCGTGAGCATCAGGCCCGCATAGAGCACCCCCCGATAGCTGATGCCGCGCTGGCGCAAGGCAGCTAAAACCGGCTCCAGCACCAGTTCACGCACTTGCTCTAGGCCAGCTGCATCTAATAAAGGAGCAGGGGCATAGGCACCCATGCCGCCGGTGTTTGCTCCAATGTCACCTTCACCAATACGTTTGTGGTCTTGGGCTGGCGGCAAAAGCAACAGCTGCTTGCCATCGGTGAGGGCAAATACCGACACCTCTGGACCGCTCAAACTTTCCTCTAAAACCACCCGATCGCCGGCGGCACCAAAACGGCCTGAGAAGCAAGCTTCAATTGCTGCAATCGTTTCGGCCACACTATTTGCAACGGTTACACCTTTACCTGCTGCCAGTCCATCGGCTTTCACCACAAGGGGGCGGTTGAGTTGCCTTGTGATTTGGCAGCCTTCCTCGGCGCTATTCACCACCCAGAAATCGGCAGTGGGAATACCCGCCTCCTTCATTAATTGTTTCGCCCATTGTTTGCTTGCCTCTAATTGAGCACCGTCTGCCCCTGGGCCAAATACGGCTATCCCGGCTGCTCGCAACTCATCGGCAAGGCCAGCGGCCAATGGCCCCTCTGGGCCGATCAACACCAATTCGATTTGATGAGTGGCGCAGGCAGCGATAAGGCCACTTGCATTTGTTGCGGCGATCTGAAGCGTTTCACATCCAGAAATCCAGTTGCTGGCGCCATTGCCAGGGGCAAGCCACACCTGGGGATTCCCTTTCGAGCGGCTTAAAGCCCAAGCCAGGGCGTTTTCCCTACCGCCGGAGCCCACCACCAAAATTCGCGCCACAGCCATACTTGCCCGGAGCTCCATCTAGCCATTGCTCCTCACTATTACCGCGGCTGTGGTCCCTTGGGTGTTGGCAGGTGGTCTGCTGGCAAAAGCTCCCAGGCCTGCCCCCCCTCTCCCCCCTGGTGCCAGCTCGGTGGAGGAATTTGAGTTGCTGTTGCAAAAAGGCGATCGCCAGCAACTCCAGGAGGGCTGTGGGGAAGCGCTAGCCCTGGGCCTTGATGAGCGTTTGCGTTTATTGCGGCCGCGTTTGCTGGAAATCAACGCCGATGATCATTCATTGGCAGTGGTGTTAGCTGATGCCAAAGCACTGCTGGCCTGCAAAGCGCCGGAGGCAGCAATGCAGGTGCTCAATCGCGTTAGCCCAGCCGTGGGCAAACCAAGGGAGCAATGGCTATTGCTGCAATGGCAAGCCGCTAACGCTGCCTTGAACCATCGCAGGGCGGCACTTGCCTTAAGGCGTTTTTCCAAAGGGAACCCCCAGGTTCTTGCCGGCCAGCTATTGCCCTTAGCTCAAAGCCAGCGCTCTGGGCTTGAACAGCAGGTATTGCAATTGGAAGCCATAGACGCCTTACCTGAAGCTGTTGGCCTACTTATGGAGCCCGATCCCTCCCCAGCGGTTAGTGCTGGCCGCAAGCTTGATGCAGTGCGCCTGCTTGTTAAGGGCGGCGAAGCGGAGCGGGCTGAAAGTTTGATACCAAGTGCCCTGAACCAATCGGCCCTCGCTGAGGCATGGGGAGTGAGTGCTGAATTGCTAATGCAGCAGAGGGCTTTGCAATTGGCAAGCGGCAATAGTGCTGCGGCTGCTCAAACCACCAACCGTCAGGAACGCTTGGCCCGTCGCTTGGAAGATGCCATAGGGGTGAGGCAGGCCCTAGTGGCACGCGTGGCTGATGGCAGCAGCAACCCGCCCTTGGCCCAGCGGCTGCTCAGCCGCCAAGAACCATTGGAATTGAGTAAAGGGGCGCTGCTTTCGGCCCTTCTGGCTTTAAACACAGAGCCGGTTTCCGCTGCAAATCAAACTGTTCCGTTTGCTCGGCTTGAACTGGCCAAACGGCTGGCTCAGCAGATTAACCATCGCGAGCGGTTGCTAGATGTGTTGGCGGATCAAGAAAACCAAGCCCGCCAGGCTGATGATCCTTGGCTGCTGGATCGGGTGAATCGCCAGGCGCTACGAAGCAGCGCTGGCAATCCACTGCGGGAATTGGATGCCATAGATAGGCGCCAGCGTGAGTTGCTTGCCGATCCCCCCCTGGGGGGTAGTGCTTGGGAAGCATTCACCCCATTGCGGGAACAAGCTGAATTGGAACGTTTAAGCCAAGAGGAAAAACTTGAACAACGCTTTGAACAACGGCTGGGCTTTGATCCCTACCCAGGCTTGTTTTCACTGCCAGCCCTACTTGAGGATTTGCAACGGCTGCGCTTAGCAACAGCCGGCCAGATGGTGGCTGGAAACCAAAGCTGGAAACTTGCACCAGCGCAATTTGGGCTTCTGCCAAGGCAGCTGGGGGATCGGCGGCGCAGCAAGGCGAGTAAAGAATTAACTGATGCCTTGGCATCCCTAGCGATTACGGAAAAGGAAAAAGAACAGGGCCTAAGTCTTTTCGGCCAATTGGTGCAGCAGCTGCAAGAACGGGAGCAATTAAATCTGGAATTAAGCCAAGACCTAGCCAGTGGCAAGCTCAATCCAGAGGCATTACAACGGGAAGAGCGGCTGCTTTTCTTGGAGCGGCAATTGGATCCCCGTGGTTCAAATATGCGAATGCTAATGGCCTTTGGCCGCTCGGGAAAAGGTTTGCTTAGCCTGAATAAATTGCATGAACAGGAGGATAAATTGCGCTTGCGCAGCCGTTTTGAAGAGTCGCGCAATTTAAAGGCTCGCCGGCTTTTGGTGGAGGATCAATTGCAGCAAGAAACAATCACGGGTCCCCGCTGGCAACCGCGGGCACCGATCACCGCACCCCAGTTGGAGGCCATCAAGTTGAGCCGCCTATGGAGGGAATATCGCAGTGATTCTGCTTCTGGAGTGGTGCCTACTTTGCAGGATTTGGCCTTTAGAACGAAAGATGGGGCCCTAGAACTGGAACTTGTGCGTTATCGCTTAGCGCAATTGCTTGATCAACCAGTTCGCTCCCCGCTGCGCCCATGACAAACCTTGAGATCGGGGCCTTGCTCCATGAAGGCAAAGCAAAAAAAGTGTTTCGCACCAACCGTGAAGGGGTGGTGGCAGTGCAATTCAAAGATGATGCCACTGCATTTAACGCCCAGAAAAAAGCCCAGCTGGGGGGCAAAGGCTTGTTGAATTGGGAAATATCCGCCCGATTGTTTGAGGCGCTTGAAACCCGTGGGGTTTGCAGCCACTACCTGGGCTGCCTTGAGCCCGGCTGGATGGCGGTGCAGGAAGTGAAGATCATTCCCCTAGAGGTGGTGTTGCGCAACTTAGCGGCGGGATCCCTATGCAAACAAATGCCTATAGCGCCTGATACGCCATTGGAGCCGCCACTTTTGGATCTCTATTACAAAGATGATCAGCTGGGCGATCCCTTGCTCACGGAAGCTCGCCTTGAGCTTTTACGGCTTGTTAGCCCAGGGGAGAGGCTTCAGTTGGAAGCGCTTAGCCGCCAGGTGAATGCTGTTTTGCAGGGGTTGTTAGCTGCCATCGAGATCACTTTGGTGGATTTCAAGCTGGAATTTGGTCGCAAACCTGGGGGCACCATGTTGCTTGCCGATGAGATCAGCCCAGACACCTGCAGGCTTTGGGATCAGCGGGCAATTGCTGAAAAGGAGGGGCGCATTTTGGACAAAGATCGTTTTCGCAGGGATCTGGGCGGAGTTGTGGAGGCCTATGGGGAGGTACTCAAACGGGTCCAAGGGTTAGGGCCAACCCCTAGGCATTACCGGTAAGTTCCCCGCATATGCGGTGAGATTGCCGCTTGTGTAACTTCACCATGGCCATAGGTAGTTCGGGCATAGGTAGTTCCCAGCTGATTTCAGCCCGCCTATGGAAGAACCTGTTGTTTGGCGGTTTTTCAGCTCCACTACTAGGGGCGGGTTTAATTTCAATCGGAAGCTTTAACCCAGCTCAAGCCCAGCCCAAGGGAGCTATCCCTGCATCGGAACAACTCGATTCCAATAGCGCGAGCGAAGCCAACAGTGCAAGAGAAGCCAAGGTTTTAATTAGCGAAGTGGCAGTTGTTGGCCTTGAGGATCATCCCGATAAGGAACGATTAGAGCGGGCTGTATACGACTCCCTAACGGTGCGGCCTGGCATAAGCACCAGCCGCAGCGCCCTTAAAACAGATTTAGCAGCTATCTACGCCACAGGCTGGTTTAGCGATGTTCGTATTCAACCCACAGACGGCCCCCTAGGGGTTCGCCTTGTGGTGAACGTAACCCCAAATCCAGTGCTGAAGGAGGTTGTACTCAATAACCCCAAGGCGCTTTTGCCAAAAGAGCGCATAAATGATGTTTTTGCCTCTGATTACGGCCGCACCCTGAACCTAAAAAGCCTCGACCGCCGCATGGTGGAGTTGCAGAAGTGGTACGCGGAGCAGGGATATTCCTTAGCCCGCATCAGCGGTCCCACCAGGGTTAGCCCAGAAGGGGTGGTGGAGCTTTCGGTGCGAGAGGGCACCGTAGAGGCCATTGAGGTGCAATTCCTTAATGCAAACGGTGATGCAACTGATGAAAAAGGCAAGCCGATTAAGGGCAAATCCAAGCCCTGGGTAGTGAGCCGAGAAATATCCCTCAGGCCCGGCAAGTTGTTTAATCGCCGCCAGCTAGAAGGCGATATCAAACGCCTTTATGCCACCGGTTTATTTTCCGATGTGAAGGTAACGCTCAAGCCAAACCCCAGCAAGCCAGGGGAGGTTTCAATTGTTTTGGGTGTTACCGAACAATCAACCGGCTCCCTTTCCGGCGGTGTTGGCTTTAGCCAAAACCAGGGTTTGTTTGGCCAAATCCAGCTACAGGAAAATAATCTTTGGGGTAATGCTTGGAACTTAGGTTTGAACTTTACCTATGGCCAGTATGGCGCTTTGGCGGATTTAAGCTTTGAGATTCCCTGGCTAAAGGATGATCCAAACCGCAGTAGTTTGCGCTTAAAGGGTTTCTTAAGTAGGGAGATACCACAAGCATTTCAAAGCCAAAATAATGGCGCTATCCGCACCATAAGCGGCTTTTATGAACCACCGGCCACTTCGGTTAACCTTGCCCAAGCTATTTATTTGAATCGCGCTTTTGGTCGCCCTGATAATTTAGTTCTTAATGTAGAAGATATCGGTTTTGATAGCACTGCTGCTGCGGCATTTGGTTACTTCAATGGTTACAACTTCTATGAAGCGGAAGGAGATTTGGTGAGGGTTCAACGCACCGGTGCAAACCTCCAGTATGTGCGCCCCTTGCGGGGTGGTGATCCCTATAGGCGCAATTTATGGACGATGATATTTGGGTTAAGTGGTCAGGAGGTGACAACAATGAATGGATTCAGCACCCAGCGTAAATATGGCGCCGCTCCATTCACTAACAACGGTGATATCTATGCCGATACGGATGAAATCATTTGCCTTGGTTTCAATTGCGCCAGTAAAAACCAACTGGTGGGGGGGAGATTTGCGGTTTCTTATAACACCCTAAATGATAACAAGAATCCCCGTTCCGGTACATTTTTCACCGCAAGCACTGAACAGTATTTAAGTGTTGGTGAAAATTCCCCCACCTTCAACCGTCAGCGGGCTTCCGCCACCCATTTTATACCCGTTAACTATCTCAAACTATATAAAGGTTGCAGGCCTAAGAAAGGTGAGCCAGAAGATTGCTCCCAGTCGATTGCTTTCCAGTTATCCGCTGGCAATGTAACCGGCAGTCTCCCCCCCTATGAAGCATTTTGTTTGGGCGGTAGCAACTCAGTGCGTGGTTATTACGACTGCGACTTGGGTGTGGGTCGCAGTTACATCGAAGGAACAATTGAATACCGCTTTCCGATTTTTAAAATCATTAGTGGTGAGTTCTTTATCGATGCCGGCTCCACCCTCGGCAGCCAGAACCAAGTGCCAGGTAATCCCGGCGGCCTATTGCTTAAAACCGGCCAGGGTTTCTCCATTGGTACCGGTGTGATTGTTACCACTCCGGTGGGCCCCCTGCGCCTTGAGGTGGCAAGCCAGGATCTAACCGGCAATTGGCGTTTCAATGTTGGCGTTGGCTTTAAGTTCTAAAGGTGCAGTGGCCAACTAACTACAACCGTTGCTGGGGCCTGCGGAATGCGGTTGAGCGCAGTGGCATCGGCTTGCATTCCGGCGCTAATTGCACCTTGCGCTTGCAACCAGGTGCAGCGCCTGGTTTGCGAGTGGGCTGGCTGGATCGGCCCAATGATCCAGCGCAATTGCTAAATCCCAGCCTTGTGCAAGACACGCGCCTTTGCACCTCCTTGCGCCTTGGCGATCGCCACCTGGCAACGGTGGAGCATCTGCTGGCAGCTTTGGCGGGCACTGGTATCACCCAGGCGGAAATTTGGCTCGATGCCGAGGAGGTGCCCCTGCTCGATGGATCCGCCTTGCCATGGGTTGAGGCCATTGCAGAAGCGCTGCCAATTGATTTGGGCCCCAGGCAACCCCTGCCTGGGCTGGCTGAGCCGATCACCCTTCAGCAGGGCCAGGGTTTTGTTGCTGCCCTGCCAAGTGCTGAATTGCTACTGAGCGCTGCAATTGAATTTCCCCAACCCGCCATCGGCAAACAGTTGTTTTCGATAGTGCTAACCCCGGCTGCTTTTGTGGAGCAGATCGCTCCGGCCCGCACCTTTGGTTTTCGCGACCAGGTGGAGATGTTGTTGAAAGCGGGCTTGATTAAGGGGGGCGCCCTGGATAATGCCTTGGTTTGTGATGGTGAGAACTGGCTTAATCCCCCCCTGCGCTTTGTTGATGAACCGGTTAGGCACAAACTCTTAGACCTAATTGGCGATCTGGCTTTGGTTGGTTTACCCCAAGCCCAAGTGATGGCCTATCGCGGTTCCCACGCCCTACACACCCAGCTGGCCGCTGCCCTACACCTCAAATTGACCGAATGACCAGCACCGATCCCACCAGCCTCAGCAGTGAACAGATCCTCAATTTGCTGCCCCATCGCTATCCGTTTGCCCTAGTGGATCGGGTGCTTGAGCATGAACCTGGCAAACGGGCAGTGGCTTTAAAGAATGTAACTATCAACGAGCCACAATTTCAGGGCCATTTCCCTGGGCGCCCATTGATGCCAGGGGTTTTGATCGTTGAGGCGATGGCTCAGGTTGGTGGTTTGATAGTTACCCAGATGCCAGATCTACCCAAGGGTCTTTTTGTGTTTGCAGGTATCGACGCCGTAAGGTTTCGCCGTCCGGTAGTGCCGGGGGATCAGTTGCTAATCACCTGCGAGTTGCTCAGCCTCAAACGCAAGCGTTTTGGCAAAGTGCATGCCGAGGTAACCGTTGATGGTGCTTTGGTGTGTTCCGGAGAACTGATGTTTTCACTGGTGGATTGACCCATGGCGGCATCAACCCTGGCAACCCAGATTCACCCCACCGCTCTGGTGGATCCAGGCGCCTGCCTTGCAGCAGGTGTAAGCGTTGGTCCATTTGCTGTGATTGGCCCCCAGGTGAGCATTGGCGCCGGTAGCCGCATTGGTCCCCATGTGGTTATCGACGGCCAGGTAACCATTGGTAGCGACAACCATATTTTCCCTGGCGCCTGCATTGGCCTTGAACCCCAAGACCTCAAATATGCCGGCGACAACACTGAAGTTGTTATCGGCGATGGCAATCGCATTCGTGAATACGTAACCATCAACAGGGCAACGGCCTCCGGTGAACGCACCGTGCTTGGCAACCACAACCTATTGATGGCCTATAGCCATATCGGCCACAACTGCCGGCTTGGCAATCGCATCGTGATTGCCAATGGGGTGGCGGTGGCAGGCCATGTGGATATAGACGACCGAGCTGTGATCGGAGGTGTGTTAGGTATCCATCAATTTGTACACATCGGCAGTTTGGCGATGGTGGGTGGCATGAGTCGCATCGACCGCGATGTGCCCCCATACGCCATCGTTGAGGGCCATCCAGGTCGCTTGCGGGGCCTCAATTTGATTGGCTTGCGGCGCAGTGGCCTTGCCGATGCCGATAACGGGGCGGTGTTGAAGGAATTGCAGTTGCTGTGGAAATTGATCTACCGCAGTGAATATTCCCTGAGCCAAGCCCTTGAACAGGCTCGCCGGCAGCAACTTTCAGCTGCTGCCGAAAAGCTGGTGGCATTTTTAGAGAGCAGTTGCAGCGCTGGCCGCCGGGGGCCATTGCCGGCCCAGCGCCCGTGACCCATCTGTTGATCAGCACCGGAGAGGTGTCTGGGGATCTCCAGGGCAGTTTGTTGATTAAGGCCCTCCACCAGGAAGCAAAGAAACGGGGCATACCCCTGCGGGTGAGTGCCCTCGGGGGGCCGCGCATGCAAACAGCCGGGGCTGAGCTGTTGGCCAACACAACACCCCTTGGGGCCATTGGCCTCTGGGAGGCATTGCCCCTGGTGTTGCCCACACTGCAACTGCAAGGCAAGGCCCGCAGATGGTTGGCGAGCAATCCCCCTGATGGGGTGGTGTTAATTGATTACATGGGCGGTAACACCCCCTTGGGGCGTCGGGTAAAGCGGGAGCAGCCGGAGCTACCGGTGTTGTATTACATCGCCCCCCAGGAATGGGCATTTCGCATGGGGGAGGGGGGTACCACCCGTTTGATTGGGTTCAGCGATCAGATCCTTGCGATTTTTCCTGAGGAGGCCCGTTTCTACCGGGAGCGAGGCGCTGTGGTGCATTGGGTTGGCCACCCCCTACTAGACACCCTTGGCGAGCTGCCCAGCCGCGCCGCTGCCCGCCAGGAGCTAGCCATTGCCGAAGACGAATCGCTGCTGTTGCTGCTGCCGGCCTCGCGCAAACAGGAATTGCGCTGGCTGCTGCCGCCCCTTGCCGAAGCGGCCGCCAGGTTGCAAAAAATTTGTCCCAAACTGAAGGTGATTGCCCCATCGGCCCAGCCTGGGTTTGAGCAGCCCCTTCGCGATGTGATCGATCGCGTTGGTTTAAAAGCAACGGTGCTTAATTCCGATCAGGGGGATCGCCTCAGGCCAACTATCTGTGCCGCAGCTGATTTGGCCCTAACTAAATCGGGCACCGTCAATTTGGAATTAGCCCTGCGGGGGGTACCCCAAGTGGTGGGCTACAGGGTTAGCCGGCTTACGGCCCTCATGGCGAGGCGCCTATTGCGCTTCCAGGTGGAGCACATCTCGCCTGTGAATTTGGTGCTTGGGGAGCGCTTGGTGCCAGAGCTCTTGCAGGAGCAGCTCCAGGTGGATCAACTGGTGGCAGAGGCCCTGCCCCTATTGCAAAACCCGATGGCCCGCCAAGAAATGCTGGCTGGCTATGGCCGCTTGCGGGCGCTACTGGGTGAGCCGGGTGTAACCCAAAGGGCTGCAGCCCTCATACTTGATGCTGTTGTTAAACCGTAAGGGGTTTGTGTTTAAAGCTCTTAGTTGTTGGTTTGGGGTGCTTTTGCTGTTAATCAGCCAGCCGGTGCAGGCAGCTCCCATCAATCAAGCTGTTCTCGCTGGCGGTTGCTTTTGGTGTTTAGAGCATGATCTGGAGAAGCTGCCCGGGGTGCTGGATGTGCAAAGCGGCTATTCCGGCGGTGATAGGCCCAACCCTACCTATAAGCAGGTGAGTGCTGGCGGCACAGGCTATGTGGAGAGCGTAGCTGTGCGTTTTGATCCCGAAAAATTGAGCTACGCCGCACTGTTGCGTTCCTATTGGCGCAATGTCGACCCCACCGATGGCAATGGTCAATTTTGTGATCGAGGCGATTCCTATCGCCCGGTGATCTTTGTTGCCGATGCCAGCCAGCGTTCAACGGCAGAAGCCAGTGCAGCTGCCGCTAAAGCAGAGTTGAAATCACCTAAACCTTTACGGGTTGCCATCGAACCCCTCAAGCGCTTTTGGCCTGCGGAGGATTACCACCAGAATTACGCCGATCTCAACAAGGCGAAATACAACTTCTACCGCTGGAGTTGCGGTAGGGATGCTCGTTTAGATGCGGTGTGGGGTAAAAAAGCGCGCAAGGGGGTGATGTGGTCATCACTACCGCTAAAGGCTGGGGAACCCCGCTAAATTCCCCTGTGGAAGGGAATTGGTTATGTATCTACTTTTGATTCGAGAGGGTTTGGCCACCAGATATGTGGGCCCGTATGAGAGCCCCAAACATGCTGCCGACGATTTAGATCGCTTACTTGCCGATTGTGATGCCAGAGCCCGCTGGCAAATCCACGAGTTGCAATCACCCCAATTTCGTGGCCTGCGGGAATTAGCGGCGGGGATGGCCGCGGAATAGGCCACTTTCAATCATTAGGCCCACCCCGGCGTTAATGCAAATCAAGCTCAAGGTGCCCAGCCAAAACCATGGTTTGGCTGGGTAAGCCGATCGCCTCATTACCGCCTCTCCAAAGAGGCATAAACCCACTGGCAACAGCAATATTCCTGATTGAGCCTTGAGATACCAAGCCCACTTCACTGGAACCGTGGGGAGTTTTAACCAATTGCGGTTCCTGCTGTTGGCCACGTTTATACACTCAAGGTTGCAGTTGGGAAGGCAGCATCGGCCAATTGCCGCGCCAGCTGTAGCCGCAGCTCTTGATTTGAAACATGCCGCTCCAGCATTTTGGCGGCCTGGCTTTTGAAACGATGCCATTCCTCAAGGGCTGTTTCCCAGGCCTTGCCCTGCTCCCCATCCCATTGGCCTTGAACGGTTGCTTCAAACCAAAAGGAGGTGTTGTCGGATCCGGTGAGTTGGAATCCGCTTTGTTGAATCACGTGCTGATTTTTGCTTGCCTCATTCCAGGCTTAACTCTTCCTTAGCCCCTGCCGCAATGGCTTTACACCAATTAACTAGCAGCCGAACGCCAAAACCGGTGGCACCAGAGGGATCTGACCCTTTCCCTTTTTCGTTCCAAACCGGCCCAGCAATGTCGAGGTGGGCCCAAGGAATCTGCCCATCAACAAATTCCTGCAGAAATAATGCTGCGGTGATGGCACCGCCGGGCCGTGGCCCGGTGTTTTTCATGTCGGCCAGGCCACTCTTTAGCCCATCTTTGTAAGACTTCTGCAATGGCATGCGCCAAAGGGGTTCCCCCGCTGCTCGGCCAGCTTCGATTAGTTGATCAGCCAACTGATCATTAGCACTCCATAAACCAGCAATTTCATCGCCAAGGGCCACCACACAGGCGCCAGTGAGGGTGGCGAGGTCAACAATTGCATCCGGCTTTAAGGCAGAGGCATACACCAAGGCATCGGCGAGGGTGAGGCGGCCCTCAGCGTCGGTGTTGTTGATCTCAATTGTTTTGCCATTGGAGGCGGTGATAATTGCACCCGGATGAATTGCCTCAGCGCTCACCATGTTTTCGGTGGTGGCACTGATTACATGGATCTCAAGCCCCTCAGGCCGCAGGCTGGCCAAGCTGCGGGCAGCGCCTAAAACGGCGCCACAGCCACCCATATCAAATTTCATTAATTCAATCTGGCTGCCACCGGTTTTGAGGTTGTAGCCACCGGAATCGAAGCTGAGCCCTTTTCCAATCAGCACTACCCGCCGCAAGGCAGGCCCCTGGGCGGGAATAACAAGGTGAATGAAGCGGGGGGGGACGCAGGCCCCTTGAGCTACCGCCAGGAAGGCACCCATCCCTTTTTCGCGGCAACCCTGCTCATCAAGCACGGTTAATTCCAAATCAAATTCCTGGGCCAGGCTGCGGGCAGTGGTCTCCAGGCTTAAGGCATTCACTAAATTGGGTGGACCCCCCACCAATTCCCGGGCTAATTCCACCCCTGCGCAAATTGCTTGCTGGTGCTCTAGTTCCCCTTGCTGCTCAGGGTTAACCCCCAACAACCAGCAAACATCGGGCTCCTGGCGCGGTTCGGGCGCACTGCGGAAGCGCTCATCTTTAAATAAAGCCAAGCGCGAACCTTGCACTAGGGAAGCGATTGCTTCTGACGGGGCAAGGCCTTCAAGCGGTAGGGCAAGGCCCAATTGCTTGCAGCCGCTGCCAAGGCTGGCCTTGCTCAATTGAGCTGCCGCGGTTCGTAGGGCAAAGCCATCAAAATTTTCTGGTTCACCAAGGCCAGCAACCAGCAAAAGGGCGGGGTGCTCGCCGGGCAGGGTGAGGCTGATCAATTCACCGGGTTTTGCTTTGAACTCCCGTTGCTGCAAGAGGTCAGTGGCGGTGCTGGCGACGGCCGGGGCAAGGCTTTTTAATTGCTCCTGCCAATGGTTGCTGAATAAACCAAGGCCTAGGGCATCACAGGCGCCATCCGCCAGGGGTTGATTGCTGCAACGGAATTCCATAGGGCTAGCGGTTATCGGTTGGCGCGATCGTACTGAGCGATTAGGGCAAGCCGGTTTAGCTGTTCTGAAATGGTGTTTGCCAGCGTTGGCGGCATTCTTTATTGAATGGTGGTTGCCACAACTGGATTTGCTCAAGCTCCATCAAGCGGCGGGCGCGGGTGTTGCTTGGGGCATCACACCAGAAACGAATGCTTAGTTGCGGTAGTTGGCCGCAACGCACCAACCCCTCCCCATAGGCGGCCAGGTAGGCCTTGCAATCGTGCTCGCCTTTCCAGCGGCGATCCGCCTGGCAGGTTTCACCGAGGTACAGCAACAGATCATTGCCAGCACCAAGGCTGTGATCGAACACGAAATAAAGGGCAGCTCCCCTCTGGGGTGGGGCAGGCCAGCGCCAAAACTGCAGATGTTGGGCTGGCAGCGATAGGGGATCTGGCACTGCCGCAGTTGGTATGGCGGGTTCGCTAGGAACGGCAAATAATTGCCCCTGCCCCGGGTGGCAGGGTTTGCGTTGCTGTTGTTGGTATTGCAACACCCGCCCTTGCCAGGCTTGTAGGGCATCTGGACCCAGCTGCAATTCCGCTGCGGTGTTGCCGCCTGCAATCCCTTTGAACAGGCTTGGTTGATGAACCTTGCTCACGGCTTGGTGCTTGGCAAGGCCGGGCCATTGCTTTGGCCAAAGCACACCCTGCCGATCAAGGCTTCCACCACAGACGCCGGTAAACCAAGCCGCTCCTGGAGGTCGGCCAGGTCGCTAAACGGCCGGCGTGCCCTCTCCTGCAACAGGCGTTTGCAACGTTCGGGGTTGAGTTCATCCAGGCTTTTTAATTCAGCGCTAAGGGCGCTATTGAGGTTGATCGCTGCTGGTAAGGGGCTTGGCGGTTCGCTGTACCAACGAAACAAAAGATGGGGTTTCCAGGCTTCTAGCTGGGCGGCCGGCAGCTCCAACAGTTGGGCCAGATCGGCGGGGCCGCTCAACTGCACTCCCCCCTTCTGGAGCCGCAACAGCAACTCAGCTTGAGCCTGTTGGCAGCCGGGCAGTTTGAGCCAATCGTTGAGGCTGGCCCTGTTCACATCGATCTGCCAAACCCTGAGGGGGGTTGCTGCTGTTTTTTTTGTTTGAGTTGGCGGTTGCTTCAAAACCCGCAACACCTGGCGGGCGAGGGGATCCAGCCAGTGGCCTTGCGCCATAGGTGGTTTGGCGAAATATCAATCTGGGGTCAGTATCGGGTCGGCCATCCGCCCTGGCCAGGGGGAGGAGGCCGCCCAGAATGGCGGCTTACCCCGGCGGCCCATGGGCTTTTTTGAATCCGACATCGTGCAAGATGAGGCCAAGCGCCTTTTTGCCGATTACCAGTCGCTGATGCAGCTGGGAGGCGAGTATGGAAAGTTTGACCGTGAAGGCAAGAAGCTTTTTATCGAGCGCATGGAAGAACTCATGGATCGCTACCGCGTTTTCATGAAACGCTTTGAGCTATCTGAAGATTTTCAAGCCAAGCTCACTGTGGAACAATTGCGCACACAGTTGAGTCAATTCGGCATTACACCAGAGCAGATGTTTGAACAGATGAATCTCACCTTGGAGCGCATGAAAACCCAGCTTGAGGCAGAATCTTGAGCTTAAATAAAAACCTTGATTGGTTTAACCGTGGGGTGGCTGATCTATTTCCTGATAACGCTGAAACCGCTCTAACAAATAAACCTTTACGGATTAAATTAGGTATTGACCCCACCGGCAGTGAAATTCATTTAGGCCATTCGATCCTGTTTCGCAAATTGCGAGCTTTTCAAGATGCTGGCCACACGGCGGTGTTGATTATTGGTGATTTCACTGCTCGCATTGGCGACCCCAGCGGTAAAAGTGCCACCAGGGTGCAACTAAGCAGCGATGAGGTGGAAGCCAATGCCACCACCTATTTGGAGCAATTGGGCCAAGGCCAAGATCCAAGCCTTTCACTTTTGGATTTCCACACCCCCAATCGCCTTGAGGTGCGCCGCAACAGTGAATGGTTAACGGATTTAAATCTACCGAAAGTGATTGAATTATTGGCGTTAAGCACCGTTGGTCAGATGCTTGCAAAGGAAGAATTTGCCAATCGTTATGCCGGTGGCACGGCGATTTCATTACATGAGTTTTTATATCCTTTGCTCCAGGGTTACGACTCAGTGGCGATTAAAGCCGATTTGGAACTTGGCGGTACGGATCAAAAATTTAATGTGGCTATGGGTAGGGATTTACAGCGTCATTTTGGTATTAAACCTCAATTTGGCCTGCTAATGCCGATCCTCCCCGGCCTTGATGGGGTGCAAAAGATGAGTAAAAGCCTCGGTAACACTGTTGGTTTAAGGGAAGACCCCCTATCTATGTATTCCAAGCTGGAAAAGGTGCCCGATGGGCTGGTGGATCAATACATCACCTTGCTCACCAATCTCGAATTAGGGGCATTGCCCAGCAATCCCAGGGAGCGGCAAATGGCGATGGCCCTTGAGGTAACCCGCTTACGCCATGGCGATCGGGCAGCTGCCGCAGCCCAAGCCGATGCCGCCAATTTGGTGGCTGGTGCTGCCGCCTCGGCTGAAGTGCCTGAGGTTTCACTTGGGGCTGTGAATTTTCCAGCCAAGGCCTTTTATCTGCTCAGCGCCGTGGGCATTTGCAGCAGCAGTGAAGCAAAACGGCAGATCCAAGGCGGTGGTGTGAAGTTGGATGGTGAAAAATTGAGTGATCCCAACCAGGAATTCCAAACTGCAACTGAACTAGAAGGCAAGGTGTTGCAGTTGGGCAAAAAAATATTTCGGCGCTTAAAAGCTTCATGAACACCCTGATGAAAGCCTCCAACCAGCTGGTTGTTGCCCTTGATGGCATGGCTCCGCAGCAGGCGTTGGCTTTTGTGCGCTCTATCCCAGATTTGCGCTGGGTGAAGGTGGGTTTGGAGTTATTTATGGCCGGTGGCCCCGAGGTGGTAACTGAATTGCGGCGCCTCGGCCTAGAGGTGTTCCTTGATCTGAAGTTTCACGATATTCCTGCCACCATGGCCGCTGCTTGCCGCCAGGCGGCAAGTTTTGGTGCTGGCCTGATAACGGTTCATGCAGCAGCAGGCTTGGCGGGGTTGCAGGCCGCCCAAGAGGGGGCGATTGAAGGGGCAACTGCAGCTTGTTTACCACTGCCCAAATTGCTAGCCGTAACGGTGCTAACGAGTTGGGATCCCCTTTGTTTTGCAGATCAGTTGGCGATTAGCGAGCCGATCGATCGTTATGTGCATCGCCTTGCCCAGTTGGCCACCGCTGCAGGTATTGCCGGTTGTGTTTGTTCACCCCTCGAGGTGGCAAGTTTGCGGGCAGCCCACCCCCAGCCTTTTGCCCTTGTTACCCCTGGCATTAGGCCCCATGGCAGCGATTGCAATGATCAAAAACGGGTGCTAACCCCTGGCCAAGCCCTTGCCGCTGGCGCTAGCCAGTTAGTAATCGGTAGACCAATAACAACCGCTGCAGATCCCGCTGCAGTTTTCAGCCAGTGCTGCCAAAGCCTTGGAGCTTAGATAACAAACAGAGGTTTAAATCGATTTTGATTATGAACAGGCACTGGTTTTTTAAGCTATTTATAGTTTCCTTGCTGGCGATAGGGCTGTTTGGGCCTGCTCTGCAAGTTCAATCTCAGAAGCAGGCTTTAAGTAATGAAGTGATTGAGATTTCCATGTGGATAGATAACGTTTATGGTTTTTCAGTGAAGGATAAAACCTATAATATTCAAGGCTCTTTACTGTTCACTTATCCTCAGTTTATCCAAAATAAGCTAAAGGAATCTGATCAGATTGCTGGGGCTAATATTATTGATCTAGTGCAATTTGAAAATATGGTAGAGCCCTGGAATTCAAGTTTTACTCCTTTATACGCCGCGCCAAAGCTTCTGGCGGATAAGCGATTAGCTCAGGGCTATGATTTCAGTGGTTCTTTTTACTCAAATTCTATTAACTTTAAAAACTATCCTTTCGGGGTATTGCCGCTCTCGGTTGTTTTGCAGCCAAGGGTTGGTGCATCTAGCGATATCGGCAGAAATCTGCTGTTAAAGGTTGCTTCGAGTGGAAATGGGCTTGGCAGCAAAGCGGGATTGAGTGGCTATGAACTAAGTTCCTGGCGGTTTCACAATATTGCTAATCAAAGCGAAAAAGGCCTTGGATCCCACGGAGGGAAAATACTTGAAAGTATTGTGTTTGAAATTAATTATCAAATTAATGCTTTCTCTTCCGTGGTTCGCTGGCTGCTGCCCCTGGCAATTGTGATGCTTTTGATGCTGCTTACCCCCAATTTGAGGAGCAGCTTGTGTAGTGATCGTTTAGCTATACCTCCAGTGGTGATGCTCACTGTTGCTTTTCTGCAGCAGGCTTATCGAGAGAGCCTACCTAGTTTGCCCTATTTAACTTTTTTGGATGGGCTGTATACTTTTTCCTACGTGGTAACATTGGCGTTTTTTCTGTTGTTTATATGGGCGAGTAATTGCATGGATAGGGTTGATGCTAAAAGCAGAGATTTTTTAATCCATAGGATTGATAAATGGGACCTGCGTCTTCAGCTTGTGAGTATTTCTGGCTTCGGCTTTATAACTGTATTTGCATTCTGGCGTTTTTAATCAGTCAATTTTTAAGCAGCTAAGGGAATAGGTGAAATCAAATCCGTATAAAGCTGTTCAAGGGCGTCGATATTGCCCTTGAGGGTGTAGCGCTCCAGTACCCGTTCCCGTGCCCGGCGACCCAATTCTCTGCTCAAGATCGGTTGTTCCCGCAGCACTGGCAAAAGCGTTCGTAGTTGGGTTGTTACCCCTTGGGTGCTAATCACAATGCCCGCTCCACCCTCCAACACCTCGCCATCGGCGCCGGCATCGGTGGCTACGCAGGCTGTGCCACTGGCCATGGCCTCCAGCAAAGCAAGCGATAAACCTTCAACTAGGGAAGGCAGCATGAAAACCTCTGCCACTTGCAATAAAGCAAGCCTTACTGCTTGATCTGCTTCGTAGCCCCACCAGATCACATCATCGTTGCTGTAGTTGGCTTGCAGCGCTTGGCGCAATGGTCCATCACCAACCACCACAAGAACGCAGCCGGGCAGTTGCACTAATTTCCAGGCGCGTAGCAGTGCTTCCACATTCTTTTCTGTTGCCAACCTGCCCATATAAAGGAAAACCCGTTTACCTCTAAAGCGTTCGCTTAATTGGGAAGCACCAGGCCGCCAAATATTTGGATCCACCCCATTTGGAATAACAGCAAGGGTGCTTTTAGCAACACCAAGGCGGATTAATAGCTCCGCCTGCAGCTCTGAAAACACCACCACCCGATCAAATTTTGCTAACGACGATGCATAGAGTTGATAGGTGAGCTGTTGTCCACCGGCTGTGATGTTGCGCAGCCCGGCATCAAAGGGCGGGTGGAAGGTGGCTACAAGCGGCACACCCAATTGTTGGCATAGTTCGGGCAGGCGGAAATCAAGCGGTGAAAGGGTGAGGCTTGCATGCACTAAATCGGGCTGAAATCGCTCCAGTGATTCCCTTAATTCGCGACTAGCCCGCGGTGATGGAATCGTATACATCTGGGATTTCACCAGATAGGGCAGGGCTACCTCCGGTTCCTGATCGTTGTGGCTCTCTGAATTTGCCTGGAGGCTGGGGGTGTTGAAGTGGATAAAACTAATGCCATGGCCTCGTTCCTTCAGGGCCTCAGTTACGGCAAGGCCATAGGAAACATTCCCGCAAAAGGGTGATTTTTTGCCAAGCCAGGCAATACGCATTCAACGGCAAGGGCACTCCAGCTATGAAAATTAGCAGCGGTCGATGGGTTTTATGCCCCAGGGGCGCTCGAGCAGCACTCCGGCAAAGAGGATCAGGGCCAACATCAACAGCACTGGTTTCAGCCCCACACTGCTTACTAAGGCCCCAGCCAGCACTAAAGGCAGGCTCAGGGCAATGTTAATAAGGTTGTTTTGCAAGCCAAAAACTTTGCCCCGCAGATGTTCAGGTGTGTCTTCCTGGATGGTGGTTTGGGCTGGAATGCCAAGCAGGGCAGCCCCAACTCCTAAAACGCAGCAAAGCACCAGGGTGGGCCACAAGTAGGGCTTCAACTGAGCCAGTAGCACCAATGAAAAACCCATGGTGCCCAAACCAATGCTTGCCAGTGAGCGGCGATGGAATTTATGGCCCATTTGTGCCACCAGCAGGGCGCCAAGGGCAAGGCCAAGGCCACTCATGGCAAGTAATACCCCAAATTTGGTGGGCCCCAACTGCGCCACCCTTGAAGCAAGGCTGATTGAAAGCACATAAAGGGCTGCTAGCAGGCTGTAGAGCACCACCAGGTGCAGCACAGCCCCCCGCACGCTGCTGCGATCGGCCAGAAAGTTGAACCCTTCTTTGATATCCAGCCAAACGCTATTGCCGCTGCTTTCACGCACCTGCTCATTTGGTTTAACAAACAACAAAATCAGGGCGGCGCCGCCATAGGCAAAGGGCACCAACAGGAATTCACCCCCCTGCAGGCCAAGGGCTAAACAGCCTTGGTGCAGCAGCTGTAATACCGGTTCCCCAATGGCATAGCCCACGATTGTGGCCGCCATGGTGGTGGCGGTATACAAAGAATTAGCTGGCAGCAATAGGGATCTATCCACCAAAAGGGGAATGGCTGCCTGTTCCGCCGGCGCAAAAAATTGAGTAAAGCAGGATTCCAAGAAGGTAAGCACCACCAAACCCCAATAGCCCCAGCTGAGCCCCAACCAGGTGGGGCCTGGCAGCAACATCACAGGCACAGCGAGGGCTAGTAAGGCCCTCAGGGCATTGGATGCCACCATCACAGCCCGTTTTGGCCAGCGGTCTGCCCATACACCAGCAACGCTGCCAAGCACCATTGCCGGCAGGGTGTTGGCGGCGTAGATGCCTGTGGCCAGCAAAGTGATCAGCTGGGCTTCATCGGCCCCTTGGCCGGGGGCCAAATTTGAGCCTGAGCTAAGGCCCCGTTCACGAATTAATTCCGCTGCGCCCGCTAGGGGGCCGCTATCAACGCCAGTGCTCTGGGCCCAGGTTTGGGCGATCAGAAACACCATCAACACGATCCAAAACTTATCGCCTAGCTGCGAAAAAATTTGGCCAAGCCAAAGCAGCCTGAACTCCCTCAAGAGCAGCACGGCCTCTAGGCCATTTGGTTTGTTTTGCTGCTCGCTCACCTGCTGATCTTTCCCCGCCCTGCGGCTAATCCTGCCTCAGCAGGGCAAGGGAACGGGGGCTGCGACCTAGATGTTCGCTACACCAAAAGCTGATCAGGGTTAAAAGTCTTTGCCACACAGGAACGGGTCCCATCAAACTGCCATCGCCGCAGCGGGGTAATTGGGGGCGGGGCAGCCGTTGTAGTAGTGCCAGTTCAGAAGCGTTCAACAGCAACACTGCCCCTGGTTGGGGACCAATGCAAAAGCCTTCGGCGGGGATCACGCTGCAGCGCCAGCTCCAGTTGCCAAGGGGGGGCTCCAAGGGCTCACCGCTACGGCAATCGCAGCTAAGGGGTAGGGCATAACCAGCCAGTTGCATTAATTGCACTGCTGTTTGCACAGCTGTGGCAAGGGCTTCAGCTTGGCGTTGGGCCGCTGGCGCCTCAAGCAATTGCTCTAGTTGATCTAAGCGGTGTAACACCAGATCAAGAAACCCGTCCAGTGGTTGGCCCTGGGGCACCAGCAGTAAACAAAGCTCCAAAAGCCATTGGGCGGCGGCCAAGGTATCCAGGTGCTTGCCAAGGCGGCCATAGCTATGGAAAACGCTGATTTGGCCCAGGCGATCAAGGCTGCGGCCTCGCTTTACTTCACCCCTGAAATGGGTGAGCACATTGGCGGCAGCAAGGCGGCTGAGCGGTTTACGGGCACCACTGGCGGCAATGCGCACCAGGCCTTCCTCGGCGCTAAGCAGGGTGAGCAAACGGTCTTGTTCGCCTAGGGCACTTGCCTGCAGGCAGAGGCCCTCCACCTGGCGTTCATTCATCAGCCCCGTTGTTCCTTGGCAAGGGCTACCCCACGGCTGGTGCCAAGCCGTTCAGCGCCCGCCTGCACAAGGGCTAGGGCCTGTTCAAGGTTGCGAATGCCGCCTGAGGCCTTCAGCTTTGCTTGACCCCTGGCCAATAATTTGAGGCGTTCCACCAGGGCTGGTGCCACCGCAGGGCCATAGCCACTGCCGGTTTTGAGATAGGCCACGCCTGCATCTAAAGCCACTTCCACAAGGGCTTCTAGCTGGCTTGAGCTGATTTGATCGGCTTCAAGGATCAGCTTTACCGGTAAACCCAGTTCCACAATTGCAGCGATTTCATCGTGCAGGGCAGTGAGTTCGCCGTCGATCAACAGGGCAAAATCGGGCACCAAATCAAGTTCATCAGCCCCGGCTTCGGTGGCGAATTCAGCCTCCACCCTTTTTATTGCCCCAACTACGGCACCAAAGGGAAAGCCCACCACACTCACCAATTTTGTTTTGCTAGGGCTGCGATCCCCCAGCAAACGGCGTCCTAGGGGCATCCAGCGGGAAGCAAGGCAAACCCCGGCAAAGCCGTAGTGCAAAGCCTCTTGGCAGCATTGCTCCACCGCCTGCTGGCCCTGGCGGGGATCCAGCAGGGCATGGTCGATAAGCGGGGCGAGATCAGGGCTTTGGGAAGGGGGCAACTGGTTTAGCTGCGGGCTTGGATCACACCGTATCCGCCGTGGTTGCGTTGGTACACCACCTGGAGTTGACCCGACTCCTTTTCACGGAATACATAAAAGTCGTGGTCGATCACCTCCAGTTGATGGATTGCTTCGTTCACACTCATCGCAGGCATGGCGTAGTACTTATTGCGCACTACCGGGGCCGGTAACTGGGGGGTGCGGCCTGCGGTTAGGTCGCCTTGGAGATCTACTGCTTCCGCTTCAATGCTGCTAGGGCCGTGGTGATGGTCGCTCCGGCGATCTTTATGGCGCTTTAGCTGACGGGCAAGTTTGTTTGCCACCAGATCGATGCTGGCGTAAAGGTTTTCGCTGCGTTCCTGGGCCCTGATAACGGTGCCAGCGGCAAACAGTGTTACCTCCGCTGTTTGTTGTGGCACCCTTGGATTACGGGCTACGGAAAGGTGCACATCCGCCTCCTGCACCAAACCATTGAAATGGCCCACGGCACGGGAGAGCTTGTTTTCGGTGTAATCCCTCAGTGCTGGGGTGAGCTCAAGATTGCGGCCATGGATCAGAAGCTTCATGGGTAGACCTCCTGGTGGGTGTTATCAATGTATGGAGGAAGCCATGGATCGGGTATTGCCGGCTGCATTCCTTTGTGCTCTCTCTAGGTTTGTGCCCCTAGAACAGGCATGGCAGTGGCAGAGGCAATGGCAGCGCTTATTAATTCGCAATCAAAACCAGGCTCAAATACCAGAACTGCTACTGCTGCTGGAGCACCCCCCTTGCTACACCCTTGGCCGCGGCGCATCTGAGCAATTTCTTGGCTTTGATCCCGCCACACCGCCGGCCCCCCTAGTAAGGCTTGATCGCGGTGGTGAAGTAACCCATCACTTGCCGGGCCAATTGGTGGCTTACCCGCTGCTGGATTTAAAGCGCCATCGCTGTGATTTGCACTGGTATCTGCGTGAATTGGAGGGGGCGGTAATCGATGTGTTGGCTCAACTTGATTTATTTGGCGAACGGCGGGCGGGGCTCACAGGCGTGTGGCTTGAGGGCAAAAAGGTCGCTGCCATTGGTGTTTCCGCCCGTCGCTGGGTTACCCAGCACGGTGTTGCCCTGAATGTGAATTGTGGGTTGGCCGGTTTTGCTGCCATCAAACCCTGTGGCCTAGAGCTGCCGGTGGGAGGGCTGAACCAATGGCGGCCAGGTTGCAGTGTGGCCCAGTTGCAACAACCTTTTGCCGATGCATTGGCCCATCGGCTGCAATGGCGTTCGTTGCAGCCAATCAGCGAGCAGAATCTGCTCAACTTTATTGATCAAGATGGGCTTGGCCTGGGTGCGCTGGAGTGGTGATCGCCAGGACCAACGGGCCCTAGCGGCTCAGCCTGATTACTCAGATCTGCAGGGAATAGATGGTTTATGGCCCCGCTTAGCCCAAAGCCATGGGAACCTGCTGGCCCTTGATCAAGCCCATGGGCCAGCACCGGAGCAGCTCAGTTTTGCCCAATTGCATCGCCAAATTGGTTTAGTGGCTGCGAGTTTCCAGCGCTTAGGGGTTGGGGCTGGAGATGTGCTGGCCCTATTTGCTGAAAATGGACCCCGCTGGTTAGCGGCAGATCAAGGTTTGATGCGGCTTGGGGCTGCAGCTGCGGTGCGAGGTAGCCAGGCGCCCGTTGAAGAATTGGCTTTTATTCTCAGCGATGCCAAGGCCAAGGCTTTGGTGTTGGAAGATCCCAGCCTGTTGCGAGCTTTGGCGGGAGCTGGCGATCTAAAAGAGATCGCTTTTGTGTTGCTGCTCCATGGGGAAGCAGTGGCGGAACAAACTTTGGCAAAACAAGGTTTTGATGCACAAGAGTGCAATCTGCCAGCGGTTTACAGCTGGCTTGATTTCCTTGCCCTTGGCGCTGGTGCCAGCTGTGACAAACCTTTTGAAGCAGCAACTAGCCGTTTAGCAACGGTGCTCTACACCTCTGGCACCACAGGCCGCCCCAAGGGGGTACCCCTTAGCCAAGCAAATTTGTTGCATCAAATTCGCAGCCTTGGGGTAGCTGTTAATCCCAGGCCAGGCGATCGGGTGTTGAGCATCTTGCCGATATGGCATGCCTATGAGCGCAGCGCCGGTTATCTGTTGCTGTCTCGCGGTTGCAGCCAGAGCTACACCAATATCCGCCAGTTCCGCAGCGACCTGCAGCGGGTGCGGCCCCACTACATGATCAGCGTGCCGAGGTTGTGGGAATCAATCCATGCTGGTTTTTGCACGGCCCTTGAGGCCATGCCACCCCTGCGGCGGCAACTGCTCACTAAAGCCCTAGCGATCGCAGAGGCCCATGGGAATGGCTGGCGTTGTTATTGCAACCTGCAGGAAATGCCCCAGCCCCTAGCGGCAAGGCTGATGGGCCTGCTTAAGGCGCTTGCCACCTGGCCGGCAGCTCAATTGGCGGCCTTGCTTTTTTGGCCTGCGGTGCGGCGCCAGCTAGCTGGCGGCAGTTTGTTAACGGCCATCAGTGGCGGTGGCGCCTTGCCCAAACACATCGATTCTTTTTTTGCTGCGATAGGTATCCAGCTATTGGTGGGTTATGGCCTCACTGAAACCAGCCCCGTGCTCACCTGCCGCCGTGCCTGGGCCAATCGCACCGCCAGTGCCGGCCGGCCACTGGGCAACACGGAATTGCGAATTGTGGCAGTTGAAAGCACCGCTGCCCTTGGGGAGCGCCCGATTTTGAATTGGGGTGAAAGGGGTTTAGTGCTAGCCCGCGGACCGCAGGTGATGGCTGGCTACCTGGGGCGCCCCGAGGCCACAGCAGCGGTTTTAGACCCTGAGGGTTGGTTTAACACCGGCGATTTGGGGCTGCTGCTAGCCGATGGCTCCTTATTTCTCACCGGAAGGGCAAAAGACACGATCGTGCTCAGTTCTGGCGAAAACATTGAACCGGGTCCCCTTGAGGATCAATTGGCGTCATCTGAGCTGGTGGAACAGGTGATGGTGGTGGGCCAGGACCGACGTCAATTAGGGGCATTGGTGGTGCCTAGGCAGGAAGCACTGCAGGCCTTTGGCTTGGCGCAGGGCCTGCATGATCAGGCGGCACTGCTGAAGGCGCTCACCAGGCGCTTAAACAAGCTGCTTTCAGAGCGCCGTGGCGCCCGCGGGGAGGAACGTTTGGCGGGGGTTGCCCTGGTGGAACCATTCAGTCTTGAAAACGGTTTGCTCACTCAAACCCTCAAGCAAAAACGCGATCGAATTGCCGAAAGGGATGCTGCGGCGATTGACCAGATCTACGCAGGCTGAGAGGCTTGGGCGTCGGAATTCCACCAGCCATGGCAAATCAACTCTCGATTAAACGCAACATCACGATTCGGGCTGTGGTTACGCCCCGCTGGAAGGAAGAGGCCGAGCGTGAAATCAGCCAGGCGATCTCCACCACAGATCAGCAGTTGGCCCAGTTGGAGCAGGAGGGCCAAGAGGTGGTGAATGAAATTCGCCGCCAGAGTGCAAATCCCCTCGACCCCCGCATCCAAGAACAAGTTGCTGGGGTGCAGCAACAGGTGGCAGCTAAGCGGGCTGAACTGGAGGAACAAAAACGCAACTTGTTAGATCAACAGGTGAGTGTGCAAGGGCTTGAAATGGAGCAAATCGTTGACCAGGGGCAGCTGGAAAGCAGCTGCACCGTTGAGGTGGGCGACAATTTGGTTGAAAAATTACAAGCCTCAATCGTGGTGAGAGATGGGGTGGTGGAGTCGCTTAGCGAAGGTGCTTGAGCTGCGGCGATAGGATCCGCCAAACGCAGTGCTGAAGCAGCGGATGGCAACCTTCGAGATCTTCATGCCGGCCCTCAGTTCCACGATGACTGAGGGAAAAATCGTGGAATGGCTTAAGCAGCCTGGCGATCGGGTGGAACGGGGTGAATCGGTTCTGGTGGTGGAATCGGATAAGGCCGATATGGATGTGGAGTCGTTTGAGGCGGGTTTCCTTGGGGCTGTGTTACTGCCTGCTGGTAGCACCGCCCCGGTGGGTGAAACCATCGGCTTGGTGGTGGAAACAGAGGCGGAATTAGAAAATTTGCGGGCTAACGGCACAGCAACTCCATCTCCAACAGCCACTCCAACAGCAACAGCACCACCAGCTGCAGTTCCACCCCCTACACCGGCACCAGAAGTAAAAGTTGAACCCAAAGCAGAGATTGTCGCTGTGGGGGCCAACCGCGTAATCGCAAGCCCCAGGGCCCGCAAGCTGGCCCAACAGCTTGGTGTGAAGCTTGAGGGCTTGCAAGGTAGTGGTCCCCATGGCCGTTTGGTGGCGGCAGATGTGGAAAAAGCAGCCGGCAAGGTGCCAAGCATTGCTCCAGCAGCAGCATCAGCCCCAGCAGTTGTGCCCCTGCCAGCAGTTGTTGTGGCTGCTCCAGGTGAAACAAAACCCTTCAGCACGCTTCAGCAGGCGGTAAATCGCAACATGATGGCCAGCTTGGCCACCCCAAGCTTCCGGGTTGGTTACACAATTACCACTACCAAACTTGACGCTTTTTATAAACAAGTAAAACCAAAAGGCGTAACCATGACTGCCCTTTTAGCAAAGGCAGTGGCCCTCACCCTGGTGCGCCATCCCCAGCTGAATGCCGCCTACAGCGACGCTGGCACCAGCTTCCCAACAGCTATCAATGTGGCGGTGGCGGTGGCCATGGAAGGTGGAGGGCTGCTTACGCCCGTATTAGCCGAAGCGGATCGAGTTGATCTATATAGCCTTTCGCGCAACTGGGCTGATCTTGTAGCTAGAGCCCGCACAAAACAACTCAAGCCAGAGGAATACAGCAGCGGCACTTTCACCCTTTCCAACCTGGGGATGTTTGGAGTTGATCGATTTGATGCAATCTTGCCCCCGGGCACTGGTGCGATCTTGGCGGTGGGAGCATCCAGGCCTGTGGTGGTGGCAAACAGCGACGGTTCAATTGCAGTAAAAGCTCAAATGCAGGTAAACATCACCGCCGATCACCGGGTGATCTATGGGGCAGATGCTGCTGCCTTCCTTAAAGATCTAGCCCTATTAATTGAAAATGATCCAGAAAGCCTGGCCCTTTAAAGGAGTGCTGATTTGATTTTACGTTTGCTGCAAACACTTGTTGGTAAGCCACTTCAGCGCCATCAAACGGAGGCAGCAACCCTGCCCAATTTTGAAGCACTTGCAATCCTTTCGTCCGATGCACTGTCATCGGTGGCCTATGGAACGGAAGCTGCCCTAGGGGTATTGGTGCTGGCGGGCAGTGGCGCTTTAAAACTCTCGATACCAATCACCTTGGCAATCATTGCCTTGGTGGCAATTGTGGTGCTCTCCTATCGCCAAACGATTGAGGCCTACCCCCAAGGCGGTGGCTCCTATGTGGTTGCGAGGGAAAACCTTGGCACCACAGCTTCTCTGGTGGCAGCGGCCTCGCTACTTATCGACTACGTGCTCACCGCCGCTGTGAGCCTGATGGCAGGCACCCAAGCGCTCAGTTCACTGTTGCCCCAACTGTTGCCCCATGAGGTGAGCTTTTCATTGATATTGCTGGTGTTGGTGGGTTGGGCAAATCTGCGGGGCGTTAAGGATGCAGGCCGCTTATTTGCTTATCCCACCTATGCCTTTGTTGTGATGGTGGCACTTATGGCCATATCGGGTGTGCTGAATCTGGCCTTTGGCCATGGTTTCCATGCTGATCCACCGCCACCGATAAAAGCATTGGAGCCGCTGGGTTTGTTTTTAATTCTGCGGGCATTTAGTTCTGGCTGTTCTGCCATGACTGGTATTGAGGCGATTTCCAATGGGGTGAAGTTATTTAGGGCCCCGGCTGCTGCCAACGCAAGGCTCACGATGGTGGTGATGGGGGTGATACTTTCGCTGATGTTTTTTAGCGTTAGCGCCTTGGGTTTTGCCTATGGCATTGCCCCAAATCCCAACCAAACTGTGATGGCCCAAATCGGCGGCCGCGTATTTGGAGAGGGCAGTGTTCTGCTGTGGGCTTTGCAAATAGCCACGTTATTGATACTTGCCCTTGCTGCTAATACTTCATTTGCTGATTTTCCTCGGTTGGCAGCATTGCTGGCAAAGGATAGATTTTTGCCAAGGCAGATGGGCTGGGTTGGTGATCGATTGG